>Ga0187865_1004198_pt1 | contig 10952 bp, 11 predicted proteins | sample June2016WEW_11_1_2_FD_132989 | JGI IMG/M metagenome (GOLD analysis project Ga0187865, IMG submission 132989) | Peatland microbial communities from SPRUCE experiment site at the Marcell Experimental Forest, Minnesota, USA - June2016WEW_11_100 | ecosystem: Environmental > Terrestrial > Soil >...
ATCGTCGCGGCTCCACTTCCGGTCACCGACGTGGACCAGACCCGTCTCGAACGCCTTTCTCAACCTCGCCCGGGCCAGCCGCCTCCGGCTGCGCTCCTCCACCAGCCGTGCCAGGTACTCCCGTACCAGTTGACTCACGCTGGTCTGCTTGGTCTTCGCCATAGCCCCAGTGTGGCACGATATTCCTACCCCCGGTACCACTCCAGCGTCCGCCGCATGCCCTCTTCAAACGAGAAGCGCGGAGCGTAGCCCAGGTCGCGCGCGGCCGCGGTGGTGTCGGCTTGGGAGTCGCGCACGTCGCCCGCGCGCGGAGCGCCGTAGACGGCCGGAATACTGACTCCCTCCATCTTCTGTAGCAGCGCCCATGCCTGGTTCAACGTGATCCGGCCGCCGTTGCCGCCGTTGTAGAGCTGGCCTGAAATGTTGCCGGCGCGGGCGGCTTTCAGATTGAGCTCGGCTACATCCTCCACGTAGGTGAAGTCGCGCGACTGTTCGCCGTCGCCGAAAATCGTGGGCGAGCGCCGCTCCAGAATCGCCTTCATGAAGACCGAGAGCACGCCCGAATAGGGGCTGGAAGGGTCTTGCCGCGGGCCGTACACGTTGAAATAGCGCAACGCCACGGTTTCCAGACCGTGGACGCCCGAGAAAACCGCGCAGTAGTATTCGCCCACCAGCTTCTGCAATGCGTATGGCGACTTCGGGCGCGGCGTCATGGTCTCCACTTTGGGCAGCACTTCGGTGTCGCCGTAGGCGGAGGACGATGCGGCGTACACCACGCGGCCCGCTTTTCCCTCGTGAGCCGCGCGCAGCACGTTGAACGTGCCGCGGATGTTCACTTCGTGCGACGGCACGGGGTCGTCAATCGACCGCGGCACCGACGGAATGGCCGCTTCGTGGAATACCACCGCCGCCCCGCGGATGAGGGGCGCGATCTCCTCGTAGTTGCGGATGTCGGCGCGCTGGAAGTCGATCCGCCCGCGCACTTCCTCCAGATTCGATTCGCGCCCGGTCAGGAGATTGTCGATGACAACCACCGTCCCGGCGCCTTCGCGCAGCAGGCTGCGCACAATCGCGGAGCCGATAAACCCCGCGCCTCCCGTGACAACGTAGTGGCTCAACATGGCAGTTTGGCGATCTCCGATTCCAGGTGACGCAGAGACTCGTTGGCCAGCCGCTCGGCGCCGGGGGTAAAGTCGAAAGCTTCGAGCGATACCCAGCCCGCGTAGTTGCGGCGCCGCAGGGCCTCCAGGACCGGCTTGTAGTCGTAGGCGCCGGCCCCGCAGTGGCGCCCGTCCAACTCGTTTACGTGGACGTGGCGGATGTAGTCGAAGTAGCGCTCCACCAGCGCCGCGTGAGGCACGCTCTCGTCGATGGCGTTGTGCACGTCGAACATGGTCCGAATGTACGGGCTGCCGATCTCGCGCACCACGGCGACGGCTTCGTCGAGCGTCTCGACCACGTCGGATTGACTGGCCGGCAGCGCTTCCACCAGCACGCTGACCTGGCGATCGGCGGCGTGCGGCGCCACCCCGGTTAAGCCGTCGATGAAGTTGCGGGTGGCCGCGTCTCGCGTGATCCCGCCCGTGGTGGACCGCTGTTGGGGCGAGCCGAAGATCATCACGCCGTTGGCTCCCAGGTCCGCGCACAGGTCGATCAAATCGCGGATGTGATCCCAGCTTCGCTGGCGGAGCACGGGGTCCGGTCCGCTGACGTGCAACCCCTTGGGGCTGACCATCAGCCAATGCAAGCCCACGAAGCTCAATCCTTCGGATTGGATGATCTCGCGGTACTCCCGGCGTTCGGCCGCGGTGATATCCGCCGGCTTCTCGGCCAGGGTGAACGGCGCGATTTCGATGCCCGTGTAACCGGCCTTGCGGATCGCCTGGCACGTTTTGGCGAGCGGCCATCCCTCGAAGGCCTCGTTACACATCGCATGGCGGAAGCAGTGCGGCATGAACCACCAGTTTACGATGGCGCAATTCCGCCCTGCTACAGCGGGTCTCTGGCGGGGAGACCGGGCAGACTCGCGAAGTGGCGGTCATGCGTCCAAATCTCGCTGGCGCCCCCTTCGAAGGAGACCAGGGCAATCTGAAGATCGAAGATCCGGGGTCCTTGGATCTTCAGGTCGCTGGCGAGCCGCGCGAGCCGCTCCAGGAACCCGTCACGGGGATACAGCACCTTCGCTCCGGCTGCGCACAACTCGGCCAGGAAGGCCCGCGCTTCCTTTGCCTGCGACGGCCGGGGGGAGCTGGAAGGGTGCGTGACCACGGCCCAGAATTCAGCGGCGCAGAAGACGGGAATCGCCCAGCCCTTGGGGTTGCCGCAGGCCTTCTCGACGGCGCGCTGAGCCTGCCGGTGCTCCGGCAGGCCTGAACGGTGGGCATAAACCAGAAGATTGGTGTCAACCGCGATCATGGTGAAGCCATTCCATCATCCGGGCCCGATCGGCCATATCCAGACCCGGCGCCAGTCCTCCCTTGACCGTGACCCAGCGAATCCTCGGCCGGCGGCGGGCCGCGCGGCTTTCGCTCTCGCTCAGTTCCTTCCGCAAGCCGCGCTCCACCAGAGATCGGATCGTCGTTCTCCTCTCCGCCGCCAGCTTCTTCGCCGCGATGAGAATATCGTCCGGAAGATCGATCGTGGTCTTCATACAGCTTCCCATATTACCATATATATGGGTGAACGCCCTCAACGCACTTGCCCCGCCCACTGCGCCATGTCATCATGAGTGTCGATGAAATCGGCGGCTGGCCGGAACCTCATCGGGCGTCGTCTCTTCGTGATGGCGGCGGCCGCGATCGTCGCGCCGCGCGCCTTTCCCCTCGATCTGCCGCGGCCGACGGTCATCAGATGGAAAGCCTGAAACACAAAACCGATTCGCCTGGCCCGCAGTGTAGTCCAGCGCGCCGGGACCTTCGGTTCCACCCCGTCAAACAGCACGCGCCCTTGCGTGGGGCGATCCAACCCGCCGGCCAGGTAGAGCAAAGTGGATTTCCCGCTCCCACTGGGGCCCGTGATGGCGAGATAATCCCCGCGCTCGATGGAAAGCGTCAGGCCCCGCAACGCCACCACCTGTCCGCGAGGGTAGGTTCTCCAGACGCCATCCAGCAGTATCAGGCTTCCTGGCATCGAGACCCAGTGTATCAACGCTGGCTGCTTCCAGGATACCATCGCCGAACGCCTTTCGATTCGTGCTAGAATTCAGCGCGAGGAGGAATTAGGTACTGCTATATGCGAAGACCAGCCTATCTCACCGTATTCGGTCTACTCCTGCTCGCGACCGCCGACGCCGCTGAGCAGCAGGCCAAACTACCGGGACAGGGCGCGGACGCCTGCGCGCTCGTGTCCAAAGCCGAAATCGAACAGACACTCGGCGTCAAGTTGGGGGATGGAGAGAAGAACCCCAGCCTGCAGACCCCGGGGGTTGTGTCCACCTGCGACTACAAGACTTCCGACTTCGGCCAAGTCATAATCGTCATTCGGCGCAGGCAGATCAAATACGAGGGAACGGCGACCGTGGAATCCAAGAAGCTGGACGTGAAGCAGGGGCACATCCCAGGCCTCGGCAGAGATGCATTCTTAACCGAGACGGCCGGCATGGCATGGTCGTTGAGCATTTTCCGCGGAGACTACGACTTTATCGGCGTGTCCGTTATCGGCGTCACGCCCACGGCGCCGGCCTCTGCCGCCATCGAGAAGCTGGGGCGCATGGTGCTGGATCGTTGGAAGTAAGGGCTCCCCGCGCCACGAGCCTCGAGTGCCTGCTCGTCGCCGATGACCTCACCGGCGCCTGTGACGCCGCGGTGCACTTTGCGCGGCGCGGGTACCGGACCCACGTTCGCCTGGATTCCCATGGCGAAGAAGCCAGCGTGCTGGCCATCAGCGCCGAGAGCCGCCATCTGAGCGCGGCCGAGCTTCGCCCAGTCATGGACGAGCTGGCCCGACGGCTTCCGGTGGCTCGGGCGCGCATTTTGTTCAAGAAGATCGATTCTACTTTGCGCGGCAATGTGGGAGCGGAGATCGCCGCCGCGCTAACCGCGTTCGGTTGCGAGGCGGCCGTGATTACGCCCGCATTTCCGGCCATGGGCCGAACCGTCGAAGGGGGCTATTTGCGAGTGGAAGGCGCGGAGCCCATCGGTCTCGCCGCGCGCCTGGGTTTGGACACCTGCGCGCACGTACAGCCGGGAATGGTTTTCGCCGCCATCGAGGCCGGCGCCCGCTTCATTTCCGTTGATGCCGCGTGCGACCGCGACCTGGACGCCATTGCGCTTGCCGGTCTTGCATCGGGGCGGCGGATTCTCTGGGCCGGCTCAGCGGGCCTGGCCGCCGCGCTTTCCCGCACGTTGCCGTGGGCAGGTCGGAGACCTGCCCCACGGCCGGCCTCTTCCGTGCTCTTCTGCATCGGCTCCGATCACCCCGTCACGGTCGAGCAACAGCGCCGCCTGCTGGCTCTCGGCCGCGGCGAGCACGTGGTTCTCAACCTTTCGGTGCGGCAAACATCCGTGGAACGCGTGCGCGAACTGGTCGGCAACGCCGCGGGCGCCGCCACCGCGCTGGTGCTCTCGGGCGGAGATACGGCGTCGCTAGTGTGCCGCGCGCTCGGCGTGCGCGGCATCGTGCTCGCGGACGAAATCGTTCCCGGCATACCGTGGGGTTATCTGTGCGGCGGCGCCTTCGATCAGTCGCGCGTGGCCACCAAGTCGGGCGGATTCGGCGCTCCTCATGCTCTAATCCAAGTAGCGGACTTCTTTACATGCCCCAAACCATAGACCAACTTCCCACCATCGCGCTCACCATGGGCGACCCCGCCGGGGTCGGCCCGGAGATTGTGCTCAAGGCGCTGGCCGATCCGGAGGTGGCGCGGCTGGCCACCTGGATCGTGGTGGGCGACTCGCGGATTCTCGAGATGGCGGGGCGCGCCACCGGCCTCCGGCTCGCCTCGGCGCTGCTGCTGGATGCCCCTGCTTTGGGCGGCGTCGAAGATTTTTCCTTTGGCCGCCTGGAGGCGCGCTGCGGCCAGGCCGCGGTCGAGTACGTCCGGCTCGCCGCCGAAATGTGCCTGCGTGGGGCGGCGGATGCCATGGTCACGGCGCCTCTGAACAAGGAGGCAGTCGCGCTTTCGGGCCGCCCGTTCTCCGGGCACACCGAATACATCGCGGAGCTCTGCGGCGCCGCCGAGTCGCGCATGTTGCTGGCCAGCGAGAAGCTCGCCACCGTTCACGTGAGCACGCACGTGACGCTGCGCCAGGCTTGCGACCTGAGCGCCGGCCGCATCGTGCGCACCATCGAGCTGGGCGGCGAGGCCATGCGACTGCTCGGGTTCGAGCAGCCTCGCATCGCGGTCTGCGGCCTGAACCCGCATGCGGGTGAGCATGGGCTGTTCGGCGATGAAGACCAGAAGTTCATCGTTCCCGCCATCCAGGCGGCCCGCGCCAAGGGGATCCAGTGCAGCGGTCCGCATGCCGGCGACACCGTCTTCCTGCAAGCGTCGCGCGGCGCCTATGACCTGGTGGTGGCCATGTACCACGACCAGGGCCACATTCCCATGAAGCTCCTGGATTTCGAAGGCACGGTGAACATCTCGCTGGGAATCCCGATCATCCGGACATCGGTGGACCACGGGACGGCCTTCGACATCGCGGGAAAGAACCAGGCCGACCCGCGCAGCATGAAACAGGCGATGCGCATGGCCGCGCGCATGGCGGCCGCACGGCGCAGGCGCGTAGAATAGCCGCATGGAAACCGTTGGCGCAGCCGCCACCGACCGGCGGTACCGGTATTGGCAAACGCGCATCCTGATCTTCACCATCGTGGGATACGCGCTCTACTACTTCGTCCGCAAGAACCTGAGCGTGGCGATGCCCGTCATGGAACAGGAGCTCGGCCTGAGCAAGAGCCAGTTGGGCCTGTTTCTGACCATGCACGGCCTGCTCTACGGCGTATCCAAATTCCTCAATGGGTTCGTGGGCGACCGCGTGAACGCGCGGTGGATGATGGCCGCGGGGTTGACCGTGTGCGGCCTGCTCAACCTGGCATTTGGCTGGAGCAGCACGGCCTGGTCCCTGGGTCTGCTGTGGATGCTCAACGGATGGTTTCAAGGAGTGGGTTTCCCGCCCTGCGCGCGTCTGTTGACGCACTGGTTTTCCCCCAGGGTTCTGCCCATGAAGTGGTCCATCTGGAGCAGTTCCCATTCCTTGGGCGCGGGGCTGGTGGTGGTGTTGTGCGGTTATCTGGTGGTCCATGGATGGCGGCTGTGTTTTTACGTCCCCGCTGCCATCGCGCTGGGCGGCGCGGTTCTGCTGGCCGTAGTCTTGCGCGACACGCCGGAGTCGATGGGCCTTCCGCCGATTGAGAGCCGGGACGAGTGCGCCCGGGTGCCGAAAGGCGGCTTTGGCCACTTGGTTTTTGCGAACCCCTACATCTGGCTGCTGTCCGTGGGGAACCTGTTCGTATACACGGTGCGCTACGGAATTCTCGACTGGGGACCCACCTTCCTCAAACAAGCGCGCCACATCGATTTGACCAGCGCCAGTTGGATGGTGGCGGCTTTCGAGGGAGCCGGCATCCTCGGCATGCTCTCCAGCGGCTGGCTGACGGGCCGTTTCTTCGGGGGACGCGCCGCCCGCGTCTGTCCCGTATACATGGCTGGGTGTGTCGGCTCGCTGGTGCTGTTCTGGGCGCTTCCCCATGCCGGTATCCTGGTCAGCGTGACGCTGCTCTGCCTGTCCGGATTTTTCATCTACGGTCCGCAGACGCTGCTGGCAATCGCCGCCGCCAACCTGGCGACCAAGCAGGCTGCCGCTACGGCCGTGGGACTGACGGGCTTTTTTGGGTACCTGAGCACCGTGCTTTCGGGCGTGGGCGTGGGTTGGCTGGTCGAGCGTCATGGCTGGGATGCCGGCTTCCTGATGTTCATCGCCGCGGCGGTCGCCGGGATGCTGCTGTTCATCCTCTGTTGGCCGGCGCGCGCCGACGCCTATGAGCGCTCATAAGCGGCGCGGCGCATAATGATAGGGCTGGTGGTGCTATGAATCGCAGAGCTTTCCTTCGCCGGTCGCTATTCGGTGGGGGCGCTCTCTATCTTCTCGGTAAGGATTCGCTCGCGGACGCTCCGCCGGATGCGGCCGGGCAGGCTGCGCTTCAAGGCGTTATTCCGGCCATTCTGACGGGGGGCAACTGGAAGGTGGATGTCTCCGGCATCCGTGCGACCAGCGTCACGCTCGCTGTGGAGAGTCTGGATGGCGTGGTGCTGAGCCAGAAGACCGTGGATGTGAGCGGCAACAAGAGCGTGACGGTCTATGACTCGGATTTTGTAGATCCGCACGGCCAGCCGCTCCCGGTGCAGAACGTGCGCCTCAGGATGACCGGCGACAACTTCTTCGTCGACCGGTTCACCTACACCGAGACGAGCACGAGTTCTTCTCCGCTGGCGGGCAATTCCGTGTCGGGTGATGTCTTTCCCGGCATGATCCATAATCAGCCATCGCTTCCCATTCGCCGCATGGTTGATCGGCGTCGTGACAGCCCGCTTTTGGCGGCGCAGGCTGGTGGGACCGGGACCCAGACGCGCGGCTTCAGCATCGCCGGCGTTCCGTATTACGGGTCGGGGATCACTTTCTCCTCCACCACGCCGAACACGATTCTCGCGCTCGCGGCTCAGGACGCGGGCAATGTCACAATCGCGCTCGGCCAGCAGGATCCGACGAGCTCGTCGGCTGATTACGTGGTGCAGCGTTCCTTTGCGGCGAACCAGTCACTGCTCCTGCCCGTGGCTCTGCTCTTCAAGGCGAGCGCGCTGGCCGCTTCCACGATTGGCAGCGTGACGAGCGCGCATGGCGTTGCCGGCATGACCATCACCGTCGCGCCAGACGGGAACATCTTTGCGGAGAGCCTTCGCCATGAGGAAGCGTCCCGGCGCAGGTTCCTGCTGCACATCCTCATGAACGATCCGGTCGGCTGGACCGTGAATTTCAATTTCCAGAACCGGACCGGGCGGACGCTCAACACCTTCATCATCCCGTACGACGAGAGCGGCAACGCGTTCACGGACGCGGCCGGCAACATTCGTTTTGTGCGTTACAATTTCGCGCCGGGCGAGGCATCCTACACCGCGGAGAAGCTCTTGGCCGGCTTTAGCGGCGCCGGGCAGATTCGCTCGGCCGAGGTGCGCGGCAATATCGACGTGCCGATGGATGACAAGCCAGGCGACGGCGTCCCCCTCGATGGCCGCTTCCACGTGGTGCAATCCTACACGCTCGAGGGCCAGACGCTGGCCTTCTCCGCGCCGACCGAGCTCGACGCCGGCCGCCAGCTTAGCGCGGTGGGCATCGAGGCTATCATCGGCTGGAGCGCGACCGGGCAGGCGGTCTATAATCCTGGCGCGAAGCCGGTCACGGTGCGCGCAGATGGCTACGATGCCAACGGCAAGATCGTGGCCACGGCGACTTATTCGCTCAACGGCCACCAGCACAAGGTGGCGGACACGCCCGGCTTCTTCCCTGGCGTGGATCCGCTAACGATCATGAGTATCATGCGCGTCGACCACACCATCATCGGCGGCGCCGCTGACGGCCGCATCGACGGCTCCTCAGCCTTTGACGGACGCATCATAGGCTTCCGCGTCGACGGCCTCTTCGGCACGAACGGTCCCGCGCTCCTCACCGGCACGCTCATGCGCAACACGGACCCGCTCGCCACGCTCGTTGAAACGAGCGACATGAACCCGAACCCGGGCCGGGCCCTCTATCCGGTGATCCATCGCGATGGCCCCGGGCTCGTCCAACTCACGGCGATCTCCAACACGCCAGCGTTGGTGAGCAGCATGAGTTACAACCCGCTCGGGGACGGGGCCTTGACGAGCGCGTACTCGTTCCTCGGCTCCGCCGCGACGCCCGGCCGCGTACTGCACGTGGAGGGGCTGACGGCCACTGGTGTCAGCATGTCAGACTTCTCATTTCTTAGCAGCGGCACGCCCAACGCTCCCAGCAGCAGGGTCTATAACCCGGTGGTGCAAGCCAGTTTTGCCGATGGGACAAGCGCAAAGCAAAGAACACAACTCAACGTATATGAAGGAACATTGTGGGATATAAACGTCGCTTATCCAACTACATGGCGAAGCATCATCCAGCAGAACGCAGTACGACTTGGACAGCTATTCTGCTATTTTGATTATTACTCAGCAATTATGTTTCCTCCGCCACAAGGGACGCCAAGTTCTGTTACCGCGTTCTTGCTGAATATTACCGATGGTGGTAAAAATCCAACCTATAGTAATTATCAAGCATCGAACCTTAGTTTCATAGATGAAAGCGGTTATACACGGGTGCTTATTGACATGTCATCCACCCCTATTGGTGGTAGACTCCCTGCTGATATGACAAGTGAGGCTCTGATGAGAACATTCATGAATACCTTGGGCCTTGGTCCGAAAGCCGTGAACAAGTATTAGTTGTAATGCCATCTTGCGGCGACCTCAGCTTTCCAGGCGGAAGCCGGTGGAAGCCAGGGCGTAGAGGCGGCGACCGGGGCGATGGCGGGGAGCCTGGTGCAGAGACACTGAGGGCGAGCGAAGGGGAAAAGAAGTACGTTGCGGCGGCCGGGGCTCTCGGACTTATCGCCGTGCGTGTCCGGCCGCCAATGATTTAAGCCGCATCTTCGAAGCAGCGGGAAACAGGCTGGATGGCCTGTCCATGCTATCGATGCAATGCTTGACTCTCTGATATCCGATGGGACTTCCCACCGGGTGTGATAGGACCAGTCCTAAGATCTCCCCGCCGGCGTCCGCCTTTATATGCGGCTCAGCCGTGCGAGCCTTACCAAGCGCCCTACGGGAAGTTCAGCACCACCTGAGTTGCAACGCTTCGTGGCCACGAAGAAAACCGTTGAAGGAAATGCGGTGAGCAAGTCCTTCCGATTACAGGATAACATGCGTGGTGCAAGCGATTGGCTGTAAGTGGATGAAAATGCAGGAGAAAAAAGTTGTGAACGCCCGATCTCACTTCAGCGTTTCGTTGATCTCGATATCGCGCTTCAGCACTTCGGTCAGAAGTTCCGACAGGTCGACGCCTCTTTGTTCGGCCTTATCGGAGAAGTATTCCCAGACGCTCCGCTCGATGGAGGCGGGCATCAGGATCTTCGCGTCGGGAGGGACGTGATGGAGTCCGCGAACACCTTTGGTGAAGTCAATCTCGGCAGGCATGTCGTCATTTTCGAGCGGTTGATCGTTCATAGGCCCTCCTGGTATTCCATTATTTCATTCTGCGTCGCCTTGCGAGCGGAAATGAGCCGGATTTTCGTGGTTGCCGGATCGACATCGGACCAGACGTGAACGACCGAGAGCATCGCGGTGTTGCTGGCGCAGCCAATCGAAAATCAGCGATCTTCGATATCGCTGTGTTCGAGGTCGGCGATGGTGAGCAGTCTCGGATCGTTGAAGACCGTGCGGGCGAGTTCGAAGGGCACGCCATGCTTGCGCACGTTGGGACGCGCGTGTCTGGCCCCGTGTTTTCTGGGCAAGCTAGAGCATGCCCCACCTACGGTTTCCCTAACGAACACAGCGGGTCGCCCAGGACGATGCCTTGCCAACTCAGGTAGGGGAGCGAAAGATAATAGCTGTCGGCCAGGTTGCGGCCCTGGAAATAGGCGGGGAGGAGGTATTCGGGGCGGGCACATCCGGGAAGATAAGGCTCGTATACGTTGCCGGAGGAGCCCGTGGCGCCTTCGTGGAGATAGTCGGCGGCCAGGTTCTGATTGTAGCCGCCGAACCAGTGCTTCTCGTCACCGCCGAATACCCAGTCGTCGGGCGGGCGCTTCAGGGTGCGGGCATCCCCGGAAACGAACTCGGTCACAATGGCTCCGGGCAACCACTGGAAATTCAGCCAGCGCTGCTTGCGGTTGGCATCGTTGGATCCCCAGGAGGCGTAGCCGATCACGTTTTTCTGATCGTACAGGAC
>Ga0187865_1004200_pt1 | contig 10944 bp, 5 predicted proteins | sample June2016WEW_11_1_2_FD_132989 | JGI IMG/M metagenome (GOLD analysis project Ga0187865, IMG submission 132989) | Peatland microbial communities from SPRUCE experiment site at the Marcell Experimental Forest, Minnesota, USA - June2016WEW_11_100 | ecosystem: Environmental > Terrestrial > Soil >...
CACCGGGCACTTGTCGGACTGGTTGGCGGGAGTCAGCACGATGGAATATCCAGTCTGGCTAAAACCGCCCCAGCTACTCTCGAGCAGATTGGCCTCGAACAAAACGCGCATCGCGTTCTTGAGTTCAAAGTTGTTCTTGACGATATAGGGCTGTCCCGAAGTGGTCGGCGTGTAGCCGGGTTGGCCCTCCTTCCAGAGCATGGGGCGGTAGAGATGATTGCGGCGGATTTCGATGTCGGTTGGAACTATGGTGGAGGCACTCCCGCCGAACAGAATGTTCTCTCCGCTGGCCTCGATAAAGTTGTTGTAATACTTAAGCGTGGAGATGGGGTCGTCGCCCCAGCCGCCACTGAGGGCGGTTGCATCGATGCACTTTCCGGTGCGCGCGACGCAATTCAGACCGTCAATGTAGGAGTTGATGACGGCAATCGTGTGCGAGCCGCGGATGATTGTAATGCCGTGGCCCACTTCGCTGCCATCGGCAGGGTGGACCCAGTTGCGATCGAAGATGACGTGGTCCGCATGTTCAAGGGTCACAATCCGGTAGACGTTGGCATCGGACGGCGTGGTCCACTCAATTCCAATGAAGCGCACGTGATCTCCGGGAGCCACGCCCTCATTACGCCGCACCACCAGAGTCGCGAGCAACTTGGCGGGTCCACCAGAGGGTTGGGCAAAGGGCGGACGCCCGCGAAGGCTGGCGACTCCGCCCCATGCGGGAGAGATGCGCGTGCCTTCGGGGGGAAGTTTGCCGTTGGGCGTGTCGGTTCGCACCGTAATGTAGTGTTGGTCGTCGCATTTTTTGGAGGGCAGCACTCTTACGTCGAAAGAGGCCCCGGCGGGCAGAAGCAGCGTGTCTCCGCACTTGGCGCCGTCGATGGCGGCGGCTAGATCGGAGTTGCCGGCGACACGAATCTGCTTCCCCGGCGACGGCGTTCCGTCGAGCGCAGTGTAGTAACAGGCTTGGGGAAGTTCGGCGGGGCCGTCCTTGGCGCCAAAATGCGCGACATTGCCCTTGCCACAATAGGCGTTTTCTCCGATGGGAGGTGTAGCCGCTAGCGCCGGGAGCGCAGACCAGACGACAAGAGCAGAGACGAGACACAAAAAATGAAAACTTTTCGGAACCGGGCGTTTCATCGTGCGAGAGGAGCGAGAGGATCCAAAAGGAAGCGGAGGCATGTTTCAGTTCTCCTGTATCTATCGCACGTATCTAACGCCCTAACTATAGCACGCCCCACGCATGCACCCGGTAATCACTGCGGAGGCCTTCCGTCCACAGCGTATCGATGAGTGGATGATAGCACGGGCCGGCACTGCGGCCGCGCAACGGCCGTAATACTCGTGGCCATGTTGTATGCTCGGTGGCTCGTCCCGCAGAAGCCTTTCTCAACTATAGCGGCGGAGTTCACACTTCTCCAAATTACGATTGTGGAAAAGTTGCTGAGCGAGGCGGTACTCCGCGGCGATAGAGTGTACTGCTGAACGGAGTAGACTCCTGCTTTCGAGAACAAGCCACATGGACAAGGAAGAGGCAAAGAGAACGGGTAAGCAGTCGAAGGAATCACGTAGAGGGATGAGGCAGCAGATAAGCGGTTCCCCGCTGTCTTCGCGCTTGGTGACCGAAAAGGTAATGCGCGATGTTCACAGAGTCATGCAGGGGCAGGAGTTCCAAAGCATCGAAGAAGCCAACGCGTTTCTCGCAAGGCTCGCTGGGCCGGGCTTGAAGGAAGCGTTGAAAAAGGCTCCAACCCTTTCGCCGCAACAGGAAGCGCAGGAGCTCGCCTATCGGGCCATGGAGGCTCCCACCCGCACGCGGGCCCTCCCCCTCGCCCAACAAGCGCTGGCGAAGGATCCCGATTGCGTGGATGCTCTCGTCACCCTGGCGGCGGCCAGTGCGCGCTCGGTGGAGGATCTCATCGCTGGACTGGAAAGAGCTGTCGAGGCCGGCGAACGTTCGCTGGGGGCCCAATACTTTGAAGAGAACAAGGGCCATTTCTGGGGCATGCTCGAAACGCGGCCTTACATGCGCGCCCGGCAGCAACTGGCCGACTTACTGCTCGACGCCGGGCGCGTGAGCGAGGCAATCGGTCACTTTGAGGCCCTGCTCGATCTCAATCCCAACGACAACCAAGGGGTGCGCGACATCCTACTGGGCTGTTACCTAGCCGGCGATGATCTCGACGACGCCCACCGCCTGCTCCGTGTATACGATGAAGACGCCAGCGCTGTCTTCGCCTGGGGACGAACGCTGGAGCGCGTTCTGTCTGGGGACTTTAAGGGCGCGGAACACGCCCTTAAGTACGCGCGCAATCACAACCGCTTCGTCGAACTCTACCTAACGGGCAAGAAGAAGCTCCCGCGAGCGATGCCGGATTCCTACAGCTTCGGCAGCGAGGCGGAAGCCCTTATTTGCATGGAGTCCATGGGCGAAGCTTGGGCCGGACATCCGGAAGCGCTGATCTGGCTCTTGATGCAGATTGAAGAGGTGCGGGAAATGGACCCAGTGCTGCGGAAGAAACCACGGGGAAATCCAGGCCAGCGGCTGCTGTTCTGAGCCGCTCGCCGCCTCTACTGACTGTTCCACGTAAAGGTGGAGTCTCTGATCGGTTTGCTTCCAAGAATCGATCCCAAACCTCAAGGAGGCTCCATTTTGACTCGAGTCTGCAGTATTTTCTCGCAGATTTTGCAGCTAATTCCGCGTGTCGAGTTCGAGTCGGTAGTACGCAAGTATCAGACCGAGCGGCACGCGCGCGGGTTCAGCAGCTGGGGACAGTTCGTCGCGATGTTATTTTGCCAACTGGGTCAGGCCAAATCCTTGCGCGAGATCTGCGGTGGGCTATGTCATAATAATTTAGGGGGTTGCCTCGTATGTCTAAGGTCGGAATTCGCGCTCTGGTTGCGAGCAGGTTGCGAAATCATTATCGCAATACTTTACGTCGTCTGCAGAGAACCCTATTTTACGATAAGTCCGATCAGGGGGGCGGTTTCTTCGACGCGTATCCACGCTTTTATGAGACCAGCATCATTGGCCCCCGCAACCGGCTCAACAAAAGGTATCGGGCGCTGATTGAGTCGAATGGAGAGATCATACGCGGGAAGTCCGTGTTAGACATAGCGTCCCACGATGGTCGTTGGAGTTTCGCGGCGCATAAGGCGGGGGCGCGCTATGTCCTGGGTATTGAGGCGCGAGAGCACCTTATCAAGCACTCTCAGGACAACATGCGTGCCTACCAAGTGCCGGAAGATCAAGTTGAATTCGTTTTGGGGGATGCCTTCGAGAAGCTCGACCAGCTTGAACCTGGACGCTTTGAAACGGTTTTATGTCTGGGCTTTTTTTACCATACCATGCATCACATGCTCTTGCTGAATAAAATTGCCCGCTTGCGACCGACACACATAGTTCTGGACACCTGCGTCGATGTGGATCCGGACAGTATCGTAGTCTTGCAATCGGAGCGGGTCGCGCATGAGAGTGCCGGAGCAGTGCCGGACGAGGGGGATCCCGAACTCCTCTTGGTTGGCTCTCCCACTAGGTCCGCTCTGGAATTGATGCTGTCGAGCGTCGGATACCCCTCGATTAACTATTACGACTGGCATAGGGCTGGCATTAGGCGGTGGGACCACCTGATTGAATATCACAAAGGCCTCCGGGTTTCTTTGGTCGCAACTCGCAAATCCGCTGCTGATCGACGCAATACAGATTCAACGGGATCTCATTAACCACGAACCACACCCGGTGAGTAATGGAAAGTGACGACGAACGCGTAATTAGCTTCTGGAATTTACACAAGTGGCGTCATGCTCTTGAAGAAGCAGGCTGAGAAGGTGGGTACTGAGTATCCAACGTTTTCGGCGACATTGCATCGCATTGGGTCATGGAACCAGCTATCAATGGCCCTAGATTTTGCAAAAGCTAACCGTCGTGACTGACGGGAAGAAGTATGAGCTGGCGGCTCCCACCTGCACCAACCTTGAAGATAAAGTCGAACTATTATCGGTACTCGGCGATTACAAGGCGAAGCTCGTCCGAAATGAGCACAAGACCACGTATGAGTCGACTCAAGTGTACGAGTTTCTGTTCCCCAACAAGAAAACAAGGAAGCTCAAACTCGGAGGGCAGATCGAGTAGCATCTCTCGAGGTCATGATTACAGAGAAAGAGTAAGAGGAGTAAGAGAAGGTCCGCGGCGAGCCGCGGACCTTGGCTGGAGGCTGAAGAGTCATTCGACGTTCGCCAGCGCTGCATTGAGCCCAACAATGTCGGCTCCGAGATCCTTGCCATCCGTGCCCTTGTTATGGTAAGGGCTGTTCGGCTGAAGCTCGTAGTTTCCACCATTGCCATTGTTGAAGCCGACGAAGCCAACATCATCGACGGTTTGTGGGAACATATTGTTCGCTGGCCATTTCGACGGCGGATACGCCGTCGGAGTCGAGATCAGGGCGTTGTTGCTGAATGTATAGGTTGTGAAACAGTTGGTGATGCTGGTGATCGGCACGTCGGTTTGGGCGCAGCTGCCGGTGCCGCCGTCCGTGTTCCACACCGGGCTACGGCCGGTGATCACCACGTTGTTGGTGAAGACCAATCCATACATTGGCGCAGCTACTTGCTTGTTCGCTAAGCTCATCATGTGGCTGTTGGGATCCGGGAAACCGGTGACGTGATTGATGGTGACGGTGTTGAGCGCGTTCTGGGGCCATCCGTTCGCGATCAAGAACAGAGTGCCATTGCCCACATACTGGCGGCTGATGTCATCCAGGACCACGTCATGAATGCTCCAGCGAGTACCAGCCAACCCCGGTTGTCCGACTCCATGTGGGACCTCTACTACGGTTGCCATCTGGATTCCGCCCCCGGCATGCGAAAGGTGTACATAGCGGATCGTGACGTCGGTCACCTGACACAGCGGACAAACGTAGGGACCGAGCCCGCCCTTGGTGGGTTGGTTCCTGGGGGTGAGCAGAATGCCGTAACCGGTTTGGCTGAAGCCTCCCCAGTTGTTTTCCATAAGATTCGCCTCGACCAGCACCCGAACCGCATTTTTGAGTTCCAAGTGATTCTTGACGATGAAGGAATGGCCGTCCGGTGCGCCGATGAAGTTCGGGTTGCCCGGCATCCACTGCCACGGCTTCCAGAAGTGATTGTTCAGGATTTCGATGTCGGAGGGGCTAAAGGTGGCCGGTCCGCCGCCGAACATGATGGCCTCGCCCGAGGCTTCCAGGAAATTGTTTTCGATCTTAAAGGGACCATCTTGGGTGTAGCTGACGCCTCCGCCGATCGCGTGAGCGTCGCTACAGGTGCCGCTTACTGCGATGCAATGGAAATCGCTGAAATAGGAATCGACGATCGCAACGTTGGTCATGCCACTTAGCGTCACGCCGAGGCGAGTTTCATCTTGCGGCGCTCCATGCAGCCATAAGCGATCGAACACGATGTGATCCGCAGTGCCTTTGCTCGAGATCTCCCCCGCGATCGCGATCAGCCGGGCGGACCCCTTGGTTCCGGCGGGGCGAGTTACTTCCAGACCGGTGAAGCGATAGTAGTTCGCGCCGGCGGCGAATTGGAACGGGCCGTCGGTGGTCATTTGCATCTGTACTTTCGCCATCACGTTCTGTGGATTGGCGCAGCTATATTGCGGGCGCCCCGTGAGAGAAGCGACCCCGGCATAGCAGGGCGTGGCGCGCTGCCCTTCGGCGGGCAGAGCGCTGTCCGGTGCGCTGGTTCGGATGATGATCCAATGGTTGATATCGCAGCTCTTGGCTGGCAGAGTGAACCGGCCGGTAAAGGTTGCGCCCGCCTGCAAGGCGATCGTGTCCCCACAGCGTGCGCTGTTTAGAGCGGCTTGCAGATTTCCGCCCGCCGGCACCGAAATCGTGCTACCCGGCGCCGGCGTGTCGGCCATCGCACTGGGAACGGTCACTCGCGGCAGTTCGGCGGGGCCATCGAAATTGGCGCCGGCAATGACGGTCACGCTGAAATTGCCGGTGGCCGTCTTGTTGCTGGCATCGGTGACCGTGACCGTAAAGTTGAAGGTGCCGGTGGTGGCCGGCATGCCGGCAAAATTCCCGTTCGCATTCATCGCGATTCCTGCTGGAGGAGTGCCTGCCGAAATGCTCCAGCCATAGGGCGTGGTTCCGCCGGTCGCGGTGAAGACTTCGCTATAAGTGTCTCCCTGCTGGCCCTGGGGAAGGCTGCCGGTTGTGATTGTCAGTGCCTGGTTATTCGCCGGATCAACGGTAACGGCTGCGCCGGCTGACTTCGAGGAGTCAGCATTGCTGGTGGCGGTGACGACCGCGTTGGTCTGCGCGGTTACCACCGGAGCGGTGTAAAGACCATTGGCATCGACCGAGCCTGCCGTCGCCGACCAGGTCACCCCGGTATTGGAAGTTCCGCTGACCGTGGCGGTGAACTGCTGCTTCTGATTTGAAAGCAAAGTTACGCTGGCCGGAGACACACTGACCTTAATACTCCCGCCGCCATTAGTGACGACAACGGTGAACGTCTTGCTCCCCTGATCGAGGCGCGGGGAGTCGGTCACAATCACCTCGAACGAGAAGTTGCCCGCCGTGGTAGGCGTGCCCGTGAACGTCCCTGTGGCTGGGTTCAAACTGATGCCCGGGGGCAGAGCGCCGGTTTTCACCGAGAATTGGTAGGGGGAGCTTCCGCCGCCCACTGCGAGCACAGCGTTGTAAGACTGATTGACCGTGGCGGCGGGAAAATTTCCTGACAGATTCAGGTTGTTCTGATTGCCGTTGGCTTGTGCCAGCGAACCGCACGAGGTGGTCAGCAGCGCGACCGCCAGCAGGAGTATCAGAAGGCTCAGGCGCTGCGCGAGCGCAGGGGAAAATCTGGAATGACATCTTAATAAGGCATCTTCTGACTTAAACATTGCCGTTGTTTCAAACATTGCGAGCCCTCGACCGTACAAAATGGGGGGACTAGTCGATTGTCCTCACGCTGAATCTATCGAGATGCGTCATGGGTTCCCAGATGCCAGTAGTACATCGGGGACGCGTTAGTACATGCGGGCGCGACCTGTACAGATTCGCATTGCGCCAGTGTCCATCGGTGTGTTGGCTGCGAACGTAGATGAAAACAGGCGCGGGACGGGCGGTGTGGGCGATCACGCGATTGCGGCATGGCTCGGAGAAGGAGCCTGATAGCGGGGGAAACTAAAATAACCAACGATGTGGTTACTGACGGGGTTCTCCAACAAGACTGCGCGCGGGTCATCCCAGGCGCGGTTTCCGAGCCCGTGCTGCACGCTGCGGCGGGCCTGCTGCTGAAGGCGTTTCTTCCACAACCCGTGCGGCAAGAGTTTCGAGAGTCCCCAGAACTAGCTCGCCCCTGTTTCCACTTCTGGCTCACGCATCCGGATGGCTTTCGGGCACCACACGCGTGTGGAACAGTAATGTTCGCTCGATGTGCCACAGGAACTCGGATTCTTCTCGAGGTATATAAGTCCGGGGAATCGCCAGGGGACAGGCATCGGCCCGCACGGCGCGGCCAGTCGTTGTTACGGCAGTCGCGTAACCAAGCTCTTCGGTAATTTTCAACGTGGTCTCATTAAAACAAGGGTTGAGAGCGGGATGGGGGTAGGCAAAATGCTTCACCGGTCGCCCCAGTTCCTTTTCCAGCTGGAGCTTGGAGTCGGTCAGTTCGCTGCGCGCGTCGTCCGCGGAAACATGCGCCACGTTCGGATGTGTCATGGTATGCGAGCCCACCATGTTACCGGATTTCACCAGCGTCCTCGCATCGTCCCAGGTCATCATCAGGTCGGATTCGTTGGGGAACGGCTCTGGATCAAGAAAACGCCCTGCATTCTCTATCAGCTCTTTGCGCACCGGCGTGCTTGCTTTCGCGGCGACGTCGGCGACGTTCAGAAAGGCTGCTTCGCGGGCGCGCGAGTCCTTCAGTTGGTGAATCACGCCAGTGGCGGGATCCCTCTCCAGTCCGGCCTTCGGGAGGTCAAGAATGCGTGGCGCAGAAGGCACGGCGATATTCGCAATCTCAACGACCGCCTCAACGTCATCAACTTCGCCAGCCTTTTCTCCGGCGCCGCCATCGCCTCGCTCCGTACCTTCTCTCTCCGCCTCCGCTTCGATTACTGACCGCCTCGTGAAAAACTTGACTTTGCGTGCAGCAACGCTTCCAGTGCTGCATGAAAGGGCTCAGCTTCCCCTGAAGAAAAAAGCGAAAAATGTGCAAGACTTTGCGCCTACATAAAAAGTGGGACTGTGATTCCAAGGCTTTCAGGTGCATAAAACCCCATAATTGTTATAGTTGCATTAAGATTGTGCTTTTCACCGTGAGTCCCTTTCCCGGCGTTCTAAGTGCTATTTAAACGGTGAAACCCTGCTCGCTACATTTTGGAGGGAACAAGGCGATGCGCCATTTTTTGTCACACCACGTTGGGAAAGTCCGTTCCGGCGCGTCTTTCCGGTCCATTCATCATTCGCTGTTCAGTTCGACGCCCAGTGCCGCGCCCGCCCGCAATCTTTGCGGGACTCTGCTCGCCGTCTGCATTGCTTTGCTGTCGTCTTCGTTCGCGCAACAGCCCTTTCCCACCAGCCGTGGCGATAACGCCCGCAGCGGCGCCAACACCAATGAAACTCTGCTCACCCCCGCCAACGTCAACAAGAACAGCTTTGGTAGGCTCTTCAGCGTTCCCGTCGACTATGTTGTGATGGCCCAGCCCCTCTATATTCCCAACGTGACCATCCCCGGCCAGGGCACCCACAATGTCATCTATGTCGTCACCCAGGCGGATTCGGTCTACGCCATTGACGCCGACAATGGCACCCAGCTCTGGTACGCCAGCATGCTCAACGGTGGCACTACCGCCAGCGGTACATATCTCCCCTGCGGCGCCAACGGCCCCGGTTTCGCCCAGGAAGGCATCATCGGAACCCCCGTCATCGATCCCATCACCAACACCATGTATCTGGTGGCCAAGACTCTTCTCAACACCACCGTCCGTCATCACCTCCACGCCCTCGACATCACCACCGGCAATGAGCAACTGGGCAGCCCCGTCCTGATCACCGCCACCAGCTACAGCAATAAGGGGCACAAAACCGTCTTCAACAGCCTCCACCAGAAAAACCGCCCCGGCCTCTTGCTGTTGCCGAACGGTGTCCTTTACCTGGGCTTCGGCTCGAACTACTGCAACGACGGCAACAGCGGCTGGGTCCTTTCCTACGACATTGCAAGTCTGTCGCAACTCGCTGTCTTCAACACCTCGCCCGACCACGGATTAACTTCCATCTGGCAGACCGGCAACGGTCTGGCCGCCGATGAAGACGGCAACCTCTTTGTGGAGACCGCCGAAGCTGGCGTCAACCAGTACGATGTCCCAAACGGTGGCCAAACCTACTGCAATAGCGTTGTGAAACTGGCCCCCGATCTCGCCGTTGCCGATTTCTTCACCCCGTGGAGCGTGGCCTTCCTCAACAGCAACGATCTTGACTTGAGCTCCGCCGGAGCCCTCGTCCTTCCCGATCAAGACGGCGGCCCCTCGCTGCATGGCCATGAACTCATCGCCAGCGGCAAGCAGGGCATCATCTATGTTCTGGATCGCGACCTCATGGGAAGGTACTCCGCTAGCGATAGTGGGGTTCTCCAGGAACTCTTTGTCGTCCCGAACCCCAACAACGTAGACGTCCTGATGAGTTCTCCCGCCTACTGGAACAACACCGTGTACTTTGCCCCCAATGGCTCTCCGCTCATGGCTTTCCCGTTGTCCGGCGGACTGCTCGGCACTCCTGCTACGACGGCCGCCAGTTATAACGGCGGTCACTCCCCCTCCATTTCCGCCAACGGCAACACCAACGGAATTGCGTGGGTCATCACCGGTCGCCTCCTCGCCTTTGACGCCGTTTCCCTGCAACTGCTCTACGCTACGAATCAGGCCCCCAACAACCGCGACACCTTGCCGCCCGTCGGCCATTTTGCTACTCAGACCGTCGCCAACGGCAAGGTCTATGTCGCCACCCGGACTAGTCTCGAAGCCTACGGCCTCTTTCAAGTCCTCACCATCACCGCAGGCAGCGCCCAGACTGCGACCGTGGCCACCGCGTTGCCCGTGCCCATCCAGATTCAGGCCGCCAACCCATATACCGGACTACCCGACGTCGGCGTTACCGTCAAGTTCAGCGATGGCTGCAAAATTGTCGGCGCCATCACCTGCGGCTCATTCAATCCCCCCTCCGCCGTCACCGGCTCCAACGGCAACGTCTCCACGATCTATACCGTTCCCCAAAGAGCTGGCACCTATACCCTGACGATTTCCGGGACGATCTCCGGGGCCACCTTCGGCAATGCCACCACCACTGCCACCGCCGCGCCCGGCCCCGCCATAAAGATCATTTCCTACCGCGGAGCGAAGCAGACCGGAACCGCCGGTTCCACGCTCGCCAACCCCGTCATCGCCCAGGTCCAGGACGCCAACAAGAACGGCGTCCCCGGTGTCACCGTCAACTTCACCGCCAACAAGGGTGCCGTTCCCCATCCGTCTTCCCTGGTCACCGACGCCAAAGGCTTGGCCAGTACCACTCTGCAGTTGCCCACCACCGTCTCCACCGTTACCGTCACCGCCAGTTCCGCGGGGCTCAAGAACATCACATTCGCCGAGTACTCCGTTGCCGGACCCCCCGCCAACATCGCCATCACCAGCGGCAACAAGCAGTCCGCTTCTGCCGGAACGCAATTGCCCCAGGCCCTCACCGTGCTCGTGACCGACCAGTACGGCAACCCCGTTTCCGGCAACAGCGTCACCTTTTCCGACGGCAGTGCCGGAGGCACTTTCTCCAACACCAATCCCGTCGTCACCGGCACCAATGGAACCGCAACCCAGCTCTATACGCTCCCTCCGACCCCCGGAACCGTTACCATCAACGCCACCGCCACCGGACTAGCCACCCCCGCCGTCTTCACCGAAACCGGCCA
>Ga0187865_1004204_pt1 | contig 10932 bp, 13 predicted proteins | sample June2016WEW_11_1_2_FD_132989 | JGI IMG/M metagenome (GOLD analysis project Ga0187865, IMG submission 132989) | Peatland microbial communities from SPRUCE experiment site at the Marcell Experimental Forest, Minnesota, USA - June2016WEW_11_100 | ecosystem: Environmental > Terrestrial > Soil >...
ACCAAAAGCAAAACCAAGAGCAAAAACAAAAACAGAAACCAAGAACAAAACCAAAAGACAAAATCAAAAAAGGGGACATTTTAAACGAGGTAAGAAAGGGGACATTTTAAAAGAGCTTTGACACCCACACATTTCTCACTTGACAAACCATTATATTTGTACTATGTTGCATATGAACGCTTTCGGCCATGAGTGTAAGTTGGGGGAAGGTGGCCGCGCGCAGGAGGTGGTTCGTGCGTGCCCAACTCCCCAACCCGAATGCCTGCGTCGGTTCCCTCCGAAGCCAACCTCAATTTCAAGGCTTGGGTTCCGAGTTCCAAAGCTCGGATGTCGCCCATCGATTTCAGGCCTCCTCTCCCAGGAACGAAGCCGGAATGTCCTTTATTTTCTGTAGGATTACGTCTCCGGTTCATGCACTACTCCCGATTTGCGAAGTGCAGGGCGGACCAATGGTTAACGCAAGATCAGAGACCAGAAGGAGGCAAAAGCGGCAGACGGCAATGTCTCTTAGTAGTCCGCAGCTCGTTGGCGTCCAAGATGGGCGAACTGGAGGAGCCAGGGATCAGGAACGAAGCCGGAATGTCTTTTAGAATCAGCATTGTAGACTTCACGGTTACTGCCTCTACTCCCGATTTGCGACGAGCAGGAAATGGAAGCTTGAAAACCGACACTCGAAGATGGAGAGAATTACGTTCAAAGCCGGAATGTCTTTTATTGTCTGTAGGATAAGATTTGCGGATCATCTCCCTAATCCCGTTTCGATGGTCGTTAGGCGAGGGCGAGGCGCGTTTCGGTTGCGGACAGTCGATGTCCCACAAGCGGACACGGCCAATGCCGTTGGGCAACTCTAGCGCTTCGCGTTCATTGATTCTAAAGCCTTTAGAGGAGGCGACAATGGAACTCAATCTGCGGAAGGGCCTTCGGGAATTTGAGGCGGAAATCTAATGGGAAATCTAGTCCAAGACCTGCGCTACGCTGTACGCGTGCTCGCTAAGAGCCCCGGCTTCACCGCCGTGGTGGTGCTGACGCTGGCACTGGGCATTGGCGCGACCTCGGCGATTTTCAGCGTTGTATATGGCGTGCTATTGCGACCGCTGCCGTATCCTAAGCCAGAGCAGATCGTGAGCATTTCGGAAGTGGCTGCGGACGGCCATCTGATGCGTTTCGCCGATCCGAACTTCCACGATTTGCACGCCATGAACCATTCATTTTCGGGCATGGCGATGGGTTACGACGACGAGGTCACGGTTTCAGCTGGCAGCGGACCGGCGCGAGTCGGCGTCGCCGTCCTTTCCGATGATTTCCTGCGCGTCATGGGAATCACGCCCATCATGGGCCGGGATTTTTCGGCTGACGAGCTGCACCAAGGAGGAACGCCCGCGGCGCTTGTCAGCTATGGTTACTGGAAACAACACTTGGGCGGCTCGAATGACCTTTCATCCATAAAGCTTAAGGCGGAGGATCACGTCTTCTCGGTGGTTGGAGTTTTGCCCGCGGGCTTCAGCTTCCCGGCGCATACGGATTTGTGGTTTCCGGCTGAATTCTTTGGCGATCAAAGCCCCAGCCGCACGTCGCACAACGGGGATGTGGCGGTGGCGCGGCTGCGCGACGGCGTCACGCTTGGACAGGCTCGCGCTGACCTTTCCGCCCTCGCCCATCAACTTTACCAGCAGTACAAGCCTAATATCGACATGACCGATGTCAGCGTGATGCCTTTGCGCGAGGCCATGACCGCGAACGTGCGCTCGGCCTTGCTGGTTCTGTTGGGCGCGGTTGGTTTCCTGCTGCTGGTCGGATGCGCCAATGTCGCGAATCTACTGTTGGCGCGGGCCGCGGCTCGGGAGCGGGAGTTGGCCATTCGCGCCGCCCTGGGCGCTGGGCGCGGCCGCTTGGTGAGGCAATTTCTCACCGAGTCGCTCATCCTTTCGCTGACCGGCGGCGCGCTGGGGGTATTCCTGGCGCTCTGGGGTGTGGATGCCCTGCTGGTTCTAGCCCCGGCCAACCTGCCCCGGACCGAAGACGTCTCTGTGAACTTGCCGGTCCTGGCCTTCGCTCTGGGAATTTCGGTGCTGGTGGCAGTTAGCCTGGGCACTGTGACGGCGCTGCGGGCTACGTCGGCGGACCCGCAGGCGGCTCTCGCCGAGGGCAGCCGCGGCGCCGTCGGATCGCTCGCCTCGCGCCGCCTTGCTCGCCTCCTGATCGGAAGCCAAGTGGCAATCACGCTGGTGCTGCTCGGAGGTGCGGGCCTGCTGGGACGCAGCTTGCTGAGTGTGCTCTCCATTGATCCCGGCTTTCGCACAACCAACATCGTCACCATGGAACTGGAGGTGCCAAAGACGCCTGGCGCGCCTGAATGGCCTGCTACCGACAAGCATCCGGCGATGTTTATGGACACGCTCTTCAGTAAACTGCGGGACATTCAGGGAATGGAGCAAGTTGGCGGAGTCAGCGTACTGCCGCTTGCTACCGGATGGGCGCCGGATGGCAAGTTCCTGCTGCTGAGCCAGCAGCCGCAGTTCGATTTCAACAAGCCGGAAGATAATGCGCGTCTCGAGAAGCTCTGGAACTCGGCGCCGGGCGGCGAGGCGGATTACGCCGTAGCGAGTCAGGGCTATTTCCAGGCGCTGGGCATTCCCCTGGTTCGCGGGCGCTTGTTTGACGAGCACGATACAGCCGATGCGCCCCACGCGGCGGTGGTCAGCGAATCGATGGCCAGCAGCACCTGGCCGAATCAGAATCCGCTGGGCCGCACCATTGAGTTTGGCAACATGGATGGAGATTTGCGGCTGCTCACCGTGGTCGGCGTGGTAGGCGACGTGCGCGACCGCAGCCTGGAGAAACCGGCGCAGCCAACGGTCTACGTCGATTACCGCCAGCGCCTGCGCGGCGGGCGGGATTTCACGGTGGTGATGCGCGCCGCGACGCCGCCCAATCTCCTGCTGCAAGATGCTCGTCGCGCTTTGCACGACCTCGCTCCCGATGTCGCGCCCCGATTCCAGACCTTCCAGGATGTGTTCTCCGCTTCGCTCGACACTCGCAAATTCAATCTGGCGCTGGTCGGCGTTTTTGCGTTCTCGGCACTGATGTTGGCAGCGGTCGGCATTTTCGGAGTGATGGCTTATTGGGTGTCGCAGCGCACGCGGGAAATCGGCGTACGCATGGCACTGGGAGCGGGGACGGCTGACGTTCTGCGGCTGGTGCTGCGCCAGAGTATGATCACAGTGCTGGCCGGCGTAGCCGTCGGAATTGCCGGCTCATTCGCCCTGACCCGCACGATTCAGTCGCTATTGTTCGGTGTGAAAGCGACCGACCCGCTCACGTTTGCGGGCGTGGCGCTGCTGCTGACGCTCACGGCGCTCATCGCCAGCTTTGTTCCGGCGCGGCGTGCAACCAGGGTGAATCCGATCGAGGCGCTGCGGTATGAATGATGAATTATAAATTATGAATTATAAATTACCTGAGATAGGAACTCGAATGCCCTGCGCCAGAGCCAATCCTGCGTTCATTCATAATTAATCATTCATAATTCATAATTACTCTGTGACCGCTTCTTTCTTGGATGCAACCGGTGCAGAACATTTTTCGAGGAGCTGCTCTTTTCGCCACACGAGCTCATTCGTGTTATAGGCGGCGATCTCAAAGCCCTGGCCGTGGGTGATGGCGTCGCAGGGGCAGGCTTCCACGCAGTAGCCGCAGAAGATGCAGCGATTGTAGTCGATATTGTAAACCTTGGCGTAGCGCTCGGCGGCGCTGATGCGTTTCTCAGTCGTGTTCTCCGCCGCTTCGATGTAAATGCAATTGGAAGGACAAGCGGCGGCACAGAGAAAGCAGGCCACGCATTTTTCGAAACCGTTTTCGTCTCGTCGCAGAACGTGGACGCCGCGGTACCGGTCCTCAAAATGAACCGGCTCGTCCGGGTAATTCTCGGTCACGGTCGGACGAAACAGCATCGTTCTAAGGGTGATGCCAAAGCCCTTGGCGATCGCAACCGTGGAATCAGCAATTTCCTGTAGTATATTCGCCATAGCTCGCCAACCACGAATCAATATAGAGGAATACCGTCGCGAGGTCAATGATTGCTGGACGGTTTTGGACCAGTTCTTTTCGACTGCCGCTTGACAAATGTGGTCCGTGGTCCGTTGTCCACGGTCAGAAAAAATCAAAAGCGGGAGACCGACGGGCAACAGCCCCTCGGCCGCGGGAATCTAAGGTATGATGGCTTGTGACCACGCGCAACAAAGGCGACACTTGGACAAATGAACTTCAAAGCGAGGGAAAATCATATGCAGAAAATCAGATTCGTAGCGCCGGCAGCTTTGTTGACGATTTCTATTTTCTCCGCGATGCTGGCCTTCGGACAGCAGGTGCCACCTCCTCCCGGCGCGCAAGCCGCCAACGACACCGCGCGCATTCCCTCGGGCACTACGATTCGCGCTGAATTGACCACGCTGCTCACGACGAAAACCAGCAAGAGCGGCGACCCGTTCACGGCACGCGTTGTTGAGCCGGTTTTCGGTGGTGGAACGGAAATCGTGCCCGCGAACAGTACGGTCGAAGGGCACGTCTCGTTCGTCAAGTCGCCGGGCCGCGTGACCGGCGTCGCCGAGATGCGATTGGTCGCGGACAGCATCACCACCCCAGAGGGCACCGTATACACCGTCGCCGCCGGCCTTCAAGACGCCCAAGGGGCCGAGGGCGCAAAGGTCAAAGGCGAGGAAGGGACCATTCAAGGGTCCGGCAAGAGTACGAAGGACGCAGCTAAAGAGACCGGGATCGAAGCGGGTGTGGGCGCCGGCGTCGGTGCCATCGCCGATGGCGGCACGGGGAGCCTGTACGGATTGGGCATCGGCGCGATCACTGGAGTCGCTCACACACTTTTCAAGAAACACAAAGACCTGATCCTTCCCCAGGGCACGGAATTGAGCTTTGTGCTTTCACGCGATGCAGTCGCGAAGAAGGCTGAGAAACCGACGGACACTAGTTCGCAATAGTCTGCGCGCGCCGTTCACAGCGCAGCAGGGTTACGTGGCTTTGCGCAAGATGTCGGCGATAATTTGCCTGCCGTGGAAGCGGCCGTTTTCGATGAAGATTTCGTTTGTTTGAAGGCCGGAAATAACGACTCCGGCGACGTAGAGGCCGGGGACGTTGCTCTCCAGAGTTTCGAGATTGCAGCTCGGCCTGCAGCTCTCAGGATCGACCTTCACGCCTGCATGGCGCAGCAAATCGACATCGGGATGATATCCGGTGAGGGCAAAGACGAAATCGTTTTCCAGCCGCAGCGTTTCTCCTGACGCGCGCTGAACCAAGATCCAATCTGGTCCAATTTCTTTCACCTCCGACTCAAACAGCGCGCGGATCGCCCCCTCCTTGATTCGATTCTCCAGGTCCGGCCTGATCCAGTACTTGATGTGCCGGCTCAACTCTGGCTCGCGACAAACGACGGTGACGTCGGCGCCGTGACGGTAGAGATCCAGCGAAGTCACGGCGGCCGAGTTTGCCCCGCCAATCACAGCCACCTTGCGTTGGAAGAATTCGTGCCCCTCGAGGGCGTAATGAGAAACTTTGGGCAGATTCTCTCCGGGTATTCCCAGCATGTTCGGCAAATCATAGTATCCGGTTGCGACGATGGCATGGCGGGTGACATAGCATTGCCGCTTTCCATCTGCGGCCTGGGTGTCGATCTGAAAATGCCCGCCAGCCGCAGAGCCCGCGCCCGCTTCGACTCTCGCAATCGCCGTTACGCGCTCCTGGAAGTGAATGGGCAGCCGATAAAACTCCGCAACGCGACGGTAGTACTCGAGCGCCTCCGCCCGTGTCGGCTTTACGTTGATGCTGGGCAGCGGCAGGTCGCCAATTTCGAGGAGTTCTCTGCTGGTGAAAAAAGTCATATTGGCCGGGTAACTATAAAGCGAATTCACTAGGCAGCCCTTCTCGATCAAGAGGAGCTGGAGCTTCGCGCGCGCTGCCTCAATCCCGCACGCGAGGCCGGTCGGCCCCGCGCCTACCACGATCACATCGAAGATTTCAGGCATAGTCTTATTGATGCACGTCGACGAGAATTTCCGCCAGCTCTTTTTTCACGCGCGAGCACGCCGAAAGCAGCACGGGGGTGGCCGGAATACTCTGCTTTTTCCACACGAAGCTGTGCTGTCGGCCTTGTTCAACCAGCATGCCGATGCCATCGCCGACACGATAGCCGACCTGCCCGAATAGCTTCAGCTTGCCTTCCGCTGGATCGAGCAACGCTATGAAGCCGTCCTTCTCCACCACCACGTGTCGCGTGATTCGCTCCATCGGCACAAACTGAAAGCCGCTTGCCAACAACCTCTGAAGCGTCTTGATCTGTGCCGGCGTTAACTCAAAGGATTGCGATTCTGGCATTGGCCTCATGAAAGTGGACTCGTACAGAAGTAAGGGTCAAGCAAATTGACTTCCCTCCGCCAATATTCTACTCTGAGGTGCAAGATGTCGACGAGTACTATCGAGAAGCGATTGAACGACCTCGCGCAGGAGATAGGCATGCTGCGCTCTGCTGTATCGGCGTGGTCGGCGAAACCGACCCGGAAGGCGACTATCGGCCGGAATTTGTCAAGAAAGTGCTGAGGCTCGCCAGAAGGAAGCAAGCCGGCGTGAGGTTTACCAACGCGTCTGATTTCCTCAACAAAATCAGGTAGGCCTCATCTTATGCAGGTCATTCTCGAGCAGAGTTTCTTGAAATCCGCTCGAAGGCTACCGCAGAGCATAAAAGAGAAGTTGGGCGAACTCCTCGGCTTGCTTGAGACTAATCCCTATCATTCTCTCCTTCACACCAAGCAACTATCTGGCGAGCTTGCAGGCTTTTTTTCATTCCGCATCACGCGCGACTGGCGCGTGATCTTCTATTTTGAAGACCCTGAAACCATACACGTCCTAGAAGCAGGCCACCGTAAGGACATTTATCGGTAAGAAACTGGCGGGTTCCCAACGCAGAGGAAAACAGAAATTCTCTGAGGACTTCAAGTTTCCGATTCCAGCTTGGCGAGGACTTCTCGCAGGGCTCGAATTATCTCTTCGCGCTGGATATTGTTTCTTCTGAACTTCACGACCAGGGTAAATTCCTTGCCCGGCGGAACGAAGCGGAACGCGCGCACTTTCTTCTCAGGATTTCGTTCCTCGCGCGCCTGATCTCGGGTCACGGTCCCCAGTCCGAATCGGCGAATAAGCTCACGCATCTTCGTTTCGGTCGGCTGCCGGGCCACCTGAAGCAACTGCGACTTTGAAAGCACTCCCGTTTCGATGCAGAGGGCTTTGATCTCATCAGGAATGGCGCGGAGACTGAGCGATTCGGTGATGGACGAGCGCGACTTCCCAAGCCTTCGCGCGATGTCGTCATGGGTCATCGCGAAACGATCGCCGAGCGCCGCCAAACCGTCGGCTTCCTCGAAGGGCGTCAGATCTTTGCGTTGCAGGTTCTCGATCAGCGCCAATTCGAGCGTTTCCGCTTCATCGGCGTCCTTCTCAATGCATGGCAGCTCGGCCAATCCTGCGGCGCGCGACGCGTGGTAGCGGCGCTCGCCGGAAATAATCATGTATTTGTCAGACTCGGGGAGATGACGCACCAGGAGCGGCTCCAGCACGCCTTTGGCGCGCACCGATTCGATGAGCCCGCGCAGGTCGCCCTTGTCCTTGCGAGGCTGATCGGCGTTGGGCTGGATCTGCTCGATTGGGATCATTCGGCCGATCGCCGCGCCGCTCCGCGAGATGATCTCCTCCACGTAATGCGCGTTATGTCGCATCTTCAATGTCGCCGGCAATCCCGCGCGTCTAATGGACACGTTGCAACACCTCCCGAGCCAGCCGCTCGTATTGCTCGGCTCCCGAGGAGCCCGGCGCGAACGTGAAAATCGCTTCCTTATACGCCGGGCTTTCTTCCAATCGCACGCTCTTGCTGATCACGGTCTTGAAAACTTTGGCGCCGAAGACATTCTGCAATTGTTTCAGTGTATCGCGCGCGATGTTGGTGCGCTTGTCGAACAGAGTCACCAAAACCCCAAGAAGCTGCAACTCGGGATTGGGACGGGCGCGAATTCGCTCCAGAGTTTCCATCAAGTCGTCCGTCCCCTCCATGGCGTAATAGGTCGCCTGGATCGGAATGAGCAAGTGCGTCGCCGCCACTAACGCGTTCACCGTCATAATGCCAAGGGTCGGCGGTGTGTCGATGCAAATGATGTCGAAGTCTTTCCGGCTGGGCGTCAACGCATCCTTCAACCGAAAAGGTCCATCGAACTGGCCCACGAGAGTGGCCTCGAGTTTCGCGAGCGAAATTTTGGCCGGCGCCAGACAGAGGTTCGCATATTTCGTCGGCTTGACGATTTCCCCCAGGCCCAATTGGTGGTCGGCCAAAACGTCGTAGATAGAATTCGTCACTTCTTCGGGAGAAAAAAAAGTCAGCGTGGTGTTGGCCTGCGGGTCGAGGTCAACCAGAAGGGTTCGCTTTTTCTTTTGCGCAAAGGCGGCGGCTAGATTGGTGGCTGTGGTCGTCTTGCCGACCCCGCCCTTCTGGTTCGCGATCACAATGACAATAGCCACTCCGCGCTCCGGCTCAGTCCGTCGGCCGACGGACTGCTACATCTTGTAACGGCCCATGTCCTCGTCGTTGAGGTTCTCGAGCCACTTCCGCAATTCGTCGTTCGAGATTTTGTCGGTAGCCACTCCGGCGACCTTCGAGTTCTTCAGCACATCATCCTCGACGAAGATCGGGCAGTCGACCCGCAGCGCCAGAGCCAGGGCATCGGACGGCCGCGAGTCGAGTGATATGATCTGGCCGTCTTTCTCCAGCCAGATGACGGCGTAAAAAGTGTCATCCCGCAAATCGTTCACCACCACGCGGTGCACGCGCGCTTCGAGGCCCAGAAGAAGGTTCTTCAAAAGGTCATGGGTCATGGGGCGGGGTGTGCTCACCTTTTCGATCTCGAGCGCGATGGCGTTCGCTTCGTAAATGCCGACCCAGATCGGAAGCACGGCGGTGCCACTTACGTCTTTGAGGATCACGATGGGCATGTTGGTCACGGGGTCCATCATGAGCCCGCGAATCTTCATCTCGACTTCCATCGAATCCTCCTTGTCCCAATGAAGACCATCGGGACGCTTAGCCTAGCTCGACCGCTCCAACAGTTGCCTCGGCGAATCGGGATTAGGAGCGATATCCGCACGACGGATCTCGCTCATTCTAAAGGACATTCCGGCTTCGTTCGCAATCCCTCGTTCTTGCCACTCCCCACTCCCCTGGTGACATTCCGGCTTCGCGCCTGATCGCCCCGAGATTCATTCCACCTTCTCGCCCACCAGGCTATTCGGCCCCGCGGCCGTGATTCGGACGTTCATGTACCGGCCCACCCAATCCGGGCTGCCCGCAAAGTTCACCGTCCGGTTGCTGGTCGTGCGGCCGACCGATTGCTGAAGGCGCGGCTGGTAACCTTCCACGAGGACTTCAAATTCGCGCCCAACGAGTGCCTGGTTGCGCCGCAACTGGATTTGCCGCTGGCGCTCCTGGAGCACGGCTAGCCGCCTTGTTTTTTCCTCTTCCGGCACGTCGTCCGGCCACTGGCCGGCCGGCGCAATCGGCCGCGGCGAGTACTTGAACGAAAACACCTGGTCGTACTCTACGGTGTCGAGAAGCGACAGCGTCTGCCCAAGATCTTCCTCTGTTTCTCCACAGAACCCGACGATGATGTCCGTCGAGATGCTAATAGCACGCTTGGCGCGGCGGATGCAATCGATTTTTGCCAGGTACTCTTCGCGCGTGTAGTTCCGGCGCATGCGGGCGAGCACTGAATTCGATCCGCATTGAACAGGAAGATGGATTTGGTCGCACAAGGCAGGCGTGCTCTCGATGGCGCGCACGATGTCGGCAGTGAAATCGACCGGATGCGACGTGGTGAACCGCACGCGGCGCACGCCTTTCACCTCGGCAACTTTCAAGAGCAATTCGGCAAAGCTGAGCCGCTCCGGGGACGGGTCGCAGTAAGAGTTCACGGTCTGTCCCAGCAACTGAATCTCGGTAAATCCTTCCTCGGCCAGGCGGCGGCAGTCGGCCAGGATGCCGTCGCTGGCGCGGCTGCGCTCCGGGCCGCGCGTCATGGGCACAACGCAAAACGAACAGCGCTTGTCGCAGCCTTCAATAATCGTGATATAGGCTCGAAAAGGATTGTCGCGCCGGGTAAACTCCGTTTCAAAGCACTCATCGATGTCGAGCAAAAGCCCGGTCACGCGCCGGTCGCCCCCTTCGAGCTGCGCCACGAGATCGCCAAACCTGGAATAACTTGCGGACCCGCACACCAAGCTCACTTGCGGCGCGCGCTCGAAGATTCGCTCGCCCTCTTGTTGCGCCACGCATCCCAGCACCCCAATGATCGGCGGCTTCTTCTGGCGCACCTTCCTCAACTGCCCTAGATGTGAGTAAACCTTTTGCGCCGCCTTCTCGCGAATGCTGCAAGTGTTGTACAGAACCAGATCAGCTTCGCGGTGGTCATCAATGGGCCTGTAGCCGCGCGCCATCAGCACGCCCGCCACTTTCTCCGAATCGTGGACGTTCATCTGGCAGCCAAATGTCTCGATGAAGAAGGTCTTGGCGCCGGCGGGATCTGAGGTTGGATATGTTTCGGGCTGGACTCGGCAGATGCTGCCCGGCGAACACAACTCTGCCGCAGCGTTCCCCGGTTGAGGATTAGCTGCCGGTGAAATCTGGATGAGATCCGTTCCCATGAGTGCCCTGACCCGACAGCGTCAGTATATCGTGAAACGGCACCGGTTGGCTAGGTTGAACGCACCGGTGTCGCAGCAACGTGAAAAGATCCTCTTCCAGCAAAGTAAGAAGTTCCTGTTGGGAACCGGCAAACTGTCGGGATGCAAAGACAACAGGAGCTGTGGATGAGCCAACGAGATCGGGACCGG
>Ga0187865_1004207_pt1 | contig 10931 bp, 10 predicted proteins | sample June2016WEW_11_1_2_FD_132989 | JGI IMG/M metagenome (GOLD analysis project Ga0187865, IMG submission 132989) | Peatland microbial communities from SPRUCE experiment site at the Marcell Experimental Forest, Minnesota, USA - June2016WEW_11_100 | ecosystem: Environmental > Terrestrial > Soil >...
CAATAGATGGTCTTTCTCCCATGTCTGCCAGAAAATTCAAAAAGCTCTCTTGCCACCTGTCACAGACTTTGATTCCACGGCCTCCATAATTATGGTAGCTTGCATTACCTGGATATTTGCACCGACATAGAATACTTTCATATGTAAGATAGGTCGGAGATGGTTTACCGTTTATGAAATGGCCATGTTTGTAGCATGGATTCTTTTCGCCAAGCATCCTGGCTCTACTTAATTCTAATTTGAGGCAACCACATGATCTTATATCCCCTGAAGTGAGACGATGGACAAGTTTCATCTTCCCACAGTCACATTTGCAGAGCCATAAAACTCGCCCTTCCAGGGATCGTGATCTTAGTGCAACTAACCGTCCAAACCTCTTGTTTGAGAGATCCAACCTGCGCATCATTCATCCTCTGGCGTGATTCCAATTCTTATTTCCTTTTCGGAAGCGTGGCAACTCAGAACTAATTTTCCCAAGGGACTTAAATCCCTGTTTCATCTCTTCATCGCTCAGAGAACCCTCGCTTTTTTTCAACCCTTTTCCCGATTTGTGTTCATGGTCATATTTCATTTTTATTACCTCCTTTTTATTTTATGGTTTCCTCTCTATATCTCGGATGGGAAGGCTGACCGTCAGGCCAGCCGTGAACCCTTTCAATTTCGACTCCATTCTCTTCAGGTAGGAGGCTCTCAGGATCACGAACTCGGCCCTCTCGTTGATTAATTCCTCCACTTCTTGGACAGAAACATCCAGGGCCTCGGCAATGAGCTTGATCTCTCTTTCGTTAGCCCTTCCCTCTCCTCTTTCAATGAGGCTCAATCGGGACTGGGGAATGCCAGTCATCCTGGCTATGTCAGATTGCTTCAAAAGTCTGTTCCTGCGTTCGAACTCAAGAGGCGATACCTGAAACGACATTGTTCAATCCTCCTTACATAAAAAAAGGCATGTGGTTTGTGCCACACGCCTTTAATTATTTCCCACCCCTTATTAAATTAAAAGTAAAGGTACTTAACCCCTATTTGTCCCTTGCCCTTTTGTTCGCAGCGGCAGCCTTACACTCGCTTGAACAGTATTCCCGATCATCACGAGACCCTAAAGGAATGAGTTGAGTACAATACTCACGCTTGCATAACTTTCTTCCTACAGCCCCCCACCTCCTTTGTAAAATCAGCTTAGCATCTTTCCGCAATTGGTCTCTCTTGGCCTGAAGACTATCAATGTTTTTATGTAGCTCATCCTTGCGGATTTCTTCATCTCGTTCTATGATGAAATCCCATTCAGTTTCTGTTGCCGCCATGACTTCAACGAATTTGTTCCATTGTGTAATTTGTTCCTTCAACTCTTTATCGGTAACAGGCTTTTTGGGAATGTCAGGTCGGGCCAGCCACGCTTCCGCCATAGGCCCTTCTTTGTAAGTTGTATTGCCTCTCTTGAATCTGTCTTTTGCCATGTCTTCTCGCTCCTTCCAGCGAACCTTCATTTAAGTTAGTCCTGGGCAGATGGGTGAAGGATTCTCACTTTTTTACACCCAAATCAAAAAACCCTTTCCTTTGCACCATCACTTTGTTCGTCAGCTTCTTGATAACTGAACATTCCGTCTTGAGTCTGCTCGTGGCAATCTCACAATATTTGGGGTTGATTTCGATTCCGATTGACTTCCGGTTAAGGTTCTTAGCAGCCACACAGGTCGTGCCGGAGCCGAGAAAGGGGTCAAATATTATTCCATCATTTTTTTGTTTTGCTATTAATGCTCGAATCAATTTAAATGGTTTTTGGGAAGGATGACCGGTAAAAACATCTTGAACTAATCGGGCACAGGTTTGGTTTTGAATAGGACAAGCCCGATAAACTTCAAAATCTTTTTTTCCATTTCTTTCAAAGATTCGTTCATACTGTGAACCGACTCCCATTAATTTATCCCAAATATGAATCGCAGAGTAGGTCAAAATAAAATCGGATTTCGCAGACCAAAATATAAATTGCCGACATGCAAAATTGTTTAAGAAATCAATATCGACATAACCATATTCTAAATGAGCATCAGGATATGGCGGGTCAGTTACTACCAAATCCACGCTCTCAGGATCAAGAAGGGGCATAATCTCAAGGCAATCGCCGCAATAGATGGTAGCCCAATCGTCCTTATAGAAGAGATAATCCGTCAGCAATTTTTTCATCCTAAATCATCTCCTTTCATTTCTCTGCCAACCTGTGGTCGATGTGCAAAAGGATCGCAGTCATCACGAACAGCACGATCCACTCGAACGGGATGCCAAAGGCTCCACCCCACCATTTGGCGATGACGCAAATCAAAAAACTTTTGATCCAACTCATACGAACCTCCTTTCTTCCTTTCTTTAAAAATAAAAAAGCCTCCCAGACGGTCATCATGCCGTCGCTTGGAGGCTTTCTTCATTAACCAAAAAATGATACTGGATTAGGTAAGTATAGTTGGGAGCCTTTTGGCCAACATGGTTTTTCCGGAGCCAGGAGGACCGATCATGATAACATTGTGCCCGCCTGCCGCCGCCACTTCCAGACAACGCTTCACATGCTCCTGACCCTTCACATCGTTGAAATCAACCGGGTAATTCAGCTCTGTCCTGAAGACCTCATCGAGATCCACTTCGACTGGATTGATCCGGAGATTCCCGTTCAAAAATTGAACGCAATCGGAAAGGGTATCGAGGGGAAGAATCTCAATTCCTTTGACCACCGCCGCTTCTTTAGAGTTATCCCTGGGGAGCAGGAGACCTCGATACCCCGCATCTCTTGCGGCCACGGCAATGGGGAGTGTGCCTCTTATCGGTTTCACCTGTCCGTCAAGAGATAGCTCACCTAAAATGAAATGATGGGCCAGCTTACTCTTTTGAACCACCTCGGTGGCCGCCAGGATGCCGACGGCCATGGGGAGGTCGAAAGCCGCCCCTTCTTTCTTGATATCCGCCGGCGCCAGGTTGACCGTAATCCTCTGGGAGGGAAAGTCGTAGCCGCAGTTCTTAATGGCTGCCTTGACCCTGTCCTTGGATTCTTTGACCGCGCCTTCCGGGAGCCCGACGGTTGCGAAGGTAGGAAGGCCTTGGGCAATGTCTACCTCCACCTCCACGACATAGGCATCGATTCCGAAAACGGTACTGCTTAGGACCTTGGCTAACATTTGCCGCAACCTATTGCCTTTTTCACCGATTTGAACTCACTTATACCAAAAATCCCGGGACCAGACAAGTGAAAAGTGAGGCCCGAATCCCGATTTAGGGAAGAAACTCTTTCCCGAAGATGTCATTGCGAGTCCCGCCAAAAGCGGGAAAAGGTGCGTGGCAATCTTTCCGAAGTCCGAGACTGGTTCGCTTCACTCGCAGAGACAGTTTTTCCAAATGGTTAAATTCCTTGACAATCCTGGTCCTTTGTGTTTTATAATACAGGCCAAGGAACAGAAACATGTTTAACTTTTACTTCTTTTATTTTCGAAAGGGTCACCCATAAATCCATTGCCGAAGACGGGATGGAAGCCATGGGTGACCGAGAAGGCCCCATGGCTTTTCCTTTTTGAGAGCCATAGGGGTAACCCTATGGCTCTTTTATTTTTTGAGCTCAAGGGGATCCAGAAAGGAGATCTCAGATATGACCATCTCAAAGAAAGTGAAGGATGCGCTGAGTAACGCCTCCTGGGTGAGGCGGATGTTCGAAGAAGGGGAAGAATTAAAGCGAATTCATGGTGACGAAAATGTTTATGATTTCTCCCTCGGAAACCCAAATCTCGAGCCTCCCGCCTCGCTGAAGAAGGCACTGAAAGCCCTTGCCGATCACCCGATTCCGGGAATGCACCGCTACATGGCGAACTCCGGTTACGGCGATACGAGGAGGGCCGTCGCCGATTATCTGAAAGAGGAATCCGGGCTTCCTTTCAATGAGAAGCATGTCGTGATGACCGTGGGCGCTGCCGGCGGACTCAACGTCGTCTTAAAGTCAATCTTGGATGAGGGGGAAGAGGTCATCGTCCCTTGCCCTTATTTTATGGAATTCAAATTTTACATCGAGAACAGCGGCGGTGATATTCGGTTGGTCGAAACCAATGGCGATTTCTCACTCAACCTGTCAGAGATTGAAAAAGCGATAGGAAAGAAGACCAAAGCCATCCTGATCAACTCGCCCAATAACCCCACTGGCGTTGTTTATAATCAAACCTCCGTTGAAAAATTAGGAGAGTTGCTGAAAAAGAAAAGTCGGGAGTTAGGGAAAACGCTCTACCTCATCACGGATGAAGCTTACAGACGGATCGTTTTCGATCACATCAAGCTTCCTATCGCCTTTCGTTACTATCCTCACACGATTCGCGTGACCTCCCATTCCAAGGACCTCGCTCTCGCGGGGGAGAGAATCGGTTATATTGCCGTGAACCCGCTTTGTGAGGAAGTCGACGAATTGATCTCCGCCATTGTCTTTGCCAACCGAACTCTCGGTTTCGTCAACGCCCCGGCATTGATGCAGAGGCTGGTGGCTCCCCTCCAAAAGAATTCGGTGGAGGTCAGAGAATACGAGGATAAAAGGGACTTCTTTTACCGTTCCTTAACCGCCTTTGGCTATGAAGTGGTCAAACCTCGAGGAGCTTTCTATCTCTTCCCCAAAGCTCCCATTGAAGATGACGTGGCATTTGTCAGAGAACTTCAATCAAAACGGATCCTCACGGTTCCGGGAACGGGTTTTGGAAAGCCGGGGTATTTCAGGATCGCCTATGCCGTGGAAAACAGAGTGATTGAAGCAGCCCTTCCGGGATTTAAAGAGGCGGCGGAGAAACACAGAGCGCGAAAAGGATAAACTAGTGCAGTGCGTCCGAGACTTGTTCACACATAATGTGGCATCAAAACGGTCATTCCTGCCCCGTATCAAGTACGGGGTGAACTCCAGCAGGAATCCAGTTCACAAATAGTGGATTCCCCCGTGTCAAGCACGGGGCAGGCTTAGTCAAGCCCGGAATGACAACCAAAGTAAAAGGGCTTATGACACAGCGCACTAGCATTATGGGGACTTTTCGGAGAGGAAAGCATTTTCGAGTCGAATGCGGAGATGGTAAAACGCCTTAGGAACCGCCAGAAGATCCCCAGTTAAATTAACTTTTTTGAGACAAAAAAGGGCACAATTTCTCCCCTACCGAGAATCTTCATTTCTTGAAAAACCTTTTAAAATCAAATACCTTAAGCTGATAGTCCTCTTTGGCACTATATTTGCTCAATTTCACGTACATACCGGGCGATTACGCCGAGCTCAGAGCAACAGGGCTATAGGGGCGAGCACGGCTGCGACCGTTGGCTCTCGTGGCGAGTTGGATGCAGGCATGAATCGTCTCCGAAATTTCTTCTTGGCGGACGTCCCGGCAGGAGAGATTTGCGAGCTTTTGGATATTTTGGATAGGGGATCTGAACCAGTTATCCAAATGATTTGATTTCGCCCTGAGTTTCTCTAGGAGAGGGGCCTATGCGCAAGAGTCGGATTCCTAAGAGATTAGATATTGGACGGTACCTTCATTACTTAACGGCCGCCCCAGACGGTTCCCGCATTCGTTCTTTCGACCCCGCGCAGGTTCGCCCCGTGTACATCCTTCGTTTCGTCTGCATTATCGCAATCGTCACACTCATTCCATTCGGCATACTTGCTCTATCGGAGAACAATACCTCCGCGGGCATAATGGACTTGTCTTTGGCGGTCTTCCTCATTGCAAATTATCTTCACGCCCAACGATACAAGCGGTACACCTTCAATATCAACTTAGGTGTTTTCTTAGCCGCCGTGCTCTTTGTCTACATGTTCCTCACCATGGGGATGAACAGGGGCGGATTTGTCTGGTATTATGCCTTCCCTGTCGTAGCCTCTTTCCTCCTTGGGTCTAAGAAAGGAGCCATCGCCACGGCCTTGATATCCTTACCTATGGTCGTTTTTTTTCTGATGAGAACCCCTCCCTCCATCTTCGCGAGTTATAGCCTCGATTTCAAGTTAAGGTTCATCTTTTCTTTTTCCGTGGTTTTTGCCTTTTCGTACTTATTCGAATATTCGCGAGAGAAGAATTGGGGACAACTTCAGGAAGCGCATGCCGGCCTGGAGAAGCGTTTTGACGAGCGGACCTCGGCCTTGCAGGCTCTACAAGGAGCGATTCGGTCATTGCAAAAGGAGATTAGCGAGCGCCGTCGGGTAGAAGGAGCACTTCGAGAGAGTGAGGAGAGATATCGAACCATTCTTGAGGACACTCAGGAGGGCTATTTTGAACTTGACCTTGCTGGGAACCTTACCTTCTTTAATGATGAGGTGTGCAGACGTCTCGGATATCCCAGAGAGGAATTGATCGGGATGAACTACCGCCAGTATTTTGCAGATCCAGAGGCCGCAAAGCAAGCGGCTCAAGCTTATAACAAACTCTACAGGACAGGGGAACCGATCAGGGGATTAGATAGAGAGGTCATCAGAAAAAACGGGACTAGATTGATTCACGAAGTTTCGGTATCTTTGATAAGGGATTCAGAAGGCAAACCAATTGGATTCCGAGGTACGTCCCGCGACATCACCCAGCGCAAACGGATGGAGGAGGCACTTCGAGAGAGTGAGGAGAAGTATCGAACCATTCTTGAAAACATCGAAGATGGATATTACGAATCGGACCTCAAGGGCAACTTGACCTTTTTCAACGATTCCGTATGCCGAATATGGCAATACTCCAAAGAGGAGTTGCTCGGCTTGAATAACCGGCAGTATATGGATCAAGAGAACGCAAGGAAGGCGTTTCAAGCCTACCATAACGTTTACCAATCAGGAGAGCCCGGTAGAGTATGTGATTATGAGATCATCAGGAAAGACGGTACCAGAAGATGCATTGAAGCATCGATATCGTTACGAAAAGATTCATCCGGTAAGCCGATCGGGTTTCGAGGGATCGTACGGGATGTCACCGAACGCAGGCAGGCGGAGGAGGTCCTGAGGGTAAAAACCGAGGAACTGGCCCGTTCAAACAGAGATCTGGAGCAATTTGCCTATGTGGCCTCTCACGACCTTCAGGAGCCGCTGCGCATGGTGACGAGTTATGTCCAGCTGCTGGCCCGAAGATACAACGGCAAGCTTGACTCCGAGGCCGACGAGTTCATCAACTTCGCCATGGACGGCTCCATTCGTATGCGGAAGCTGATCAATGACCTGCTGACCTACTCCCGGGTAAAGACGAAGGGTAAGGCACTCGAGCCCACGGACTGCGAGAGCGTCCTCAGCCAATCCCTCGACAACCTGAAGGTGGCCATCGAGGAAAACGGAGCCCTCGTGACCCATGATTCCCTTCCGACGGTGATGGCCGATAACCCGCAATTGGTGGAGTTGTTTCAAAACCTGATCGGAAACGCCATCAAATTCCGCGGAAGCGAACCGCCCCGCATACACGTCTCCGCCGGCCGAAACGGCAAAGGGTGGATCTTTTCCGTGCGCGACAACGGGATCGGCATTGCCCCGGAGTATTCCAAGCGCATTTTCATTATTTTCCAGCGGCTTCACAGCCGGGAGAAATATGCCGGGACGGGTATCGGTCTGGCGATATGCCAAAAGATTGTGGAGCGACACGGCGGACGCATCTGGGTCGAGTCAGAAGCGGGAAAGGGAGCCACCTTTTATTTCACCCTTCCGGCGAGTAAAGTGGAGCAGGCTTGCTCATAAGCGCCTCAAGGGAGGGATTGGGGTTTAAATGAATCGTCGGAGGAGAAAGAAAGAATGATACTGGAGAGAGGGTTCGAGCCTGTGGAGATTTTATTGGTGGAGGACAACCCAGGTGACGTTCGCCTTATCTTGGAGGCCTTCCGAGAAGGGAAGATATACAACCACCTGAGTGTGGTCAGTGACGGGGTCGAGGCCATGGCCTTCTTGCGCCGGGAGGAACGTTATGCCAATGTCGCCCGGCCGGACCTCATTTTACTTGACCTTAACCTCCCCAAGAAGGATGGTCGGGATGTCCTTGCGGAGATCAAGGAAGAGGAATCTTTGAAGCGGATCCCTGTCGTGGTCCTGACCACCTCGAATGCGGAGAAAGACATCTTGGAAACACACAACCTGCGCGCGAGCTGCTATATCACCAAGCCGGTGGATTTCGCGCAGTTCGTCACCGTCGTCAAATTAATAGAGGATTTTTGGTTCAGCATCGTTAAGCTGTCGAAAGGTGCAGACGTCGATGTCCAATCCTGAAGCAAAAGAAGAGAAGCCATTGGAGGTCCCCCACCCGCGGCCAGAGACCATCAGGGTGCTGCTGATCGAAGACAATCCCGGGGATGCTCGGCTGGTCAAAGAGATGCTGGTGGATGCAGGGGCCAGCAAGTTCAGCCTGACCCATGCGGGGCTTCTCAGCGAAGGCCTGTCACTCCTCAGAGAGGAGAATCATCACGTCATCCTACTCGACCTGTCGCTGCCGGACGGACATGGCCTCGACACCGTCAGACAGGTGTGCACCGTGGCGCCTCATCTGCCCGTTCTCATCTTAACCGGTCTCGACGATGAAACGATTGCGACCCGAGCTGTCCAGGAAGGGGCGGAGGACTATCTGGTCAAGGGTCAGATGGACGGTAATTTGATGGCACGGGCGATCCGTTACGCCATTGAACGCAAGCAAGCGGAGGAGGCCCTCCGGGACAGCGAGGAGAGATATCGAACCATTCTTGAAAACGTCGAAGACGGCTATTACGAAACAGACCTTGCAGGCAATTTGACCGCCTTCAACGATTCGATGTGCCGAATAACCAATACCCCCAAGGAGCAATTGATCGGTTTGAATAACCGGCGGTATATGGACTCGGAGAACGCAAAGAGAGTGTACCACGCGTTTAACGAAGTCTACAGAACAGGGGACCCCTATCGGGCATTTGATTGGGAGATTACCCGAAGAGATGGAAACAAAGCATACATTGAGGCATCCATCTCGCTGCGAAAAGATGCCTCCGGCAAGCCTATCGGGTTTAGAGGGATTTTGCGGGACATCACCGAGCGCAAGCGGACAGAAGAACTCCTGAGGCAAAGTGAGGAGAAATATCGAACCATTATTAAAAACATCCAGGACGGCTATTTTGAGGTCGACCTTGCCGGTAATTTCACCTTTTTCAACGACGCGACATGCAGACATATCGGGTACACCGTAGAGGAGTTGAAAGGGATGAACTACCGGCAGTATACGGATGAGCAAACCGCCGCAAAACTGACTCAATTTTATCTCAAACTTTACCGGACTGGGGAACCGATTAAGTCGTTGGATTTCGAATTGATCCGCAAAGACGGGACCAGGGGAACTTTCGATGTTTCGGTATCTCTTATAAGGGATTCAAAAGGGAAGCCGATCGGATTCCGCGGTATTTGTCGGGACGTCACGGAGCGAAAGCGAGCGGAGGAGGCGCTTCGGGAGAGCGAGGAGAGGTTCCGCCAGCTGGCAGAGAACATCCGTGAGGTCTTCTACGTCTCCGAACAGGGCTGCATTCGATACGTGAGCCCCGCCTACATGGAAATCTGGGGACGCACGCCTCAGGCTCTTTACCAGGACCCGCAATGCTTCTTGGATACCGTCCATCCCGAGGATAAGGAGAACGTGAGAGGATCCTTAGTGAACAAAGGTCGGGGGGAGGTCGAGCAGGTCTATCGCATTGTGCGTCCCGATGGGTCCATCCGCTGGATCAAAGACCGCTCTTTCCCGATTTATGATGATTTAGGGGAGACGCTTCGAGTGGTCGGGATTGCCGGCGATATCACAGACCTCAAGCTCGGAGAAGAAAAATTGAAATATCTGAGCTTACACGATCCGCTCACCGGGCTCTATAACCGCATCTATTTTGAGGAGGAGATGAGTCGGATAGAGAAAGGGCGGTATGATACGGTAGGGATCCTATCGTGTGACGTGGATGGGCTCAAGCTTGTCAACGATACCCTGGGGCACGATCAAGGGGATAACCTGCTGGTAACGGCTGCCGGGGTGATCCGGGAATGCTTCCGAGAGGGAGATCTGGTGGCCCGGATGGGCGGGGACGAGTTCTGCATCATCCTTCCGGACACGACCGAACCGGCTGTTGAAAAGGCTTGTCAAAGGATTCAGGAGGCGGTGGCAGGCTACAATGCCACCGGCCCTGAGATTCCGTTGAGCATCTCTGTTGGATCTGCCGTCAGCAAGGGCGCCAATAGAAACCCGAGAGACCTTTTTAAGGAAGCGGACAACAGCATGTACCGGAAGAAGCTCTATCATACGCAGAGCGTTCGCAGCACTCTCGTTAAAACGCTGGTCAATACGCTCAAAGAGAGGGATCTCACGACCGAGAAGCACGTGGCTCGTTTGGAAAAGTTATTGGTCGGCGTGGCCGCCTTTATCGGGCTACCGGAATCCACGAGGTCCGACTTGTCCCTCCTCGCCAAATTCCATGACATCGGCAAAGTGGGGATCTCTGATGCGATTCTATTCAAAAAAGGCGCCCTGACCTCTGAGGAGTGGACGGAGATGAAGCGGCATTGCGAGATCGGTTATCGTATTGCCCTGTCCGCCCCCGAGCTCATTCCGATTGCGGACTGGATACTCAAGCACCATGAGTGGTGGGACGGCAGGGGCTACCCTCTGGGAATCGAAGGGGAAGAAATCCCCGTCGAGTGCCGTCTGTTGGCCATTGCCGATGCCTATGAGGTTCTCACCAGTGCCCGTCCCTATCGAAAGACGCTTTCCAATGCGGAGGCTGTGGCTGAACTCCAGAGATACACCGGAACGCAGTTTGATCCCGAGCTCTTAGAAAAGTTCGTGCAGATGTTAAAAACCCGGCCTCCCGAATTAGAATCTCAGGGAGCGGTTGTCTTTTAGAACGGAGAAGGGCAGTAAGCGAACGGTCAACCGGTCGTCGAAAGACTCCATAGCGGTCGCCTTCGGCATGATTCAAGAGATCAAAATGAATGA
>Ga0187865_1004218_pt1 | contig 10911 bp, 7 predicted proteins | sample June2016WEW_11_1_2_FD_132989 | JGI IMG/M metagenome (GOLD analysis project Ga0187865, IMG submission 132989) | Peatland microbial communities from SPRUCE experiment site at the Marcell Experimental Forest, Minnesota, USA - June2016WEW_11_100 | ecosystem: Environmental > Terrestrial > Soil >...
CCGCCCTCAACCTCCGCTGTTCCAGGGCGGAAAAATCGCGCTTTCCCGAAGATTTCGTTTTCATGCACGCAGCGTAACACAGGATATGGCATTTGTCACTCTATTTTGCAGAAATCAGTAGTGCGACCTCGCAGCTTGCCGGCACAACAATCGCGCGGCGCGATCCAAGTCAGCACGATGTTCAGATCGAAATTCTGTTCTGCGGCATTTGCCACTCCGATCTCCATTCGGTCCGGAACGAGTGGAGCGAGTTCATGCCCACTGTTTACCCGATCGTCCCCGGCCATGAGATCGTCGGGCGTGTCACCAAAGTCGGCTCGGCAGTTAACAAGTCCAAGCCGGGCGACATCGCCGCGGACGGCTGCCTGGACGACTCGGACCGCACCTGTCCCCGGTGCAAAGCTGGGCTTGAGAATTTCTGTCCGAATCTGACGCTCACCTTCAACTCCCCGGACAAGCACCTCGGAGGCGTGACCTACGGTGGCTACTCCGATAGCATTGTCGTCGATGAACGCTTTGTTCTGCGCGTCCCCTCCAACCTCGATCTCGCTGGGGCCGCACCGCTCCTCTGCGCTGGGATCACAACTTACTCGCCCATACGCCGCTGGGGCATCACCAAGGGCAAGACGGTTGGCATCGTCGGTCTCGGCGGGCTGGGTCACATGGGCGTGAAGTTTGCAAATGCGCTCGGAGCCCACGTCGTTGTCTTCACGACGTCGCCAAACAAGAAGGACGATGCTCTCCGCCTCGGCGCCGAGGAAGTCGTCGTTTCCCGCAATGCCGACGAGATGAAGAAGCACGCCGGCAGCTTCGACTTCATTCTCGACGCCGTCTCCGCCGCGCACGACATCAATGCCTATATCAACCTGCTCGGCCTTGACGGCGACCTTACCCTTGTCGGCGCTCCCGCGAAGCCCTTGGGCGTCTCCGCCTTTGGGCTTATCATGCGCCGCCGCAATCTCTCTGGGTCTAACATCGGCGGTATCCCCGAGACCCAGGAGATGCTGGACTTTTGCGGTACACATAACATCACGGCCGATGTCGAAGTGATCCCGATCCACAAGGTCAACGAAGCCTACGAGAGACTGCTCAAGTCCGATGTGAAGTACCGCTTCTCCATTGATATGGCTTCTCTCAAATCTGAGTAGACGATGCGTCGGCGGACGACCGCGCGGCCGGTTGGCGGGCAGATCACGGACAAACCGGAAACTGCACCACTACCGGAATGACGGAGGGCCCTACGCCCGTCGCCGCAGCAGATAAAAGCAGCGCCCCTCGGTTGCCGGTTGGGGTGGGAAGAAGTCCTCCACGCGATATCCCGCGGAGACATAGTGTTGAAAGATGCGGCGCGCTTCCAGCCGCCAGCGGCGGGCCAGGGGCATAGCTTGTGACCGCATCGCGTCGGTTTGGGCGGGAGTTTCCACCAGCAAGCGGCGAAGGGCGAGGTCCAGCCGAATCGTCCGGTTCTGCGGAAAGCCTTGGGCGTTCAGCCGAGTCTCGTTCACGCGCGGCAGCGCCGGCTCAAACGCCGGATTTTCCCCGCGCAGCCGCGCTTCGACCCGCGCGGTAGCGATTCGCCAATTCACCACCCAACGGTCGCTGGGCAAGCCTTTTTCCAACAGACTGGGAAAGCGCCCGTAACAATCCGGCACGTATTCTTCCGCGACCGCGCCCAACCGCGAGATGTTTAATCGCGCGTTCCGGCTTTGCAACGGATCGAACGTCCAACAGATGGACTTGAGGCCGCGATCAAGAGCGATTTGGCGGTGAACCAGTTTCATCCGGAAGCCCCATCCCTGGTCCCGGTACTTCGCTTCCACCGCCATCATATGTGACCAGTGGACCAAGCGGCTGTGGTATCGGGCAAGGAACGCGCAAATGAACCCCACAACCTTGCCATCAATGAGGGTTCCAATCAGCGCGCCCCCGTACTTTTGCGCCACCGTCAGGACCTCACGGGTGACGCCCGGCGCTCCCCAAACGTGCGTCTGGACAAGCTCGCATTGACGGTACTCCTCGACATTCTTCAGCAGCCTGACCTCAACTCGAGGCATCGGCGTCTCCCGGAATTCTCGGAATGAAGAACCAAACGCTCAGCTACACAGGCTGCGGAGAAACCCTTCGGGGCTGTTTTTCTGAGGAGCTGCAGGTGGTCCTGAGCATCGCGAAGGAAAAATCTCGCATCGCCGTGAAAATGCGCAGAGCTAGGGGCGTCCGTCAGGTGACGGACGCCCCTGCTGGTCGGGTCAGAAGTTCAGCTTCATTGCGATCTGGATGAGGCGCGGGTCGCGGGCCAGCAGAACCTTGTTGAAGGCGCTATTGGTCATGCTGTTGGAAGAACCGCCAGTGCCGGGAGCAATTGGGTTGGTATGGTTGAAGGTGTTGAATGTCTCCACCCGCAACTGGCCGGTGAAGCGCTCACTAAGTTTGAGGTTCTTGAACACGCCAAAATCGGTGCGCCAGAAGCCGGGGCCACGCGCGGTTCCCGGAGCGGAAGTGCCGATGCTGGTTTGCCCGGTGTAGGGGATGCAGGGCGCGGTTGTCCCATAGCAGTAGTAAGCGGCGGCGGTGTACCATTGGCTGTACGTTTTGGGAGCCGACGAGTTAGGGTCAGCGACCAGATCCGGGCGCACCGCGCACGGCGTAGTGCCCAGGCATCCGGTCCCGGCCGTGTCAACGACGCCCGCACCGGTAAGGGACGGAGTGAGGGGCAGGCCCGTTTGGAAAGTTTGGACGCCACTGAATTCCCAGCCACCCAGCACGTGACCGATGGCACCCTTCTGAGAACGCAACCAGGGGAGGTCCCAGACGAAGTTGGCGGTCAGCACATGGCGGCGGTCGGCGATGTTGGGACCATAGTTTTGGGTGACGTACACATAGCTCTCCGGCATGATGGCTCCGGTGCTGCGGTCAGCCTGATAGGTGGTCAGACCGTGAGACCAGGTATAGGACAAGTTGATGAGCGCATTGCCGGAGAGCTTCTTCTGCACCTGCGACTGGAAACTGTTGTAGTTCGAGGTATAGATATCTTCGAAATCGTAGGCGCCCGCGTAACCGACGTAGGGCCGCAGAATGTTGAGCAGGGTGGTGTTGCTCGAGGTGACACAAGGCCTGCCGTTGCAAGCCGCGCCTCCTGCCCCTGTGCCACTCGTCGCGCCGGTAATCTGGATGGTGTTTGGCCCGCTGGTGCAGGAGTTGGGAGCGGCGCACTTTTGCCACGCCCCGGGAAGCGGCGCATTGGTGTCAAGGTAACCGGGCAAGTGGATTCCTCTATTGCCATAGTAACCGACATCCACCAGCCAGGATTGCCCGAACTGCCGCTGGATGTCGAGGCTCCCCTGCTGCATGTACGGGGATCTGTAATTGATGGGCATGCGGTTGTTGATGGCCCCCGCCGCCGTGCTGGTAACCGTGGTGGTGGCCCCGGTGGGGCCGGCCAACGTGGTATTGCTGAAGCTCAGGTTGGTCAGGAAGCCGGGATTATTGGCGACATTGATCTCGGCTTGTCCGAACTCCAATCCGTTGTCAAAAAACATGCCATAGCCCGCACGGATCGAGGTGCGGCCGTCGCCAAAGGGGTCCCAGGCGATGCCCAGCCGCGGGGCGATAGCGCGGTCGAACTCCTTGCCCCCTTTGCTCCCGAAGGGCGATTTCATGCCCGTGAACCCGTTGTAAGTGGGTGGGTTCGCATAGATGAACCCGTTCAGCGGGGTGTAGTTGGAATTGCAGGCACTGCTGGTGGGAAGACCGTTCACCAGCTTCACATCAATGTTGCCGTTGGAAAGAACGCAGGGCGCCTTGGTGGGATCATAGAGCGCTGGATCAAAGTTGATGAGCCGGCTGCTGCCCCCGGGGCCGCTGGCGTCCGTGGGCTGGCGGAAAAAGGAATCCCGAAGGCCATAGGTCACCGTGAGATTGGGCTTGATGCGCCAGGTGTCTTGTCCGTAGAACTCGAACTGGTTATCGAAGACGTTCGCGGTGACATCCAGCGATGCCTGCGCGAAACTACTGTCATTGCCCAGCAGGAAATTGGCCCAGGACTGCTCGAAGGTGCCGGGACAGGAGGGCAGACTGCCGGTCCCGCAAATGGTCCCTCCTGACGTGGTGGAGGAGGGGGCGTTGGTCCCGATGAAGCTGAAAGAACCATTGGGGGATCCGCTGAGCAGGTTTTCGTGCTTGTTGTAATGGTAGCCAATGGCTCCGAACTTCAGCGTGTGGGAACCGATGACCTTGGTGACGTTGCCGAAGATCGTCTGATTACGGTTGTAGTCGTTATAGGGGCCGTAGCCGGAAACCCCCACGCCGCTGCTGATACTGATGGTGGGCACACGACTGAGGAGGGGGGTGAACGGCATCAGACTGCCGATCGCCGACATGACATCGGGAGACTTTGTGGAGCTCGAAAGGCCAATATTGGTGCTGAGAATGGCGCCATAGGAGAAGCCATAGCCGCCATCAATCAGGAATGTGGGCGAGGCGGTCAACGTCGCGTGGATGCTGTATTCTTTGCCGGGCGAGTTGGTGGAAGTTGTCGCGATCTTGTCAATGGGAAAGCTCGTAAACAGGCCGCCCGCTTCAATGGTCGGAATGCTGTCGTGCAGGTACTTTCCGTTGATCGTCAGTTTGCTGCCGAAAGTGTGATCGATCTTGATCATATCTTCGCGGAAGTTATTGATGCCGGCCAAATTCGAAACAACGTTGAAGCTCCCCGAGTTGATGGGCGGGAACTTGGAATAGATGTCTTTGATATAGGCCGCCGCGACCGGGGTGATGGTGGAGATTTGCGTCCCATAGGCCGCGCAGGCGCCGGCAACGCCGTTGCTGTTGGTCCAGTTCGTGCACACGGGGTGAGAGAAGGTTCCGGTCATCATGCCGGCGGTGGGGACGCCGACGGCCGTCGCGGTCGTGTAGGTGACGACCCGGCGAGCTTCTTCGGAAAAAAAGAAGAAGGTCTTGTTGGTTTGCTCATAGACGTGCGGGATGTAAACCGGGCCGCCGAGGGTGCCGCCAAAGTCGTTATAGCGCAGGATGGGGCGGGCAACGCCCGTGGCGTTGTTGTACCATTGGTTGGCGTTCAAAACGTTGTTGCGCCAGAATTCGTATACGCCCCCATGCAGGGAGCTGGTCCCGGAGCGCGTGACGACGTTGACCTGCGCCCCCCCGGAGCGGCCCAACTCGGGATCATAGACGCCGCGGACGATGCGGAACTCCGAGATGGCATCCACACTGGGAAAGGAAAGCAACGTCAGGTTACTGCCCCGGTCCACGTTGTCCATGCCGTCGACCTGGAAGTTGTTCTCCTCCCGGCGGCCGCCGTTGATCTGAAAACCGGTGGTGTTGGTGGCGGCGCCGCCGAACGGGTTGGTGGCGCCGACATAGTATTGATCCGTACTGGCGCTGTCGCTGACCCCGGGCACAAGTGTAAGGAGCTGCGTCCAAACGCGATTGTTCATCGCGACCTCGCGTACCTGAGTGCCCGTGACCACCCCGGAAGCCACGGCATCTTCCATATTGACCTGGAGGGGGGCGGCTTCCACCTTCACCACTTGCGAGGCGGCGCCCACCTCGAGGGTGGGGAAGAACGTCAGCTTATCGTCCACGTTCAGGACAATACCGGCCTGCACGAACTTCCGGAAGCCCGCCGCTTCCACGGTGAAGGAATAACGGCCGAGCGGAAGCTCCGGAAGCGAGAAATCGCCAGTGGCGCCGGTCTTCGCCGTGCGAATGTCGGCGTTCTTATCGGTGTCCCGCAATGTGATTTGGGCGTTGGGAACTACGGCCCCGCTGGGATCTTTCACTGTACCGGAGATCGAACCTGTTGTTTCCTGCGCCCAGGCGCTCGCGCAAATGAGCAGCCCGGCAATTGCCACCAGCAGCGCTAGTGACAAATAAATCTTCTGCCATCCTGCGTGGTCGGACTTCATAATCGTGCCTCCTTTATCTGTGAGTTTCCCCGTTTTTCCCAACGCTCGGAAGTATTCAGTGTTCAAAACTTCGCGCGCGGCCTCTGCAAAGACCGCCCGCATCAGCAGCGCATCGCTGGTGAACTCGAATGAAATTACGCTTCGTGATCAAAGAATATCTTTGACGGGGCCGGACTTGCAAGCTCGATGAAGTTCGGCTACCTCTACACGCCGGGCCGGATGAGCCGGCTGGCGATCTTGTAGCGGTCCGCACGATACCGGCTCTTCACATACTCGACCGGCTGTCCATCGGCAAGATAGGCTACCCGTGTAAAAAGAAACAGTGGACTGCCTTTGCGAACGCGCAACAGGCGGACATCCTCAGCGCCCGCCAACCCCACTTCCACCGTCTCGTCCGCAACTTGGATGCGAATGCCATAGCGTTTCCATAGTGTTTCGTAGAGGGAGTCTCCCGGGCTGAAATGCTCGAGGAGGTCGGGGCAGAGGTGGCGGGGCAGGTGACTCAATTCCAGCGCCATGGGGAGCGAGACGGCGATACGCAGGCGGTGCAACCTGATGATCTCCGAGCGGGGAGGCACCCGGAGGGCGGCGGCAATCTCCGGCGGCGCCGGCACCACGCCCAGCGCGAGTACCTTGGAACTCGCGGCATACCCGAGGGCGCCCATCTCTTCCGTAAAGGACTGCACGTTGCGGAAATTGATCTCGAGTTTGATTCCGGATACGAACGTGCCCTTTCCCCGCTGGCGGTAAGCTATACCCAGCTTGCAAAGCGATTGCAGCGCCTGGCGCGCGGTCATGCGGCTGACCGCGAACCGCGCCGAAAGCTGCTGTTCGGAAAACAAGGGATCGCCCGCTTTTAATCGGCCGGTCTTGATCTCTGCCAGCAGGTTTTCACGAATCTGGAAGTAGAGCGGCACGACACTATTGCGATCGATGGCGAGTGAAATCAATATGAACCCCACTTGTCTAGACAATCGGTCGTATACGTTACCTTGACCTCCGTGGGACGTCAAGCTTTTTCCAGCGTCTTTTTCCGCCGGGGTCACGGGAAAATTGAAAGTTCCCACCTGCCCGTCCTGCCCGTGTTACTCCTTCATGCTCTCCCAGACTTTGCCAAAGAGTTCGATCGACCCGGGCCCGAAGCCGGCGTAATGATTGTTGAAATACCCCATCACTTGAATGCCGCGCTTGAGAAGTTGGCGGATGACTGGAATCCAGATTCGCATTTCGTCTTCCCGGTCAATGATGATGCGATCCCAGTGCTGGGTTTTTTCCTCAATGCTTTTGCGGTCGCCAAGCCAGCGGATGTAAGCAAAGCCGGCGGTGACCACATCCAGCTTGCTCGCCAGTTGCGAAATGGGAGTCATCCAGGGGTGATCGATCAACGCCAGAGCCACACGCTTCTGGCGCAGGATGTCGAGCAGCCGCGCATTCACCCAGTACCTGTTGCGGACCTCCAGGGCGTAAAGGAATCCGCCGGGTAACTCCTCCAGAAAGGGAGTGAGGCGGGCAAAAAAATCCTCCGGGCGCGCAAATGCCTTTTTGTTGAAATAAGGGAACTGCAAGAGCAGCGGACCCAGGCGGTCTTCCAGCGAGCTCATGGTGCGCAGGAAATTCGCCAACTCCTCGCGGCAATCCTGCAACACCTTTTCGTGCGTGATCACTTGCGGGAACTTGGCGGCAAAGGTGAATCCCGGCGGCGTGCGGAGGCGCCAGTTCCGCACCATGGATTCGGAAGGAATCCGGTAGTAGGTGGAATCCACTTCGACGGTGTCAAAATGCTGGGCGTAAGCGCCCAGGAAGTCGGCCGGCGCCGTGCCGGGCGGGTAAAACGTTCCCACCCAGTCTTCGCTGGACCAGCTCGAAGTGCCTAGGCGCAGATGGGGAAGGCGCGGATAAGTCATAGGTGCCAGGTTTCAGGTGTCAGGTGTCAGGATAACCTGAATTCTGCCCTGGCACCTGACACCTGAAACCTGGCACCTATCTACTCCACGCCGCACCTTCCGCGTTGAGCAGCGCCACAAGCGCCGCAGGGCCCGGGTTCAAATGAGGCCGCAGAGCGTGACGATGCCCCCACGGCAAACACCGACAACAGCTTTTCCACCTTGGGGCTTTGGCATTTCTTGCAGACCACCTGGGTGGTGGACGAGGGCACGATCTTTTCAAAGGTCGTCCCGCAATCCCGGCACTTAAATTCAAAGAGCGGCATTCGAATCTCCTGTTGGAAATATAGCCAAACCCCCGCCGGTTTGCAATCGCCCCCCCCGCGAGTTTGGCTGGTCTTCTGCATGGGGGTTCCACCGCAGGTGCATTTTTTGTGGCTTTTTCGGGTGCGTCTCCGTTAAAATGTCTTGACAGCTCGATAGTAATTGTCTACATTGAGGCCCGGTATTCATGGCACGGTCTCAATCCAAAAAACCACGCAGTGAGGAGAGGAGCAGCAAATGGCGAAGGTCATGACCAAATCTCAAGTTGTATCTCACCTGGCAGAGAAGGCGGGGATCCAGAAGAAGGCGGTGGCAGGGATTCTCGAGGAGCTCGTCGCACTCGCAACCAAGGAAGCCAAGGCCTCGGGCCAATTTGTAATCCCGGGATTAGGGAAAGCCGTGAAGGCGAACCGGAAGGCGCGGATGGGCCGCAACCCACAAACCGGCGACCCGATCAAAATTCCGGCCAAGACCGTCGTAAAGTTCCGTCTGGCCAAAGCGTTCAAAGAGGCGGTTGTGCCTCCCAAGAAGAAATAGTGTTTGCGCCGCGGGGCGTCCGTCAACTGACGGACGCCCCGTGGCGCCTCCCCGACGGCGGCAGTCACGCGACCAATTCGATGAGGGGGAAGAGTCTCTACACCTCGCGCGGCGAGAAGCTAGGGATTCATCCGCGAAGGCGGCAGGCGCCTCTGGGGAGAAGTGTGGCGGGATATCTCTGGAAGCTGTGAAAAAATAAACAATCTGACAAAGACGGCTACTGGTGTCATTTGCGAGATATGGGTACTCCCGTGGGCAGTCATTCCCGTGAAGGCGGGAATCCATCCGCCAGCCATTGAAAATGCGCCGCTGACGGACTGGATTCCCGCCTTCGCGGGAATGACCTGTGTTTCGAAAGGGATCGCATTCCAAATGGCACCACTACCCAAAGACGCCAAGGCGCAAAGACCCGTAAGGGACAACCGCTTTGTTTTCTTTGCGCCTTTGCGCCTTTGCGTGAAATGTTTTCGCTGATCCGGGGTTCTTTTGCCGCCTCGCTCACGTTCCCAGAACAATCTTGGCGATGGTCTGAAGCTGCATAAACGACGTGCCCTCGTAGATTTTCCCGATCTTCGAGTCGCGCAGGAATTTCTCCGCGGGGTAATCGCGCGTGAAGCCGTAGCCGCCGTAAACTTCCAGGCACTCGGACGCCACCCGCTCCGCCACTTGCGAGCAAAAATACTTGGCCATGGCGGCTTCTTTCAGGAAGGGCAGTCCCGCGTCCTTCAGCCGCGCGGCGTTATAGGCCATCAGGCGCGCCGCCTCAACGTCCGTAGCCAAGCGGGCCAATTGGAACTGGATCGCCTGGAACTTCGCGATCGGCTTGCCGAACTGTTTGCGCTCCTGCGCGTAGTCAACGGCGTTTTCCAGCGCCCCGCGCGCCACCCCCACCATCTGCGCGGCGATGCCAATGCGGCCTTCGTTCAGCGTCTCCATCGCCACCTTGTAACCCTTGCCGGCTTCGCCCAGCACGTTCTCCTTGGGCACCCGGCAGTCTTCCAGAATAAGCTCGCAGGTGGAGGAAGCGCGGATGCCGAGCTTGTCCTCTTTCTTGCCGACGGTGAAGCCGGGCGTCCCGCGTTCAATCAGGAAAGCCGTGATGCCGCGATAGCCCGCCTCGGGATTCACGTTGGCAAAGACGATGAACAGGCCCGCTTCCTTGGCATTAGTAATCCAGAGCTTCCGGCCGTTCAGAACGAAGTGGTCGCCGTCCTCACGAGCGCGCGTCGCCAGCGCGAAGGCGTCGCTGCCGGAGTTCGCCTCCGAGAGGGCGTAAGCCCCCAGTGTGTCGCGCACCAGGCGCGGGAGGAATTTCTGCTTCTGCCCCTCCGTTCCCCATTTCTGGAGCGCGTTGTTCACCAAAGTGTTTTGAACATCAATCACCACGCCCGCCGAAGCGTCAACCCGCGAGAATTCCTCGATGGCAAGAATCGCCATGAAAAACGTACCCGCGCTGCCCCCGTAAGCCCCGGAAACTTCAATCCCCATGAAACCCTGGGCGAAGAATTCTCCCAGTAAGTCATGGTTGATCGCGCCCTCGCGATCCATCTCTTCGACATGGGGAAGGATTTCGTTCGCGGCGAATTCGCGAACCACCGCCTGGAACATGCGCTCCTCTTCCGTCAAAGCCGTGAGCGGCCCATGAGCAAGATTGTCACCGGATTCAGCCATCGTAACCTCCCAGGTTCTCCCCTACAGGCCTCAGATTTGTTCCCCTAAGGGGAACAACATCATTAGCCGTAGGTAAAACCTACGGGAAGCGGACAGGCCTCCGCCATGTTCCCCCAAGGGGAACAATATCATTAGCCGTAGGTGAAACCTACGGATAGGAAGCCCGGACAGACCTCTCCAACGGCGCTTCCTGCCGGATGGCCTCTTCGCGGCGGGCCCATTGGAAGCGGCCCTCGCCGATCCGGCAGTCGAAGTGCTTGCCCACCTTGTAGCGCCCCAGCACCTTCCCCACCTTGAGGCCAATCTCCACCGCCGTCAGCGGCTTCTTCTTGCGTCGCGCCACGGCCTTGCCGATTTTCGTCAAACTCTTCTCGGTAGCCTCCAGCAACGCTTGCCGCTTGCGCCCGCGCTCTTCTTCCAGCAGCGGGTTATGGCAGACCATCAGCCGTTCGCCCGGATAGTCGGGGGAGGTGATCTCCGCCAGGTTCTTCTCGTCCAGCAAGGAAAGTTGCAAGGCCCCTTTCTCGACCAATTCACGAATCGCGCCGCTGGTCAGCGCCGTGATCCAGCCC
>Ga0187865_1004219_pt1 | contig 10910 bp, 11 predicted proteins | sample June2016WEW_11_1_2_FD_132989 | JGI IMG/M metagenome (GOLD analysis project Ga0187865, IMG submission 132989) | Peatland microbial communities from SPRUCE experiment site at the Marcell Experimental Forest, Minnesota, USA - June2016WEW_11_100 | ecosystem: Environmental > Terrestrial > Soil >...
AATCACAACCAGAATCCACAGGTGTTTGTATGGACCGCACCTGTCGAACAGATTTTGACCAAAGTCGCCAAAAGTAAAGAAGCGTTAGACGCACTACACTAGTAATTCTAATACGGTTCATGCGAATTGCGTGCAATAAAGTGATGTGTTGAGAGGTTTAGATGACCAGCCAAGTTGCCAGGGACGTGGCGATTTCAGAAATCATGCAATCCCTTCGTAGGATTTTTAAAGCGATCCAGGATTATTCGCATGAAGTCTCCCAAAAATTCGGTATTACCGGACCACAGCTCTGGGCACTCAAAACCATCTCCCAAAATGAGAGCCTGTCGCTGAGCGATCTGAGTGAAAGAATGTATTTGCACCCCAGCACCATCACAGGAGTAATAGACCGGCTGGAGAAGAAAGGCTACGTGACAAGGAATCGGGACCGGGTGGATCGTAGAGTGATCTATGTCCAGTTGACCAGCAAAGGGAAGAGGTTAGCCAGGACGGCGCCGAATCCTGCTCAGGGGAAGATGATCCATGGGCTAACAAATTTGAAAAAGGGAGAGTTGAATCTCATTTACGGTTCGGTCCAGAAATTGGTTGGAATCATGGAAGTCGAGGATGTGAAGGTCACTTTTTTCTTCGATCAGGAATAACGGTCAGGATGCAATGCCGCCCGTGAATCCTGAGAAATAAGAAAGTCACGGGACCAGAGAATAGAAAAACGAAGATAGTCTTAACAACAGGGAGGGCAACTCGAATAACAAAAATGAGCGAATAGCATTGAAGGAGGCATGGTCAGCTTGTTTCACCTCCCATGATCGAAATCAAACACGATTTCCATGGAATCCACTTCTCTGACGCAGGCCTCCTTCTTTTTCTTTACAGGATTTCACAGCAAGGGTCATTCAAATCACTCATTAAAGGAGGCAGATTATGGTTAGAAAACATCTTGGCATTTTGGTTCTTATCCTCTGTTTTGGACTCATCCTAATAGGATGTCCAAAGAAAACCATGGTTAAGGAGGAGCCATCCGTTAAAAAAGAAGAAGGGGTGGCAAAGCGTGAGGCTGAAGGAACAAAGGAAATGAAACCCGAGGGTGGGAAAGAATTTGAAAAGAGTCTCGTGGCAAGAAAGGAACCAGGGATTAAGGGGGAGGTTTTTGAAAGCGAACTTTTAAAAGACATTCACTTCGACTTTGATAAATACAACATTCGTCCAGGAGATGGAGAGATCCTGAACCAAAACGCGGCCTTGCTGAAGAAATACCCCAAGATCAGGATTCAGGTTGAAGGGCACTGCGATGAAAGAGGAACGGTAGAGTATAATCTTGCTCTCGGAGAGAGACGGGCCAATTCGGCAAAAAACTATCTCGCTTCCCATGGTGTTTCTCCAAGTCGTATCTCCACAATCAGCTATGGAAAAGAGAAGCCTTTGGATCCCGGCCATAATGAAGAGGCATGGGCGAAAAACCGGAGAGCCCACATCATAGTTACAGCGAAGTAAGAACGCTGGATCTCCTTGCCGCGTTTGTTCATCAAACAACAAAGGGGGTGAACCTATGAGTAAAAGGATCGGGAAATGTCTCGCTGTTTTTGTTCTTTTCTCCTTTGCCCTTTCCGGATGCTATTATTTCAGCGCCACGAAAGAGATGAAGGCTGCTCAGCAATCGTTTTCTGAATTGAAGGCGGCAGGAGGAGCGACACTGGTACCTTATGAATACTGCAGTGCCGAAAAGTTTTTAGAGATTGCAAAAATCGAACTTAATGAACCCGGTTACAAACCCGCAGCAGAATTTGCGAGGCGCTCAAGGGCTGCATCGCAAGCAGGTTTAGCTGAAATCCAAAAGAAAAAATAGGCTATAAGGGAGAGGAGGTGGAGTAGGGATATGGAAAAGAAATGGATGGCTTTGATGCTGATCATCCTGGGGGCAATGATTGTCTCTGGGTGCGCAAGTTCTGAAACGATGATGGGCTATAATGAAGCGAAGGAGCTTTTTCAAAAAGCCACTGCAGCCGGGGCGAAGAAGTGTGCCCCCTGTCAATACGCGACTGCTGAGGCGTATCTGGCTTTGGCAGACCACGAAATAGGAGAGAAAGATTATTGGGCTGAGGATACGAAGCTAGCGATTAAAGTAGCCAAGGAGAAATCTTTGGAGGCTTTGAAACTAACGCCTTGCGAGAAACCGGCACCGTCAGCACCGCTACCACCTCCGGTGGTACTCAAACCAGCGCCACCACCACCGCCGCCGCCACCACCACCGAAGCCAGCTCAGGTATTTGAAAACATCTATTTTAACGAGAAGAAGACGAATATCGATGCGATGGCTGCCAAGGCATTGGACCGGGATGGGGAGATGTTGAAGGAGAATCCGGATATCAAAGTGGAAATCGGAGGTCATACGGATTCATTGGGTTCAGCGAAGGAGAATCAGAAGATTTCTGAAAAGAGAGCCGAGAGCGCCAAGAAGTATCTCATGGATAAGTTCAACATCTCTGGCGACCGCATGATTGTCAAGGGCTATGGTAGTTCAAAGCCCATCGCCAACAATACCACCAAAGAGGGTCGCGCCAAGAATCGAAGAGTGGAGTTTAGGATTCTCCCCTAAAGATCCCTCGAATTGAACGAGAAACCGTTCAACGGTGGCAGGAAAAAATCCTGCCACCGTTTTCTCCAATGTTTTCAGTGATGCCCACAGTTCAAAAATTTCTTCAATACCTTTCACCCGCTCGAATGAGGTCGATATGGCGCTGGATCTTCATCGGGATTCTGATTGGCGTCGTATCCGGGTTCGGTGCCATTCTTTTTAATTTTCTCTTAAAAAGAGGAACTCAATTCTTTATGAAGGATCTCATCGCGCTCATCCTTCCAGGGGAGCTCCGGGGGGTTTCCCTCTTAGGGATCCCCCTCGCTCGTTGGATGATCCTCTGGATCCCTGCCTTAGGAGGGCTCCTTTCAGGACTCCTTGTGTTCCGTTTTGCGCCCGAAGCTGAGGGGCATGGGACGGATGCAATGATTGAGAGTTTTCATCGGAAAAAGGGAATCGTTAGGAAGAGGGTCCCTATTGTTAAAACGATTGCCTCGGCCATTACCATCGGCTCAGGAGGCTCCGCGGGGAAAGAAGGCCCCATTGCCCAAATCGGTTCCGGGTTTGCTTCCTTTTTAGCTTCTGTTCTGAAAATGGATGAGCACGATCGCCGAATTATGTTGCTGGCTGGAGCAGCCGGGGGGCTCGGCGCCATCTTTAAAGCCCCCTTGGGTTCGGCCCTCTTTACTACTGAAGTGCTCTACCGAAGGCCGGAGTTCGAATTCGAGGCGATTATCCCCTGTATCCTTTCTTCCATTGTGGGCTACACTGTTTTCACTTTCTACTACGGATGGGATACCCTCTTTCACATTCCAATGTTTACCTTTACCCATCCCAGTGAACTCTTCTTCTACGGTGTCTTTGGAGTCTTTTGCGCGGCCGTGGGGTTCTTTTATATCCACATCTTTTATGGCATGAGGGATCGGTTCTTCAGAAGGCTCCATGTTTCAAGGCCACTGAAGGTCGCATTGGGAGGCTTGATGCTGGGAGGGCTCGCTTTCTTTTTCCCTCAGGTACTGGGAGGGGGCTATGAGTGGATCCAATCCGCTATCGATGGAAAACTGGCAGTTGACTTGATGCTGGTGTTGGTCTTGGCCAAAATATTCGCTACTTCCTTTACGATTAGTTCGGGGGGGAGCGGCGGTGTCTTTGCGCCCTCCCTGTTTATCGGATCGATGATGGGCGGTTTTTATGGAAATCTCTGCTCAAAACTGTTTCCTCATTGGGTGATCCATCCCCATGCTTTTGTTCTGGTGGGAATGGGAGGTTTTTTCGCTGGCGTTGCAAAGGTGCCCATCGCTTCCTTGATTATGATTGCTGAAATGACAGGCGGTTATAGTCTCATTGTTCCGCTAATGATCGTCTCTACCATTTCGTATCTTTTGCTGGGAGAGACCTCCCTCTACGAAAAACAGGTCTCAATGCGCGTTGACTCCCCAGCACACACCGGAGATTTCGTCATCGACATTTTGGAGCATATTTCTGTAAGAGAGGCCCTTCCGCCAGACAGAGAAGTCGAGACGATACCGGAAGGGATGCCCTTTGAGGAAATGATGCAGTTCATTGTAAACTCGAATCAACAGAATTTTCCTGTGGTTGATGACAAGGGGCACCTGAAAGGAATCCTGGGATTGGCGGATATGCGGAGGATCATGCTGGAAAAAGAGCTCCACCAATTCGTCATAGCCAGAGATATTGCCACGGAGGCAGTTTTGACAGTAACACCGGAGGACAGTCTTAAGACCGCTTTGCAAAAGATGACCGAAGCTGAGATTCGTGAGCTACCAGTGGTAAGCAAAGAAAATCCGTGGAAGGTGATCTCTATGCTGAGTCGAAAGGATGTCATCCGGACCTACCACGATGAGATGGAGAGACTGAAGGCGGGGAGGACGAATGACTTGATAGGATGAAAAAAGAAAAGATATTGGGAATGGGGAGTTGAAAAAGGTGAATAAAGCCCGCTGTCTGCTGACAAGATTGCCTCAAAATACCATGTTTCCGGATGTGAAATACAGTATTTTGCTTATTCATCTCCCAACGAAGATTTTCAAAAATATTATATGGTATTTCTGCTTTCGGATTCTTTAAGATCCTCGGTAAGTCCCTCGCTTTCTCCCGCAACGTATTCCATTCCCTTATATGAAAGTTGTACTAAAGGAGACGAGGAGAGTTCAGTTTAAAAGCTAGATCAATTGGATTTGAGGAAGGGAGCACCTCGATTTCGAACAAAAGGACATGACTTATGGAAAAAAGGAAGTGGCCAAAGCGAATCCTTCGGACATTCAGCTTTTCCTCTTGTCGATTCTGGTCGGGGTCGTTGCCGGGTTAGGGGCAGTGGCGTTCCGCGGGCTAATTGCATTATTCCACATTCTGCTGTTCTTAAGAAAGTTATCGGTAGTCTATAACGCTAATATTCATACCGCCGTCGGTCCGTGGGGTTTGTTCTTCCTTTTTGTGCCTGTAAAGGGCGCCGCTGGCGTCACCTTCCTCGTCCGGAATTTTGCTCCGGAAGCAAGAGGCCGTGGAGTTCCGGAGGTGATGAATGCGGTTTATTATCACAAAGGCATTATTCGGCCTGTTTTTGCAGTGATTTAATCGCTAGCCTCTGCCCTTTCCATTGGAAGCGGAGGGTCGGTTGGCCGCGAGGGACCCATCGTCCAAATTGGGTCTTCCTTTGGTTCCACCTTGGGCCAAATTATCAGGACGCCGGTCTGGCAGCGTATTACGTTAATCGGGGCTCGTACCGGCGGTGGAATTCCGGCTACCTTTAACACTTCGATCGGTGGGGGGCTGTTAGCGAGCGTCGTAGGGATTGGTTTTGGTTCCGGCATGTTTCATGTCAGGAACGCCAATGGGAAGATCATGATTGAGAAGCGCTTCCAACTACTGGAACACAGTTAGCCTTTGAATGAGATTATCCAATGGCTCCAGAGCAGCCCAGATGCATACCATTTCGATACCGTAGGACACCGGCTGGTACACTGCGGGAGCAGGTTCAGCCGGCCCCATTTGATCACCCCTGATCTGATATAAACGCTCACTAAGGAGGCGATATATGTCTGTAGTAACAATTCGGGGTTCTTTCGGAAGCGGGGCACCGGAAGTAGGGAGACAAGCCGCCAATAAACTTCACTTTGACTACGTTGACCGAGAGATTATTGCTGAAGTAGCTGCACGACTTCATCGGCAAGAGCAAGAGGTGATAACGAAAGAGATGCCGGATAGTAGTCTCCTAACTCGCATCGCAGAAGCCCTGAGACGTAGTGGCGAGTGCTTTGAGGGTGCGTATTTAGCCACCTGGGAAATACGTCTGGACGATATTCGCTATTTGGCCGCACTGGAGTCTGTTGTTAAGGAACTGGCTCGAAGCCAGTCGCTGGTGATCCGAGGACGAGGTAGCCAATTCATCCTGAAAGATTATCCCGGAGCCCTTCATGTTTTAGTCGTGGCACCGATAGAGGTACGAATGAAGCGCGTCATGCAGAATCTCCAGCTCGACCAAGAGATGGCTAAGCGGGAGATAGCACGGTTTGACAACAGTCGTCGCGAGTTCATCAACAGGTATTTTCACGCTGAGCTGGAAGACCCAGCATACTACGACGTAGTGATCAATACAGAGCGTCTCAGCTTGGAGGCCGCCGCCTCACTTGTCGTCAATGCCATCTCTTTCGGAGACCGGAACATAGGTGGACAAGGTGGAACTGGTTAGGTGAAAATTACCCGTATCCATCATGCGCCCAGCGGTGGCTTTATGTATTTGTGCTGACCATCCGACTCCCAGGGAAACGCTTTAAGATGCCATGACGGAGGGGCTCGATCTGGTTTTAGATTCACGACACGCCGTTTATGCTAACTTGGGACCAAGTACGATCATTCTACAATAGGTTCGGAACAAAGCAGAACTGGCAACAGTTCTAAGGAGGCGATGCCAATGATTCCAAAGAAAACGAAGCAGAAAAACATGGGTGAATCTATTCCCAAACCGAGGGTACAAGGTATGTTTGAAACAAGTAATTCCTCTCTTGATCAAATTAAAGCCGACCTTGCCAGCCACGATGACAGGACGCGCGAGAAAGCCCGTCACGCCCTTGTGGCGATGGGAAAAGACGCAGTTCAATCGCTGATTGAGGCATTGAAAGATAAAAGATATCTTATGAGGTGGGAGGCAGCCAAAGCCTTGAGTGAGATTGCGGATTCCGGCGCAGCACCTGCTCTTGTGGAGGCTCTGGAGGATGAAGCGTTTGATGTTCGTTGGCTAGCGGCAGTTGCCCTGATTAGAATGAATATTAGGGGATTAAGGTCTTTGTTGCAGGCGCTAATGGACCGCGGAGATTCCACTTTGCTCCGCGAGGGTGCTCATCATGTAATCCACGACCTATCAAAAGGAGAATTGAGAAAATATTTAATGCCCGTACTTGCTGTGCTGGAGGATGTCGAGCCATCAGTGGAGGTCCCCCAGGCGGCCTTCCAGGCCTTAGAGAAGCTGGAAAAAGATATAAAAATTTGAATCTTGAAATTATCGCGTGATGAATCCGCAGGAGAAAGAAATTGTTGCCTTTCATGAGTCTGGAACTAAGGGCGGAGTTAGGGAGGTTGGAACCTGCCGATCTGCATGGCCTGCCATACGAAAATTTTCCCGATGAAAAAAACCACTGAAGAGCTAAAAATGTCGGATCTGAACGCTGGCAAGTTCCAAAATCTCGCCTCAATGCAACATTCAAAATGGTAATCAACGGAACGAATCCAAGGTTTTGATTTGTTTTTCAGATCGAAGCCATCTGGAAAGGGCAGGTCTTGGCAAGCTGTACGTAACAAATTCTGATTTTTCTAGTGGTATTGGCAGGTTATATGCCGTTATCCTATATTTGTTTTTCCCTTCTGTCAAGCACTTGAACAACAACTACTACTAAATCGAAAGAAGTTCAATTGCTTCTCGATCTCCCTTTTGCAGTATCACTTCCATCGCTTTGTAATAATCCCTCTGTACTTTGAGATTCGAAACCCGTGCATAGCGTTGGGTGGTCTTGATCCGGGTGTGTCCCAACAGATCCTGGATGGTGACAAGGTCCGCGTCAGCGTTGAGCAACTGGGTAGCCATGGTATGGCGGAGATGATGACAGGATATTTTTGATCCTGTCTTCCGGGCATAATACTCGATGCGCTTCTGGATTCCTCGAACCGAAATCGGTGTCCCTCGATAGCTTCCTTTACCAACCAAGAACACTTCCTTTGCCTTTGATGAGGATCGACTCTTCAAGTAGCCAAGGAGGGCTCGATGAGCATCATGGCTGATGTAGACGATACGATCTTTGCCTCCCTTACCACGACAGACCAGGATCCGTCTTTGGGCTAAATCGAGATCTTGCAGTCTCAGATGAGCAACCTCTTCCACCCGTAGCCCACAGCGTAGCATCAGCATGAAGATGGCATGATCCCTCAGACCTCTTATCACCTGAAAGAGGCTCATCACTTCTTCGTCTTTTAGATATCGAGGTAGAGGTCTGGCTAGACGTAAGGCATAGCCTTTCTTAACTGGATTGTGCAGGGGTAATCCTTCTTCTCGGCTCATATGGACATAGAACCCTCGGACGCTGTCCAGACGGCAGTTGATCGCCTTGGGTGCCAACCCTTTGGCCAGCAACGAATCGATATAGGCCGAGATCTTCTGAGAAGTCACCTCCTCAACCGGTCCTTCCAGCCACTGTAGAAAGTGTTGCAGCGTATTCGTGTAATTCTTGATCGTATGGGTCGAGTAGTTGCGCCTCTTCAAAAACCGTCGGTACTTCACTAGAACTTCCATCTCGTTCATGACTCTGTCTCCCTTCGATTCGGGCCATGGCCCGGAAGTATTCCTCCTCTCGGGTTTTATCGGTCAGCCGAGCATAACGTCGGGTCTGCTCCACAGTGCTATGGCCCAGCAGTTGCTGCAGACACTCCAGACGCATGCCGGCATTCAAGAGTTCAGTTGCACAGGTGTGTCGCAGACAATGCAAAGAATAGCCTTTATGAGACAAGTTTGCTTTTTGAATATATTTGCCAAACAACATCCGAGCTCTGGTATAGCTCATCGTGATTCGCCCTTGAGCATAGAAAAGCAACGGCTTGTGAGGATCTCGCTTCTGATTCCAGGTCCTCACCGCCTCACAGGCATCTTCACTGAGGTAGACCACTCTCCCCGTCCGATTCTTCTCCCCAACCCAAAGAAGGATCTTCCGCTCGTCTAGATGGACGTCACTGACCCTGGTCTGTAAAAGCTCCCCAATCCTCATCCCGGTCCGCAATAACACCAGGATCATGGCCCGATCGCGGATGTTCTGAGTGACGGAAAGCAGTCGCCTCACATCCAGGGGATCCATCGCTCGCGGTAAAGCATCAGGTACCTTGATACGAATCGGCCGGGCCAGGACATCGGAAGAAACAATTCCCTTTGCGATCAAGTACCGAAGAAATGTCTGAACTTGCCGCAGATTGCCCTTGACCGAGAGCGGTTTTAATCCTCGGTCCTGTTGCGACTCTACAAAGGCTTCCAGGTCTTCTTGGATGAGAGAAGAGAGGTGGGGCCTTCCGCGATTCCGGAGAAAGGATAAAAAATCGTGAATCGTGGTAAAAGCACTTTTTAGAGTATGAACACTGACGTTTCGCCGATGTAGGCTCTGAAAATATTGTTCCACATGCGGCGCACCGGGAAGAGCCTGTTCCTCAATCCTCCGTACAATCCGATTAAAGACTCGCTGCTTCCCAGTGTAATCCCAACAGCCTCCAAAATGCTCTTGCTCCAAGGTCATCTCTGCCTCCTTTCCCCAATACCAAAGAAATTACAGGCAGATAATGACCCTGAACCCTTTCAGAATCAATTACCCTTTTGTTACGTACAGTGGCAAGCATCCGCAGGTAAGGGTGAAATCCTTGTCTCCGGTGGCCTCAACTTACCTGTTTACGTTTCTTACCTTGTTGACACCCGAAAGCCGAGATGCATACTCGCATATCTTCTGGTCTGGTCTATGTTTCTTGACAGACTACTCCCGTTTTTGTATATTTAACCCATCCTGCAGTACGTTCTTATCATTTGACCCTGAGACTAAATCGACAATTATGGGTTATCCATGATAACGATCCTGGAGAAATTAAACGTATGGGTCCGCCCTTAAAAACTTTGTTGGTGAGCCTGTGTTTCAAGCCGTCGAAATAATTTTTCCTTTTTGCAGTGCCTTTGAAAGGGCGGTTAACCATCACTAAGAAGGAGGAGACCGATGAAGAAGCTTGTTTTAATGAGTTGGGTGGTTTGCTTAGCGAGTATGTTGATCTTTTCATCTGCGGGATTCGCCGAGGATGGGGTGATCAAGATCGGAACGATCTTCTCAAGAACAGGCCCTTTGGCCAACCTTGGCTTGGAAAGCTGGCGAGGGGCGGAACTGGCCCGCATCGTCCAGAATCAGCAGGGAGGGATACTCGGGAAACAAATTGTCTTTATCAACGGTGACGCGGTCGATCCTAAGACGGCGGTCAGCGAGGTAGAACGATTGTGCACGGTCGAAAATGTGTCGGTGATCTTGGGCTCTTTTTCAAGCTCCATCAGCCTGGCCGCCAGTGCCAAAGCCGACCAGTACAAGGTGGTTTACTGGGAATTAGGCGCCGTGGGCGATCAAATTACCGAAAGAGGACTGAAACATGTCTTCCGGACCTGCCCTACGGGTTCAGACCTGGGTCGGGATCAGCTCCGCTTTGCAGTGGATGTCTTGGCCCCGAAAATCGCAAAGACCAAATCCACCATTCGTATTGCCAGCATCTATGAAGACTCGGCCTATGGGACGGCCTGCGCCGAAGGGATCCGAGATTTGGCCAAAAAAATCGGGGTAAATCTGGCTCTCGATCAGTCTTACAATTTCAAGGCCAGCGATCTTTCTTCCCTGGTGATGCGGGTGAAGGGGTCTAACCCGGATGTCATCCTTGAGTCCTCTTACGAAAACGACGGGATTCTGTTTTTCAGACAAGCCGAAGAGTTGGGTTTGAAGGTCAGAATGATCGTCGGATCGGGAGGGGGCATGAACCTTCCCGGGTATCAAAAAGCCCTGGGCAGCGCCTTAAACAACAAGGTGTGCAATGTCGGCTACCCGGGATATAACATCAACCCGAATTATGCCAAGGGTATCGACAAACTGGCTGAACTTTACGTCAGGACCTTCGATCTTCAACCGACGGCCGTCTTTTCGGTCGTCAATTATATGGGAACCATGGTCCTATGGGATGTGATTAAAAGAGCCGGCTCAATGGACTCGGAAAAGATCGTCCAGGCGGCAATTAAAACGAATATCCCCGGAGATAAGACGCTTCTCCGCTA
>Ga0187865_1004221_pt1 | contig 10907 bp, 6 predicted proteins | sample June2016WEW_11_1_2_FD_132989 | JGI IMG/M metagenome (GOLD analysis project Ga0187865, IMG submission 132989) | Peatland microbial communities from SPRUCE experiment site at the Marcell Experimental Forest, Minnesota, USA - June2016WEW_11_100 | ecosystem: Environmental > Terrestrial > Soil >...
AGACTCAGGCATAGGAAATTTCCCTCCTCAACCTAGCGTAACATTACGCTAGGTTACGTGCCACAAAAAAAGAGAGCTGCCTGGTTCCCACTTTTATGTCGCGCACCCGAAGCCCACCGTCTGGCCCAAGCCATTTCCAAGGCTACAGGCGAGACCCTGACCCGTGCCGTCACAGAAGCTTTGCGGGAACGCTACGAACGCCTCCAGAGCCGCCGCGGCAAGGCCTCCGTCGAGGAACTTCTGGCCATCGCCAAGCGAGCCTCTGCCCAGGTCAAAGGTCCCTATCTCGACCACGCCGAATTCCTCTATGACCAACGCGGTCTCCCCAAGTGATCCCCCTTCGGCACTTGCCGCCATCTTTTTCGGAGAACCCGAAGCCGCCCTCTACACCCAACTCATCCACGGCGCCGACCGCTGCCTGATGAGTGCCGCAAACTTCGTCGAGCTCTCCATCGTCATTGAAGGTCAGATTGGCCCGGACGCTGGCCGTCAATGCGACGCTTTTTTCCGCAGAGCCGGCATTGTCATCGAACCCGTCACCGTCGAGCAGGCGCACTTGGCGCGGCAGGCTTTCCTCGACTTCGGCAAGGGCCGCCACGCCGCCGGGCTGAATTTCGGCGATTGCTTCGCCTATGCGCTCGCCAAGATCACCGGCGAGCCTCTCCTCTTCAGAGGGGAGGATTTCAAGAAGACCGACATCACCTCCGCTGTCTAAACGGGAGGTCGGCAGCCAATCGTCACTGCTCTTTTGATTTGCGATCCTGCCCTTCGGACATCGGCCTCTGTGTCTTGTCACTCGCCACTCGTCACTCGTCACTGCTCTATTGATTTGCGATTCAGTGCTTCGGACTTCGGACATCGGACTCTATGTGTGGAGTTAAAGGACAACTCCGCGCAACCTGCTTGAAGTGGATAAGGCCTCCATCCCGGTTTTCTAAGATGGACGGCCGATGAAGTGGAGCAGTCCCGCCACCGTGTGTGCAAGTGGGACGAACTCCGCCAGGGCGCGCGTGGCGGGAACACCTACGGTATCGCTGTGACAAAATGCCGCTTTCGCCTCGCCCCACACGGGACTTCCTGTCCCTTCTCAGCGCCTGGCAATAAGGGAAGCCATGGTAAGGCAATACCTATAACACGAAAATGCCATTTGTCAAGCACAATAATTGACATCTATTGGATGAAATGGGTCGATGAGTAGGGTAATACACAATCCTCGAAAGCGATTCGAACGTAAAGACTTTGTTTGCAGAGAATTACGGAATTAGATGCCCTCGGCAGAACCACTTTCGCAGTAAACTACCGCTAGGTCTTGCCATCATCATCGCTATAGATCACGTGAGCGTCAGATACCTGTGATGGTGGGTCAAACACCTGAGATCGGATGCACATGCGTATGCCCACCCAGATAACGGCGCAGGTGGCCGCGGGCCATAGGGCGATCGCCACGATGATGAGGTAGGGGCCCCCCACGGGCGAGTATGCGGCGATGTACATGGGGAGTTCGGTGCCCATGACCATGGTGCTGAGATAGAGCGCGACCAATTCGGACGTGGTTGCCTCACGTGCTTTCGCCCAAAGATACGTTAAGGGGAGAACCGCAAGGAGGAAGTGATGAGGCCAACTGAAGGGTGCTGCCAGAAGATAGACAAGTGGCAACAGAATGAGTTCGTCAATCAGGCCTTTGGCGTCTCTCCTTTTTCGCCAGCACCAGAAAATGAAGCCCAGACCGATCGCCAAGCTGCAAGCCTTTTCGAACAGACCTAGCCCGGGAGGAACGGGCCATTCGGTGGTAGTAGTAAGCGTGGCGAAATACTTGGGACCGCAGAGCACATCAATGAGGCCCGCAAATGAGCGGTTGAAATAATTTCCCAGGCCAGAAGAAATGCACGGGTAAATATCCCTAAGCCATATCAGGTTGGTCTGCCAGCCTAATTGCCAGATGGACACCCCAGTGAAGGCAAGAACTCCCACCACGTAACCCGCCAGCCACCGCCACTGCCGGCGCAGGGCGAGGAACGGTACGGCGACAACGGGTGAGATTTTTAAAGCCGTCCCCAAGGCGAAGCACAGGGCTGAGCCCATGGGCCTTTGCCGTTTGAGAAGGTACACCCCCAGAGTCCAAAGGAACAGAATCGTGGCATTGGCCTGGCCGAAAACGATGGTGTTCCTAAAGGGCAAAAAGAACCAAACCGCCGCGAACATCAGGGTAAACGTCCCCAAGTCGGGCCCGGAAGAAAGAAGCCTTAAGGTCAGGAAGATAGTCGCCGCCGTTAAAATGATGATGAGAAATTGCCAAATGATATAGGCCCACTGCCACGGCATCAATGCCAAAGGCGCCATGAGCAGTGCGGAAAAAGGAGGATTGGTGAATTGGAGGACTTGGCCGAAGCCCTCCGCTCGGGCCATTTTCGCCCAGGGAGATGCATCATCAGCGTTCAGATACAAGAGCGTGTATCCTTGGCTGCGGTCGGCGGGCGGGTAGTAGAGAGGTGTGGTACCCCTTTGCAAAGCAACCTTCCCGCCCAGGTAAAAGACCGGAAAATCAACCGGAATGAGGTCGTCTTCCGTGGTGAAGGCCCGCTGCGCTGAGGTCTCGAAACCTGACATCAGCGCGAGCCCGAGAATCGTTAAGCACGCAAAGAGGTACCATCTGCTACTTTCCCTGGGTTTCCTGTCACTGATTACGTTCCCAGGCTTCTTCAAGTTGGTCATCAAACCCTCTCACCGGATGGTATTGAATACGCAAATAGGCGCGGAGGGGGCTTTCAGCGCTTCCGTCTCCGCCAGGGCTGCGCGGGACGTCCAGCCATGCGGACCACATCACGAATCGCACCCGGTGCTTCTCGATCATGTCCACGGCGTTTTGCACTTGCTCGGGCCGGGTATAGATACTGTCCGTAACAAAGGATACTTCCGCCGGGTTTCGCAAACCTAAGAGAAAATACTCATCACAATCGTCTGCCTGGAAGAAGAAATCGCCCGGGTGAGTATGCGCGAGGAGCCAACGGTATTTTTCGTAGCGGTCGGGATCGAGAAGAGCCGCGCGGCCCGTGGGCGGGTCGATATATCCCTTCCAGCCGGTTTGCACGACAGCCGGTTGGCTCACCAAAGCAAGCACTCCGCCGGCCCAGGCCAGGCGCGTGAGCGCGCGTGGGAGTTTGGCGGGGGCCTTGACCAACCAGGCATAGAGGATCAAGGCCGGCAGCGCCACCGAAATCAATCTGAACCATACAGGAGAAAGAGCGATACCCAGGAACAAGAAAAGCCCGACGATACAAATGAGCATGACGCGGTCCCACGGTTCTTCGGGATGCGCAATCGCGCGGCGGCGATATTGCGCGTAAAATAAAATGTAGACGAAGGGCACCAGCAGGTGGATGAAAATCCACATCAACAGAGCCCCAACCTCCAGCCCTAGCGGCAAGTCAATCGGCAGGTCGGCCCCATAGACGTGTATAGTTCCCCAAAACCATTTGGACCAGTACTTCATCAAGAAAACGACCGTGCAGTTGAAGAACAGGCTGGCGCCAACCTTCCAAGCCAGGTAAGCCATCACGGGCAAGGTTGTGGCGAGAAACGGAATAACCAGATACATTCCGGCCTTGACCAGCCAACCCCAGCCCTGCTTTTTTGTGCGGCACTCCCAGAGCAAGAAAGCGGCGAAACCCACAATGGCCACGATCCCCCGCGACTGAGTGAACAGGGTGGAGAGGCCGCAAAGCGCCCCTGCCGCAGCCCATCGGGACAGGCTACGCTTCGGCATCAAAACGGCAAGGGCCGCCATACAGGCCAGGATGCTGAACCAATGGTGGTTGGGGTCGGGCTCCGAGAAAAATGCTAAGCCCAGAAAAAGCAGGCTGGGCAGATACACCGACGCACCGCTCAGAACTTGTTTCGAGATCACGACGCACGTCCACGCCAAGCCGATCCCCAGCACGACCCACACGAGACTTGGAATCCAAGCGCGAACACCAAACAATTTGAAGAGCAGCAGGTAGAAGACCTGAGTTCCAGGGAGGGTAAACTGGAAAAAATCTCGATAGATCACCTGTCCCTCGAGCATTTTTGTGGCTTCCAATAAATAGATGGGTGCGGTATCTCCCTCGTAGATCGGTGTGTGGGGAAGGATAAAGGCATTGAGGTAGAGGCAGCCGATCGCCGCGAGATAAAAAAGCGGTTGTAGCCGGGTCAACGGAGTTTGAAAAGGGGCTTTGATCAGATCGAAATTCTCCTCACGGTACGGCTCAATGATGGGACCTATGCAGAATGCGCCGTAAAATTCTCAGCCGAACAGTTGTTTGCACTTTAATAATACGGACGGGTCCCGGCAGGTCATCCCGTGGCCACTGCGATGGCTGGAGGACCGGCATTCTCGCAAGCGGTTTGACCTCCTCGCCGCTTATGAGCAAGGCCACGGATGGACGCCGATCAACACAGATCGTTCGACTGAAGCGACGATCTTCGGGCTGATGCCAATGGTGCCGCGCTCCGGCTGGCATGGCCGGAGTCGCTATTTCTCCAGTAAATCCTGAAGGGGACGCCCTTGGCTTTCGGGCAGATCCACGTGGAGCAGATGAGCAATGGTCGCCGCGACGTCGATGTTCGGCACCACGCCGGTATGCGAGCCGGGGCGGATGCCAGCGCCCCAGGCAACCAGGATTGCGTTCATGTCGGGATCGGAGTTCAGGTAGCCATGAGTGCCAGGCGTGGCTCCCGCCGGCACGTCCGATACCACTTCGCCGGTTGTGTCTTGGGCGAAGGCATACCCTGGGGCGGCAACCAGGACCATATCGGCCATACGCCCTTGAGGGACGACCTTGGGATACCCATACCGCTCATATTCGTCCGGCAAAATCACCTTGGTAATCCCTGGGACGGAGGGGAATACCTCCTTCAAGACCTGGAGGGTGGCTTCGCGCCTCGCCTCGCGCGTCACATACACCATGGCGGTTCCGCCTTCGACCACGACCCACGCGTCGCAATCGATTTGGCCGCCTTCGCCCTTCAGCAGTCCCTTCTGGCGTAGCAACGCATTGGGGCTGATGACATGCTGGTAGGTTTTGAAGCCGTGGTCGGAAACCACCAGCAGGGTGGTCTGTTTCTGAATGCCGGCGCGCTCGACCGCCTCCAAGATTCGCTGCAGTTGCCGGTCCGCCAGGATCAGCGCGGTCTGCGCCGCCAGCGACCTTGCCCCATACTTGTGTTGTACGGAATCGGTGGTCAGCAGATGAAACAACAACAGGTTGGGCCGGTGGCGCTCGAGGACATAAGCCGCGGCCCGCGTCCGCAGATCGTCCTGCCAGGTGACGGGTGATTTGGCAAACGAGAGGATGTCATCCTCGCTGATCAAGCCTTGCTGCGCCATTTCCCTTTCCACGGTTCCGTCGACATGAGGTTGTTGTTCGGGGAACGACCAGTCCACGGCGGCAGATCGGTAAATCGCCACCCAAGCCACTTCGGCAGTGGTCAGGCCCGCATCGTGCGCGGCTTCGTACACCGTTCTTGCCTGCACCAGAACCTTTTGATCTATCCAGGGTTGGATGCGGACGGGTTTTCCATCCCCGACGCGTACCGGCAAACCGTTATAGATTACTCCGTTGCGGGCGCTATTGACGCCGGTCACCATAGCGGTATGATTGGGCCACGTCACGGTTGGATTTACCGGCTTCATTCCGTCCGCAACCCCTCCTTCCCGGATCAGCTTGCGCAAGACCGGCAGGGGAAGTTTGGGATCCTGCAGCATGTAGGCCGGAAACCCATCCAGGCTGACGACGATCACGTGGCGGTCGGATGCTCCCTGAGTGGATGGTGCGGCAGGCTGCTGGGAAGCCGCAGGCATGGTCAACCAGCAAACGAGAAGAGAAGCCGCCAGTAAACGTGGTTTCATAGTCCGTGCTCCGTTGTGGGTGGAGTTGCGCTAGATTCTGCAAGGACGAATCGGCCCATCCCCTCTTACTCCAACCTTCAGACGGAACCTCCCGCTGACGGGGTTGCTTTCCCGTCAGCGGGGGATTCGTTTCTTGTTGTCTTCCCGACGAGCCACGCCTAATCTCGTCAGAAGGTCAACTTGAGTGCGAGTTGCAGCGCCCGCGGTCCCCAATCGGCATTAACCGCACCAAGAGACGCGTTGGCCGTACCGGTGCACGGCTGGCCGAACGTCGTAGTGCCGGAGCAGCCTGTATTGAGGCCATCCCAATTAGGGTGGTTAAAGGTGTTGAACGTTTCCGCGCGGAATTCCAACCGGGAACGCTCTCCGCCAAACCAGGGCATTCTGAAATCCTTGAGCAGCGCGAGGTCAAAATTGTTCCGCCCCGGTACCGTAAGGACGTTCTTGCCCAAATAGCCGAACATGCCCGGCTCGCCGTTGGAATTCAGTTGCGACAGGAGGGGCTGGGCAATTTCGCTCCCGCTAAACACCGCAGGAGTTGGACCGTAGGTCGGGATGCTGATGGTTGACTTCTGAGCCTTGACAGGGCCCACGGGGTTACACAGCGTGCTGCCATTGATTGCCGTGGAATAGCCGCTGACCCCGCAAGTCGGTGTAAAAGGCACGCCCGAAAAGAAACTCGTAATCCCACTGATGCGCCAGCCCCCCAGGGTCTGGCTAAGGGACTTGCTAAGCAACGTGTTGGAAGGGTGACTGAAGAAGGGCAGGCTGTAAACGTAGCTCAGGAGCAGCGACTGAGGACGATTAAAGTCGCTGCTCCCATAGTTGCGCTCAATGTTGGTGGAGTCAAAAAACGTGTTGCTGTAGTATGTTGATGCGTCGTCCAACGAATGCGACCAGGCGTAAGACGCCTGGACCATGAGCCCGTGTCCGAAGGGGTGGGTGAATTCCGCTTGCAGGGCGTTGTAGTTTGAGTTCGAGACGCCTTCCTCACTTAGGATGGTGGTATAGCCTCGGTAAGGAACGAAGAAAACCGAGGAATGCTGCTTGTTAATGAGGATGCTCTGCACATTGCAGTTGCCGAGGCTGTCGCACCCGGTGGCGCCCGCCAGCGCGGGAACATTCTCAGTAGTCACACCTTCGGGAATCTGGTTTATATTCACAGAGATGGGAAGGTGATGGGAAAGTGTACCCACGTATCCTACGCTTAGCAGATTCTTGCCCGGAAACTCGTGCTGGACGGTCAAGTTATACTGTTGTACGACCATCCATTTATGCTTGGTTGGCATAACAGTGAGGGCAACGGGGCCAAGGAGACCAGGGGTGATGTTGGTATAGCCACTGATGTTGTACGCGAAGGAGGTAAATTCTGTCGGGGCATTCGATTCAAAGCTCTGACTTCCTGCTATGCCTGTCCCGCCTAGGTCGTAAAAGAGGCCGTACCCGCCGCGAATTACGGTCTTCCCCGAGCCCGTCGGGTCATAGGCAAAGCCGAACCGCGGCGCAACATTAGCCTCCGTTGCAAGGGAACAACTTGGCGGGATCCCGTTGGCGCCGCATTCTACTAAGCCGTTACCGAAACTGTGGAACCAAGCTCCAGTTCCCGCAATGAGGTAGCCACCCGCATTGAGTTGGGCCTGAGCCGCGGGATTATAGAGGCCCGGGATGAAGGTCGAATTCTTGGGTGGGTTTGAGATCTCATGATTCGGTTGATAATAAGTATAGCGGAGACCCAGGTTCAGCGTAAGCTTGCGGGTCACCTTCCAGTCGTCCTGAAAATAGGGCTCGACGTCCGTGAACCGGAAGAAAAACTTGGCATAACCTCCCACAGGCGTACCGCCCACCGTTTGCGTGCCCTCCTCGACGAAAGCGAGTGCACCGATGTCCTCATCCGCGAGAGAGTTGCCGGTCGAGTTGGCGCTGCTGCCGCCACTGAAAGAGTATATACCATCCGTGGCCATGCCGCCATGCTCGTTCTTTTGGGCCCGCTCCGCAAAGAGTCCGAACTTGAGTGTGTGGTTCCCAGCCACGTCAACCCAATCATCCTTCAGCACGTAGGCGGGCGCCGAATTCGAGAAGTCATCCTTGACACCTACCCCCGCCAATTCGGGACCCATGGTATACGGACTAGAGACGCCCGGTAGGTCATTGTTGGCCTCATTCACCGCAAAGATGTTGTGAGCAGTCCAATTGGCGGGCTTCTCGAACGAGCCTGCGACGCTCGATTTTCCCACGAGCGCCGGCGCCCCGTAGAGGAGCATGTCAGAGGTAACTCCTAACATAAATGTGCTCATGAGATGGGGATTAACCGAGTGGGTAAGGCGAAAGACAGCGTTGAAACCCAGCCGGTTCTGCTGACTTTCTTGGGTATCGTACGTGGCGCCCGAGTAGGTATTTGTGGGGGGAAACGTACCCCAATACCACGAATCGTGCGTGAAACGAAACATGGCCGCAGTCCTGTCGCTGATATTCTGGTCGACGCGAACTGTCTGTTGACCCCAGTTCGTGGGATTGCTGGGCGATTTGACGTAGCCGTTTGGGCCACTGTTCGGGAGCGGAACCCAAGCGTTGAGGAGGTCTGTCGCATCAGGGTCAACGGGTACAATGTCGTTTGGATACAATTGGCCCCCCGACCCGGGGATTTTGGGAAGGATGCACCCAGCCGCCACGGTGGCATTATAGTTTGCCGAGGTCTTATCGCATTCGCTGAAATTCCCTTGCCGCTCAAGCAAGGTAGGGGCGCTGGTGTTGATCACTACGCCTGTCCGGTACCGGTGGAACTCCTGCGACCAGAAAAAGAAGGTCTTGGTTTTGTCCTGATTATAGACTCCGGGAATGTAGAATGGCCCACCCAAGTAATATCCGGGATCGTTCCAGTGCATCGGGAGCTTGGGAGCATTACCGCCCGGAGGATTGACGACACGGTTTTGGAAAAAATCATTGGCGTTGAAGTCGGTGTTGCGGACGAAGTCATACATGCCGCCATGGAATTCCTTCGTCCCGGACTTTATGGCCACTTCGATGAGGGAGCCTCCGGCTAATCCCATATTAGCCTCGTAGCTGTTAGCGGTGACGCGCATTTCTGCAACGGAGTCGATGCTGGGATCGATGTTGCTTGATGTGCCGCCTCCGGAGGTGTCGCCGCCATACATGCCGTCAAACTCAAATTTCGAGTAACCCTGGCGGATCCCATTGACAAAGCCAGCGCCCCCGACCGTGCCATAGAAGGTCTGGCCGTTCGCTTCCGTGACCCCAGGTGTCAGATACATGAGATTCGCAAAATTGCGACCGTTCAGGTCCAGGTCCACCACCTGCGAGCCGTTAATGACATGAGAAATCGTTCCCGTTTCGGTCTCCACCCGGGGCACATTACCGACGATAGTTACCTCTTGCGTGGTTGCTCCTACTTGCATTTGCAGATTTACCCGCAACAGTTGGCTAACTTGCAAGGTGATTCCAGACCTCACCAGCTTCTGGAACCCTGCGGCCTCAGCGGTGATGACACAGGAGCCGATCGGCACTTGGTCAATCACATAACTGCCGGCGGAATCGGAAACCAAGCTTCGCTTGAATCCCTTATCCGGGTTCGCTACTTCTACTTTGACGTTGGGGATCACGGCACCCGACGGGTCCGTGACCGTCCCAATGACGGTTGCCGCCTCACTTTGCGCCCAAGCAGCAACTGAAATAGAAAACAAAGCTAGCAACAAACAAACTGTCTTTTTCACTGTCGTATTCCTCCTTTTTTCGCGATGCCGAGCTTTACTGCATGTCTGCCTCAGGGCATATAACTTGCTGCGGCACGGAGATTAGACCCAAGCGACCGTCAATCCAAAGGGCAGTATGTTCAACTCGAGCAGTTGAGGCCACGCCGCTTGCTTATGAATGCCCGACGATCAAAGAGTACCGCAACCCTCCGCGCCGCTGCGAAAGAGCCGGTGGAGGACAGTGTTCGACCTGCAAGAACGTCTATCGCGCGCTGACCTTCTATAAGGAGGCTGGTGTCACTTGTCAACGTAGGTTACAGTTTGATACAGTAAGGCGCCTTTAAGATCTCGCTCGGTGGCCTGTAATCGGCCACGGAGCGTGGTCGGCTCGGCAGCCGTTATCCTTTGGAGAAACAATGGGTTGCCGCATAACCGTCCTTGGCGCGTAGCAGTCGGAAGAACCGGATCCTTACAGTGAGGTTGGGACCATGAAACACACAGTCGAGTCGAGCGAGTTCCCCCATCCCCACGAGCAAGCGGCACCCATCACTGAACGGCAAATAGCGGCCATCCTCCGCGAGACGGGAAACATCCTGAAAAGTCATGCCTTTAAGACCAGCAAGCGGTCTCAAGAGTTCCTCGCCTATGTGGTCGAGCATACCCTTGAGGGACATCTTGAGCTTCTCAAAGAGCGAAGCATCGGAGTGGGTCTCTTTCATCGCTCGGTGGATTATGCCACCGGGGAAGATGGAGTTGTACGAGTCCAAGCCGGGGAGGTGCGCAAAAGGCTGGCCCAGTACTATCACGAGGAGGGGGATTCCTCGCCGCTTCGTATTGAGCTTCCGGTAGGCTCCTACGTGCCGGAGTTTAATTGGAATCCGCACGCGCCCCCGGCCGTTCTCCCAACACCCCAGCGGTCGGAGAATCGCAGGAAGCTTCGGCTGGCAACCACGATTGCGCTCGGCCTTGCCCTGGCTCTGGCCCTGGTGCTGGTTTCCCTCCGCATTCATTATGGGAAGGCACAGGAGACTACCCTGGACAGATTCTGGTTCCCCGTTTTTGGGACATCACAGGCCGTCCTGATCTGCCTGCCGAAGGCGATGGTCTATATGCCATCCTTTGACCTATACCACAGATATTCAAACGCTCATTCCAAGGGCTTCCCAACAGCGGCCGAGAGGCTCAATAAGGAGCTTTCCTTGAATCCGAATGATGCGTTGCGATGGGGCGACATGGTCCCCTCGCAGGTGTTTGGTCTGGCCACGGGGGATGTCTACGTGGCAACCCGGCTTTCCGCCCTGTTCGGTCGGATC
>Ga0187865_1004227_pt1 | contig 10896 bp, 6 predicted proteins | sample June2016WEW_11_1_2_FD_132989 | JGI IMG/M metagenome (GOLD analysis project Ga0187865, IMG submission 132989) | Peatland microbial communities from SPRUCE experiment site at the Marcell Experimental Forest, Minnesota, USA - June2016WEW_11_100 | ecosystem: Environmental > Terrestrial > Soil >...
CACGCCGCCACGGCGAAATGTCAAATGCCTCCGGGTTGGGCCAAGGGATGTGCCAGAAGATTGCCACCTTGGCCTCCGGTCTTTTTTCTTTAATCAGCCGAGGCAGCAGCGCGAAGTGGTAATCCTGCACTAGCACAATGGGCTTCTTCACGTCCCGCATCTCTTCGAGCAGCGCATCGGCGAACTTCAGGTTTACCGCCTGATAGTATTTCCAGTCCTCCGCGCGAAAGATCGGGCGGGTGTGCGCGATATGACATAGAGGCCAGATTCCCTCGTTGGCAAATCCGTAGTAATAGCCTTCTTCTTCCGCCTGGTTCAGCCAGACCCGGCGCAAGCTGTAGTGAGGATCGTCCGGAGGCACGCGCAGCCGGTCGTGCTCATCAACCGTCTCGAGATCGGCATCGCCATTGCCATGGGCAATCCAGGTTCCGTCACAGGCGCGCAGTATTGGCTCGATCGCAGTGACCACCCCGCTGGGCGGCACAATCACTTCCACTGCTTTGCCGCGCCGCATGTGCACGTAAGGCTCGCGATTCGACACTACAAAAAGACGCCCATTATCCAGGCGTTTGCGCACATGCACGGCCAGTCGGTCGGCCGTCCACAGAGATTCACCTGTCTCCCGCAAGCGGGCCTCCGTCTCGGCCGCCGACCGCGCCTGGGTAAGGCTTTCGGCGAACGCGGCGACCTCCCGCACCAGGGGACGAAAAAGGTCCAGATCGGTGGCGCTCTGGCGTGACGATACTTGCCCCGTCCGCAAAGCGCGCATCCACTGCGCCGTACGTGCGATGGGTCCGGCAATACTCCAGCGAACAATCAACAGCGTGATCAGCACGATGAGAAACACATGTGCCAGCGCTCGCAGGAATGTTTCGCGCCAAATATGAAGGCTCTCCGCCCGAATATAGCCGGCATCGTGAACAATCGCGAGGCCGCCGATGACTTCGTCGTGCTGGTGAAGAGGCAGAGCATAGATGTGCAACGAGGTACCGCCCAGTCGTTGGAACGCGCCTGCTCCATGGTTCTCACGCAAGGCTTGAGACATTACGGAGGGAACGGTAGCCAGCGTGGATGCCAGCTCCGGTGTAACTGCCAGCAAATCGCCCTGCCGGCCGTAGATCGCCAGTCCCGAGAGATGCTCCCGGTTTCCGTAGTGCTCTACGATGCGCTGCAGATCCTGCAGCGAATCTTTCTCCAGGCCGGTTTCCACATTTCCCGCGAGGCTCTCGCCCAATATCTCGGCGCGCCGCTCCAAGTCCCGGCTTAGGGCACGTTTCTCACCCAACGCCTCGTAATACGAGGACGAAAGCGAGACCAGCGTGATGCCCACGATGAGGGAAACAATGAGCCGGATGCTGAGTAGTCGCATGGCACTAGCCTCCAACATGGAGCAGGGAGGAAATTTGATCCTACCGCAACGGGCGGCTAGTTGGCATTTCCTGCACTAGAGCGGCGGTAGTTCGTCTTCGTTCTCCTCCTTCTTTCCGCGAACAAACCTCTTCTCCAGGAAACGCTTGGCCAAGTCTCTGCCCCCCATGCCGAACGCGATGGCCAAGCCAAGCATCAGGGCCCCGAAGGCAATTCCGAAGGCAACCAGCATGGTCTGCTCTGCCAGACCCAGTTCTTCAAAGACGATCGACAATACGAAAACAATGATGATGCTGCGGAGAGCGAGGCTCAAGACCCGGGGTGAAGGCACATTCGCATTCACCGCAGCCAATAGAGCGGCGCGAGAAAAGAAGCTGGCTGCCAGCAGTCCGAAAAACAGGATAAACATGGCGACGAATAGACGCGGCAGGAAAAGAAAGAATCTTGCGATTTGCTCCTGCAGACCCAGGATCCCGAGCGCGCGCACGCCCAGTAGAATGAAGCCAAGCCACGTCACCCAGAAGACGAAACGGCTCAACACTTCCGTCGCCGAAGGCAAAGCGGCCGTGGTGAGCAATTGCGAGGCGCCTGCATTCTCTGAAAGCTTGTCGAACTTGAACAGCCTCAGAATGCTGCGCAGAACCGCTTTTACAACGTACGCGATCACCCAGCCCACAAATGCCAGGATCAGCATCACGATGAGACGAGGAAGGAAGTGGGCGAAACTTCTGGCCATCTCGTGCAGCGCCTGACTCAGTTCGCCGATAATCATTTCCCGCATAGTTGCCTCACTCTCTTGATTTCCACAGCTGCAGTAGGTACGGTTTCAATCGCTCGAACTCAAGGCACAAACCTTCGATATTGTTTTCGACCTCGCCCGCAGAAGCGTTCCGGTTCTCCTTCAGGAACGTGAACACTCTCCCGCGGAAAAGCGGCGCGAAGGCTTGGATGATATGATCCCGGCTGATCACGGATTTCCGATACGAGGCGGCAAACTCGTAAACCGTCCTGACCCACAATTCTGCCGGGTAATGAAACTCCTCTTCTCCCAGGCGGGCGATTCGCTGAAGTTCTGCCAGAGTGGAGGGGGAAAGAATTGACTGAAAGACCGACTCCAATTCGGCAACTCCGGTCGAGAACATGTCCCGCAATCGTTTCCGATTTACTCGCAGGGGTTCCAGAAGCACTTCCTGGTCGGCCCCGGTAGAAGGGGCTGGCTCGGAACCGGCCACGGTACTCCAGACGGGAAAATCCGGCTCCAATGCGGAGAACAGGGCGCCGACAGTTTGTCGCAGCGCCGGCACCAGGTCAGCGGCATGTCGCTCAATGTGAATTTTTTCTCCAAGGTAGGACTGGCAGATACGGTACTTTCCCGCGATCGCAGCCAAGGTGAACCGGAGTTCGACGCCGGCCCCACCGGTTCCATCGTTCCAGACATTTTGTCCAAGAAATTGACTTCCGAGACGGCCGGAGAATCCGAATTCAGGCGAGTATGCCTCACGGATTCTTAAGCCGTAGAGTGCGCGAGTCATCGGGTATAGCAAATTCCTTACGAGCAGCCCGTCAAACTTATGTCTGCGATATGTGGGGGTCACCAGATCGAAGCCGTCGTCATAAATGGGGCGCAGAAGCTTGGAGAGCCATTCGGGTTCGATGTTCGCGGACTCGGGTGACAGCACGACACAAGCTTTGGCGCGGACCAGCTCGGCGGCAGCCAGAATAGTCCGAAACGCAACTCCGCTCGCCGGGCTGCTCGCATACTTCGTGGTGATTGAGTGCAACGTCCGCAGAGCGTACCTGTTTGAGGCGGGGCGGACGTCATCGATAGAGACGCCCGTGACCAGTTCGGGCGTGCCATCACGCGACCCCCCATCGACATTGACGATCACGGCTCGCTCTCGGGGAAACCCGCGCAGGATGCCGCTCTGAATTGTGTGGACGATCGACCCGATAGTTTTGGCGTTATTGTGAGTGGGCAAGCCCACGAGGATGTCGACTTCGCCGACGTTGATCAGTTGGCGAAGAAAATCATCCGTGAGATAGCTCTCCTCTGACAATTTCATCTCCCTGCGAAGTACCGCCGCGCGCCCTGGCGTAGACGCGCGACCGGTGACATCGTTTTCACCATCTACATTCGCTTAGATTCGGCGCAGCCGAAACCAGTAAAACTGGTAGGGCCCCATCGTTAGCAGATAGGGCAGGTCGCCCACACGCGGAAACATACTCCTGCCAAACATCTCGATCGGAATACTTCCTTTGTAGCGCCGCAGATCCAGTTCTACAGCTTGGGCGGTACTCGAAAGATTGTTGACCACCAGGATCGCCTCGTTGCCCAGTCGCCGCACATAGGCCAGTATTCTGTGATTGGCTGGGTAAAGAAACTCAATCGATCCCCTGCCGAACGCCGCAGACGAACTGCGCACCGTTATGATGCGTTGCATCCAATTGAGGAGCGAATGTTCGCTCGCTTTTTGCCTCAAGACGTTCACGGCCGGATAACCATATACCGGATCCTGGATAAGGGGCGCATACAGACGATCTGGGGCCGCGGAAGAAAAGCCGCCATTCCATCCCCCGTTCCACTGCATTGGAGTTCGTACTCCGTTACGGTCGCCTAAATTGATGTTATCGCCCATTCCGATTTCATCGCCGTAATAGATGATAGGAGTCCCCGGCAACGACAGCAGCATCCCGTTCATTAACTCGATGCGCCTGCGGTCGTTGTCCAACAAAGGAGCGAGCCGCCTCCGAATTCCGAGGTTCAGCCTCATCGTCTTGCTTTCGGCGTACGCGTCGTACATGTAGTCGCGTTCCATGTCGGTTACCATTTCCAGGGTCAGCTCGTCATGGTTGCGCAGGAACAGGGACCACTGGCATGAGGGCGGGATTTCCGGGGTCTGCTGCAGGATTTCAGTGATGGGCTTGCGGTCTTCCAACTTCAGCCCCATGAACATCCGGGGCATCAACGGAAAATGAAACGCCATGTGGAATTCATCGCCGTCTCCGAAATATGGGCGAAGATCCGCGGGCCACTGATTGGCCTCCGCCAGAAGCATCCTGCCCGGGAATTGTTCATCGAGTTTTCGCCGCAACTCCTTCAGGATTTCGTGGGTCTCCGGTAGGTTCTCACAATTTGTGCCCTCCCGTTCCACCAGGTACGGCACCGCGTCGAGCCGGAAGGCGTCAACCCCCATCTCCAGCCAGAACTTCATCACATTCCACATCTGTTCCCGAACGGCAGGATTGTCGTAGTTGAGATCGGGCTGGTGACTGAAGAAGCGATGCCAATAGAAGGATTTTGAAATCGGGTCCCACGCCCAGTTGGACGTTTCTGTGTCCAGAAAAATGATGCGGGCGCCTTTGTACCGGGTGTCGGTATCGCTCCAGACGTACCAATCGCGGCGTGGGTTGTCCCGTGAACTTCGCGACTCTTGAAACCACGGATGCTGATCGGAGGTGTGATTCAGCACCATTTCGATGATGACCCGGATTCCTCGGTCGTGGGCCGACCCCAGAAACTTCCGGAAATCCTCCAATGTTCCATAGCTGGAATGGACTGCGTTGTAATCCGCGATGTCGTAGCCATCGTCGCGCAGAGGAGACGGGAAGAATGGCATGAGCCATATCGCGCTGATCCCCAGTTCCTGGAGGTAGTCGAGCTTTTCTTCAAGCCCTTGAAAATCACCGATGCCATCCCCGTTGCTGTCATGGAAAGTGCGGACGTGGACTTGATAGACGATCGCGTCCTTGTACCAAAGCACATCCCGGTTTAGTGGCAAATCGCTTCCTCCTGGACCAATTTCAATACCTGCCTGCAAAGCGGGGCAATACGCAAGTTTATATGAAGTGACAACCGTAGAATCCTACTGTGCGTCTAATGCAAGGCCGGTGATCCGTTGCATTCAACCGGGACTGGGCGCTCATCTGCCGGATCGCTGACGCCTGTTCCCTTCGAGGATTCTTCCTACCGATCGTACAAGGTGACCAAGGATCGAAGTCTCGCGCTCAACTCGCCGCTCAATGCTCCCGGACGATAACGCCATTTCCAGTTTCCGCTGACCGTGCCGGGAAGATTCATGCGTGCCTCGCTGCCCAGGCCGAGCACATCCTGCAATGGGACAATCGCAACATCGGCGACCGATGCCATCACCGCGCGGATCATAACCCAGTTAATCTCGGAATCGTCTTCGTCATGGAAGTTGAGATACGCGCGAGCGAATTCGTGCTCTTCGCGGACATCCTCCGGAGTGCGTGTGCTGTCGCCGGCGCCGGAGCTCGACCACCAACCCACCGTCGTGTCATTGTCGTGCCCGCCGGTGTAGGCGACCAGGTCGCGACGGTAATTATGCGGACGAAACGATGGACCCTGCGGATCCGTGCCGAACGCGAATTGCAAAAGGCTCATGCCCGGCAGACCGAATTGCTGACGCAGTTTCTCCACCGGCGGAGTGATCACGCCCAGGTTCTCCGCGACAATCGGAAGTCCGCCAAATGCGTTCTGCAGCGCCGACAGAAAATCTTCTCCCGGCCCTTTGATCCAGCGCCCGTGGATGGCGGTCGTTTCGCCGGCGGGAACCTCCCAGTAAGATTCAAAGCCGCGGAAGTGATCGAGCCGCACCATGTCGAAAAGGGCGAGCGAGGCACGGAAGCGCTCAATCCACCACTTGTAGCCGCTGGCGGCCAGCAAGTCCCAGCGATAAATAGGATTCCCCCAAAGCTGTCCGGTGGCGCTGAAATAATCCGGTGGCACGCCGGAGACCACGGTCGGGCGCCCCTGATCGTCGAGATAATACAGGTCGGGATGAGCCCAGACGTCCGCGCTGTCGTGCGCCACATAGATCGGAACGTCACCCATGAAACGGATGCCGCGCTGCTGGCAATAGGTCTTGAGCTGTTCCCACTGCTGGAAGAATTCGAATTGCCAATACTTGAAGGCTTTCAACTCCGGCGCCAGCTTCCTTGACCACTCGCTCGCGGCATGCGCGTCTCGCTTGCGAATCTGTGCGTCCCATGAGGTCCAGATCGTTCCGTGGTGTGCATCTTTGCAGGCCATGAAGAGCGCGTAGTCGTCGAGCCATGGACTGGAGTTCTCGCAAAAACGGTCGAAGGCCGCGCGATCGGCGCGGGAACCGTCGGCAAAGAAAACCTGCGCCGCCCGGCGTAAGGTCTCCATCCGGAATTCGATCACCGGCCCGTAGTCGACGAAGTCTGCGGGAAACGGCGGCGACTGAGCCCGGTCCAGGTCTGACTTTTGGAGCAAGCCCTGATCGCGCAGACGCTCAAGACTCAGCAACATCGGGTTGCCGGCAAAAGCGGAGAAGCACTGGTACGGGGAATCGCCGTATCCGGTGGGATTCAGCGGCAGTACTTGCCACAACTTCTGTCCGGCGGCGAAGAGGAAGTCTGCGAATTCGTAGGCGCAGGGGCCGAGATCGCCGATGCCGAAGCGGCCGGGCAGAGAAGTGAAGTGGAGCAGAATTCCACTACATCGCGGAAATTTCACTCCGTAACAATACGCAGGTCTGCGGCGTCAGGGCAAGGCGCTTGCCATGCCTAAGATCGACGGTCGGGCAGACACTTCTCCTCGAACAGGTGTGTTGGTCGAACGCTTACAAAGACAAGTCACCCTTGCTCGCTGCATTAATGAGATCATCCCCTTGCGCGCTGGCCCTTGTTCCTGTCAAAGCGCAGACCGACAACACAAGAATGCCCAACATAAACGAACTTTTGCATAAGCAGGTCGCTTTCAACTGAACCATACATAATCCTTAAACAGGAAACGAAATAAGGGTACCAGAAACCTACCGGGCGTCTACGACGCTCCAGCGCGGAGATCGTGAGTTGTTAGTGACGAAGTGGGGACATTTAGGCCATTCGGCCCCCGGCGGCAAGGTGGGCCGCGCTGATGGTGCCCGCGACATTCTGTATTAAGAGGGGTAAGACACCTTTGTATAGAAATGCCGGTCCCTTCAGGGGTAAGTTGGCAAAAAATCGCCCTTCCATCAACCGATCTGCTTGATGAGGAGGGGGGGCCTGCGTCTGCCCCAGGATAAGGACCGGTAAACGCCCCAGGGGGCTGTAGTTTTGAAATTGTGGAATCTGAAATCGAAATTCTGTTGGTGTAACGTGCGCTTTCGTGCTACTTCATCTCGAGCAGCGCAGCCATCGTTTCCACTCCGTCCCACAGATTCTGCAAGCGCAAGTTCTCATTGGCGGCGTGCTGATTGTCGTCGTAGTTGGCGATGGGTACCGTGATGGTGCGCGTCTGCGCGGCGCGTTCCATCGCTCCCAGCGGCACGCTCCCTCCCATGGTGGGCAGCAGCACCACGTTTTTGCGCGCGCTCTTCACTGCTTCAATAACCTCCCGCGCAATGGGCAGATCCATCGGCGTGCGCACGGCGTTGTAGCTCGTCTCATCGCGCATAACCATCGCAACCCGCGGATGCTCCAGGAGGATTTGCTGCGTCGGTTCGCGGTCCACGATGAAGTAGCCGCGGGAGCGAATGTAGTCTGCGACGCGTTGCTGCTGCGCACGCCAGTCGATCCCGACCACCAGGCGCAGGTCCAAATCGGCGGTCGCATTGGGCGGAATGACATTGGCGGCTCTGGCTCCGGTTTGGCCCGATGAGAGGCCGTTGATATTCAGCGAAGGCTGGTTGATCAGCTCAAGCAGATGCGCACCTGCGCCGTCGACGTGCCCCAGCCAAAAGGCATTCATCAGCATGCGGTCGTTCACCGGCGCACGGGCCAGCGCTTCTTTCTCAGCCGTCGAGAGTGGCTCAATTCCGTCGTAGAAATGCGGCACCAGAACACGGCCGTCTTCATCTTTCATCCCAGCGAGCAACTGCGCCAGCATCATCGCCGGGTTCGGCGCCCAGTTTCCGTAGTGGCCGCTGTGCAACCCGTGGTGCGGCCCATAAACGGTGATCGCCAAATGCGCATCGCCTCGCGCTCCAAAGACCACCGTCTGTTCGCCGCTCTGATCGACCGGCCCGTCACACACCAGCCACACATCGCCGTGGACCAGGTCGCGGTTGGCATTGAGGATCTGCTCCAGATGCGGTGAGCCCGCTTCCTCCTCACCCTCCCACACGAAGCGAAGATTCGCCCGCAACGGGATCCCGGCCGCCTTTAATGCGTCGAGCGCCGTAAACTGCGCGAAGATGGCCGCCTTATCGTCACCGGCCGATCGGGCGTAGATGCGCTGCTCGCCGTTTACTTCCCGCACTATCGGCGTGAAGGGCGAGCCGCCATCCCATTCCGACGGAGTAACCGGCTGACCGTCGTAGTGTGCATAGAAGACAATCGTATGTTGGGCACCCGGCACATCGATCTGCCCGAAGACCACCGGAGGCGCGCCGGGGAGAGAGAGCAGACGGGAATCGATGCCGCGTTTCCGGAGCTTTGCGACGAGCAGGTCGGCATTGCGCTTCAGGTTTGCCGGATCGGCGGCAACGTTCGGTATCGACAGCAATTCGCTAAACTGCTGCACGAGTTCCGCCCGATGTGCCGCGGTGTACTCGCGGGCAGCCTCCGGCGGCGTCTGCGCCGCAATCGCGGTTGCCAGATAAAGGAGAAACGCAGCAAGGTAGCGAAGTCTCAGCCTCGGATTCATAGGCTCACTATACAAGTCCCTGTTGCCGAAATGTTCCTCCCGCCCTTCCTGCCGGACGCACCGCAACTTCCGCGCGCAGCTATGAGCAATGCCAAAGCATCGGGAAAACCTTGCCCCAAGTCGACTACTCGGGATTAATCCCTAAGTTAAGGAGCATAAAATGGGTTGGGATGCGATCAGACCGGCAAAAGCGAGCCGTCGGAACCGCGCTGATCTCGCTGGGGCCTGCTTTGGTGGCCAATTCGTTGTGTCGAGGGCAGGGGAAGCGTACTCTGCACAAGCCAGAGGTCCAAATCGGAAATTCCGGTCAACATGACCATTGACGCCAAATCGTTGAGCGTTTTCTTCCGTAATCAGGGCATTTACCTGTTCATTGCTCTCGTGGTCGGCGCGATTTTCTGGGCCATCGGCCAGCCCATAAATCCTTTCACCGTCATCTTGTACTCGCTGTGCATCGGCAATTTCCTTTCGCCTCCGGTGCAATGGCTGCACTTTCTGTACGAAAAGCCTTCTCGCTATGATTGGCTGATCTTCCTGGCCGTGCTATGCGTCGTGATGCTTCCCGTTTACGCGCTGACCAGCGTAATTGTCTGGTGGTTTGCCCCGCCTGTTCCGCAATCGCTTGGGAACTTGATCGCCACCGGCTGGAAGCTGCCCTTCCTGATCACCCTCGTCTACGGCGTTACGAATTTTCTCTACGGCAAGACGAGGGCGCGCCTCGAGCGCCGCAACGTCGAGCTGCAGCGCATGGTCCAGTCGGGCTCGGCCCGCCTGGAAATTCACGAGCAGGAATTGCAACGCGCCCGCGAAATCCAGCAGTCGCTTTTGCCCAAGGAAATTCCACAGCTTCCGGGAATCGCCGTAGCCACCGCCTGGCGCCCGGCGCACGCGGTGGGTGGAGATTACTTCGATGTGCTGCGGCTCGACGGCAACAGGCTGGCCATCTGCATTGCCGATGTCTCCGGCAAGGGAGTTTCCGCCGCTTTGCTTATGGCTAATGTCCAGGCCAGCCTTCGCGCATCCGTGCGCGACCTAGATAGTCCGGCGCGCGTGTGCGGGATCGTGAACGGCATGTTGTGCGAAAGCATCGCTGCGAACAAGTTCGTCACGTTCTTCTGCGGCGTTCTCGACGCTAATACACGCACGTTTCGCTACTGCAATGCAGGCCATCCCTATCCTATTCTCATTTCGGCCGGCGCTGTGCATACCCTGGATCGTGGCGGCGCGGTGCTCGGGGTTTTCCCCTTGTGGAATTACGAGGACTTCAGCGTCAATCTGAAATCCGGAGACAGGTTGCTTCTATTTACCGACGGCATCACCGAAGCCGAGGACGCTCAAGGCGAAGAGTTTGGAGTGGAGAGGGTCGCCGCAGTCGGCAAAGCGCACGCGGCCAGCTCCGCTGCTGAGCTTAACAAGCAACTGCTCGCGCAGGTGTCGGACTTCTGCGGCGCGCAATTCCAGGACGACGCCACCTTGGTGGTTCTCGCCGTAAATTAACGGTTAGAACCCCTGAGCGGTCCGCCATGCAACCCGGATCACGGGCAAACAGGAGTGCGCCGGGTTAAACCGGCATGTTGTAGGGGATGCAAGAGCCCTACAGGAAAGGAAGTAGCGAATCCATCCTGACCTCGAGTCTTGCCGGGGACATCGTGAGGTGTCTTTTGAAGCGTAGACCAGAGGCATCGGTGGGCGGGGCCATTGAGCTGCGAAAAGCCCGTAGATCAGGATGCCGACTTCATTCCGAGTAGGAGGAAGGCAACACGGCAGCCACGCCAATCGCGAGTGGACTGTCGGTCCTGCGTAGTCTGAGAACCCGCGCACGCTGAGAAACAACATGCACGAGAACCGGGAGATCTCCAGCACGCCTTGGTCTGACGATCAAGGCCGGTCCGCGAAGGCCATAAGCCGCACGG
>Ga0187865_1004235_pt1 | contig 10871 bp, 7 predicted proteins | sample June2016WEW_11_1_2_FD_132989 | JGI IMG/M metagenome (GOLD analysis project Ga0187865, IMG submission 132989) | Peatland microbial communities from SPRUCE experiment site at the Marcell Experimental Forest, Minnesota, USA - June2016WEW_11_100 | ecosystem: Environmental > Terrestrial > Soil >...
CCAGCCTCTTCGACCACGCCCCACAACACATCTGGCAGAAACGCTTCTACGATTTCAACGTGTGGACCGAACACAAACGCATCGAGAAACTGCGCTACATGCATCGCAATCCAGTGAAGCGCGGCTTGGTGGCGTCCCCGGAGTTATGGCGCTGGAGCAGCTTCCGCGCCTACGCCTTGGGCGAAGCGGGTCCGGTAAGAGTCAACGAGTGGGAAGTGCCCAAGATGAAGATTCGACCGCCGGCCGCGTAACACCCGAACCCACTCCGGAGTCGGCGGTGCGGCGGCCCACTTCTCGAAAAGCGCGAGAAGTGGGGCACCCCTTTTTTCTTCTCTGCCAACGCTTTAGCAACGCGCGTTATACTTACCCGCCGGAGATGGGGGCCACCCGCCTGTTCCCCCCAAGTAAGACGGGGCCAACGCAACCATGAGTCTTCGGGGCCCGTACCTGTCCGCGACGGATCGAGAGGGACACTTAGAGTGAGCCTAAACAAGCGCCACAAGGCAATTCTGTTTATTACGCTCGTGATGACAGGCAGCGCACTCCTCGCGGGCGCAAAGCTGAGCGAAGGCGTCGGGATATTGATCTTGGGAGTCGCGTTTGCATGGCTATTTGGCAGCGAAACGGCATCTCGTACTTATGATTCCCTTCGAAGCGTGCCTGGCAGAGCGTGGCCTTGGCTCAGAATATCGTTGCTCATGGTGACTGGTGGTGCGTTGTTGGTTGGTGTAGCCCTTGTATCCAATTTCAATTCATTCATTGTTGTTGCTTCCCTCTGTATTTTCGGAGTGTTGATATCGCCAATCCGACAGCTACCAACGCAACGGCGGTGGTTGGTACTTCTGGTGTGGTTTGCGGCGGTCGTGGTCTTCTTTCTTTCTGCTGTTGGAGTGTCGGTTTTATGTCATGTGAGCTCGGAGGAATCGGAAAGAGTAGGCGAACTGACAGCCTACGGACTGATTGCTTTTCCGATCGGCATGTTGTGGTTAGTAAAAGGTTGGAGGCTCATTGTTGCTGGTATCACTGCACAGCAGGTAGTCGAACCAGCATCCCCTGAATCCACTCCCGTGGAGCAAAAGGGCACGAGATGGCGGCATGTTTTCTTGTTTTCGGGGGTGCTGGTTCTCACGCTATGGCTCGGATTGCTTACATTTTCAGCGTTCAGCGATTCCGTCTATCCATACAAGACGACCTCATCGTCGAAGCCTACAACCATCGGTCCTGTCCTATTTTTGCTTCTGCTGGCATGGTGGCCATATGTGTGCTGGGCGAGCATTCTTCGCCTTGAGCCAAATACCTCAGGCGTCAACCTAAGAAGACATAAGCGCGTGACAATGGCGTTAGGTGCGCTATTCACGGTCATAATGTGTGTGGCAATCACATTCGGCATCCAGAACGGCAATGACCGCGTGAGCACAGCCAAAATTGAAGAAGGTAGAAAAGATTTTCAGGACGTAGCAGTCAAAATAGGAGGCATCAAGAGCAGAGAACTGCGGACAACGAAAGACTACATCGATGCTTATGCGGAAATGGAGCCCTTGCTTGCAGAGTTTGATGGCCAGCTGCGGCAATTCACCATAATTCTTAACGAGGCTCAGCAGGAAGATACAAATAGGGGACCGCTCAATGTGCGACATCTCTTTAGAAACAATGAAAAGGAAATGGTGGAATGGGATTTCCAAACTTTCGAACTACTCCGGCAGGATAACGAATTAACAAGAAAGCAGATCCTTGTGACCAAGCAGATGGCCGCTCTTCCTCAGGAATACCAAGTTGAGTTTTGGAAGAAGAACTTCCAACCGTTGGCGGAAGAGGAAGATATACTCCGTCAGAAAATCGCGGAGGTGATGAAGGGCAAGCCTAAATAAAGAATTAACTCGGACTCGCGCCCACGCGCACTCCACGCACACGCGCTAGCCTATCGCCCCCCGGCCCGGCCCCCAGGCGTGTATCACTTTTCCCCTTCGTATAGCCTACCCCAGCCCTTCCTTGACACCCTCGCCAGCGCTCCCTAGAATTTCATTAGGGAGTGGTGGAATCTTAATCTAAGCCACTGCATCTAAAGAATTTAGAGGGGCAATTCAGCCTCGAGCTCAGGTCGATATGCCAGCAGGACCAGCCGGCGTACGGGAACGCGAAATCCTGACCGCCATCGTCGAGACGTTCATCGCCAGCGGAGAGCCGGTGGGGTCGCGCACGCTTGCGCGCTCCAGCCGCGAAGGGCTGAGTGCGGCTACGATCCGGAACGTGATGGCCGACCTTGCCGATGCCGGATTTCTTGAGCAGCCGCACGCTTCGGCAGGGCGCGTTCCCACGGCCGAGGCTTATCGTTATTACGTCGAGCAACTTAGTGGTGAAACCCATCTCTCGCGCGAGAACCAGAGCATCATCCAGGACACGCTGACCGGCGTTGCGGACGTGGAGGAGTTCATGGAGCGCACCTCGCATGTGCTCTCCCTGATCTCGCACAGCGTCGGTGTCACCGTGGCGACCAGCGGACCGCGCAACGCGCTCGAGCACGTTTTCTTTTCGCGCCTGGGCGATCAGAAGGTGCTGGCGGTTGTGGTCACGCGTTCGGGGGTGGTGCGCGACCGCGTGCTGCGACTCGATATTCCGCAATCCGATCTCGACCTGGCCGCGCGCTACATCAATGATAATTTTCGCGGCTGGACGATGGGCGACATGCGTGCCGAGCTTGCCCGCCGCCTGGAACAGGAACGCAGCGAGTACGACCGGCTGATGAAGTCGATCGAGCAGCTCTACCAGCAGGGCGCGCTGGCTTCGAACGAAGACACGCAGGCGGTGTTCGTGGAAGGAGCTGCGAACCTAGTTACGAACCAGGTGACCGGCCAGGAAGATCGCCAGCACCTGCAGGAAATGCTGCGCACGCTCGAGGAAAAGGAAAAAGTTGTGAAGCTGCTCAGCGCTTATCTCGACACGCGGCAGGAAGCGGTGCGCGTGGTCATCGGGCTCGACGAGGCGCTGCCGTCGATGCAGAATTTCGTGCTTATTGGCGCGCCTGCGCGCGTGGGCGGCGAAGTGATGGGGTCGCTGGCCGTGATTGGACCGACGCGGCTGGATTATCAACACACCATGTCGGCGGTGTCGTACATCGCGCGGCTGTTCGACAAACTTCTGAACGAATCGGAGTAATGAAGCAGCATGGGTAAAGGAAACGGAAAAACTGCAGGGAACCTTGGTCTGTCGCACGAGGATTTGGAGCACGAGCTTCCGGCCGCGGAAGGCGGAGAAGAAGCTGCGCCTGCCGCAGTCACGGCCAAACCAGCGGAGGTCAGCGCAATATCGGAAACGGAAAAGCTCAAGGCTGAGCGGGACGCGCTCCTTGATCGTCTGGCCCGCTTGCAGGCAGAATTCGACAATGCCCGCAAGCGCGCGGTGCGCGATCAGCAGGAGTTCCGCGAATTCGCCGCGGCCGACGTCATCAAGAACATTCTGCCGACCCTCGACAGTTTCGAGCGCGCATTAAAAGCCGGCGCCGACTCTACCGACTTCGGCAACGGCATTGATCTCATCTACCGTCAGTTCCAGGATGCGCTGCAGAAAATCGGAGTGCAGCCGATTCTTGCGATGGGGCAGCCTTTCGATCCCCGGGTTCACGACGCCGTCGAAATGGTGGATACCGCCGAGGTCCCGGATCACCATGTCCTCGACGAACTACAGCGCGGCTACAAGTACAAGGACCGCCTGCTGCGTCCCGCGATGGTGCGGGTCGCGCGGAATACCGGCGGGTAACGGGACCCTCAGGGGCTAAAGCCCTCGTCGTTATTGACTCTGGGCGGCAGGGCTGAAGCCGTGCCCTACCCAAAGCGGTTTATTGACAGCGCTTGGATTTGCTTAGCTGATTTGCTTAACTTAATTGCTCAACGAAAGAGTGGGGGGAGTTTCTGGCCGCCAACACAAAACGCGATTTTTACGAGGTCCTCGGTGTCACCCGTGCGGCCAACGACGTCGAAATCAAGAGCGCTTACCGCAAGCTCGCGATGACGTACCATCCCGACCGCAACCCCAACAATCCTGACGCGGAAGAAAAGTTCAAGGAGCTCACCGAGGCGTACGCAATTCTCGCCGATAGCGAGAAGCGATCTCTGTATGACCGCTTCGGGCACGCCGGCGTGGGCGGCACCACCGGAGCGCCGGCGGGATTCGACCCCGCCATCTTCCAGGATTTCGGCGACATCTTCGGCGACATCTTTGGCTTCAGCGACCTGTTCGGCCAGGGCAGCCGTCGTCGCAGCCGCGCCCAGCGGGGAGCGGACCTTCGCGAAGACTTGCATCTCGAATTTGATGAAGCGGTCTTCGGCATCGAAAAGCAAGTGAATGTGCGCCGCCATGAGACCTGCGACGCGTGCCGCGGAACGGGCGCGGCGCCCGGTAAGGCTCCGGTCAACTGCCGGTCGTGCAATGGACGAGGCCAGGTGCGGTATCAGCAAGGCTTCTTCAGCATCGCTCGAACCTGCCCAACCTGCCAGGGCGCGGGCAGCGTAATCACCGATTTCTGCCCGAAGTGCAAAGGCGAAGGCCGCTTGCTGCGCGACCGCGTGGTCGAAGCCAAGGTGCCCGCGGGAGTGGAGGACGGCACGCGAATTCGTTTCACCGGTCTGGGCGAAGCGGGCGCGTTCGGCGGGCCGGCCGGCGATTTGTATGTTGTACTGCACGTCAAAGAGCACGCCTTCTTTGAGCGCGAGGGCAACGACCTGCACTGCGTGGTTCCGATCTCGTTCCCGCAAGCTGCCCTGGGCATCGAGATTATGGTTCCGACGCTTGAGGGAGAACACAAGCTGAAAGTCCCCGAAGGCACGCAGTCGGGAACCTCATTTCGCATCCGGAACAAAGGCGTGCCGGTACTCAACGGGCACGGCAAAGGCGATCTTTACGTCGAGGTGCGAATCCAAACACCCGGGAAACTGAGTAAACGCCAGCGCGAACTGCTGGCCGAACTGGGAGAACTGTCCCCGGTGGAAAATAAACCGCAGCACCGGTCGCTCTTGGGACGGGTGAAGGACATGTTCGCGTAGAGCAGTTCTCAGTTCCCAGTTCTCAGTTCTCAGACTCAAGCTGCGTGCCCTTATCATTCAAATGAATGAGCCTTTGCTGAGACCTGACACCTGAGACCTGAAAATGACGCGCCGTCGCTGGATCGCCGACGAAGTTATCGGAAACACCGCCGCCTTGGTGGGCGAACATGCTGCGCATCTCGCTCGCGTCCTGCGCGCGGAAATCGGCCAGGAGTTTGACATCGCGACCGGAGAAGAAGTTCGCCGCGGAACCATCACCACGATCTCCTATGATCGCGTTGAGTTCGCGCTCGGCACGAAGCCATACCATACGCTAAGGTCCAAGCCGTCGGCTGCTCCGAAGATCACGCTGGCCCTCGCCATCTTCAAGTTTGACCGCATGGAGTGGGCGATCGAGAAGTGCACGGAGATCGGAGTCGCTCGCATCATTCCCGTGATCGCCCGCCGGAGCGATGCGCATCTGGCCGCCGCCGCAGTGAAGCGCCACGAACGCTGGCAGCGCATCGTTCGTCAGGCGGCCGAACAGTCGCGAAGGTCGGCACCGCCTGAGATTGCAGCCCCGGTCAAACTGAGAGAGCTTGCTGGCGTCCTGCCGCCGGGCGCACTGACCCGCGTCGTTCTTGCTGAATCTCTCGCCGAGTCGGCAGAGGAGAATCGGTTGGGAGAAGTTTTGCAGTCCCGCTTGACCGAAGACGAAGTGGCGCTCGCCGTGGGGCCCGAAGGCGGATGGGCCGACGAGGAGCTCGCGTGGTTTCGGGAAACGGGATGGGTCGCGGCCTCGCTCGGCAACACAATTCTGCGAGCCGAAACCGCGGCGATCGTTGCCACGGCCCTCGCGCTTGAAGCGCTGCGGTAATTCCCCAGTATCGTGTCCCGTTCATTCGCGACATAAGGTTGGTTTGTCATCCTGAGCGAAGCGAAGGATGACAGTGCAGATTTATGTCTTGAACTTCCGGGACATGACACCAGAGCCTTCCACAACCACCTCTGATATTCTCCGGCTAGTGACTGCGACTGCCTCACCTGCGACGAAGATCGTTCCCGATGAACGCCAGCGGCAGGCCATCGGACACGTGCATGGTCCGATGCTGGTAATCGCGGGCGCCGGCACGGGGAAGACCACCGTCCTCACGCAGCGCGTGGCCAACCTCATCCGCGAAGGGCACGCCCGCCCCGACGAAATTCTTGCGCTCACCTATACCGACAATTCCGCCGCGGAAATGATGGCACGCGTCCGAGGGGAACTGACGGGCACCGCCATCGACGGCCTGCAGGCCTGCACTTTCCATGCCTGGTGCTACGGACTGCTCCAGCGGCGCGGAGCTGATTTTGGCGTGCTCGACGACAAAGATCTCTGGGTGTACTTGCGCCGCCGTATTCGCGAGCTTCGCCTGAAGCATTTCGTGCGCGCTGCCAACGTCGGTCAGTTCCTCGACAGCCTGCTGGATTTCATGCGTCGTTGCCAGGACGAACTGGTCGGTCCCGAACAATACGCGCGCTACGTGGAGCGCCTCGAACGCGGCGAGATCCCGCTTCCCCGTGTTACCCGCTCGAAGAAGCAAACAGAATTGGAAGATGTGGAGATCCTGGAGCGCTGCCAGGAAATCGCTCGCGTCTTCGCCACCGTGGAAAACATGCTTCTGGAGAAAAACCTGGGCACCTTCGGCCACATGATCACCAAGGCCTATCGGTTGCTGAAGGACGATCCCACGCTGCTCGAAGAGGAGCGGGGTCGCACTCGCTTCCTGCTGGTGGATGAATTCCAGGACGCGAACTTTGCCCAGGTCGAAATTCTCTCGCTGTTCGCTGGTCCTGCGGCAAACGTCTTTGCCGTGGGCGATCCGGATCAGGCGATCTACCAGTTTCGCGGCGCTTCGAGCGAAGCGTTCACGCTGTTCGTGAAGAAGTTTCCCGCGGCGCGAGTTGTTGCCCTTGAAAAAAACCGGCGCTCGCTCTCGCCGATCCTGGGTTGCGCTTTTGGCATTGTGAATGACAACCCGCCGGTGTTCTCGCAAAAAGGATTTCCAATTTCGTACCAGCGTGCGCCCCTGGAATCGCTGCGCGACGCGGAGGCGAAGCGAAAAGGAGAGACCACCGCCGCGCTGCCGGTCGAAATTGTTACCTGGAGGGATAAAGAAGTCGAGGCCGCCGACCTCGCCCGCCGGATCCAGAAGAAGCGCAATAGCGGTGACGAGCGCTGCCAGTGGAGCGATTTTGCCGTGCTCTACCGCCTGCACAGCCATCGCGATGAACTGGTTCATGAGCTAGCCGAGCGAGGCATTCCATTCTCCATCGAAGGTCTGGACGTTCTCGATACACCCGAGGTCCGCGACATCGTTGCCTGCCTGACCGCCGCAGTGTCGCCGAACGATGCCGCCAGCCTGTTTCGCGTGGCGGCACTGCCGCAGTTCGGCATCAACCCAATCGAATTGCGGGCCGCGATGAGGGCCGTGCGGCGGCAGGAACTCGATCTCCGCACGGTGTTGGGCAGGCTCGCAAACGGTCCAGCGGTGCTGGAAAGCGTGGAGAAGGCGCGCCGGGAAGTGGGGAAGGACGGAGTTCGCGCGGACGATGCGGTGAAGGTTGTGATCCGGCACTTCGGCCTGCAGCGGTCGGCTTTGATAGACGCGTTCGTGAAGTTTGTGGAAGAGTGGCAGAAGAAACCCATTGCCGAAACTGGCAGCCCTTCCGAGTTTCTAGACTACCTCGACTATTTTGTGCAGGCGAAAGGGAAGATTGCACTTTCGGCCATCGAGGAAGATGGTGTGCGCCTGCTGACCGCGCACGCCGCCAAGGGACTTGAGTTTCCCTACGTCGCCATCATTCGCGGTTCGTCCTATAACTGGTTCCCAACTCCCTACGCGGAGCCGCTCATTGCTTTTCCGGCGGAACTGCGCAGGCCCGACGCCTTTGCGAATGACGACAGAACACTGCACGAAGAAGAAGAGCGCCGCCTTTTTTACGTTGCCATGACGCGCGCCAAGGACACGCTCGCCATCTATGCGCACCAGGGCGATGGCAAAAAAGACCCGAAGCCGAGAAAGTTCCTGCGGGAGTTCATGGCGAACCCGGCCTGCAAAAAGTTCTGGGTCACTCACCCAGCGGAGTTCGTGCAGGACATTGCTGCCAGGGAAGAACCGAGAATCGCCGTGCCGCAATCGAATGTGGCCGCGTGGCTGCTCATGCCGCCGTCGGCGAGCTTCGTCACCGGCCTGAGCGCGTCGGCCATTGAAATTTATGAAGAGTGCCCGCTCCGCTTCAAGCTCGAAAGGGAGTGGAACCTGCCGCGCGAAGTCCCCGCCTCACTGCACTACGGAGCGGCCATGCACGGCGTACTGCGCACTTTCTACGACGCGCAGCGCTATCAACGCGAAATCAGCGGCGATGATTTACTGGAACAATTCCGGTCGGCCCTGGCTTCCGCCGGCATCGCCGACCGTTATCAGTATGAGTTGTATTTGAGGCAGGGAATGGAGCAGTTGCGGCAGTTCTTCGAGGCGGCTCGCAGCGCCCCACCGCCCGAGGTCATCGAAACCGAACGCGGATTTGAACTGCAAGTGGGCTCGGCGAAGTTGGCCGGACGCGTCGATCGCATCGATCGCACCGGCCCGGACACCGTGGCCATCGTGGATTACAAGACGGGCAAGCCGAAGTCGCAGGAGGATGCGGACGAGAGCCTGCAACTCTCCTTGTATGCGCTCGCGGCCAGGGAAACGTGGGGAAAGCGCGCCGACCGCCTGGTCTTCCACAACCTCGAAAACAACACGCCGGTTTGCACCACGCGGACTGACGCCGAGTTGGAAGCGGCGAAATTGCGCGTGCAAGAAGTGGCGGAGGGAATCGCGCGGGGAGAGTTTCCGCCGAATCCCAAGTATCACTGCGCGTTTTGTCCCTATCGCAATCTTTGTCCCGCGACCGAGAAGATGGTCGCAGCTCCGCAGAAGAAACGCGCCAATTAGCTGGAAAATGCCGCAAAAAACTTTGGGGACGCTCATCGCGTCCCCTTTGTCGTTGCCTGTTGCGGGTTCTTAGTGCTTCTTGGCGCTTTTCTTCTTTGCTTTCTTTTTGGTTGCCATGGATCTATTCTCCCTTTCCATTCTGCATGGAATTTCGCAACGGTCTTTTGTTGCAACTGATTGAATGTATAGAGTCAACGCAGAACGAAGTCAAGAGAAAAATGATCGAAACGTAGGCATGCAACGCTGTACCAAAGTCACCTGCGCGACTCGCGCGCGAAAAAAGTTCGCGTGACGTTGCAACTCACTCCCATTGGTTCTCCAATCACGCTGTCTCCGCCGCGCGCGCGTTTCAAAAAACCACTCCCCTGCGAAGCGGCGTGATTACGCACCGCGAACTTACGCGGAGCTTCCCGCGATCTATAATGAGAGGCGATTTTACAGCGCGCAATGCTTCAAGCAGCGCGTCCAAGGAGCGCAATTATGGCCGGTTCGAATGAGGTTGTGATCATCGCGGGATGTCGCACGCCGATCGGAAAATTTCAGGGAAGTTTGAGCGACATGAGCGCTTCGCAAATCGGCGCGGTCGCCGTGCGCGAAGCCGTCAAGCGGGCGAATCTACAGCCGCAGCAAGTGGACGAGTGCATCATGGGCAACGTTGTCTCTGCCGGACTTGGTCAAAACCCGGCGCGGCAGGCAGCGTTATTCGGCGGACTTCCGCCCGAAGTGGGTGCCATGACCATTAACAAGGTGTGCGGCTCGGGATTGAAAGCGGTCGCACTCGCGGCGCAGGCCATCGAAACCGGCAACAGCTCCATCGTCGTCGCCGGGGGCATGGAATCCATGAGCAACGCGCCGTATCTCCTGCCGAACGCCCGCAAGGGATATCGACTGGGCAACGGACAACTGGTGGACTCCATGGTGCACGACGGGCTGTGGGACATTTACAACGACTATCACATGGGACTGACGGGTGAGAACGTTGCCGAAAAATACGGCATCACCCGCGAAGAGCAGGACGAGTTCGCCGTCAACTCGCACCGCAAAGCCATAGCCGCCCAGAAGGAAGGCCGCTTCACATCGCAGATTGTTCCCGTCGAAATCCCGGCCAAGAAAAAAGGACAGCCGCCCGTAATCTTTGACAAGGACGAAGGCCCGCGCGAGGACACGACCATCGAAGCCCTGCGCTCGCTCAAGCCGGCCTTCAAGAAAGATGGCACCGTTACTGCCGGCAACGCTCCCGGAGTCAATGACGGAGCGGCAGCGCTGGTCGTGACCAGCGCCGCGCGCGCCAAAGAGCTGGGCGTAACTGCCATGGTCCGCGTCGTCGCACAGGCGACCAGCGGAGTCGAGCCGAAATGGGTGATGATGGCGCCCGTCGGCGCCGTGCGGAAAATCTGGGAGAAGACGGGCTGGAAGAAGGACGATGTCGATCTCTACGAGCTGAACGAAGCGTTCTCCGTGCAGGCGCTCGGAGTCTGCCGCGAACTGGGCCTCGATATGAAGCGCGTGAACGTGAACGGAGGCGCGGTGGCTCTGGGCCATCCCATCGGCGCCAGTGGAGCGCGTGTGCTCGTCACCCTGATCTACGAAATGATGCGCCGCGACGTACACCGCGGGATTGCGGCGCTTTGCCTGGGCGGGGGGAACGCGGTGGCCATGGCGGTGGAGCGATAGGACGGTCTAGAACCCGGTTGCGAGTGTAATGGCGGTTTTTCGCCAACAATCGCATAGCTTCCGGTTAGCCGACGATCCACGTGCGCCGTGAAAAGGCGTTGGTCTCTAGCGGGTGCAAGTCCCGCCCGGGAACTGGTTCGCTCCGCCCGGTAGCAGTCGAAGCAGCGGCGGAGGCGACGAAGCCGCTGAAGCCTTCGATGGA
>Ga0187865_1004241_pt1 | contig 10859 bp, 9 predicted proteins | sample June2016WEW_11_1_2_FD_132989 | JGI IMG/M metagenome (GOLD analysis project Ga0187865, IMG submission 132989) | Peatland microbial communities from SPRUCE experiment site at the Marcell Experimental Forest, Minnesota, USA - June2016WEW_11_100 | ecosystem: Environmental > Terrestrial > Soil >...
CAGGCGATCCTCGCCGGCCGACCCTACGGTCTCGTGCTCGGACCCGTCTTCGACCTCCTCGATTGGAACGACAGCCTCGAGACGAGGGCAGGCGAAGCGGCTGTCGGCGTCGCCGGAACCGGCGTCCATATTGGCGGCACCTCCGGCGCCGGGGCTGGTCGGCAACTCGACATTGGACTCTCGTTCAGCTTCGACGAAGCAACGGGGCGCTCCTGCTTCTCGGGCATCGGGCTCGGCGTCAGCGCCCGCCAGGCGAAAGCGCTGGCGATCGAAGAGGTGCTGCGACGCTCTTTCTATCTCTACGCCGCAGTGGAGAAGCTCGGCGGCCCGGTCGAACGGGTAGCGATGACCGGTGGTTGGGCCCGGGCCGAACCCCTGATGGCGGCGAAGGTCGAGCGGTTCCCCGGTGCCCATCTCGTCTCGCTGCGAGAACCAGGCGCCCGGGGCGCCGCGCTCTTTGCCGGCTGCGCCGCTGAGCTCTTCTCCGGTCCGGAAGCTTTCCCGGCTCCGCCGCCCGATCCCCGGGCGGCTGGCTGACAGCGCCGCTCAGCTGTGGACGAGTGCGTAGAGCTCGGCAAGTAGAGCGGCAGTCTCGTCCATCGGTCGTCCCCACACCTTGCGTCCGATCACGATTCCGCCCGCCCCGGCTTCGAGCGCGTCCCTCACGAGCGAGACCAGTTCGGAGCTCGAGACCATGCCGCCTCCGCCGAGCAGCACGACGGGCACGCCGAGTTCCCCGCACCAAGACTGCAGCACGCGCGTGTCACCGGGATAGGCAACCTTCAGGATGTCTGCACCCATCTCGGCGGCAACCCGACAGCCATGGGCCGCCACCTCGACTGCCTCGCTGCCCGTCGCCTCGAGCGCCACCGGCTCGACCATGACAGGGAGACCGAACCGGTCAGCGTGATCCACCACATCGGCAATAAGCGCTGCGGTGCTCGCCCGCTCCGACGATGGCACGTCCCAAGGCATCAGCAACTTGACACCGTCAGCGCCGAGGGCGGCGGCCGTCTCGACGGTCGTCGACAGGCGATGGCCGGCGCCGTGCGCATCACGCCAATGCACGTCCAGCGTCAAGATCCGCGCCGGCGCCGAACGCCTACCGAAGAGCTCGGCCGACCGGCGAAAGACCCCTGGGCCAAGCAGGAAGCCGTCACACGGTGCGTCCAGCAGGCGCCGCAGGACGGCGATCGGGTCTTCGAGACCGGGGATGCGGCCGAGAATCGTGCCATGGTCGAGCGGCACGATGACGCAGCGGCCGTCTTCGCCGAAGATGCGGCGCAACCGGACCACCTTGCCTGCTTGGCGTGCCGAAGGCACGGAAGCGCTCTCGGACATGTCAGGTGTCTATCACACGCGGTACTTACCCTTGACAGTAGGTATCCCTTGGCACAGGCGAGCTACATGGCTCCGACCAACGGCAGCCAGCCGAAGAGGTCCAACGCGAGAGACGCGATGTAGACGATCGCGGGGAGGAACAGGCCGGAGCACGAGAGCGGGACGAAAGCATCACAACGAGCCCGACGGGCGACGTCAGCGCAAGGAGCGCCGATCGGCGGACAGGGGACACCCCGAAAGAAGGACAAACGAGGACCGAGCCGAGTCTTCGGACGATGTTGGAGGCGAGTCGCTGTCGAAAAGTTCGTGAGTTCCCCGCTTGGCGCCCGCAGTCCTCACCCCGCGAACTACTGGGGGCCCCATAAAGACTGATGCAAGCCCCGAGCCGACGCCGAGCGCGGTGGCGATCTCGCCAATTGCCAGGCCGATCGCGTTCGCCGTCGCGCCACCCGGCTTGACGTACCCGCGGAGTTTGGCTACCGCAACAGGACTCGCGACATGACCGATCGCGCTCGCATGGAACGGCTGATCATCCAGACCGCTCGTCATCGACTGGCTGCACAAGGCGAAGCCTTCATCTGATCGTTGGCAAATAGGGAGGCGCTGCCGCAGGGCAGGTCATTTCAACTCCGTTGGGAACGGCTTCGGCCCCAGTGGATCGGTCCACGTACTGATGACTTTGCCGGTTGTGCATACCTCCGGCAACAGATACCTGACATGCCGCTCGTTCAGGTTCCGGTCTGGGCTGATGGTGATCGTGAACCCAGATACTTGCGCCGGGCGCACGACACAGCCCACTCCTAGCTCGAAGGCCGAGGATTGGGAAGTGCCACCCAGTACCCCAAGTCCGTGCAAACAGCCTGTCCAGATTTCATGGTCATGACGCCGTACTTCGTTGAAGCCAATTCGGCATCCGGAACGCGCGCCTTCGTTGCATCAACGCCGGTCGGGCGATCTCGGAAGAACCCCCGATTGAGAGGTCGCCCCTCTGTTCGTGATCTTGATCGAAAGTAAGGAGGTGCCGGGATACCCGCCTTCTACAGGCCTTCTGAGCGAAATCAACAGCTGGCCGGGCTTGCAAGAAGTCGACTTGACCACCGTGTTCGCCGCTTCAGCCCTGGTCACGCCCAAGACGCGCATTGACACGCAGTCGATCGGCAATGACACCGCAGGCGACCAGGCTGGAGACGATCTCGTTCGACACCTGGACCGAGGCATGCGTGGAAGATGTCGCTCCGCCACTGGTCTCATCGAGCAGATGGGCGGACACCGGTCGAGGCGCGTCGGGTCCGTCCAGTGCCATTGCTCAGCTCCCAAGCTCGTAGACGACGACCACCTGGACGGACAGCTGCTCACTCCCCGCCCGAACCGGTACGGCGGACTTGGCGATTGCCGCGGTATCGAAGCCCAAATACAAGGGCACTGGGGCGGTTGTCTGCTGTTCCTGATCGGTGATCTTCACGACCGGCCCGAGCGTGGCCTTGGTCCCGCGCGCGAGATCCGAAGCCTCGGCTTCGGCGTTGTGCACCGCCTCGATCCTCGCGATCTTCAGCAAGGTTGAGGTATTGGAAATCGAAAAGGAAATGCCCTGGATGCGAACGTCGTTGCCGACGGCGTGGGCTGCCGCGTCGATGACGCTTCCCGATCGGGCGATGTCGTGGAACGTGACCGTAAGGTCGTCTTCGGCTCCGTAGCTCGTGATGTTGCCGCTGGAGTCGTAGTTCGGAGAGAGCTGGAGATTGCTCGTTTGGAGGTCGCTGCTCTTCACTCCGGCGCGGATCAGTACACGCTCGAGAGTCGTCATTTCGGCGTTGTTCTCATCGAGTGCATCCGTCGCGTCCGCCGCCTTCGTCGAGACCGCCAGCTGCACGATGAGCGTGTCCGGTGTGCCAGTGACGACACCGGTTCCTGTCACAGTGATCGTGGCGTTCGCTGCAGCTCCCGATGCGCTCGATGCTGACGCGCTGCTTGCGAGCAGGGCGCCGCCGAGGAAACCTCCGGCGACGATGATCGCGGTCGTAACTAGGACTGCCGGTTTCATCAAGAAATCTCTGCGGACGTTCCCCATGGTGCCTCCGGTTCACTCGGTAGCGGAATTCTCCCGTTCATTCCTACAAAGCCGCGAACGCTCCAACTCGCGTACGACGAGATCAACGCCTCTAGGAACGCACATCCGGCCAGGTTCTCCTCAGGAGGCAACACAATCGGTGCTGTGGGTGAGAAAAAGCCCAGGAACGGTCTCCTGCGGCAATCGATCGGTCCGCGTCGGGTGCTCACCAGCGCGGCGTGGCCACCTGTCCGGACGGTGCTGCTCGCTCCCCGCGCGGGGTGGAGTGGAACGACGCCGCAGCTCGTGGTCCTCGATGCGGCATCTGGCGCACCTGAGCTGCGAACGCCGCTTCAGTCCACCGATTGACGGCATGGCGACCCAAAGAGCTATCCGACGGGAAGACTCGGATAACGAACACGCCGCTGGAGCGTGATCCGCCGCAATCTCGCGAAAGGGCTTGAGCTGCGAATAGCCAGGCCGCAACCCGACAGCTCGGACCGGGCTTGGTTCATCTATGTACCAAGCCCTGTCTGGCAGGGCGCCCCGACAGCTATCCCATAGTGGGCGCGACAACGAGCCCCAAGTTCTCGCCCGATATGCCTTACTCCCGCACCTACCCGGTGATCGAGGCCAGTGGACAGCAGGGTTCGGGGATACGCAATATCGAACGCTGTCTAAAGGGCTCTAGCGGTCGAATGCGCTCGGTAGGTACCCTCCAAGGGCGACTTTGCCGGTGAAACCTCGCACCTGGCACCATTCGACGCCTGCGTCACAAAGCCCGGTCTGGCGGACTACGTACCCGCCCGAACCGGCTGGTACTACTGGAAACGCTTGGCCGTGACAGCCGTGACGCGGACGATTCCGCAGTGTGTGTGTCCGGTCGAGCCACCGTAGGGCGCGATCTGCGCGTGGGATCCGTGCAGCGTTACCGTTCGGGTGTCCTGCGGCGGGGTGAACTTCAAGGCGGCCGACGTCGGGCAGGTCAACTTCGCGTAGCCGGTCTGGTCGGCGTACAAGACGCCAAAGTACGCCGTCTTGCCCGGCGCGAGGACGACCGCCTTCTCTTCGATGCTGAACGCCCCGGGAGCCTTCTCGTCAGTGGTCGACAGGTTCTTTCCGGACTTCGTGAGCATTTGGACGCCTGGGTACCCATGAAGCGAACAGGTCTTGGCAGAGTGGTTCGTGAAACCGAACTCAGCGGCGATGGTTCCCACGGCCCCCGTGGACCGTCCGCTCAAGACCGCGAGTGCACTGGGTGCGCACCGCGGCACGCTCGCCGGGGTCGCCGCTCGTGCCGCTGACGCCGCTGAGACAGTGGCAGCGAGCCCCATCGCCGGTACGAGTGCTCCGGCACAGGCGATCGTGACCATGGCAGCCTGGCGCTTAAATATAAAAGTCGGCATGTTCGCTATGCACTCCTCGCAACTATAAAACCCCGGCATAATCATGAAATCGGCTGAGCCGGTTGGGCATACTGCGTCGCGGGTGCACAGTTGAGCGCGGCTGACCGGTGCACCGCCCATTACTGAAACAGCGCTGGTTCGACGAAGCCACCTATCCCAGCTCGTCGGGTTGGCCCGCGACCGAACAACGTGCCCTCACCATTGGCCGAACTCGCCCTGCGCGCCTTGCTGCCAGCCTGATCGCGTCGGGTTCACTGAACTCAACTCGGCGGCAAATCGAGGTCGCTCCGAACAACGTCGCCAACGCCTATTGCCGTCTCCCCAGTGGCGACGAGTTGAGCGCGATGTGCCTTGAGATGAGCCACGGTTTCTGTTCTCACGGCTTCCAGATCCGTGATGACGACGTGCTCATCGGCAGCCAAGGTCTGAATATCGGTTTCCGTCTTGCCGGTGAGGGCGATGCGCAATATCGCATTATCGAAATTCCTCGACGCGGCTGCGTAGGTGTCACAAGGACCGATTGCCTGGCTGATCGTGGCCTTCTTTGTGAGCTCGGATCTCCACGTCATGTACGCGGCCTTAGAGGCCGTGGCAGGTACCAGGAACTGCTGAGACGCCTTTGTCGACGACACCGTCGTGGCTGATGTCGTCGGACTGACGGTCGTCAATGTCGAAGTCGGACTGGCAGTTGTTGACTTTGAAGTCGACGTAGGCGAAGCCGACTTCGTGCTGGAACAGGCCGTCATCAGGACCGCCAGTCCTATTCAGACGATGTGTCACGCCTTCATCGAGCGTCCTCGCTCGCGCACTGGGAACCCGACGCCAGGGTGTAGTCTGCCCAGGCGCTCCTTGCCTCCGGTTTGGTAATTGTCGGTCATCGGGCGCCTTCAGCACATTAGACATCAAGTCCGAATGTCACAAAGGTGCGCGTCCTACGCGCGTCGTCCATGTTGGATAGCTTCTCTGGTGACCTGCGAACGGCGGCGAGACGGGTCGGGTCAGGACAGGGTCGCACGAGCCTACGTGCGCGCACAGGCGTCGAGATGTCGTGGATCTGACAAGGAGCACGTCCTAGATGCAAGATGGCGGCTCGGAGCCCCTTGAGAACTGAGCCCATGATCAAAGGGGTCAAATGCGTATGTCCCGCATAGCCAGCCTGCCAGCACTGCTCGCGGTGGCAGTGATCTCTCTGCCGTTCCTGGCGGACAAGAGTTCGGTCGTTGCCGCAAGTCCGCGAGCCGCGGCGCCGATCGGAAAGCAACTGGCCGAGCTGAAGGGATCCGACACCGTCGCCGGAAATGCCCTCGGCATCTCGGTGGCCATCTCGGGCACGACAGCCCTCGTGGGAGCACCGGGCTTCGCCAAGGATGCCGGCCGGGCCTACGTGTTCACCAACACCGTGGCCGGGTGGAAGGAATCCGCCGAGCTGAAAGGCTCTGACACCGTCGCCGCCGATTACTTCGGCTACTCGGTGGCCATCTCGGGCTCGACCGCCGTAGTCGGCGCGCCAGGCTTCGCCAAGGACGCCGGGCGAGCCTATGCATTCCTGAAGACGACGGCCGGCTGGAAGCAGGTCGCCGAGCTGAAAGGCTCTGACACTGTCGCCGCTGATTACTTCGGCTATTCGGCAACCATTTCGGGCACGACAGCCCTTGTAGGAGCACCGAGCTCCGCCAAGAACGCCGGACGAGCCTATGTATTCCTGAAGACGACAGCTGGCTGGAAGCAGGCTGCCGAACTGAAAGGCTCTGACACCGTCGCGAAAGATGGTTTCGGATGCTCGGTAGCCATCTCGGGCACGACCGCCATCGTGGGTGCACCGGGCCACGCCAAGGGCGCCGGCAGCGCGTACTTGTTCACCGCTACGGCGACCGGCTGGAAGCAAGCCGCCGAGCTGAAGGGCTCAGACACTGTCACCGATAACGGTTTCGGCTTCTCGGTTGCCATCTCGGGCATGACTGCGATAGCCGGTGCGCCAGGCTTCGCCAAGGCTGCCGGCCGGGCGTACGTGTTCGCGAAGACGACGGCTGGTTGGAAGCAGGCTGCCGAGCTGAAGGGCTCCGACACCGTCGCCAGTGATGACTTCGGCTACACGGTGGCTATCTCGGATACGACCGCCCTCGCGGGTGCGCCGGGCTTCACCAAGAACGCCGGCAGGGCGTACGTGTTCACCAAGGCGGCGACCGGCTGGAAACAGGCTGCCAAGATGAAGGGCTCCGACACTGTCGCCGCTGATTACTTCGGTTGTTCGGCGGCTATCTCGCACGCGACCGCCCTCGTGGGTGCCGACGGCCACGCCAAGAGTGTCGGTAGAGCATACGTCTTCGATGCCTGAAAGTCCTGAGTTGGCAGCGCTGCGTCGTGCAACCCGCTCGTACCGTGACATCGCCGCCGCCCTCGACGCAAAGGGCACAAACCCACGGGCCGCTTCCCAGTCAGTGTCAGCCGTACGCTGGCAACGCCGGTCCGAAACTGCCTGGTAAGCACCGGTTGAAAACTGCGCGGTAGGTTCGGCTCCAGAACGACCACCTCCTGTCCCCGATCCTTCAGGCGGTAGCTGTCGCCCTGAAGGACGATCACCTCGGCGTGATGAACGAGCTGATCGACCATCGCCACAGAGACAATCGGCCCCCGAACTTGGGATCGCTCGCTCATTCGGATCGACCGGTGACTGTTTCGACAACAGCGCGGACGCTGCGGCCGTCGCGTTCCGCGAGGGGCCGGACTTGCAGAGCGGAATCCACCTCCTCGAAGATGTCGGGCTCGACATCGGGGTCTTCATGAACAAAGTCGAGGAGCTCCTGACCTTCCTCCTTGGACGCCTCTTCGATGACGTCGGCGATCTAGGCCGGCTTGAATCGCCGCAGCGGTCGGAGAACACGACGGAGACGAGCACTGTCGAGATGTCCGATCAGCGGTTGGAACGCTGTTCAGTCCGAGACGTCGAGATCAGAAGGGGCATGTCTCCAGATATGTCGCCGTCCCGTGTCGATCCCGCTCAGACGCCAACCATCGATCTCACGGCTGAGTACGACGTTGTACGCGCGAACAAACCGCGCAAGAGCAACCTCGATAAGGCGATGCTGGAGAACATCCGCTGTGAGCATGACCTCATCGTCTTGACCTGAAGCTCAGGAAGTCAAATTTGGGTCGCGTCAGTCGATACGGTTCTTCGTCGAGCTCACCCACGGCATCGGCCCGCACGAACACGGTTCGTCCGCTGATGCGGACGTCTAAGCCGATCACCGGAGGGCAACCGTCGGGATGAAGTCGAACGATGGCGTTTGCTACCCGCCCAACGGATTGGTCGCGATTGTCGACGAGCGAGCGGTTAAGCGATGGCAAGGGGCACCGCGCGGCTTGTCGGTTGCGTAAGAGATCGCAGGGGATGCCCGCCGTCGCTCACGGATCGGCCGTTCGGGTCATCGCGAGGTTTATACCTCGTCAGGCTCTAAATGGTTTACCATGCCCTCGGGTAACCCTCGCCCGAGCGAAGCAAGGTGCCACATCGTGGCGGACCATCGGAGGTGAGCCGGTGAAATCGAAACCTCACGATACCCGGCGCCCTCCGAGGCGGCCGAGGAACTGAGCGCTGGGCGAAGCCGACCCACCAATGGGTGGCCGCCCCAGTATTTCTCGGAAAGCACGCTCGGCAGGGCGAAGGAAATCCACAGGACTTCTGTTCTCCGATACGAGACAGAACAGGTGTTCAGCGAGTCGCATCTCATCCCGCTCCAATTTGTTCGTTCTTGTCGCATCGCCGGCACAACCGTGACTGACCGACTGATCGCCCCACGAAGGGAGGGAGATCATGCGCGAGCGCGCGAAGGCACGCTTCCATCTCCTGCGCGCGGGTCGCGGTCGGGCCGCAGACAACCTGGCTTCAACGTCCTCCGGCCCTGACAATTCTCCCATAACGACTTCCGACCACGGGCGAAATGCTGGCGAGTTTCACGAGCTCGGTGCTGTCCTCGATGAGGAGCACGTCGGCGACATCGAAGGCGCCCTCGGAACGATCGCCTATGGCGATGTCGCGGCGCGTCGCTCCTCGAAGGCCAAGCTGTTGACCCTCCTCGCGATCGTCGGTCCTGGCCTCATTGTCATGGTCGGGGACAACGACGCTGGCGGCGTCGCCACCTACTCCCAGGCTGGCCAGAACTTCGGCCCGCACCTGCTCTGGGTGCTGCTCCTGCTGATCCCAGTGCTTTATGTAGCCCAGGAGATGGTGCTCCGCCTTGGCGCGGTCACCGGTGTCGGTCATGCCCGTCTGATCCTCGAGCGCTTCGGCAGGTTCTGGGGCGCGTTCAGCGTGATCGACCTCTTCGTGCTGAACGCCCTGACGATTGTCACCGAATTCATCGGCGTGTCGCTTGCCGCTGGCTATATAGGCGTGCCAAAGGTGCCAGCGGTGATTCTCGCTAGCGTCGTCATCATCGTTACGGCGAGCACGGGAAGTCTTCGACGCTTCGAGCGGACGGCTTTGGCGCTGTGCATCGGATCGCTCGTCGTGATCCCGCTCTACGTGATGGTGCACCCGCCGGCCGGGGAGGTGGCGCGCAACATCGCGCTCGTGAACCTGCCAGGCGGCCCTTCTCAGCTATCGAACGTGATGCTGCTCATCATCGCCATCGTCGGGACGACGGTCGCACCGTGGCAGCTCTTCTTCCAACAGTCGTATGTGATCGATAAACGGATCACGACTCGGTTCGTGAACTACGAGCGCGTGGATCTCATCCTCGGCATCGTTGTCGTCATGATCGGGGCCGGTGTGTTGATGGCGTCATCGGCAGCCGCGTTCGCCCATACGCCGCTGTTTGGCCACTTTGTTGACGCCCGTCACGTTGCAGCAGGATTCGGGCGGTACGTGTCGCACACCGCGGGCATCCTGTTCGCCATCATTCTCTTCGACGCGAGCCTGATCGGTGCATCCGCGATCGGCCTCTCGACCGCCTACGCGACGGCGGACGTCCTCGGTCTCAAGCACTCGCTGCATCGCTCGTTCCGGCGGGCGAAGGGCTTCTACGGGGTGTTCGTGGGTCTCATGGTCGTCTCTGCAGCACTCGTGCTCACGCCTGCAGTGCCGCTTGGAACCATCACTGAAGGCGTCCAGACCCTCGCCGGTGTCCTTCTTCCGAGCGCGACGGTCTTCCTCCTGCTGCTCTGCAACGACCGAGAGGTCCTCGGACCGTGGGTGAACTCCACGAAGACAAATGTCATTGCTTCGATCATCATCGGCGCGCTCGTGTTGCTGTCGCTCATTCTCACAGCGGCCGTGTTGTTTCCCAACCTCTCGGGTCCCGATATCGAGCTCATCATCCTTGCAGGGCTTGGCCTTGGCGCTGTGATAGGTGGGTACCTCATCGTGCAGTCGCGGCAACGCCGTGCAGCGGACCTCGCGTCGCAGCAAGCGGCGGCCCTGAGCAGCGGTGACCGCTTTTCGCGGCGGGCCAACTGGCGGATGCCATCGCTCACGATGCTGGCGCGGCCCGTCATGTCGAAGCAGCGCAAGATCGGAATGCTTCTTATGCGCGGCTACCTGCTCTTCGCGTTCGCGCTCGTGATCGTGAAGGTCGTTGAGGTCGCGATCGGGAAGTAGTCACCGGGACGGGTACGACGAGGTTAGTGTCCCTCGTATGGAGCTTGCTGTTCGCGCACTGAAAGTGTGAGCCGTGAACAGCGCGTCAAGTCATGTTAACGACGCGCCGGCAACAACGGTCGGTGTGAATCGGCCCGGGTTCCGTAGAGAATCCCTGAAGCTGTAGACGACGACCACCTGGACGGACAGCTGCTCACTCCCCGCCCGCAGCGGTGCGGCGGACCTCGCTGCTGAGGTGTTTGTCGCGGCACCGTAGATCCATGGCACTGGGGGCCGAAGCGGATATCGTCGAGCCCGAACGCGGGCGGATCTGAGCAGACTGCGTAGATGTCAGCTTTCGCCCGCATTGCACGATCGGCTACTGGTCCCCAAGTACGAACCGTGTCCAGAGAACTATCGTCTGCCCGATGAGCCACAGGGCCGACCCACGTGAGCTGTTCCAGCGCTTCGAGGGCAACCCGATCCTGCG
>Ga0187865_1004248_pt1 | contig 10854 bp, 9 predicted proteins | sample June2016WEW_11_1_2_FD_132989 | JGI IMG/M metagenome (GOLD analysis project Ga0187865, IMG submission 132989) | Peatland microbial communities from SPRUCE experiment site at the Marcell Experimental Forest, Minnesota, USA - June2016WEW_11_100 | ecosystem: Environmental > Terrestrial > Soil >...
AGCGTCAAGAATGACTATATTCAAACCATTATTGGCATTGGCCATCTCATCGAGAATTCTACCTGCATCAAAAGTTTTATATTTCACATCAGATTCTTTATTGATCTTGGCTCCTATAGGCACAAGATAATTCACTCCACCAACCTGTAGACCATGGCCAGCATAATAAAAAAGACCTACTCCTCCTCGTTTAAGACGATTTCCAAAATCTTCAATAGCTCCTTCCATCTCCTCAAGGTTGGCATTCTTTTTAAGAATTACAGTAAAACCAAGTTTCTTCAACATGGCTGCCATATCCGTTGCGTCATTAACGGGATTCTTTAAGGGTCCCGATTGGTAAGAACTGTTGCCAATGACCAAAGCCAGCCGGGATTCTTTGGCTGCCTTGGATTGGGCGGGGAAAAGGAGAACCAGACATAGAGAAAAAATACATATCTTTAAAAGTGTGGATTTCATCGAAATGGCCTCCTTTTGAAACAGGTAATACTTTATACCCCAATCCTCAAAAAACAACAAGATTACCGATTACCATTTGAACTCTTTGGCTTTGCCGAAAATGAGAATCTGAGGAGTAGGAAGTACTACGCGAAACAGGTATTTTTAAGAAAATATATTTAAGAGTCTACGCATTCTCTTAAAAGTGCCCTTTTCAGACTTTAAATAATGGCTTCTTCCTGAAATGTTGTTTTCCTAATATTGCTATTTTATGTTACATTACAGTCGGTAATAGTTGAAAAATTGCAAAGTAAAAACAGCTGATCGCTACGCTCCGGCTGGTTTCTACGTTGAGCCTGTAGAAAAAGTCGGCAAGCAGCACTTGAAGGAGTGCACACATGAAACAATTGAAAATTAGCAAAGCCTTCACGTTGATGGAATCGGGGCCCGTTGTGCTTGTTACAACGAATGACGGAAAGAAGGACAACATCATGACGATTTCATGGACAATGGTTTTGGATTTCACACCGGTCTTTGCCATAACCACTGGAGAATGGAATTATTCTTTTACGGCTCTTCAGAAAACAAAGGAGTGTGTTATCTCAATCCCCACGTTTGATATGCTTGATAAAGTCGTTGGAATAGGAACATGCTCTGGTGCCGATACAGACAAATTTACCAAATTCAAACTCACTCCCGTAAAAGGTAGAATAGTAAAAGCGCCATTGATAAAAGAATGCCTCGCTAATATCGAGTGTAAAGTCGTCGACATTGTCAAAAAACATAACATTGTCGTTCTCGAAGCCGTTGCGGCATACTTTGACATCTCGCGCAAACAGAAACGAATTCTTCACGCCGTCGGTGACGGTACATTTATCGTAGATGGGCGCAAACTATCTCGGAAAAAAATGATGGCATCCAAAATTCCAAATGGTATATAACCCTCTATATTGAAGGGCTTGAAAAAATTGATGATCGCTCGACTTTTATTGGAAGGATAACGATTTAAAGTTATCATGTGAAAAGTTATTTCATGCGTGAGATTATAATTAATTCCTATCTCTCGCAGCAGTATTCATGGTCTCAGTCTCCAATGGGCCGAGGCAATTCGGTATGACTCCTTTTTTACACTTTAATCATACTCACATGGAAAAGGCGCTCACCATGACAAGAATGCAGAATCACGGACGGATAAAGGCCCTAACTTTTGCCGCCCTCGCGGCATGTCTTCTCATCGCATTGACATTTGTTCCCTCCTGCCTGAACCAGGCTAACGCCGACAATCAAGACAGCGCAGGTGCGCAGAAGGCATTTACCGAGGTTGCTGGAGTCCTGTTTCACCCCCGTTGCTTGAACTGCCACCCCTCGGGGGATGCACCGCTGATTCGGGACGACTCGCAGCCCCACATGTTCAACGTCAAGCGCGGCCCCGGAGGCAAAGGCGTCGGAGGGATGAACTGCACGTTGTGCCACCGTGATACAAATCAGCCTGGTGGGCCTCCCGGTGTGGCTAATTGGCACATGCCGCCGGAGAATATGCCCATGATCTTCCAAGGCCGCACTCCCGGGGAACTTTGCCGCCAGTTGAAAGACCAGAAGCAAAACGGTGGCAGGACGGGGGGACAGATCATCGATCATATCGACAAGGACCCGCTGGTCCTGTGGGGCTGGAATCCCGGCAACGGACGGGCGGTTCCAAACATGAGCCATAGGGAGTTTTCGGCGAAGATGCACGAGTGGGTGAAAAAGGGAGCTGCCTGCCCAGAATAAGGGAAGAAGTTAAAAAAAGTTGAGAAGCAAAGAAGGTCGGAGCAAAAAAGCAGGCGGAATACACTCCGCTTGAATGCAAACCGGAATTACCATGGGAGGGGGGGCAGGGTCGAAAATGGCCCTGCTTTTTTTATTGAATCTTTCAACCTGTGATCTTCACTCGTCAGGCTATAATATTCTAAGGACAAGGTGAAGCCAACAAAAAGGTTTGCCTTGGTAAGTCCAAGAGAAAAACACATGTTCCTTCCTCTTCTAAGGAAGAGAGTCAAGCATCCGGAGATATTGAAAAGCATACGACCTTTCACTCCGAAATGAATGACGGTCACCTCTAGGAAAATTCTTATCAAACCTGCATAATATCTCGATTGACGTGGCAATCAAACTGCACTAAGCTGAACGCGATTTAGAATCTCTGACACAATTAAAATAATGAGACAGTATGGCCTCTAAGACCAAAGACGCTTTTGAAAGAGAATTACGCCTGCTCGTTTGGGAGCTTCGCGACAATCCCTATCGGCGGTTTCTGGTAGCCTTCCTGGTGATTTGGGCGATCCCTTTCCTGACAATCGTCTATCTGGTCATGCATGGCACCGAGGACCCGTCTCAGCTGTCTCTCGGCTCGACATGGCTGATCCTTTTGTTATTGTTCGTGAGCTCGGTCGGTGGCGGTCTCCTTGCGCTAAGGATGCTGAATAATATTCTTGACAAACTCGTCGCCTACTTTATCCGCGCCAAGCGTCAGGATGAGCTCAAGTCCCGTTTTGTCGCAACGATTTCTCACGAGCTCAAAAGCCCACTGATGGTCCTCCAGACGAATTTCTCCAATCTGTCGGCCGGTTTTGCTGGCCAGATTACTGAAAACCAGCAGGCCATTGTTGAGACCTGCCAGAGCGTGATCGACAGGATGGATCAGCTGATCGTTGGCGTTCTGGAATTGTACAAGATTGAAGCCGGGATGATCACTTTGAACCTCACTGATTGCGATGCGGCACACCTTCTGCACGCCCAGCAGTCTGAAATGAGCAGCCTGTTCGCGCAAAAGGGAATCGAGGTTATTTCCAAAATCCCCCAAAGCGCCTTTCCGGTCCGGTGGGACGGCCCCAAGATGAGTATCGTCTTCAACAATCTCCTGTCGAACGCCCTGAAACACACGCCAGGAAAAGGCACTGTCTCCACCGAGCTTGAGGTGCTCGACGATTTCCTGAAATTTGAGATCCAAAATACCGGGGAGCAGATCCCCAAGGAGCATCTGGAGACGATCTTCGCCCGCTTTGAGAAATTGCATCCCGAGATGGAGGGATATGGACTGGGCTTAGCGATCTCACGTGACATTATTGAAGCGCACGGCGGCCGGATCTGGGCGGAAAGCCGTCCGCTGAAAAACTGTTTCATTATCTATGTACCCAAGGAGGCTGGGAAAACTAATGGCTAATTCCGAAAAAAATATCCTCATCGTCGAGGATAACCGGGACCAGGCGCAAGCGCTGGCTATGCACGCCAAAGGTATGGGGTATCTGCCGAAGATTGCGTATGATACGATCACAGCCCTCATGATGCTGCAACAGTTTAAGATCGATCTAGTAATCCTCGACCTTGGGCTCCCAGGCGGCGGCGGTCTCGTCATGCTGGAAAATATGAAAAAGTCGTTTAAGACATACGATATCCCGGTCGTCGTTCTTACCGCCAAGATTGAAGCGGCGTCAGAGCAAAAGGCGCGGGAGAAGGGCGCCTCTGAATACTTTATTAAACCCTGTTCGATGGAAAAACTCTTCGGCGCCATTGATGCTATTCTCCAGCCGCCGGCGAAGAAATAACTGTTCCACTTAAGAAGTTTCAGGATTGGATTGGGTAATTATCGCTCCCCTGGCACTCATGGCTTCGGTGACCTGGATTCTGGGGGTGTTGCGTTCGTTGATCAAGCATTTCAAACGCAAATCATTAAACATTTTATTCGCAATGCTTGTTTCTTTGTAGGTGAATCCAACAAAAAGGTTTATCTTAGCAAGTCTAAAAGAAAAACACACACTCCTTCTGTACTCAATGACCAAATGGGTTTTCGATCATGCAACACTTCAAACGGTAATCTGTGGTTGATTCCATTGACAAACAATATAAATCTTAGTATACGCTCAAAAAAAGAAGATCTTATCAATTTATCAATTATGTATGCAGGGACTACGGAAAGCTACCTGCATTAAAGGAGTTAATGATAAAGTTCAAAAATATGATTACTGCAACTGTCGTCTTATCCTTGTTTTTTCTGTTTACCGTCACAGGCTTCTGTGCGGAAGACGGAAAAGTAACCATGGAACAATGGCTTAAGATAATTAACTCCGGGGATGCAAAAAAATCTACCTCGCCAAAAGCAACAGAAACTAATAATAATGATATTGATTCAACAACGCCTTCCACCACCGAGGGTATTGCCGTAACTGTGTACTGGCATATGGCGGACGATGCCGACGTTTATCTCAACGGAAAACCGCTTAGGCATTATGAGCCCTCATTCAAGACACGCGGCGACGAGGCTCCGCAACCCGCTTTCTCGGCATCGGCCGTACTCAATAACGGGGACGTATTCACGGTAGGGAGTCGTCGAGGAGGAAGCTTCGGTTTCATGCTCATTGCAGTCGACTCGTCCGGCCGAGTTGTCTTCAAGACCGATCAGCAGTCCTGGAAAGTCTATGAACCGGGTGACCGTGCCGATTGGTACAACCCGCAAGTAGCCATGTCTTCCCCAACCCAGCCAGTCACAGTTCAACCTGACCCATGGTATCCGCAGAAGGAACTGAATAAGAAGTTTGGCGACATCGCTTTATCTATCTGGGGAGCACCGTCGGAGAGATTCTCCCACCTGACTGCAACCGTCTCCTTGCTGGAGAAAAAGAAAGCCCCGGAGGGGAAACGTCCTTCCGTATCCACGGCCAACGAAATTAAAAGGGATGGCCGTTTTATAGCCTATGGCGACGGAACGGTTCTGGATACCAAGACAAACCTGATGTGGGCGGCGCGGGACAACGGTTCTAGTATTAACTGGCAGAGCGCCAAGTCCTACTGCGAGAATTATCATGGGGGCGGTTATACGGACTGGCGAATGCCGACGCAGGATGAATTGGCGGGGTTGTATGATACGACTAAAACTTATAAGGCTGACTGTAATTGGGATCTCCATTTAACCGAATTGATTCATCTTACGTGTACTTATCCTTTGGCTTCCGAAACACGCGGTTCCGAAGCCGCCGGCTTGCATTTCGACAATGGCCTCCGGTCCTGGTATCCCCAGTCGAGCGGCGACTGGTACTACCGGGCACTCCCGGTGCGTTCTGCCAAATAGGTTATTGGGTCATTTGTTTTTTGGGGTGCAGGGCCGATCGTTGTGCCTTTCTTTTGTTAATCTGCAATTTAGTTAATGAGGGTTCACTGTTTGTTAGTAGGTGGAGACAATAACTGGAGCATTTCATTTTTTCATTGCTCGCTCCTGCGCATTACCGAATGTAAACATGATATTTAGTGGCAGCTTATTCCCATCACATGCAGCTCACGGCTACCTTCCTGAACTCAATAACGTAGAGTTGACAAGAATTATCCAAGCTTTCTCGTGGCAATAACGAAGTGATCGGAAAGCTAATGCTCAAGATTTAATCCCGAGAATGAGTACGGCATAAATATTCAACGGTTTTTTTGCTTGACGGCTTTTGCCCGCCTTGTTACAAAAAACAGAATCGTCTGCAAGAGTGCCTCCTGATCGTCGGGACTCTTACTGAATCCGTAATACGGTTTAAAAAACTGTAAGATACTAAAATATCGCAATATTTATGGGTTTTGCTCAAGGGAGGTTACGTCCATGAGTATCTGCAAGAAGACGTCGATGGTCCTTTTCACCGCAGTTATAATGGCCTGCTTCGGCTGTATACAGTGCAGTGGCGACAATGGGACGGCAGTTCCGGGGAACAATGTCCCTCAGTCGCTTGTGCAGATGGCCGAGGTCCTTTCCCTAAACCTCGAAAGAGACGGTTTTGAAACTACGCGTGGTTATTTTTATCAGTTCACGGTCACGGACTGTCAATACCCGATCGCCATCATGGGCAACTGTTTCGCCAATAACCCGGTTGCCCCATACATCAATTATGCAGTCCCGGCCTGGCCGGAGGAGTTCGTGGACCCGACCCTGGTTAACTTATTCGGCCCGACGCCGCCGGGTTATAATAGTATTTTTCGGTTTGATCCTCGCGAGGCCGTCATCATACTCGCCCAACTCCCGCCGCCTGCGGCCTATTTCGGAATGCAGACCTATCAGTTTACGCGCGAGGGGACCATCAACACCTCGGATCCGATTTACCTCTGGCTTGGACTTATAAGCCCGCTGATACAGAAAATGTTTTTCGATTATGCACCTGATCCCAGCCGACTCCGCATTCTTGCAAGCATCGGAAATGCAAACAACAACGTAGTCGTGGAGCGTCAGTCGGGCGCGTCGTTCGGGCAGGAGCGCTACTTCATCACCACCCCGGATCAGTTCATGGCCAGAACCATGACACAGTATTTGCACGACGCAGGGGTTACGGACACGAGCCAGATATTCGTTGAACCAGTGTCTTCTGCAATGACAACTGGGCTGGGGAAATCGGCCTATGATTTTCTTTTTCTCATGCGCTTCGCAATGCCGCAGAACAAAACGGACGCCGACACATGGAGAACCAATTTGCCCATGATCGTCCTGCGCGTACGCGACAAAAATACATCCCGTGCTCCCGAGCCCTATCCGGGACCTGCCCTTGACACTAGGGATGCAGTCGACGAGGCATACCTCCAGACCGACCTGAATAACCTCTCGATCGCCCTTAAGAACCATTGGAAGCAGCCAGCCGCGACTCAACTTATGACCTTTGACGGCCAATCGACCATCGACTTGGTAGGTCCGGACTGCGAGGTCCGGGGAATGAACTGTCAGGCAGATGCGCAGGACACCACCTACATCGGAAGTACTCAAGGGGGCTTGGACAACCAGGAAGTCTACTCCGTTATGGGGACCATGGCGACCCTTACCGGAAATGCTACCTATGTCAACGTCTCGCTTTATGAAGCGGCCTGGCTTTATGGAGTAGAAAGCATTGACAATACCCAGATCGAAGGCAGCGCCGCCAAATTCTGCGCAAGCGCCGATTGCACAGGCATAAACAATATTGACAAATTCTACCTACTTTATCTGACCCGGGATTGCCAGAGCTTGGGACTCACCAACTGCTTCTCAATTGGCCCGGAGAAGATTCCGCCGGGAAAGCAATTCAAAATCATCCAGCGAACATACATCAAACCCGGGACCGAAAGAGGGCCAGACTCCATTAAACTGGCCTTGCCCCTGATGTTCCAGCTTGACGGCAGTAAAATGAAATAGGAGAGTAAACAGAAAACAAAGGCCAGACCTTCGCCCCCCGCTTCCGACAGCGGCTCATGCCGGGCATTACTCTCTTTTGGTCCGTAATATTCAGTCTTGAGGAATAAATCCTACCGAGCAGTTGTAGGTGTTGCCAATAACCGATTTCTTTAATATTTTCATTCATTGCTCTTGCACAGTACCAGTTGAAAGCTGCTACGGATGCGCATTTCATCAAAATATTGACTTCAATAAATAACGGATCAAATCTTGGTCAAACAAGATTCATTTTCATATAATCGATGTCATATCTTGCTTTTCTTCTTCCCATTAGCCGCCTCACAACTATACAGCTATCAAAATTTTTAAGATGGGAAATCCTCTCTGATAAAAATGAGAGGTTGTCATTTGCAACCAGTGGGTTGGGGTCAATCTTCTTTTGGTCATGTCTCTATTTACGGTTCAAGTGTCGCAGGTTAAGTTTCTATGAAATTGATATTGTGTTCGAGGGTGATTTTTCTTGATTGGCGCCATCAGAAAACCGAAATTATAGACAAAAAAGTTTTGCTGAGCGTCCCGCTCGGGGAGCCATAAGCAAAAGAGGTCCAATCCTTTGGGATTGGACCTCTTTTGCTTTGGTGTTGTTTTAGTATCTTTAAACCGAAAGCCACAGAATCGGCTTCGGCATCACGTTCTTAGAAACGCCAGTTGACAATTACCATTCCTGGTGCCAGTCCGCTGGGGAAGTCGGACCATTTATTATCGGAAATAATATTGATCACTCCGATTTGAACCCCGCCTGATGCCTTGTCGGCATAATTGAAAGCGCCCAACTGAAGGCCCGAAAGCTTGCCTGCGTAGTTCACGACACCCGTCTGAAGGCCTTTCATGTCCCCTTTTGTGACGTTGGCGATGCCGAGACCCCATCCTGCGTAATTCTCTTTCGCGTAATTGAACAGCGACCACTGCACACCACTATAGCTCTCTGCATAGTTGACAAGACCCAAGCTGAATCCGGTACTATCCTTCGAAGATCCGTTGACGATTCCCAGGGCAAACGCATCCTGCGGGTTTTCACTCCATATGCCGAGCGTGAAGCCTTTAATCCTTGTCTCTTCGCTGAAAATGGCAATACCGGGAGTGAGACTGAGTTGTACCGCTTTCCAATCTTCAGCCATTGCCTGCCCAGTAGTAACCATGATCATTATGAGACAGAAAAGTATGAGCAACTTTTTCATCGCTAATCTCCTTTCACGAGATTTATTAAGCGGCAGTGTACACAGGGCAGTTGCGTGTGTCAATGAAAATGATCAAAAAGATAAAACAGGGCGTGCTCCGGTTTTTGAAAGCCGGCATGTAAGTATTGAGTCAACAAAGGATATCATAAAGTTTGGTCATCGCTTTAAGGCTCTTCTCGATTCATATACAACTGTTGATACAAAGTTCTCGCAGTTGCATGTCCCGGGGAGCCACACAAAATAAAGAGGTTAGCTAATGAACAGTTAACCCCTTTTCAGTTTACAATCTATTTTATCCCCACCCTCCCCTACCTTTTTTTATCTTGAAAAACAAAAAATTCGTCGATTCATGGATGTTAAGTGATGTCAAAAAGCAAAATATTCCTTCCTTTTCTCAATGAGAATTGCATGCACGGTAAGGTCCAAACTTTAAAATTCAAGTCGCCAGTTCCAATAACGGGATTAGTTCATTGATAACGGGTAGAAACATGCAAGGGTACGACAGTTCATTTTCTGTTCATATGGAATCCGGCTTTCTTCCTTGAAACAGAGCATCCAGTGATTTAGGCAGGCATCCATACTTTCAACTGGTAATACTTAATATTCGGTTATTATTTCATTGACACACAAAACCACTTGTCTTGTCTCCGACCGTCATAAAGCAACGCTTTATCAATATTTAGCCGACCGTTTCACAAATTTTTGTTTCGCCTCAGGCGAAGGCTTCCACCATCTCCATGGAGACACTAAAAATTGACAATCTCTCTAAAATGTGGTTGATTTAACCATCAACCTATGTGGCATAGGGGTCGGATAAAGGAGGTGACAAAATGAAAAAGTTACTTTTTGGAACAATCCTTTTGGCGTTGGTAAGTGTCTTTCCTATCATGACTATGGCAGGTGTAGCTGCAAGTGTTGGAATTTCTATACCACTACCACCACTTATCACATTCGAAGCACCGCCGAATGTAGTCGTATTGCCAGACACCACTGGTGTTTACGTTGCTCCCAGTATAAGCGTAGACCTGTTTTTCTGGAATGGTTTCTGGTGGCGTCCGTGGGAAGGTCGCTGGTATCGCTCACCGTATTATGATCGTGGCTGGGCTTATTACAATAGTGTTCCAAGATTTTATTTTGACGTAGACCCATATTGGAGAGGAAACTATCAGAACCATAATTGGCATGGTCATATTTGGAATTATCAACAGATTCCTCATTCACAACTTCAACAGAACTGGAAGAGCTGGCAGAGTAGCCGATATTGGGACAAGAAAAGAACTTGGGATGTTCAGGGTTATACACCTAAACCACAACAACAGAAACAGGTATTAAGACAACAAAGACAAACACTATACCAACAAAAACCTGAAGTTCAACAACATCAGCAATTTCAAAGACAACAGCGACAAGAACAACAAAGACAACCTCAGATGCAGCAACAACATCAACCTCAGAGACAACAGCAATATAAGGGTGAATCACATCAACAGTCTCAAGGACACGAAGGAATGGGTGAAGAACATAGAAAGTAGGAGGACAAGAAGTCAAAAACGTTACCCTCTATAATACCTGTCGGGTAAAACAAAAAAACCGTAATCGTCAACATTCAGGATTATTTTGGAATAAAGAGTAGGAGGAGGTAGAAACTATAACCAAGGTAGAAGAGGCGCAACTGCCTTTTTATAGACTTAGATCTTTCTATTTGTAATCGCTAACTGTCCGAAAAATCAATTCTGACGAGTCGTAGGTGTTGAAGCATCTGCTTCTTTCTGAAGTCTTGATCTTTCTATTTTACCCTTTTATGTTACATTACAATTGGAAATAAATAGAAACGGCTCCCTTAGGGACCTTCATAAAGGCAGAACTCTAACTCTGAATGTGGTACATCTTCTGGGGGCAGGTCAATTTGTCAGAATATTTTCTTGATCAGGCCCGTCAGAATTCCGTCTTTCTTTTTCCGGGGGTATGCTTTCTCGAATATCTCCTTGCTGAAGACTAGCCGCCAGCCGTTTTCTTCCTTGATCATTTCAAGTTGGA
>Ga0187865_1004256_pt1 | contig 10839 bp, 5 predicted proteins | sample June2016WEW_11_1_2_FD_132989 | JGI IMG/M metagenome (GOLD analysis project Ga0187865, IMG submission 132989) | Peatland microbial communities from SPRUCE experiment site at the Marcell Experimental Forest, Minnesota, USA - June2016WEW_11_100 | ecosystem: Environmental > Terrestrial > Soil >...
AAACCGTGGTTCGAATGCCAGGGCCGTCGTGCAGGGAATAGCGCATGATGTCAAAGAGGAGGCCAGAAGGTTCCGCCGAAGAGGCGTCGGCGGCCTCGCGGCTAAGTGCGGATTGGTCGTCTTCTCCTGTCATCTTTTTAGGTCTGCCGGGTAGTGGTGTCATTTGGATTGGCAACCCTTACCCAACGGCGGTCATTCCCGCGAAAGCGGGAATCCAGCGCATGGACAACGCACCTCTGAAGGTTTGCGGAGTGGATTCCCGTCGGCTGACGGGAATGACTGCGGCTTTGCCTTGGCTTGGACACGCGAACATTATACCGTTCCCGGGTCGTCGCATACATACCGACAAAAACCGTCGGGACGTATGCGCCACCCGCCGGTAGCCAGTCAATAATTCAGCTTTCACACTTCATACTTCAACCTTGCCAGGCCCCACCGCCTGTCACGTGAAACCTGCCACTTACAACCCGCTTTTTCGCTTTGATCGGCTTCTTTTGCACTCGAAATTGGGTTCGTTCTTAGCTCCAAAAACCGCTAAGTGCCGTGTTTTCAACAAACCCTTAGGTCCGTTCCCTCTATTTAGTATCTTCTTTGCATTTTCTTGCCATTTCCCGCCCCCTGCGGGCCGCTTTCGAATCCCCTTCCGCGCTCCCTGCCGACGTTTTCAGTAGGTCAGCAGCAGTAGGCTACAACATCTCCAGCCTGTTGGCAGGGGCGAAAGCGGCAAAAACGCGGCTGCTGTAAATGAAGGAACGCGAATTTGAGGGAAAAGCCGCAGACTCTCTCGAGAACAAGAGCCTGCGCTACCCGCTATGTAAGCATGCAGGCCGTCAAGGGAGTGCTGCGGCCGACTCTAGGCGCCATGGGCTAATGTGGATCTTGATGACTGCGTGCAGTTCGAAACCGGGAGCGAAGCAGCGCGCGGGCCGTGGATGGCCAGCGGTCGTTATCTTCTTGCTGATCCATGCGTTGCCCAGCCGCGCCCAACAACCACACCCTTAGCCCGAAGTTCCTCTGACCATCTGGACTAGGTTGTCGATTAAGCCCTTCAATAGAGGGCTGGTGTAAGTGCAAGTCCAATCAGAGCAGGCCGCGACCTCCAGAGCACGCAACAGGCAGCACGCACGGCAAATTGCGAGCTCGCCACGGCGGCCAGCCGTCACAACAGGCTTCATTGCGTGTCATACAACTCCTTGCACATCTTGAAAAGATCAACCTCCTGCCTCGCCTTGGCCTCCTCGCCGCTGGCTAGGTAGATCCGCGCGAGCAGATAATGCGGATCGGGGAGGGTCGGATCCAACTGGACCGCAGCTTGCAGAGCCCCCACAGCCGTGGCGCGGTCGCCCACACCCCAGGCGGCCTTTCCCACTAGGAAGCGGTTCTTGGCCGATTGGGGTGATAGCGCCACGGCTCGCTTGGCATACGGCAACGCGTCGGCAGCGCGACTGCCGTCCAGGTAGAGCGAAGCCACCAACTGAAAGGGCAGATCGGTTTCCACCTTCTCACGATCGACGGTTTTGACGGCATTTAGAAAACTGGTTTCCGCGTGATCATTCTGTCCCCGAAGCTGATAGCATAGGCCCAGAAAACACATTGCCTGAAAATGATTCGGGTTGTGCGCGAGTTCCTGCTGAAAGTGCACCGCCGCTTTCTCCCAATTACTCTCCACGAGGTAATAGTAAAGCCCATTAAGATACTGGGCTCCAGGCTGTTCTGGCGCGCGTGTCAGAACTGCGGCCATTTCCTCGTGAAAAAACTGGCGTTGATTGAGAAAAAGGTACGCTTCCGCGAGCATCAGGTGGTTCCCCGGTGTATCGGCGAGTTGCAGGGCGCGTCGCAATTCCCGAACGGCAGCGAAATTGCGGCCCCGGCGTAGATGGGCGACACCCATCCAGTAATGGCCGGGCGCGGAATTCGGGCAGCGCCGCAGCAGCTCGGCGGCCATCTGCGCGAGAGCATCCCAACGCGCCGCCCCGACGAGAGCCGAGATGTCCGCAGTCAATCTGCTGATCTCGGCGGAAGACATGCAGCCATCTCCGCCCTGAACGGAAAGCACGTTCTGAGCCATGATGATGCGAGCACACAGTACAACCAGCACAAGCATCATCCATGAACCACCGCTTCTCAACCTCACCGTTGCACTTCTCAGTTCTGGCCGGGGGAGACGGCCTTGCCGGCCACAGATCGTTCCGCCTCAGCCTCTGCCTTCCTGCCCGTGCGGTCATAAACCTCCGCCAGGGCCAAATGTACTCTCGGATCCCCAGGTGCGCTCGCTGCCGCCTGCTTCAGGTACTCTGCGGCTTCAGCGAGCTTGCCGGAGGAGGCATAGGCGATGCCCGCCACATAGAGCACTTGCGGCAGCGGACGGGGAGCATGCAGCATCTGCTCGAGCAATTCCAAAGCAGCCCCGCTGCGGCCCTGATCCACGAGGTACTCTGCGTAATTGGTGTAAACGTAGGGATCCTTCGATGGCCACTTGCTCACCAGCCGGACAGCTTCACGGTGCTTCTCTTCCGCCTCGCGGTCAAGTCCCATCGCTGCGTAGACACGCGCGAGGTCCGTTGCCACACGGTAGTCGGAAGGGCGCAGACTTTGTGCCTTTTCCAGGTGCTCCCGCGCTGAAGCCAGGGCTCCTTTTTCGAGCAGATACCGGCCCATATAGTAGTGTGCCTGGCCATCGAGCGGCTCGGCCGCGAGCACGACACTCATCTCCTTCTCGAACTCCTCCTTGTTTCCTCCCGTCCACTCCAGAACAGCGAGAAGACGCCGTGCTTCTAGGTTATCCTTGTCGTCGGCCAGCACCTGTTCAAGAAGCGACTTCGCTTCGTTGAGATTCCGAAAACCATTGAAAGCAATCACCGCCTTGAGATACAGCCCGTTCGCGGCGCGGGGGAATGCAGCTAGAAACTCCGAGACAAGCCGGTCGGCCTCACTCCACGAGCCAACAGTCGCTGCGGCTTCCGCCAGACCAAAGGTGCGTGCAGCACCATCCAGTCCAGATGCTCGAACCGCGTCTCCCTTCTGCCCGAGCTTGTAGTACGTCCGGGAGAGCATCGCGTACAGGGCCGGGGCCGGAGATTCGACCTGTGCGGCTTTCTCTAAGTAGTCGCGCGCCTTCTGGTAATTTCCCAGGTGAAACCACGCCTGTCCGAGCGGATAGTAGGCGTGCTTCAGGCTCGCGTCAGCGCTTAAGGCGGATTCGAGGTCCTGAATCGCGCCACGATAATCCCCCTGCTGAACTCGGAGCATCCCCCATACCAACCGGCACCGGTGGTTTGTCGGGTTCAGCCGCAGTTCTTCGGAAAATGCAGCCTGTGCCTCCGCCTCCGCGGTCTTGCCGAGATCCCACAACGCAAGTCCGAGTTGGAAATGCAACTCTGGACGGGCAGGTTCGGCTGCGATCGCGCGGCGGTAGAATTCCACACGGGCCTTTGTCTCCTCATCGGACGGCTTAGAGACTGATTGCGCACTGGCGCGGGGCAGCAGCCCGCCACAAAGCACGACGAGCAGGACCGCCGCGGAGCGGCCAAAGGCGCGAGTTATTCGGAGGGGAAGCACGCCGACCCGGTAAGGGACCCTATCGCCCGAATCGGGAATCGTATCCGCTCTGTCGAAGCTCACGTCGCCTCTCCCGTCTTGCCAATGGACCGCCCGGCCAAGCCACGGCAGTCTATTTCTGGCGCTCGTTCAGCTTCTGGACTATGGCCATTTCGGCTTTGGCGTCGGGCATCCGCTGCAGCTTGCGATAGGTCATGGCCAGTTGATAGTGGATCGTCGCCTCTTGCGGGTCCAACTCGACTGCTCGCTTGTACAGCAGGACCGCCGCCTCGTAGTCTCCCTTGTCGCTCAGAAGCCGAGCCTTATCGACCATCGCCTGCACAAGGTTCGGGCAAATCTCGATCGAGCGGCTCAAGTAAGAAAGCGCCTCTGACGGATCCTGCTTGTTGCTCACCATGATGTTCCCAACCTTCCAGAGCGCCATGCAGTTTCGCGGATCAACAGCAAGTTCCTCTTTGAACGCAGCGATGGCTTCCTGCCATTTGCCATTCAGCCAGTACGCATTGCCGAGCTTGTAATGCAGGCCGACGTAACCGGGCGGCTGCCGTTCGATGGCCTGCTTGTACTGAGTCACCGCGGCGTCGTAATGCTCCATCTTCTCCTCCATCTCTCCCGTAACGAGGTGAGTCAGATACGAATCCGGCGCCATGGTCTGTAGCTTGTGAAGCGTCTCCTGCGCAAGAGCCATGTAGAGCTGGCCCAGACTGTAAAGCGCGTCGAGGTTGTTGGGTGATTGTTTTGCGAGCCGCTGCAAGACCGCTGCACCCGCCTCGAGTTGCCCTGTTTTAAAAAGACAGAGCCCAAGATACATCTGCGCCTGTTCATCCTTCGGCAGGACGCGCAAGGCCTTCTCCAAAACAGGTTGTGCACGAGCGTAATCCCGCAGTTGAAAGTACGAGATGCCGAGCAGCACCAAGGAGGACGACATGGACGGATCCTGCTTCAGGCCGGCTTCAAATGTCTCAGCGGCCTTGGCGTAATCCCGCGTTTCCAGGTACAGCATGCCGAGGTTGTTATACGCGGGCGCGAGCGTAGGTGCGAGTGCCAGAAGCGAGCGGTACTTGTCAATGGCAGTTGTCAGATCGCCGCGATTCTTCGCTGCCTGTGCCTGCGCATACAGTTCCTGTACTCGGGAGTCAGGCTCCGAAGATTGCTGTCCGCACGCATTGCCTGGAAGGACGAGGGATGGCAAGGCCATCACCAGCATGGCCTCAGATAAAGCCCGGCAAGCCGCAGTAACAATCGTTCGCCACCCGGCAGGCATACTCACCCTCCGGTTAAACCGAGCAGGCAGCCACGCATGACGCCTCACCGCGCCTGACAACTGGGCCACGAGTTCCGATTCAACGGCGTGCGCGGCAGCGAAAGCATTGTGATTATAGCTGGAGGCACTCCGGTCCGCAAGGACGCGACTGCCCTGGCAGGGTCGCGTCGAAGTCGGCGAAGAAGCGGCTCCGCGGCACCCCGCTTGATGTAGAAGCCTTTCGGGCATGGCGCGGAGTACCGTGTGATACAATTGTGTTCCTTTTGGTGTGCGATGCTGGAGGGCAGAGGCAAGGAGGAGTCTATGAACGCAAACAGGACTGCTCGTCGCCGCACTCTCCGGCCAATCCTCAGGTTTCTCCTTTGGCTACCTTTCACGCTACATCTGTGCGCTTATGCGCAACTCACTTTCGTGCCATTCGGGGAGGCATCTCCGCAGGCCAAGACCAGGGACGAGTTGGACGCGTTCGGAGAAGTCTACGAGGAGGCGGAGCCGGCCTCAGTGATTCGCCTTGTCAGGAGATTCATCGAACGTTATCCGCAGTCCGAGTTCCTTGAGTACGTCAACGTGCCGCTCCTGCACGCCTACGAGCAAATCGGAGAGCCGGCGAAGGCAAAAGAGACCGCACTGGCGCTGTTGCGCTTGAACCCCGAAAACATCGATGCCTTGCTCGCTCTGGCGGCGTACCGGCTGAAACAACCTCCCGGAGACGGTGTTCAAAACGAAGGCCTGCTGTCGGCGAGAGAATACGCACAACACGTACTCGAAAGGGTCCGGTGGTTCAAAGCTCCGGTCAGCGGCGATCGGACAACGTGGATTCAGACGAAGAAGGCGCTACTGGCAAAATCGCACATGCTTTTAGGCGTCGCAGCGGTACAGGAGAAGAAACTCGATGAAGCCATTGACAATCTGGTGATGGCGACCGCACTCGACGCGCAGGGGGATTATTTCTACCGTCTGGCTCTGGTATATGAGGCCACGGGACGCTTTCGGGAGGCGCTCGCCGCCGCTCTTCGCGCCCAAGAGTTGGGCCCAGAAGAGGTTTCCCTGCTCGCCGAGCGGAAGATTACGGTGCTTCGCAAGCTCCAGCCCGGTCCAAAGTAAGTCCTCAGCTAAGCCCACGCCGTTAGCTCTATCGGCAGTGCGCCTCAGCCCGCCAAGCTCGCGGGCGCTTTAACGAGCGCGCACTACCGGTAGAACCCTCTACATCGTCAGAAGTTCAGCTTCAAACCAAGTTGACCGGTTCGGGGACTGTTAGCTTGGCCCCCGACCACTCCAAAGTTTGTGCTTCCAGGTGAGTACGAGGTGTTTCCAGTTGAGAATTGGACGCGGTTGAAAATGTCGAAGAACTCCGCCCGGAACTCCAGATTCACCTTCTCGGTGAATCTAATGTACTTGACGAGGTTCATGTCCTCGTTGTAATAGGGGAAGGTGAAACAGTTGTCCTGCACGCGAGGAGCGTTGCCGAAGGTGTAGTCTGCCGGCTGTGAGAAGGCCGCAAGATTGAACTCCACATTCTTGGCAGGATCGAAACCGCTCTTGCTCATGCAGGGATTGGTGCTGGAAACCAAATTCGGCCGATTGCCACCGTTATACAGCGGCAACACATTGCTGGCACTAAAACCGACCGGGTTTCCGCCCTGGTACATCAGTACCCAGCCGAACTGCCACCCACCCACGATCTTGCCAGCAACGCCTTTCCTATTCACCAGCTTCTTGCCGGGGCCGAAAGGCAGTTCGTAGATGCCGCTGATTGCCAGGACGCGGGGGACAGAGTTCGGGTCGATGCTCCATTCGGCCTTTCGGTCAAAAGTGTTGATTGGAGCGCCGTTGAACGTGCTGAAGCCGGAACTCGTGTTCGACATGAAGCGGGATGCCGTGAAGCTCACGAGGAACTGGAGTCCCTGCGAAAACCGCTTCTGCGCCGTGATCTGCAATCCGTTATACGTTGCGGCGCCGCACTCATCAAAGTTACTCGTGATCCCGGTATATTGCGGGTACGGTCTTAGGGCATATCCAACGCTCCCGGTAAAACCAGGATAGGGAGCACTTATCCCCGCCGCCTGCGCTTCAGGAGAATTGATGTCATCAAGCAGCACGCCGCCGAGGGAGAGGTAACGCGGATTGACCTGCTCCAGGTTTTGCAGGCCGGACGGCACGCGAACGGCATGGTTACCAACATAGCTCGCGCTCAGTATGATCGACCCAGGCACTTCGCGCTGAACTCCCATCGTCCAGTTCGCCAGATACGGAACCTGGCCATTATAAGGGGCAAGGTAATTGACGTTCTGGCCGATGCCAGCGCTCGGGCTGAAGCCTGGAGCGGTCAAGGACGGATACGTCTGGTCGATGGAGCCGTATCCCGGCGTCACGCCCGAGTTCGGTGAGACATAGCGTGCCTGGGCTACCAGGCCGTTAGCAAAACCTCCTACAACTTTGTTCGTGCCGAACTCCGCAGTGCCACCGTTCAGGAAGGTGATGCCATAGCCGGCGCGGAGCACCGTTTTGTCATCCAGCCTGTAAGCGACGCCTATACGCGGAGCGAAATACCACCAGTGAATAGTCGCGATCTGGTCCTTTCCCGCGCACCCGCTGCTGCACTGGCCGAGCTTCTCGAGTGCGCCCAGTATGCCGCCGGCGTCCGGATTCGCAACTGTGGGATCGAAATACACAATCTTATTGTACCTTTCCGTAAATGGGACGAACGCGTCGTGGCGCAGGCCTAGGTTTAGGGTCAGCTTCGGCGTCACTTTGAAGTCGTCTTGAATGTAAGCGGCCGTGTACCAACTGCGCGGCTCCTCCACGGAAGGACTGCTAAAAGTCGCGCTGTCGGCTAAGCCGAGCAGGAAGCTGGCAAATGGGTGGCCATAAGTCGAGAAATTCGGGGATCCCGGCAGGGATGTGGTTAGGTTCGTAAAGTTGAAACTAGCGGAGTTCCACCCATAATTATTCTGATACGGCCGGCGCACCTCGACCCCTATGTTGATGTAATGCTTGCCCTTCACCCAGAGAAAGTTGTCGACGAAGCCTAAGCCCAACTTCATGTTTCTGCTTCCCGGGTAACCGCTTCCAAGCTGCACCGGGATGTCCACAGGCCCGCTGAAGGTATAGGCCGGGAGAACAAAACCGGTCGGTACGCCCGAGATATTGAGACCGGGATTCTTTTCTGTAGGATATTGTGAATTCCCGTCCCTACTCCAGCTAAATCCGGCGGTCATAACGAGATTGGGCCGAATCGTGTAGGTGTAGTTCACAATGGCGGCGTGTTCCAGTTCGGGTTCGGCCATGTAGCAGCCGAGCGGGCCGGCCAAATTGGAGCCGCACAGGGCTGACTTGCTGTTCGTATCTCTCCACATGGTGTAGCTGATCCGCTGGCGCTCCGTCAAGTTGTGGTCGACCCTGAGCGACCAGGTATTGTCGTCAATGGGAAGGTTGGTGATCCCATTGCCGATATTATTGATCACTCCCGGATAGGTAGGGTCGGGGATCAAAGGAATAAGCAGTTTTGCGACGCTGCTGAACCGGGTGGACGGAATCAGGTTCCCGGTGAAGGGAGTCCGAGTAACGGGATCGTATATCGGAATCATGTTTCCGCTCGAGTCCACAAGGCCTGAGAAATCCCCCTGCCGCTCCGCCGTGGTGGGCACTGTTTGGTACCCGGTGAGCGGGGCGCCACGAAATTGGAACCTGGAGAACGCGAAATTGAAAAAGGTCTTGTTCTTGCCGTTGTAGACCTTCGGAATCCAGATCGGGCCGCCGACGGTGAACCCATACTCGTTCTGGCGATTCAAGCTCTTAGTCGGCGAGAAAAACGAACGCGCGTCGAATATGTCGTTGCGCGCAAACTCGTGCAACTCCCCATGCAGTGCGTTTGTGCCGGAGGTGAAGTTGTAAGAGACGACGCCCTGTCCGTGACCGTACTGCGCCGTGAAGACCGAAGTCGCGACTTTGAACTCATTTACAGACTCGTAGGGAGGATTGGACTTCTCCTGCCAACCCTGGGTCTCGACAAAAGTGAAAGGCACCCCGTTGTAGTACACTTCGTTCGACATATCGACGCCACCGTTCAAGCGGTGGCTAAAGCCGGTGCCCGTAGAGCCTGGAACCAAGAAGAGGAATTGGTCAATCTGCCTGCGCATGGCCTGACCGGTGAGACCACTGCTGAGCGAGAGCGGCAGGTCTTTGACCACGTGTACGTCGAGGTTGGTTGCAACCTCCGCCTGTTCACTATTCAGTGCGACAACCTCCGCATGCACTTCGATTGTCTGCTTTGTAGCGCCGGGTGTCAGTTCGAAGTCGAGACGTACCAGTTGTCCCACCTGAAGTGTGATGCCGTCACGAGTGACAGATTCAAACCCCGGCGCAGAGACGACAACCTGATATCTCCCGCTCGGGAGCGGCGATGCCACGTAATAGCCCTCGCCGTTGGACACTGTGGTCTGCTTCGTTCCGGTATCCTGGTGCGTGATGATCACAGTCGCGTTGGGAAGCACGGCTTTTGAGGAATCAGTGATTAAGCCGCTGATCGCGGCGTTTTGTGCCATGCCGACGCCCATCGCAACCATGAAGAATAAAAACAGAAAAAGCAGTCTTCTCATCTTGCAATTCTCCTTTCCCGCGACCTCGGCCGCGAGGTTGTGTCTGTAGTAGACATGGGCCAAGATCTTCCTCGAATCCCACTGAGAATCGAAGAACGTCCGGCTCGTAGATACCTCACAAGACAGGGGATGAACTCAAAACCGCCTCCGTGAAACTGGTTCGTCCCAGATTTGATCGAGCCGCTGCCAATCCCGCCCTGGAAATTCCCAAACTCGGCAGGCGCGTTGTTAGAGATCATGTTGAACTCTTGACACGAAGAACAAGTAAATACGCGCAACAAACGCGCCGTTCGGTCCCTCTCGTCAAACCTAGCTCTCCCTGTCATGGCTTTTTCTCTTCGCTCGCGCGCTACCAGGAGTTTCCCTGAAGGGAGGGTTCTTCGTAAAGAGACTAGGGGTTACATGATTGGACATAGAGTGATACGTTCACCCCGCGCATGGGCAGGTTAATGTGAACCAATTAAACCAGTTCGGAACGCCCCGTGGGAAATTCCGAATGTATCACGCTGTCACACGTCGTTACGGGGTGACAAGGCCCCGCGTTTTGGCCGCACAAGGCAGGTTAAAGCAGGGTTGCACCTTGAATTCTGAATAGCGTGGGTGTAAAATTCAATTGAGGATGTGTCGGAGACGAGCTCTGGGTGGCCATATCATGCCAAGCCCTGGAGAACGATTTCGTGACGGACGACGGGCGGCCATTGGAAGGGTTCTGCACAGCGCAGCATTTTCCAGGTCAGACTCTTCGCGACTGCTTCTCAAGTTTATCGTCGAAAAGTCCCTCTCTGGGGATCTCGACAGCATCAAGGAATATACCATCGCTACGGAGGCGCTCGGGCGACCGCCGGATTTTGATCCCAAAGCCGATAGCATTGTCCGCATCCAAGTACAGCGCCTGCGCAAAAGGCTCGAGGGGTATTACAATGACGAAGGCCGCGCGGACCCGGTTAGGATCGTAATACCTGCCGGGCATTATATTCCTGAGTTTCGGACCCACCCCGAGCCCGGCCCACCAAAGAAAATCGATGAACCTCTTGTGCCCTCCTCACCGGATCGACCTCTTGTTGCCGCCCGCCGAGAGCTTTCCCATCGATTCCTGATCGGGCTGGTTGTGGTGCTGGGTGGCGCTGTGGTGATCATAGGTCTTTACCTTTCCCGCGCCTCTGGCCTGAAAGCCTCAGCCAAAGGAAGCCCGCTACCAAGCTCTCTTGTTCCGCTGTGGCACGTTTTCGTTCCCCCCAACGACCCACCCCTGATCGTTTACAGCAACGCCATGTTTTTGACTGATGATTACGGGAACGTCTACAGGGTTTCTCTCCCTTCGGCTCATTCCTTGCCGAGCGGAGCCAAGATCCCCAGCCTGTCTGGGCTCGAAAATATTTCTCCCGCGCTCCCCAGGACGGGTAATCTCCGTTACTTTGA
>Ga0187865_1004261_pt1 | contig 10831 bp, 12 predicted proteins | sample June2016WEW_11_1_2_FD_132989 | JGI IMG/M metagenome (GOLD analysis project Ga0187865, IMG submission 132989) | Peatland microbial communities from SPRUCE experiment site at the Marcell Experimental Forest, Minnesota, USA - June2016WEW_11_100 | ecosystem: Environmental > Terrestrial > Soil >...
GATGGCCGTGCCTTCATGCACCTCGCCGATACGGTGCGTCTTTCCCGTATAAAACAGGATGCGCTCCGTCGTCGTGGTCTTCCCGGCATCGATGTGGGCCATGATGCCGATGTTCCTGCAACGCTCTAATGGGACTGTTCTAGGCACGACTCTTAACTCTTTCTGGGGCTCCAACTGCTTAATTTCGTAATTTTGTAATCGGGTAATTTGGTAATTTGACGGCAACTGCCGGACGGGGTTGAAATTACAAAATTCTCCGATTACCAAATTACAAAATCCCTACCACCGGTAATGCGCGAACGCCTTGTTCGCTTCCGCCATGCGATGCACATCTTCTTTCTTCTTGATGGCAGCGCCTTTGCCGTTCGAAGCATCGAGCAACTCGTTCGTCAGCTTGTCGATCATTCCCTTTTCGCCGCGACCACGCGCATAGCTCACGATCCACCGGATCGCCAGCGACGTCCTCCGGTCCGGACCCACTTCGATCGGCACCTGATAGTTCGCGCCGCCCACACGCCGCGTCTTCACTTCCAGCAACGGCTTGGCGTTCTCGACCGCCTTCGTGAACAGCTTCAGGGCTTCGTCGCCGCCTTTTTCCTGCAACTTCTCGAGCGACTTATAAAAAATGCCCTCGGCAGTCGACTTCTTTCCCTGCCACATCATCGAGTTGATGAACTTCGTCACCAGGTCCGATCCATACACCGGATCGGCCTCGGTCGTCCGCTTTGCGATATGTCCTTTTCTTGGCATGTTTCTTCAGCTCTCAGCTTTCATCAACAGTGCTTCACTGGCAACTGGCCACTGACCACTGGCAACTGATTTACGCTTTCTTCTGGCGTTTGGTGCCGTACTTCGAGCGCCCTTGGTTACGGCCCGCGACGCCGGTCGCGTCCAGCGTTCCGCGCACCACGTGATAACGCACGCCGGGCAGGTCCTTCACGCGGCCCCCGCGGATCAGCACAATCGAGTGCTCCTGCAGGTTATGGCCAACGCCCGGGATATACGTCGTCACTTCGATTCCATTCGTCAGCCGAACGCGCGCTACTTTACGTAGCGCCGAGTTGGGCTTCTTCGGCGTCTGGGTATAGACGCGCGTGCACACGCCACGCTTCTGCGGACACGACTGCAGCGCCGGACTCGCCGTCTTATACCGGGTCCGCTCGCGGCCGAATTTCACCAGCTGATTAAAAGTAGGCACTCTCGCCACTCCCAGACGCGGCAAGCCGCGCCTCTACCGCACATTCCCGTAGAGACGGGGCTTCCCCGGTCTCCGGTCTGGCACAGGCTGTCGCGCCCAGCCATACTCTCCCGCGCACTAATGCCGGTGAGAATTCGTTCAGTTTCCCGCTCAGACTAAATCGCCGACGACGGTGACGCCACGCCTCACCTCGACCAGGTTCGGAGGCGTTCCGTTTCGTCTGCTCTCCCCTGCATAGCCTCGCGTGACTCCCATGCTTCGGGCGCGAAGGTTTTCGCAGGACGTTTCAGCGAGGGCGTCCCCGGTCCCACTTCCAACCGGGTACGTATTTCTTCAAAGCTCAGCCAAGATTTTCCCGGAGCCTGTCGCCAGCGCAGGTCGCGCATCCTACAGGACTGCCGTACACAGGCAAGCCAGACTTAACTCGCGGAACTGTTTGATAATAACAACTACCCTGCACATCGTCAACCACTCTCCCGCGCATCGAAGAAACAAGAGGAAAAACAGAGTTTCAAGGTTTCAGAGCTTCCAGGTTTCAGAGTTTCAAGGTTTAGCCCGAGGGCCTCATCAGAGCCCGTCTTTAGTGCCCCGTCCTTGAAACCTTCGAAACCTTGAAACTTTGAAACCTGGCCTCTGCCCTTGCTCAAAATCCCAATGACCTTCTACACTGACAGTTTTCCGCCCAACAACATTATGCTCGCGCCTGGCAAACGGACGCGAGGAGGGTTCATGCATCGTTGCGGTTCCGCTTTTCTTCCTACGTTGGCCATCACCTTCGTCGTCGCCCTCACTGGCTGCCTCGGCAAGAGCAGCAGCAACCCCGGCAACGGAGGCGTGCAAACCGTTACGCTGAGCCCCGGCAACAAGATCTCCATTGACGTCGGCGGCACTCAGGTCTTTAGCGCCACCGCCAAGAATGCCACCGGCGGCACCGTCCTCGGCCTCGACATTCAATTCATCGTGGAGAGCGGCAGCCCCAACGCCTCCGCCCCACTGTCGATCACCAGCAATGGCTCGGCTTGCGCCGGCACCTGGGACCAGACTGGCAGCATGTGCAGTCCCGGAACTCCCGGCATCGCCTACGTCAGAGCGGTCACCGCAGGCGTCAGCAGCCCGCCCACTACCGTCTTCGTCCACCAGCACATCGATAGCATTCAAGTCAGCCGCCTCGACCCCCAGGGCCCGCCGCTCTACGACTGTTTCTCGCAGGGTCAAACCTGGGAGTACCAGGGCATCGCCTACAGCAACAACGTGGACATCACCAACAGCGTCGGCCCCATGAGCTGGTCGTCCAGCAATGCCGGTGTTCTCACCACAGATGCCACCCTGCCCACACTTCTGCCTAACCAGGTTCAGGTCACCGCCAAGGCTCCCGGCATCACCCAGCTTTTCGCCACTGTCTCCGGAACCACCAGCAGCCCCTATGCGTACACGACCTGCTTAATCCAATCCATCCGGCTCCAGATCGGCGGCCAGGGCCAAGCAGGAAACTCGATCACCGTAAACAACGGCGGCTCCGTACCCATCACGGCCACCGCAGTCGATACGTTGTACCAGTACACCGGTGTGGCCCTATCCAGCCCGCCCCTCACCTGGAGCACAACCAATCCTGAAGTTGCAGCTTTCAGCAGCACCACCAACACCACGGGAGCCAACTCTGCTACCGTCCGCAACAATCTTGGCGGCGCCACCGTCTTCGCTTCCTGCACTCCCCCAACCTGCAATATCGGAGTTCTACCCGGACTCCCCATCTACGCCAGTGACGGAACGCTGCCGAACGGGACGAAGGGTTATGGCACGATCGCCATTAACGTAACTTCTACTTCTACCTCCAAACCGCCCACCTACACCGTCTGGGCCGCAACCACCGGCTGCCAGAACGCCCCCGGCTGCTCCAGTGCGATGTTCTCGGTGACCCCTGGAACCACCCCCATCGGCTCGATCTTAAGTCTGCCCCGCACTCCTAATTCCATGATGTTTAACCATGTGTCGGCGGCACGCGTCTACCTCGGCAGCGATCAGGGCCTGATGTACGTGGACGTCGGCGCCAGCAGCCCGAGCGTTGGCCTGGTCTCCAACTCCTCGATACCCTGCAACGTTTCCTTGTGCGGCAAGGTGCTCACCATCTCGAACGATGGCAAACTGGTGGTCGTCTCCGACACCGTCTCCACCCCCAGCCAGGTCTACATCTACAACGGCAGCAGCACCACCACTACCCCCGTTGACCTGATCATCCCCGGCGAAACCGCCACTGCCGCCGCCTTCTCTCCCGATCAGTTAAAACTCTTCATCCTCACCAACACCGGCAATATGTACCTCTACTCCACAGTAGATGCGCTCACCTCGCTTCCGATCGCAACCTCGGTAACCGACGTCGAGTTCTCGGCGGATGGCAGCTTCGCCTACGTGGCGGGAGCGCCCGCAAGTTCGGTGTCTGCCTACTCGACCTGTTCCCTGCCCGCCATTGCGAGTGTGGACATCGGAAGTGTCGCAGCCTCGAGCACCCCGTTGAAAATCTTTCCCTCACCTGTCGTTCAGGCCGACCCACTGGGTTTAACGCAGAACATAATCGCTCTAGAACCACCAAACATTGAGTTCTTGACTGCTGCACAGTTCACGCAGGATCCGATACTGTACAACCATCCGCTCCAGCTCACGTGCAATCCTCCAACTCTGCTGAACTTCAGCAAAGGCCCGTCCTTCAACCTCGGCCAGGGCAATTTCACTCCGATCTACACCCAGCTCGTTGCCGACGGCACCGAGGTCATACTCGTCGCCGAGAAAATCCCCGCCGTGCTCCTCTTTAACGTAAGCAATGGAACAACCACCTCCGTCCCGCTCGTCAACAACGCCGACCCGCTCTCCGCCTCCGCCTCCACCGACGGAAGCCAGGTCTACGTCGCCGCTTGCGATCAGTATGACCAGGACGGAACCACCTGCGCCGTCGGCTCCGTGCACATCGTCAACACCATCAGTCAAGGCGACTTCCAGCAGGTCCCCTATGTCAACAACAACGACCGCAACATGTGCAGCAACGGGGGTAACCCTGCGCCGCAATGCCTCCCCAACCTAATCGCCATCAAGCCACAGTGATCCTGGGAAACCTCTGATTAGCTCGCGTAGGGACGGGCATGGCTTTGAAATCCTGAGCTTCTCTTTTTTCGTTTTGGATTTTGGCTGACCGTGGTGCAGGAGAGCTGCACTCTGAAGCCCGTGCACCCCGAAAACTGAACCGCCCGGCTTTAACTGAAGGCTGACAGCTGAGAGCTGACAGCGGTTTTTTACGGCCCTACATCTTTCCCCACACTATCCAGCACGCCATTGATAAACTGCACCGACTCCGGCGTGGAAAACTTCCGCGCAATTTCGAGCGCCTCGTTAATCACGATCGCGTGCGGCGTCGCCGGATATCCCAGAAACTCCGCCACCGCTCCCCGCAGCACATTCCGGTCCACCGTCGCCATCCGGTCCATCCGCCAGTGCTGCGTGTGCTTTCCGATCAGCCCGTCGATCTCCGCCATCCGGTCGCTGGCCACGCGAAACAAATCGTCCGCAAACCCGCGCACTTCTTCATCCACATTGGTCCGCTCCGCCCAGAACGTCTTCCGGACAAGCTCCGGCGTCTGCTTCCCCATGTCCGCCTGAAACAACATCTGCAGAACCAATTCCCGTGATTTGCGTCGAATGCCCATGGCCGTCGTTCGCTGTTCGTCGTTCGCTATTCGCTCTTAGTTTACAGGTTGGGATTGCACTGTAAGAGAAATCAACGCTTCGGCTTGTTGGCCTTGCCTTTGGTTTTGGTTTTGGTTTTGCTTTTGCTTTTGCGAACAGCGACCGACGAACGACGAACGGCGCCTTTGCCAACGACAGCTCTCCTCAGATTCGCCATCTCCACCGCTGCCAGCGCCGCCTCCAATCCCTTGTTGCCCATCTTCAACCCGGCGCGATCAATCGCCTGCTCCAGCGTCTCGCAGGTCAGCACTCCAAACGCATGAGGCACCCCAGTCTCCTGCGCCGACTGCCCAATGCCGCGCGTCACTTCGTTGACAATCACGTCGTAGTGAGCCGTATCGCCGCGCAGCAGACAACCAATGCAGACAATTGCGTCATACTTCCTGGTTTCGGCAAGAGTGCGAGCTGCTAAGGGAATTTCAAACGCCCCAGGAACACGAACCAGCGCGATGTCCTTCTTCGCCGCGCCCGAGCGCAACAATCCGTCGTAAGCGCTCTGAAAAAGCCGCTCCGTGATGAAGCCATTGAAGCGCGAGACGACAATCGCAAACCGCTTTCCCACAGCGCTAAGGCCACCCTCCATGGCAGGAACCCCCGGCAACGGAGGACGTTCGAGTTTTATTTTTCCTTTCGTAGCTTTCTCCGTGCCTCTGTGTCTCCGTGGTGAATTCGCCCTTGATCCGCACGAATCCCCGGTGTATCCCTGTGTCCCCTGTGGTAAAGCCTTTGACTTACTTCCCCTTAAACGCCGCCGCCCGTTTTTCCAGAAACGCCGCCGTCCCTTCCGTCTTATCTTCGGTAGCGCAGCAGACGCCAAACAAAGTCGCCTCCAGATAAAGTCCCTCGGCCAGCGTCATCTCCATGCCCTTATTGACCGCCTCCATAGCGTACTGCACCGCCAGCGGAGCGTTGGCGATGATCTTCGCCGCAATCGCCTCCGCGCGCGGAATCAACTCCGCCGCCGCCGTCACTTCATTCACCAACCCAATCCGATGCGCTTCCTGCGCCGTGATCATCTCCCCCGCCAGAACCATCTGCATCGCCAGCCCCTTACCCACGAACCGCGGCAGCCGCTGCGACCCGCCATATCCCGGAATAATTCCCAGCTTCACCTCCGGCTGCCCCAGCTTCGCGTTGTCGCTAGCGAGACGCATCGTGCAAGCCAGAGCCAGTTCGCATCCGCCGCCGAGCGCAAATCCATTAATGCACGCAATCACCGGCTTGCCCAGGTTCTCGATCAAGTCGAGCACGGACTGCCCGCGATGCGTGTACTCCTTGCCGCTGACGGCATCGTGTTTCGCCAGTTCGCCAATATCCGCGCCCGCAACAAAAGCCTTCTCCCCCGCGCCAGTCAGGATGGCCACGCGGATCGAGGTGTCGGATTTAATGTCGGTGAACGCCGCCCGCAACTCTTCCATGGTGGCCATGTTGAGCGCGTTGAGCACCTTGGGACGGTTGACGGTGACGTAGGCGATGGCGTTTTTCTTTTCGAGGAGTATGTTTTCGTAGGTCATAAAGTTAGAGCCTTTCACGGATTCACGCGGTTGGACCAGGCCTTTCCTGATTTCGCCGTTTCCGTTTTTCACGCACGCTCAGCAGATAACAAGTCAACCCGATATAGAGGACCAGGTTCGCTGAATAATACAAAATCACAGTGAATGGGCGGGCATTCCACCCGCCGAGAGCCAAGGCAAGGATGGCCCCGGGCCACCCCAGAATCTCGCCTATGAGCAGCAGAACTACATTATCGACTTTGCCAGCTAGCCAGGGCAGAGAAGCAACCGTCGCTCCTACCAGAAGTCCCCAGCCCAGCCGCCTTATCGTAGACGGCCAGTTGCAACCTAGCGGAATGTCGGTTTCTTCGCTCGTTATAGGCCTCACATTCTCGGAAGGTGGAATCATGCTATAATTGTATAGCACCAAAGGGACACACCATGCTAGCCATCCGCCTTCCCGAAACCATCGAAAAACGCCTCGACCGACTCGCCAAGCGCACGGGGCGCACCAAGACTTACTACGCCCGCGAAGCTATTCTTCAACATCTGGACGATCTCGAAGACATCTACCTCGCCGAGAAGGAATTGCAGGCAATACGCTCGGGACGCAGCCGGGCGGTTCCACTCGAAGAAGTAATGCGGCGCCATGGCTTGGAAGATTAAACTTTCACCAACAGCGCTGAAACAACTGGACAAGCTCGACAAACCCGTCGAGCAACGAATTCTGAAGTTTCTCCACCAGCGCGTCGAAAAACTGGACGATCCGCGAAAAATCGGAGCGCGGCTCCAAGGCCCCTTGAGCGAGTTCTGGAAATACCGCGTCGGAGACTACCGCCTAATCTGTTCCCTCGAAGACGACCGGTTCGTGGTCCTCGTCCTCCGCATCGGCCATCGCCGCGAAGTTTACAAGCGTTGAAGCGCCGATGAAAATCTGACTTGGCCCGCTCTTACCTCTGCAATCTGACCTCTGACCTCTGCAATCTCAGAACTTCCCCGCCACCGGCTTGCTCGGGTCCGAGTAATCATAAAAGCCGCGGCCTGTCTTCTTTCCATACCACCCCGCCATCACCATCCTCTTCAGCAGCGGAGGCGACGCAAATCGCCGCTCCTTGAACTCGTCGTACATCACATGCGTAATGTAGTAAGTGGTATCGAGGCCGACGAAATCGAGCAGCGTAAACGGACCCATCGGATAGCCGCAGCCGAGCTTCATCGCATTATCGATGTCCTCGATCGACCCCACGCCCTCTTCATACGCCCGGATCGCATCCAGCAGATACGGCACCAGCAGCCGGTTTACGATGAACCCCGTCTTGTCCGACGTCCGCACCGGAACTTTGCCCAGTTTTTTCGCGAACTCGTAGGCCGCGTCGTACACAGCGGGAGCGGTGGCAATCGTCTTCACCACCTCGACCAGCTTCATCAGCGGCACCGGATTAAAAAAGTGCAGCCCGATGAATCTTTCCGGCCGCTTGACCGCCGTCAAAAGCTCCGTCACCGAGATCGAAGAAGTATTCGAGGCAAAGATCGCGTCTTTTTTCACGATGCCGTCGAGCGACGCATACATCTTTTTCTTTTCCTCAACATTCTCGATGATGGCCTCGATCACAATGTCGCAATCGGCGAGGTTTTCCTTTTTCGTAGTGCCCTTCAACCGCGCCCGAATCTCGTCTTTCTGTTGCGCCGTGATCCCGCCCTTCTCCACCGGCCGCTCGGCAAACTTAGCCAGCGACTTCTCAATCCCAGCAAACCCTTTGTCGAGATACTTCTGCTCGACTTCGAGCACGGTAACCTCGAATCCCGCGGTCGCGCAGACTTGCGCGATACCGGAACCCATCAAGCCACAACCGAGAACGCCGACTTTCTTGATTTCCATATGAATGCCTTCTTAGACAAAGATGACTAAGGACAATGTTGCGAACAACATCAGACTTTTTTACCGCGACTGCCAGCGCCTCGGATTGCGCCTGCTGTGGAAGCAGGCGATCACCACCATCCGATACTCCTGAACCTCGAAGAATATTCCGTAGGGAAAGCGCCGCACTCCCGCACGGCGACGGCTCCGGTAGACGACAGGGAATTGTAATGGATGTTCCGCTAGTGCCTCAACCGCGGCCTCGACCGCCAACGCGAAACGCTCCCCAAGTTCCGGGCGAATGTTGTCATACCATGCCCGCGCTTCCAGCAAATCCTCATTCGCCTCTGGTATCCAGACGACTGGGAGTGTCACGGTTTCTTAAACAGGCCCGCCCTGACTTGCTCCCACGGGATGACATCGGAAGGGTTTTGCTCATGCCGAGTGATTCGGTAATCAAGCTCCGCCCGTTGCGCATCCGTCAGCGATACCGCGTCTGCTTCCAGGCTCTCCCAGACCGTATCCAGCAGTTCTGCCTTCTCCGCAGCGGACAGGCTATTGATCTGGCTTCGCAAATCGTTCATACGCCTTACCACCCTAGCGCGGTTTCTTCGCTCTGGCAAGCGCTAGCGACTCGTTGTGTCGTCTGAAAATTAGGTAATCTTCCGGGTCATCATCCTGGCACGAAATTTCTGAAACGAAGCGCACCAGAACGGCGCGATTTTAGGGGATTGAACTTGCAGCCGCGGCGCACACTGCCTGCGCTGTAAAAATGGGGCAGATCCTGTTGCGGGAGCGGAGCGAGCCAGCTTGACCGCCGGCGGCGTAAGCGGCCCAGCGGCCTGAATTACCAGACGGTCATGCGGCAGCAGGTATTCAAGAGTCACCGGGGATGGCTGGTACGTGTAGGTTAAGGTTGAGGCAGACACGTTGCTGACGAACCCGCCACTGGCAACGAGGTTGTTTGTCGGAGAAACCGCGATATATTGCGCGTGCGGATGACTGTCGCCCTGAACTTCGCCGTATACGAGCGTCCCCAGCACTCCCAGCACGATTGAGCTTTTCAAGTAGTAGTTCATGTCAATTTTCCTGGGACGGAATTAGCCCCGCCCGCTCAATTCTAGCGCAAACGGCCCCAAAAAACGGTGGTGCAGAGCTGCGCTATCCCGGAACCCATCAGGCCACAACCTAGAACACCGACTTTGCTGGTTTCCATAGTTTTCTCAGAGTTGATGTATCACCGGCTGCAATGTTCCGTGAAACACATCGTCAAAAGTAAGAGCGGCGACCTTGTTCTCTCGATTTCCCATATCCCAGTGTGGCATCGGCACATGGAACGTCGCCTTGACCCTAACATCTAGTAAGTCCCTTGCCGGAATCGTCACCCGGCCTATTGTTGTCCCATCCATCATCTCAAAACAAAATTCCGTCGCTGGAGTCTGCCCAAAGCGAACACCCTTGATCGTAACGCTAGTAGTCCTCACGCTTGGGTTTGCGATTTCCTCAAGAAGGAGGCGACGAACGGATCCCCTGTCTGCGGGTAATAATGGTGGGTCACGGCGAATTTTGGCGGGCTATTCTGGTCCGCCAACATATCTTGTGTCGCCTTGACGTAGAGGGAGGTGAACCACACGTAGAGGAGGGTTACAAAGACTAGCGCGAAGCTGGCAACAAACTGTAGTGCAGAAAAAAAGGCTGCTGACTGCTCGCCTCTGGTGTGCGGCCAGAAAAACCAAGTACCTACCGCGCCTGCCAAGAAAATCAGGGCCAGGACCAGAGCTAACACAACAAATCTCATCGTTCCCTTACTCATGAAAATCTCTTACTGAAAGCTCTCCACTACCATAGCAATCCCCTGCCCGCCGCCGATGCACGCCGTTGCCAGCCCGTACTTCTTCTTCCGCCGCCGCAACTCATAGAGCAGCGTGATCACCAGCCGCGTCCCGGTCGCTCCCAGCGGATGCCCAAGCGCAATCGCCCCGCCGTTCACGTTCACTTTTTCGCGATCGAGTCCCAATTCTTTCTCCACCGCCAGATACTGCGCCGCGAACGCCTCGTTGACTTCAATCAAATCGATGTAATCCAATGTCAGCCCCGCCCGCTGCAGCGCAATCTTCGTCGCCGGCACCGGGCCGCGCCCCATCAGCTTCGGATCGACGCCCGCAATTCCCCAATTCACAATCCGTCCCAGCGGACTCAGATTCCTCTTCTGCGCCTGCTCCAGCGACATCACCACCACCGCCGCCGCGCCATCCACAATCCCGCTGGCATTCCCCGCCGTCACCGTCCCATTTTTCCCAAACGCAGCGCGCAGCTTCGCCAAACCCTCCATCGTTGTCTGCGGACGCCGGTGATCGTCCTCGGTCAGCATCTCTCCCGTCGGCTCGCCCTTCGAATTCCGCAGCGGCACTGGCGTGAGCTCTTCCTGCACCCGCCCCGCCTTATAAGCCGCATCGGCCGCCTGCTGCGAGCGCAGCGCGAACTCGTCCTGCGCCTGCCGCGTGATTCCCTGCTGCTCGCCATACAGCTCCGCCGTGTTCGCCATGTACA
>Ga0187865_1004270_pt1 | contig 10814 bp, 11 predicted proteins | sample June2016WEW_11_1_2_FD_132989 | JGI IMG/M metagenome (GOLD analysis project Ga0187865, IMG submission 132989) | Peatland microbial communities from SPRUCE experiment site at the Marcell Experimental Forest, Minnesota, USA - June2016WEW_11_100 | ecosystem: Environmental > Terrestrial > Soil >...
CCCGGTTTCCCCAGAACGCCCAGATCCTGAACCAAATGGCCGAACTGGGGTTCAAGTCCAAGCTCTTTGGCCCGATCAATCTGGTAGCCGATGATTGCATCGGGGCTGCCGGCAAGAACGTAGAGGGAGCCTACGGAGTCGTAAACTGGGCGAACGAATTGGACACTGCCGGAGCCAAAAAGTACGTCAATGCTTTTAAGGCTAAATACGGAAAATTTCCCGAAGACGACTTCAGCATGTGCGGATACACGGGAACGATGGTATCGGCCATGGGAATCGATAAGGCGGGAACAGACCAGGATCCTCAAAAGATCGGCGAGGCCCTCCGGAAATTGAAATGGGATTCACCCAATGGCCCGCTTTCCTTTGATGCCAAAGGACAAGGGACCATAAAGGTTTATGTCGTTCAGGTAAAGAACGGACAGCGAGTTTTGCTAAAGTAATCTGAGAATCAGAGGACGCGGACCCAATCCTGGTAAGGGTGAGACGACGATCCGTGTCCTCTTTTTTATTTCAAAAAATGGAACTTTTTCTTCAACAACTCGTTAACGGCTTGGTCATCGGGATCATTTATTCCCTAGTGGCCATCGGGCTCACGGTCATTTACGGGATCTTCGACATTATCAACATGACCCAGGGAACCTTTTTCATGATCGGAGCCTTCGCCGCCTACTTTCTGACCAAAAATTTGGGGGTCAGCTACTTTCTCTCGATCCCCCTGGCGATGATTATCACGGGAGTGATGGGAATTCTGGTCGAACGCTCTTCGGTGAGGACCCTGCGGGGGCAACAAAACATCGTCTTCCTTCTTTCCACGATGGGCCTCATGGTGTTGCTGGAGAATCTCGCGCTGGTCCTCTGGGGAGCGACCCCCCGGCAGTTGCCCAGTCCCTTCGCGCCGGAGCCCGTCGTCTTTCTGGGCGTTTTCTTAACCCGGCAGAAGATCTTTCTTTTCCTTTGCGCAACCGTCATGATTCTCCTGGTCAAGCGGTTCATCAAGGGCTCGCGCCTCGGTCGTTCCATGCGGGCCGTGGCCACGGATCAGAATACGGCGGCCCTGATGGGCATCGACGTCAACCGGGTTTTCATTGCCACTTTCGGGATCGGAGCGGGTCTTTCGGCAGCCGCAGGGGTCTTACTGGGTCCGATCTTTGACATCGAGCCGGCCATGGGGCATCTGACTCTCATAAAGGCTTTCATCGTGGTCATCATGGGGGGCATGGGGAATATCACCGGAGCCTTCTATTGCGGGTTGATCCTCGGAGTGGCGGAAAGCATGGGAGCCGGGTATATCAACGTAGATTATAAGGATGCCTTCGGCCTGATCATTATGATCCTGGTACTCCTCTTCCGGCCGCAGGGCCTTCTTGGCAAAGGGGGCCTTCGATGAACCGGGGGCGTTGGCTTTTCAGGGCCATCGTGGTCATCGTAGTCCTCGTCCTCCCATTGCTTTTCGAGTCCACCTACGCCCGGCACATCCTGGTTTCTTCCGGGATCTTCATCCTCCTCTCCCTGGGGCTGAATTTCATCATGGGTTATATGGGCCAGACCCCCTTCGGGTACCCGGTGTTCTTCGGTCTGGGCGCCTACACCACGGCTCTTGGGTTCACTTACCTGGGGACCGATTTCTGGACCGGCTTGATCGCCGCCCCCATCGTGGCCGGGATTTTTGGGTTCTTGATCGGCTATCCTTCCCTGCGCCTCCGGGGCCCTTATTTTGCCATCGTGACTCTCGCTTTTGCCGAAATCGTTGCCCTCATCTTGAACAACTGGGTCTCCTTCACACGCGGCTCCATGGGAATTTCAGGAATTCCCCACCCCAAGATCATAATCCCCGGGCTCATCGATTTCACCTTCAATCACGAACTCAAGTGGTATTATTTGGTCGTCATCATCTGTGCCTTTTATTTATTGGTCAACCACCGTTTGATCCACTCCTATGCCGGCGAGGCCTGGTTGGCCATTCGCGAGAACGAAGACCTGGCCGAAGCAGTCGGTATTCATACCTTTAAATGGAAGATGATCTCTTTCGTCATTGGCGCCATGATGGGAGGGATGGCCGGCTGCATCTATGCCCACTATTACACCATTGCCAGCCCCGATCTGGTGGGCTTCTATTACATCACCACCATTTTTGCCATGGTCATCATCGGGGGGAGGGGAACGCTCCTGGGGCCCGTGCTCGGCGCTATTCTTTTTACTGCCGTTCCCGAGTACCTGCGGGCGGCAAAGACCATGCGGCTGGTCATCTTTGGGCTCATCATGCTCCTGAGTATCATCTTTATGCCCCAGGGGTTGAATGGTCTGGTAAACGATATCCGCGAACGTTTTCGGAGGAGATAGGTTTGGCCTCTTTGCAAGTGAAAAATGTGTCCAGATACTTTGGGGGGGTTGCTGCTTTAAGCGAGGTAAACTTTGGCCTATCTCCCGGGGAGATTGTGGGTTTAATCGGTCCCAATGGAGCGGGGAAGACCACCCTCTTTAATGTTATCACCGGTTTCAGCAAGCCCTCGAGGGGACAGGTCCTTTATGAGGGGCGGGTGATATCAGACCTGGCCCCTTATGAAATCGCCTCCCTGGGCATCATCCGTACGTACCAGAAGACGAGTATCTTTCCTGTCCTTACCGTTGCCCAGAACATTGCCATCGGCCACCACCGGCAGAATCAGCCGGGAATATGGTCGGCGCTTTTACGGACTCAGGCCCATCATACGGAGCGGCAAGAAAGCGAGACCGGGATCAAAGAGATCTTGGATTTCCTGTCCATGGATTGGGCGAAAGATTATACCGCCCAGAATCTTTCCTATGGCGACCAGAGAAAGCTAGAGATCGCCATTGCCCTTTCTGCCCGACCTAAACTTCTGCTTCTCGACGAACCCGCCGCCGGTCTGAACCCGGAGGAAACGAATGGGCTGATGGAAGTGATCAAGAAGATCCAGGAACGGGGGATCACCATCCTGGTTGTCGAACATCACATGAAGTTGGTCATGCGCATCTGCGAAAGGATTGTGGTTCTCAATTATGGCAAAAAGATTGCCGAAGGAACTCCGGCCCAAATTCAAAACCACGAGGAAGTCATCAAGGTCTACTTGGGAGAAGAGGTTGAAGAGCAAACATGATGCTGGTCATTCATGATATCGAAGTCTATTACGGTCATGTTTATGCCCTGAAAAAGGTATCGGTCCACGTGGACCAAGGGGAGATCGTCACGCTCATCGGCGCCAACGGGGCCGGGAAGTCGACGATTCTCAACACGATCTCCGGGTTGGTGCGACCCTCTTCAGGCGAGCTCCAATTTTTAGACAAGAGAATTGACCGCGTGTCCCCCCACAAAATCCTTTCCCTGGGGGTAGCCCAGATACCGGAGGGGCGCAAGATCTTCCCCGATATGTCCGTCGAAGAAAATCTGAGGGTAGGGGCTCATGTGGTCCGGGAAGGAAAAGTCATCGCGGAACGCATGGGGAACGCCTTTGCCTTGTTCCCCATTTTAGGAGAAAGAAAAAACCAGTTGGGCGGTACCCTCTCGGGCGGTGAGCAGCAGATGTTGGCCATCTGCCGGGGGTTGATGACCGCGCCCAAACTTCTCCTGATGGATGAGCCTTCCCTTGGCCTTGCCCCCCTGATCGTGCAGGAAGTCTCCCGCATCATTCGGGGAATCAAGGAACAAGGCATCACCCTCCTGCTCGTCGAGCAAAATGCCCGCATGGCTCTGAAACTCGCGGATCGGGGCTATGTTCTGGAAACCGGCCGAATCGTCATGACCGATACGGGTCGCAATCTGCTCGGCAATGAAAGCGTCAAAAAAGCCTACTTGGGGTAATTGCCGGAGAGCTATCCATCTTCCTCTTCTTTCCTTAGCCCTTGCACCTGCTGGAGCTACCCCCTTACGGCTCCCGCATCCCCCCTGAGATATTCCACAATCTCGTGATCGTTATTCCGCTGGAGGAGGTAAGCTGAATACAAGACTTCCCGTAAAATCCTTTCAAATCGATTGCGCCCCATGGTCATGGATCAACTTGACCAGCTCAAAGCCAGTCTGGTCGATTGACTCCTGCTTGGCCCGTGGCGCCCTCTCGGGCAAAATGCAATCCGCGGTCGAGGGCCTGCGGGCAGACCTCAAGCTCCCTCGATCATAATCATTTTCGACTTCGCGGTTCGAAGCCGGATCTGGAGAAGGGGTCGATATTCCGGCGAGTCGTACCAGGCCTTGAGTTGGGCGATGCTCGGAAATTCCAGGATCACCAGGCGCTTGGGCACCCACTCGCCTTCCAGCACTTCCATCTTCCCGCCGGGGCGAACCAGGTTGCGTCCCCCGTACGCGGCGAGCGTGGCTCCGACTCCCTTCCGGTATTCCTCATAGCCCGCAAGATCCGTGATTTCGATTTCCGTAATCAAATATGCGGCCATGGCTGTTCCTCCTTTTCGCGGCGATGCGCTGTCCGCATCGCGTATGAATGATATGGAATCAGGTGATCGTTTCCTGGTTTATCCTACGTCTTCTTCTCCTTGAATTCTTTGATGGAGCGAACCGGCCGACCATCTTTCAGCGTGATGGCCCGGGTTATGGGTTTCGTAGCTCCGAAGGTGGGGATAAAGGCGGAATGTTTCCCCGCCCCCCCGGCGACCGCGATTTGGATCTCCTCCCAGCGATCGACGAGGGGAAGCTTACCCTTTTTCTCGAAAGCTTCCGCCCAGTGAGGTCTCATTTGACGGATCCACGGCCAACTCACCATGGGAAAATGCTCCACCGGAACACGGGCTTCCTCATAGAGAAACTTTTTGACATCCTTCTTCGAAAAGCCATCCCCCGCGATGGTGGCGGCATGTTCCGGGCCCAGAAGGAGAAGGAATTCCCCCCCCGTCAGGGCGTTGTTGCACCCGGGCACTGCGATGGTGTGGGCTATCGTTTTTAGGATATCCCGCGCCGAGGTGCTCCGGTGATCGTTGATATTATGGGGCGCCTCCGCGCCGAAAACGGTCACCGTGCTGTCCTCTTTAGAAAAACCTTTTTCCACATGCAACGGCGTCCAGGGGTTTTCGGCTTCATTTTCCGCCAGACAATAGGAATACTTGCCCGGCTGACCCACGGTGGCCCGGTCCAGGACCCCGGGCTCTCCGCCCCCGATATTCAACAGGATCAACCGGACGGCCCGGCCGATGGAGGCGTTGGCCCTCCATCCCTGCCCCAGGGCATTATAGCGGCCGTTGATATTCAATTCCTTAGCCAGAGGTCCATTGATCAGAATCAGGGGAGAGCAAGGGTGAGTGGTCGCCTGCACGGCATAAAGGTTGAAGGCTTCCTCGGCCATGGCTGAGACCGCGGCCAACACTACAGGAAAATACTGAGGGAGGCACCCGGCCATGACTGCGTTCACAGCCATCTTTTCCACGGTCGCTTCCCCCCAGCGGGGAGGAAGGATGGCGAAAACTTCCTTGGGGTCCCTGCCCGCGTAAGTCAGCATTTTGGCCACTCTCTCCTCGTTCGGGGGGATAAAAGGCAGGCCATCGATCCACCCCCTGGCCTGGAAAAGCTGGAAAATGGACTCGGAGTTATCGGCCACCATCACTCGTTCATCTTCCTCTGCGCCCGAGGGATCGAGAGTCGAGGAAGCAAAGAGGCTCTTTGCCTTGAGGGGCTTTTTTCGCAGCCGGTCAACCTTCTCTTCATCTTTAGCCTTCCGCCCTCCTCCCAGCAGAGCCTGAACCACGTCTTCCAAGACTTGGTCCGCCTTCTTCTCCACATCCCCCGGGCGCAGCCCTCCCACCGGATGGGGAACGGTTACGATGGGAAGCGCGGCCATCCCTAATGCCCGGGCTTCGGCCAGGCCGAGGGCCAGGAATTCATCCGTGCATATGGTTACCGTCGGGACTCCGCGCTTTTCCAGCTCGATCGAATCGTGGATACTCCACGAAGTGCACGACCCTCAGTCCCCGATGGCGTTGACCACCCCCTGGCATTCTTTCGCCAGCTTGTCGATAAATTCTGCCGGTTCGGTTACCCGAGGTTTGGCTCTGTTTCGGGCTTGCGCAAGGCCGTATTTTTCCCGCAGGAGATCGGCCAGCCGGGATAAGAGGATATCCGCGTTCGGTTTTCCGTTCTGCAGGAACCCGATGACTTTCCCCTTCAGTTCACCCAGACGGGGGGGCGGGGCAATGGGCACAGCCCTGACCCGTCCCTCCGGAACAAACAACGCGACTTTCGAACTCATTCGGTTTCCCCTTTCCAAAAAAAGAGGCTGCCATGCACTTCGGCCCGGTTGACCAAGAGAGTCAGAGTGCCGAAATGGAGCCGCCATTCTTGCCCATCGGCCATTGGAAGTTTTAATGGCTTAACTTCCGCCAGGGGCTATTTTGCCATTTTTTTCTTGACAAGGAAAGGACTATTTAGTATTCATGCAGAACAATACACCCCGCCGGATTTGATCGTTACATGTTTTTCATCGCGGCACGGAGCGGGGGGAATGGAGTTTTTTTTCCCCTGACAAACTTTTGGTCGACAGCGGCCCCATTGCCGGGTCTCCAGAGGAGACCTTCCCGGGATTCGTTGTGATTTTGCCATCGGCGATTCAGTTTTCCATTTTCTTCCGGTTCTGTTCCCGCGACTTCGGGAAAACTCCTCGTTCTTCCGGTATGCTCCCCCATCTTTCTCCGATGGTGGTTTCTGTTTTCGACCCGGGCTTGCCCGGCCTTCCCTGCTGCGAATGGCGTCGGCATTGCAGGCAGTTCCTTTGAACGTGAATAGGAAAAAGATGCGCAAGTATCCTAAATCGATCCAGGCATGAGAAAGGAGAAGGCAGGATGAAAGGAAGAAGCATTTTTATCGTGGGATTGGCCGTCGGGCTGATCCTGGCGGGCTTCCCAGGGGTTTCGCAGGCGAAGAGGACTCTTGATCTGGGCGATCCTATCGGCGGGCCCCCCGGCGAGGCTCCGCTGCGGGTGGCCATGGAATTCTTCTCGGCCGAGATCCCCAAGAGGACCAATGGGGAGATCGTGATCAACTACCATCCCCAGACGATCGTGACCAGCGAAACCAAAGCCATAGAAATGTGCAAGGTGGGAGCCCTGGCCTTTGCCGGGACCGGCGGGGGCCTCGGCACCATTTTCCCCAACACGCAAGTCCTGGCGCTGCCCTACCTGCTCCGGGACTACGCCCATTATTACAACGTCGTCCGAGGGCCGATCGGGAAACAGATGGAGGCGGAGATCGAGAAGAAGCACGGCCTCAAGATCATCATCTGGCTGGAGTTCGGCTTCCGGCAATTCGCCAATACCAAGAGGCCCCTGAACACCCTTGAAGATTTCAAGGGCCTCAAGCTCAGGGTCATGCCCTCCCCACCGCTCGCTGACATGGTCAACGCCCTGGGAGCAAGCGCGGTTCCCATCAGCTGGGGCGAAGCCATCCCGGCGGTTCAACAGGGAGTGGTCGACGGGCTGGACCTGCCCGTGGCCAACCTGATCTCGATGAAGATCTACGAGATCTGCAAATACGCCGCCATGTCCAACCACTATTTCGGCCCCCAGGCGTTGGTGGCCAATCTCAACATCTGGAAGACCCTGACCAAGCAGCAGCAGGACGTCATCCTGCAGGTCGGGCTCGAGGCGGCCGATATAAACCGGTCCATGATGGAAAAGATGGACCTGGACGGCAAGAACCAACTGGAGAAAAGGGGTATGCAGGTGACCACTCCGAACCTCGCGCCTTTCAAGGAAATCGCCAAGGCCAAGGTATACCCCAAGTACTATTCCTCTTTCGGCAAGGAGATCATTCAACAGATCACGGACTTCAAATAGAGCCTGAAGGTCGCGGCCATCCAATCCCCCCCAGAGGCGCTAAAGTATGGGCCTCTAAACAAGTTACCGGGTACGAGTAGCTTCGGGTAACGCTTTAGCCTTCTGGGGGCCTTCCCGGCGAGGGCCAGAGGAGAAGGAAAAATTGCAGAATTCCCCGGAGATAAAGAAGGATCAGAAGGGTCCCGGAAAATTGTCCAAGGCGCTGTCCCGGATTCCCGAACGGCTCCTCCTGATCATACTGATCGTGACCATGCTGGATATGCTTCTCGGCGTGTTTACGCGTTATGTAACCGGGAAGGCCATTTATTGGGCCGAAGAAGTGGGCACGTTCGGGCTGGTATGGATTACCATGATTGGAACCGGGATCGCGGTCAAGAGGGGGATCCATTTCACGATGCCCACCTTCGTGGACCGTTTCCCCCCGGGGGTCAGGTACGTCATCGGCCTTCTCAACCATGCCCTGATCGTCGCCTTCGGGGTTTTGATGCTCCTGACCGGGTACAACATGACCCTTCAATCCTCCAATATGTTTTCCCCCGCCCTCGAGGTCAATCTGGGAATCATCAACAGCGCAGCCATGGCGTGCGGTTTGCTTATCATAGTTTACGAAGTGCAGCGGGGAATCGAAACCCTCCGGAAAGGCGCCGCTCCGTCTCCGGGAGCTCATTAACTTCGTGCGGACGGCCCCCGAAATTCCTTCGTCTTCTTTCGGATAAAAGGCCCCCTGGCGCGCGGGGGGAGGAAGAACCGACTCTTACCGGGCAAGGGCCTTCGGGCAAGAAAGGGAAGAGAATCCATGTTGAGTCTGGCGGTTTTGGGTATCATTTTTTGTTTGCTCCTGGTTATGGGGATCCCGATCACTTTTTCACTAGGTCTGTCCAGTGCCGCCGGGTTACTGATCATGGAGCGTCCCTTATCCACGGTGGTCATTTCTATCTTTCAGGGCATCGAGTCCTGGGTCCTGCTGGCCATCCCTTCCTTTATCTTTGCCGGCATTCTCATGGAACGGTGCGGGGTCAGCTATCGCCTGATCGACTTCGCCCGGTCCATGGTGGGATGGATTCGGGGAGGCTTGGGGATGACCACGGTGGTCGGCGAAATCATGTTTTCCGGGGTCTCCGGATCCACCGTCGCCGATGTCTCCGCCATCGGCGCCATGATGGCCCCCCCGATGCTGAAGGCCGGGTACAAGCCGGAACATACGGTTTCCATCATTGCCGCGGCGACTTGTTTCGGAGTCTTGATCCCCCCGGCGATCTTCATGATCGTCGTCGGAACCCAGACGGCCACCTCGGTCGTCGGCATCTTCCTGGGAGCCATCCTGCCGGGGCTGGTGGCCGGGGTCCTACTGATGGCCACCATTTACATCCAGGCCATCCGGTTCAAATGGCCGGTGGATGCGAGGCCGAGCCTGAAATGGTTCTGGGATTCATTCAAGAGGGCGTTGATTGCCCTGTTCGTGCCCATCGTGATTCTGGGCGGTTTCCGGTATGGAATATTCACGGCCACGGAAGCCGGGGCGATCTGTTCTTTCTACGCGGTCGTGGTGGCTTTATTCATCTACCGCAACGTGACCCTGAAGGAAATTCTCGACATCGGCATGGAAACCGCGTTGCTCACGGCGGCGGTGGTTTTCCTTTTGGGCACGGCAACCGTTTACCAGTACATCATGGCCAGTCTGGGCGTTCCCCGGCTTTTTCTGGTTCTTTTACAAGACCTGTCCCCTCTTACTTTTCTTTTTGTCACCTCCTTAATTATTTTACTCTTCGGTCTGGTAATGGAGGGCCTGCCCGCAGCAGTCATTGTCTTACCGGTCATCTTCCCCGTCGTCGTGGCGAAAGGGATTCACCCCATTCATTTTTGTGTCGTGATTACGCTGGCCGTCATGATCGGGTTTTTCCTCCCGCCCACGGGGGCGGGACTTCTGCTCTGTCTGCGGCTGACGAATCAGAAGCTTACCTGGTCATTCATCCGCGCTTATATTCCTTTTGTGTTAACCGGCGTCGTCTCTCTCATCATTATTATCCTCTTCCCCAGCCTCAGCTTGATATTTCCCTTTCATGCCGGGATTAGATGAGGATTTTCCCCGCGGACGGTCAAAGAGAAGTAAGGTTATGGTCTGCAGTGATTCCCATTTGGCACTTATCCAAGGAAATTGTGGGCCAAACGGCAATGAAATGTTTTCACTGATCGTAGGGGCCATTTATGAATGGCCCTTGCCTGCTTCGGGGAAAACGAGAGAAAAACCTATTTGGTTCTGACTGTGCCGGGTTAGGAGGTGGCGGATGGAAAAGAAGGATCGAGATTACATTTTGAGCCTTTTTCCAACTATCGTTAAAATCAAGGACCGAGACCTTCGCGAGAAGGTCATCCAAACCTGGTTCAATGCCTGGAAGCGCAGCAATTTCTTGCGAATCGAAGACGTGCACCAGTTTGAACCGGCCCGGGAGCGCATCAACTATACCAATGTCGACCATACCAACCAGGTATGCCAGGCCTGCGAGAGGATGGCCACGATCCCCTCTAAAATATTGGGTCTCCAATTGAACCTGGACTACCTACGGGCCGGGGCTCTCTTGCATGATGTGGACAAAATGGTCGTTTTCGATGCCCAAACCGGAGGCGGGACGGAGGCGGGACGCCGGACCCCGCATGCTGTGGCGGGCGCCTCCATGGCCCGGGCAGAAGGGCTCCCCGAGGAGGTAGCCCATATCATCGAAGCCCATTCAACAAAATTCTCTCCTCATCCTCCTAAATCTATCGAAGCCCTGATTCTTCGCCACGCCGACCTCATCGTAGGCAACGCCGTGTATATGGCTCAAGGTCTGGAAGCGGAGAAGGTGCTGAACGAATCGCTTGTTCACGTCCGCTGAGTTTCTGGAGAAGGGAGCTTGTCGATTCTACCTTTTGCATCCCCGTCTATCCTGATCTTCACTTTTTATTTTTTCCAGGAAATAGGGGGTAAGCCGTGAGCAAATTTCCATTTCTATTTCAAACCGGCTCTATGGGCCGAATGCAGCTGC
>Ga0187865_1004275_pt1 | contig 10790 bp, 10 predicted proteins | sample June2016WEW_11_1_2_FD_132989 | JGI IMG/M metagenome (GOLD analysis project Ga0187865, IMG submission 132989) | Peatland microbial communities from SPRUCE experiment site at the Marcell Experimental Forest, Minnesota, USA - June2016WEW_11_100 | ecosystem: Environmental > Terrestrial > Soil >...
AATATCCCGCCGATGCTTACGGCGCAAGCCGCCTTTCGTTCCGAGCCCTTGCTAGGCTTTCATGAAATATTCGATCAACTAATTTGGCGATAATCCAAATTTTTCTCCTGTCATTGCGAGCCCGAAGGGCGCGGCAATCTCGTTTTTGTTCGGGATTGCTTCGTCGCTCCGCTCCTCCCAATGACAGGTTATTTATTGAGTTTGCATCAGCAAAATATCAAGCAAATAGGGGGATTGGAATCGTGGAAATAAATAAAGTTTCGGTCATCGGCCTGGGATTGATGGGAACACCCATCGCCACCCTGCTGATGAAGGCCGGATACCAGGTGACGGGTTTTGACGTCATCAAGAAGCAGATGTCCAATTTAGTTTCCCTTGGTCTGAGGGCCGCGAAGTCCCCCAAAGAAGCAGCAAGGGGGGCTGACCTCATTCTGTTATCCCTTCCATCCTGGAATGCGGTGCTCAAGGCGGTTGAAGGGAAGGGAGGCGTGATGGAGGGTGTCCGAAAGGGTCAGATTGTGGTGGATACCAGTACGTCTCCCCCGTGGGAGAGCAAGGCCCTGGGAGAGAGGATGGCGAAGAAAGGGGTCGAGTGGATGGATGTTCCCATTTCTGGGTCTTCTGCCCAGGCCCGAGTGGGAAATATGGTCTTCATGGCGGGTGGGAAAAGAGCCACCTTCGAAAAGATCAAGGCCGTTTTTGATCAAATCGGTAAAAAAGCAGTCTATGTCGGAAAGAGCGGCGATGGAGCGACCTTGAAGCTGGTCATCAACCACACCCTTTACCTCAACCAGGCGGCTGCGATTGAGGGATTGGTCTTGGGCCTCAAAGCGGGTCTCAATCCCGACGTCTTGTTGGATGTGATCACCTCCGGGGCCGCCTCCAGCGATTTACTCCTCGCCCGTGGGAAAGATATGCTCAGGGGCAATTTCTCGCCGAAAGGCCCGGTCGTCCTTGCCAATAAGGATCTGGCCCTCTCCCTGGAAACGGCAAGGCAACTGGGTGTTGTGCTACCTGTAGGAGCATTGTATCAACAGCTTTTGTTGAAGGCCCATTATAATGGTTGGGATAGAGAGGATGCCACAGTGGTCATGAGAATCTATCAGCAATTGGCCGAGGGAGCCGGTGAGAAAAGGAAGCCTGCCTTTAAGAGAAGGTAGTCGCAAAGATTCTTAAAATCCCCCCACCCCCCCTTTGCCAAAGGGGGGCAAGGGGGGATTTATGGAAGGCATGGCCCTGGGCAAAAGGTCTTCCATTGGTTTCGGCTAGGCCGCACTTCGAGAGGTGGTTAATGAAAGGAATATGCGGAAAACTGCTCGAGGTTGATCTGACTTCCGGAAAGACGAAAGATACCCCGATTCCCGGCGGAATGATGGAGAAGTACCTGGGAGGAAGAGGGCTGGGAGCACGGTTGCTGTTCGATTTACTTCCCGCAAAGACAGAGCCTCTTTCTCCAGAAAACGTGCTTATCTTTTTGACCGGGCCCCTCACGGGCTCGACGGTGACCGGCTCGTCCAAATTTGTGGTGGTGACCAAGTCCCCTCTGACCCGGGGATGGTGCGACAGCTATTCGAGCGGAAGGATAGCGGTTGAGCTTAAAAAGGCAGGCTATGACGGCATGGTGATCCGAGGGAAGGCGAATCATCCCTGCTACCTGAAAATCGATGAGGGTGATATTGAGATCCGGGAAGCGGATTCGATCTGGGGGAAAGATAGTTTCGAAACGGAGAGAATACTTAAAGAGATGGAGAAAAATGCTTCTGCGGGAGTTTCCTCCATCGGACCAGCCGGAGAAAACTTGTGCAAATTTGCCTGCATCAATAGTGATCTCTATCGTCAGGCCGGAAGGGGTGGCGTGGGGGCCGTCATGGGCTCAAAAAGACTCAAGGCCATCGTGGTCAAGGGAAACAAAGGACTGGACCTCCACGATCGTAAAAAGCTAAGCGAACTGAACCGGGAAAACTATCAGCGTTCTCGAAAAAGTCAGGTGGCCCAGGCCAGAATGAAATACGGAACCCCTCTCACGCTGAATGTTACCCATGTGGGTGGAATCTTACCCACGAAGAATTTCCAATTCGGAACCTGGGAAAAGGCCCTGGAAAAGATCGATTCCCTGGGGGTCTATAAAAGTGTCAAATCCCATAAGGCTTGTATCTCCTGTTTTGTCCCCTGTGGTTTGATCACCGAGGCTTCGGAGGGCAAATATAAAGGAATCACCGTGGAGGGGCCGGAATATGAGACCCTGGGGATGTTCGGGTCCAACCTGCTCATCGATTCCCTCCCTACCATTATTCAGGCCAATGTCCTGTGCGATAAATTGGGGCTGGATACCATATCCACGGGGAATGTCATTGGCTTTATCATGGAATGTTTCGAAAGAGGCATGATTTCCACAAAGCAGACAGAAGGTTTCGACCTTCGCTTCGGGGACGGCGAAGCCAGTCTGGCAGCTATCGAACTGATTGCCTACCGAAAAGGAATCGGGGACCTTCTGGCGGAGGGGGTCAAAGCCGCTGCCGACCATATTGGAGAAGGTTCTGATCGCTTCGCGATGCACGTCAAAGGGCTGGAATTCCCTGCCTACGACCCCAGGGGTGCTTTCGGCTCCGGGCTTTCCTATGCTGTCAGTCCGAGGGGGGCATGTCATCGAAGAGCCTGGCCACCGGCTAAAGAAATCCTTGGAGGCTATCCTCCTTATACAGTGGAAGGGAAAGCAGAAATGATAAAGGAATTGTATGATGAAAACTGCGTTTTGCACTCCCTTCTGGTTTGCGACATGCCTGCTAAGTTCATTCCTCTGTCTCTTGACGATTACGCCAACTATTTTCAGGCGGTCACAGGGGAATCGGTTTCGAAGAATGATTTTTTGACCATTGCCGGCAGAATTGAAACCCTGATCCGGATATTCAATCTCAGAGAAGGGTTTACCCGCAAAGAGGATTCCCTGCCTTATAGGACGCTCTTTGAGCCTTTGCCGGACGGCCCAGCCAAAGGGCAGGTCATCGGAGAGGAAAATTTCAAACGGATGATCGATGATTACTATACGTGCCGCGGGTGGGATTCGGCGGGAATCCCCACTGAAGCAACCCTGCGAAAGTATGACCTCTCCAGTATTTTATGAAAACCTAGCAAGGGCCCGGAAGGAAAGGCAGACTGCGCCGCAAGCATCGGCGGGAAACTGCTTTTCATAATCTCCCCCTGCTTTTCTTCCGCAAAGCCCAGCGGCGGCGTGAAAAGATAGGTTCGGAGGAAAAGAGAACACCGTCGCCAAGGCCAAGGAGAGATATATGCCTTATGATTGCAAGCAGGATGACTTTTCTTCCGGGCCCCTGGAATCACTTAAGATTTTACCTATACCACCTCTCTGCCCTCAACCAACTTGGAGACGATGCGTAAAATGAAGGTCATAATTAATTTATTGGGCACGGAGGTGAGGCTGAAGCAGGAAGCCTCTTTGGCCCCCCCCTCCCCTGCCCTGAAAGATGTATTGAGAACTCTTAGAGATCAGTATACGGGTCAGTTGGAACGATTTATCAAAGAGGATCTTTCACCCACAGAAGGCTCCGCCATTCTGGTGAATGGTAGAAACATTGGGTCGCTCGACAGATTGGAAACAAAGATCCACGATGGGGATGAGCTCACCTTTACGGTCCTGGTTGCGGGCGGCTAATGGAATGGGTCGGGAGAATTCGCCTATTTCACCTCAACAAAGTCGGCAGCAAGGGGTGGACAGGTGAAGAATTCAAGATACCGAAAATCTTGTTTGGACCTGTTGATAGTCGTATGTTTCTCCCCTGCGGGAATAAATAACACATCGCCAGCCTTGATCGGCATCTCTTGGCCCTCGATCACTTCCGTGGCCTCCCCGCTGATCGCGATGATGATCGATTCCCGGTTATTGTGGTAATGATATGGCACCCGGCTACCGGCAACAAGGAGACCTAACATTCCTCCCAGATTTTTGGCCTGATGTTCCTTGGTGAGAATCTCTGGCCGGTAGGATGTGCCGGGAGTTGGGTTGGCCATTCTAATATATTCTTCCGATTTAAAGATCTTCATCGCCCGTTTCCTCCTCCAGTAAATTCAAATAGACCTATCTCCGCGAAATCCCGTCTCGACAAGATTTATAGGTTTCCATCGAGCCAAATGAGAAATTTCCTAGCCCGGCCTTGCCGGAACCAAAAAGGCCTATTGCCCCAGAAATCCCCCCGTTCCCCCCTTTGGAAAAGGGGGGCGGAGGGGGGATTTTGTCAAAGGGGAGCCAAGAATAGGCATTTCAGAAATTTGTTGCCACCTTGCGCACAGCTTCATTTTTGATGGGTTCGTAAAAAATCCTTTTTGTTCCATGGTCGTCATTCCGGCGGAAGCCGGAATCCAGTTCTTTCCTGATGTTCTGGACCCCGGCTTCCGCCGGGGTGACAATTGGAGGCACTTTTTACGAGATCATCATTTTTAAGAGATTAAAGTCATTCTTCAAGTCGAAACACACTTGATAGGCCAATTTTTCTGCAACGCTCTCCTTTAACCTGGAAACGCATAGCCCTCCAGGTTGAATCTTTTGGGTTGGACCTTGCGGTAGTTGTCGAGTACCTCGTCTGAATTCTTTCCGGGGAAGAAGGTGCGGTGCATGCTGGTGGAGGCACAACCCGGAAGGAAGATTCCTCTATCTCTGTGCTTGTTGGTGCAGTCGCCTACAACAAAGACATAGGATTTGGGTGGATGGTGATCCAGCTTTTCGGGGACTTCGGCATTGTTTCCGATAACAAAGGTGATTTTCTCAACCCCTTCCATCAATTTCGGGTTGGCCAGATAAACATCGAGACCCGTACGGGTGAAGTGGAGACATCCGTCACAGGCCCCGCCCATATAGACTTCGATCCTTGGGTCGAGCCCGATCAAGTGGATGTTGCCTCGCTTGAACGGACGTTGGACCTTTCCAATGGGCGTGCCCACAACGTCGATCTGCGCCAGGGTTGCTACCCCTAATCCCGCCATCTCTGCACCCCGCAGCATGGGGATGTCATGTCTGGCATCGAAACCCATGATCGTCGACCCCACCGTATCGACGGCGACCGGGTCCTTTCCTGCAAGGATAACATTAAAATCCTTGATCAGGTCTTCAGGGAAGGGGGAACCGGGACCCTGTCCCTGCATCGGCCACAAGGCATCGACAATCGAGAGATGGGGACGCATCATCTTCAGCATGTCGATCATCTTCTGGTGCATGTCGGCCCGATGATTGCGAATGGCATCATACCAGTCTAAACTCCCCTGATTCATCTTCAGGGTCATGGAGATCTGGGTCAGTTTATGAACCTTCATTTTGGATAGATAAATCAAGACGTCGGCTTCCAGCATGGTTTTGGATAGATAAACGGGTTGGAAGAGGACCATGGGCTGAGGGACCTGGACTGAAACTCTTTGATCCTGTTCCAGAGGAAGGATGCGATCCGCACCACCGCGAAGGGCTGCCTCTCCAATGCCCGTCACCAGGAAGGATTCTGCCGTGTCAGCGCCGATGGAACTCCGGTCGGCGACGATCACTTCAGCGGGTTTCGTTTCCCGGCGAATGAGCTGCATCAGGGCCTCGACGACCCGGGGATCTGAAGCAATCCCGGAATCAGGTTTAACAGCCCAGCAGGCGTTGGCCCGGACAACAACTTTATCCCCCTTCTTGATGACCGATTTCATTCCGCCTACAGCATCCACAGCCTTCTTAAGCATCCCATAAACAACTTTGGCAGCCGCTTCATCATATTCCCCGGGCCTACCTGGAATGACCTTCCGATGGACGACAGCCACCCTTGCTTTTTTCACAATCCATTCCCCTTTTCGATGTGCAGTCTGCTTCTCAGGGTCTTAGAAATGAAGTTGTGGGCAAATTGGAAACAATTGTAGGGGCAACCCTCTGTGGTTGCCCATCTTGCGGGCGGCCACAGGGGGCCGCCCCTACAGCACTCTGGTTTGGTTCCGGCTCGCCCGGGTTAGGGAGTTCTCTTGACTGTCCGCCTCGTAAACAGTGGAACATCGAGCTTCGATGAATTTGGATTAGAACTTATTCCTATGTAACCAGCTTGATTCCGGCCGTCTCTTTCGGGCTGCGCCTTCTTCCCCCGGGACGCCGAATTTCAGAACACAGGTAAGTTCGTAATCTTTCGGAAGGTCGATGATTTTTTCAACTTCTTTTTTCTCTTCTCCCCAGTAGGAAATGATGTTGCTGCCCAGTCCCTCCCCCACCGCAGCCAAAGACATGTTTTCCACGGCCAGCCAGCCATTGACCGACTGACCGGAACTCGTGCAAACGGCGACGACACTGGAATTCTGGAACCACTTCTTCTGGTTCAGGGCCCGTCCGTCAACATCCTTTTGCGTCTCCCCCGCCCCCGGGGCCATTTTTTGATTCACTTGGTACTTGAGCTCTGCAAGTTGATCGATGATTTTCGCATCGCTGATCACGATAAACTCCCAGGGCTGGCGGTTTCCGCCGGAGGGTGCCTTCGAGCCTGCAAGAATGATTTTCCGCAATTGCTCTTCCGTAGCCCCTTTCTTGAAAATACGAATCGTCCTCCTCTTTTCGATCGCTTCATAAATGTCCATACCGAACCTCCTTATTTCCTGATTTTCATGCTGCATGACCGTTTCCCAGATTTTTTCCGGGAAACCCTTGCATCTTCCTATCTTTTATGGATAAGGACGAAATCAGCCATTGTCAAGCACAAAAAAATGAAGTTTTTTGGCAAAGGCATCTGGATTGACAGGCAGACCAAATCTCAGGACATTGAGGATGATATGTGGCAGGCCTTTCTCAGAGAGGAGACCCGAGATTATGACATTTGAGTCGAGAAAAACTCTAATCGTCCTTTCATCCATAAGTTTCCTGGTAAAGTTTTTCCCGCTCTTCTTTTAAACCTTGCAGCAGATCTTCCACTGAAAGGCCGGAAGCTTTCAAAATCTTCCGGATCTTCCCCCTTGCTTCTTCGAGTTCGAGCCTTTGAGGGGTGATTAGCACGGAATCCCCAAGAGGGATTATCGATACCACCTGACCTTCCTCAAGGCGGGTTACAGCCCTGATTTTTTGGGGGATGGTCAATTGACCCCGGGACTTAATCTCGGCCGTTATGGAGCGAATCGTTTGCATCCCATACCTCCAGAAAACTTCTGAATTTAGAATACCAGAATTCTGAAAAACATTGAATCCCCGTAATGGAAATCACCCCTTTATTCCGCCACAAAATGACCGAGGGAGATTCTATCTGAGCTTTCTGGTGGTGTTTAGCCCCCAGCCACTCCTATCGCCCTTAGAAGAATAATTTTAGGTCCCCAAAGGCTCCCTTAAGAGCCAAAAGCCGCTTTTCGCAGGGCGCTCTTTCGCAATACCGATCAGTTACCCTGGTCCAACCCGGATCGGAAAAAACAAAAGCCAGGGTTACGAATCCTGGCTTCCAACTAGCAAACATCAAATCTCCCTTGGACACTTCCAATGCAAACTAAATAGACCTGACCCCCCAAACGATTGACATGATAGGTGTTGTTTAGTTGTCAATTATCAAGGCCTGATACCCAAGCCATATTAATTGGAAACAGGTGGAATCCAGTGATCAAAAAATCCTCCTTTGGAAATGGGTAATCAAAGGGGAAATTGCCCGCCTGACCAGCAAATATACTTTATTGGATGTTAAAATTCGAATCGCTAGTATCAGCCACACTCGAATCGCTCGCATTGCTTACACGGATTTGGGCCTGGGCCGTGGCAGGAGCCGTCACTTTCCAGTTGTAGCCTCCGTTATTGGCTGTACTTCCAACGATGGTTGTCCAATTTTTTCCTCCATTTCGGGAAAGTTCGATCTTAACATTGCCCCCCACCCAGCTCGATGTCCAGCGAATTGTCTGGGTGCTGCCAATAGGCCAGACCGCACCACCGCTCGGGGAGCCAACGGTGATAGTCCCACCACCAATCGTGAACTCTGCTTCGCTGGTGTCGGCACCTGTCGAATCGTTAACATTGGTCACCTGGATTTTGGCGTGAGTTGTAAGCGGCTTCGTCACCTTCCAATCGTACGCTCCGACATCAGCCGTACTGCCGATCATATTCGTCCAGGAACCACCCCCGTCCCGGGATAATTGGAGCTTCACATTGCCTGCGCACCCGCTCGATGCCCAGTGAACCGTCTGAGTGCTACCAATCGGCCAAGCTTCACCACCGTTCGGAGAGGCAATGGTAATAATGCAACCCCCAATTGTAAAATTGCCATCGTTAAAACCTGCAATACTAGAATCCTGCACGCTGCTTACCCGCATTCGAGCCTGGGTGGCCGGGCCGGGAACTTTCCAGGCATAAGAACCATCATTAGCTGTACTGCTGACGATTCTTGTCCAGACACCGCCATTTTTTGATACATCAATCTTAACATTCCCACAGACGTTATCTGAAGTCCATCCAATCATTTGCGTGCTCCCAATGGCCCAAGATTCACCTCCGTTCGGAGAGGTGACAGTTATGGTGCCATGGCTGGTGGCTCTCCCAATTTTCCATGTGCTTTCGTTATACCTTATGCAAGGGCTTTTTTCCGAACAAAGATTCTCAGTGTCTACGCCTATTCGTATTCTGCCATCATTTCTCCAGTTCGCATCTATAATGGACCTATTCTTATCTAAATACAGACCATAATGATTAATGTTGGAAAGTTTTCTAATAAATATATCTCCCTCTTGCGCATCATTGATGTTTCCATAATCCGGATTTGTGGCATTATTAAAAACTATTGTACCTCCGCATCTAAAGACACTTCCTGGATCATTTGAGGAGAATCCACTATGGATAGAGCCGTCCTGTTGTAATGGACATTCTCCAAGGACATACATTTGATAGACGTTCACTAGGGCTTTGCACTGCCTTGCCCACGAAATGCCTTTATAATCTTCAGTGTTTCCCGCCCAATTATTCCTAGTCGTATAGGCAGATTCATTGTCATAAAGTTCAGGATAGAGCGCCTGGAAATAAATATCCAAATAGTCATTTGATGGATCACCGTCTTCTTCCACTAATAATTGAAGCCCCTCAAGAAATTCATCCCGTGAGGATGGCCTCTTAAGAACTAGAATGCCATAAGTCCCAGATGATGATGCGCCGTCATCTGGCTCAACTGCTAAATAATAAGTTCCCGCCGGAAGCTGCCGATATTGAGGTGCAGTTATCGGTTTAGCCCCGCCGCAGGGTTCAGTCCACGGGATGTCGTAATCTTTCCAATCTCCTGGTCGTATCATGAAATTGGAGTGCACCCCCGTATTATCTTGTGGGTTCCCAGTGTAAGTAATATCATTATAGCTCCTGCTAATGTGGTCTAGATGATCCAGATCCGGGGCGAAGGACTTGTCACCATTGGGTTGTAATTGATATAGTGTTCCCTTTAAGTCCATTGAACCCGTCGAAATTATGGCTATGCTTGAAGGCTTTACCAAAGTAAATTCATAATAATTAAGATTCCCTGCGGTGAACGCCTGGTTGCCCACAAAACCAGGAATAGTAATTGTAGGTGCGGACATCAAGACCACTTCTTTCATTAAGGGGTACTTATCGCTGCCACCGTTGAAAACGTAAGGAGTATCGCCTATGCCATCGGGTCCGGGTTGACTCTGATTTGGCCCATTATTCAAATCTAATCCCACGTAATCTGACCAATAATTTCCCCCATAGGGGTACCCATTATCAAAGGAATTGTCTATGGCGCCCCAAACCTCAGCCTGAGCATAATTACTCTGAGCGTAATTACCAATAAAATTATTATGATATACTTGATTAGTGCTAGAACCCTCATAAATATAGAGGCCGAATCGTTTATTATTACTTAAACGGTTATCTTTAAGGACATTGTTAGTGCAATTAAAGCCCAAAAGCATCCCATAGGAGTCATTTGAATCAGTAATATTGCCGCTCAGGGTATTGCTACCCGAATAGTCAAGAAGAATTCCATAGTAACTATTTAAATTTGCGATGTTGTCAGTGACAGTATTGCCGGTAGATGCATAAAGCAAGATTCCAGAATAGCCATTTTGGTTAACACTATTATCAGCTAGCGAGTTGGCGCTGGAATGATAGAGCGCGATGCCATAAAAACTTGAAATGACAGTATTATTATTGAGAAAATTAGCCTGAGAAGAATTAAGAGAAATTCCTTCACTAAAATTTTTTGCATTGAGATTCTTGATGGTTACTCCGGTTCTGTCCGCTAAGTAAATACCGACAGCAGTTGCGTTTCCTGTTATTGTGTGCCTATTTCCATCCAAGGTAATTCCATCGCTGTCGATTTGAATCCCATTGGCTGTATCAAAGGCTAAATCCACTCCCAGTGTGCATGTTTTGGAAACCGAGTTCCATGTTCCTATTGAAGCGCAGTCGCCACCAGTGGCATCGTCACGAATGTATTTTGTGGCGCTCAGCTGGGCATGGCTTTGTGCGTTATATGCGAATAAATAGAAAGATAAGAGTGTTAGGAATAGGGCAGATTTAGTTATACTTTTCATCTTATTCCTCCTTGGGGGCAAAACCATTCCTTTTTCAGACTGAATATTCTTTTCTTTTTATCGTTGCCTTAAAAAACAAAAGCCTGGCATCTTATTTCGAATGCCAGGCCTTCAAATTTCTCTCCACCTGTTTTCTCCTCGAAAGACGGTTAAAAATAAAGGTGGTTAAATTCCTTAGCCAGCGAAGTAACAATTAAGGCTTTAGTTCTTTTCTCCCCCGCACGTTGGAAGGAATACTTCAAGTATGCAAATCATACATAGCCCAAAAT
>Ga0187865_1004283_pt1 | contig 10774 bp, 8 predicted proteins | sample June2016WEW_11_1_2_FD_132989 | JGI IMG/M metagenome (GOLD analysis project Ga0187865, IMG submission 132989) | Peatland microbial communities from SPRUCE experiment site at the Marcell Experimental Forest, Minnesota, USA - June2016WEW_11_100 | ecosystem: Environmental > Terrestrial > Soil >...
AAGCACCTGTTTCAAGGAGACAATACAAAAAAAGGACGGAGCGGAAGGTGTCCCATAGTGATAACTTCACTAATTGCGGGATCATCGTCTCTGCTCCATCCCGCAATTAGGATAGCAAACATGGGATTGATTGTCCAGGTTTTACCAAATTGAAAGAACTGATTCCCCGTTTTGGCATAACGTAGCCAAAACTTTTTATTGATTTCGAACGGAATAACTTTCAAATGCTAATCCTCATTGACTGCAGTCAACGTTTGACATAACTCAAAAGAAAGCGTAGATTACGCTCTAAAATAAATCAAAAAGAGTGCTTCTATGAAAACGCGGATTACCGAACTCTTTGGGATAAAATACCCCATACTCCTCTCTGGCATGAGCTGGATCAGTGTGCCAAAGATGGTGGCAGCGGTATCCAACGCAGGGGGTCTGGGGATCTTGGCCACAGGTCCCCTTAGTGCCGAGGAAACAAGGAAGGCCGTGCATGAAATCAGGGAATTGACCGATAAACCCTTTGGAGCAAATCTTGCTCTCCTGTTTCCCGGGGCCATAGAAAATGCAAAGGTCTTATTGGAGGAACAGGTGCCCGTCATCAACTTTTCCCTAGGTAAGGGCGACTGGCTTGTCAATAGAGTCCATGAATACCGAGGTAAAGTCGTTGCGACCGTCGTCAGTGTCCATCATGCAAGGCGGGCACAGGACTATGGCTGTGATGCCGTCATTGCCACCGGTCATGAAGCGGCAGCTCATGGAGATGCCCTGACCACATTCATTTTAATCCCTACGCTCGTCGATACGTTAAATATTCCTGTGATCGCTGCCGGTGGTATCGGTGACGGCCGCGGTCTAGCAGCAGCCCTGGCATTGGGTGCGGATGGGGTTGCAATGGGGACCCGACTCATGACAACTAAAGAAAGTCCACTGCATGAAAGCTATAAAAGACTTTCTATCGAGAAGGAGGCCACGGATACCCTCTTTTCTGATCGTTTTGACGGTCTCCTCTGCCGGGTCCTGAAGACCGATGCGGCACTTAGAGCCATCAAGCGGGGGCTTGATCTTCCTGCGGCCTTCTTGAATTCCCGGGAGATTGCACGGCAGATCCATGCCCCTTACTGGAAACTGTGCTTTGGTGTTATGGCGTCGGGATGGAAAAACGTCAGGCAGATGGCCTTCATGGCCAACGCCTTTAAGGCAATTCGTGTCGCCACAGAGCAGGGCGATACGAAGGAAGGGGTGCTTCCGGTTGGGCAGGTAACGGGACTCATTCACGATGAGACCACGATAGCGGAGCTCTTTGAGCGGTTCATTACCGAAGCTAGAACGATTCAGCAACAACTGTCGCTAAAGATGGAATGAGGAAGGATAATATCCCATTGTTAAAGATATGACATGGCAAGAAATGATAGATGAAAGTGGAAGCATTGATTTGTGCCGCCATTTCACGTTTCACGCTTCTTGAAATGTCCTAGAGAAGTGAATGACCACCGAGCAAGCTCGATGGTTCCTGTGAATAATCTGCGCATGACAATTAAAGCCGCGTGCACGAATGATTAGCGGACTAGACGTCCCATAAAAACCCCTGCCCTAAAATGATACCATTCATCCCACAAGCAAGCTTGTGGGTTTTTTGGCATGAAATTTATAAAAGAATTCATGGAGGTGCCGGTATGGCTGTCGTAGAGTGGAAAAGGGATGATAACGTTGCTGTTGTTAAAATGGTAAACGGAGAAAACAGGCTTAACCCCATCTTCAACAGGGAATTTCTCCAGATCTTCGATGAAATCGAGAAAGATAAGGCTGTAACGTCGGTCGTGATTGTTTCCAGTGATGCGAAAAACTGGTCCCAGGGAATAGATCTCATTTGGATGCAGGACTGTATGGCCGAAAAGGACTTTCAGGCGATCCGCGGTTTTCTGTATAGTCTGAACGATATTTTCAAAAGGATCCTTCTCTTTCCTATCCCAGTCATTTGCGCCATCAACGGACATGCCGTAGCAGGTGGGGCCATTTTGTCCTTGGCCTGTGATTTCCGTTTCATGAGGGCCGACAAGGGATTCTTTTTCTTTTCCGAGGTCGACGTGGGCATTCCCTTCATACCAGGCATGATGGCATTTTGCCGGAAGGCCATTCCCGAATATAAATTCGAGGAAATGATGTATACGGGAAAGCGCTATGGTGCCCCCGAAATGGAAGCGCACCACGTGGTGATGAAAGCCTGCCCCAACGAAGAAGCCCTGATGACTGAGACCATGACTTTTGCCCGTTCCTTCAATAAAAAAAGGGGAGTCTTTGGTGAAATGAAGCGGCGTATGCACAAGCACATCGTTGAAATCATGGATAAGGAGGACCATGAATACATCATGCCGCTTAATATTATATACGGAGACTGATAAAAGAACTACCTATGATGTCTATTCGATCGGAGACTTCCTCAAACCCCGCAGGATCGGAGAGGCTGTCTAGGAGGGATTTAAAGTGGGGACAACGATCCTATAAGGAAGTCCCGTTTCTGCACGTCCCCGACATCAGCTAAAATTCACGCGCTATTTTCAATCCGAGGAGGTCTTATGAACGATAAGGATCCTTTCAGGATCGAGAAGGATGGCCATATCGCATGGCTGATTCTGAATCGCCCCGAGAAGAGAAACACGATGGGGTTTCCATTTTACGAGAGTTTGATTCGCCATTTCGCTGCCTTTGACGTGGACGCGGATGTGCGCGTGGTGGTGATCCGGGCGGAGGGGAAAAGTTTTACGGCCGGTACGGATCTGGACGACCTGGGCAGCCTGTACAAACAGATGACGGCCGATGAGCGCGAAGATCTGCGCTTGAGGATTCTGCAGGCCCAGCAGGGAATAAACGGCATTGAAAGATGCCGCAAACCCGTTATCGCTGCGGTACACGGCCATTGCCTTGGTGGAGGGGTCGATCTACTCTGTGCCTGCGACATCCGGATTGCCGCAGCGGATGCCGTTTTCGGCATCCGGGAAGTTCGCGTGGCCTTTATCGCTGACGTCGGAACCCTGCAGCGCCTCCCGCATATCATCGGGGACGGATGGTTCCGGGAACTCGCCTTGACCGGGCGTGATTTCGATGCCGAGGAGGCGCTGAAAATAGGATTCATCACTAGGATCTGCAAGGACCGGGATGAACTTCTTGCGGAGGCGAAAAAGATCGCCCAGCAGATTGCGTCCTGCTCAGCCCTGGCAGTACAGGGAACCAAGGACGTCATCCTCTACAGCCGGGATAAGGGAGTTTACCCGGGACTGGAGTATGTGGCCCAGAAAAATTCCGCCCTAATTCCGTCGGAGGACATGCTGGAAGCGCTGGCGGCCTTTATGGAAAAGAGATTGCCCTTTTTCAAGTGACGGCAACCATCTTTTTCGCAAGAGTAGGCTTTGCGTCATGAAATGCTTGTCATTCTTGCCACGAGGGCAGGCATGCATGTCAGTCTAGAAACAGCGGCATGAAGATGGGAACGAATTGCTCTATGGGGGGAGGACCTGGACAGGCAGAAAATTGGAGGAGGAAATTACCCATCAGCTCAAGGCCAATAGTGGGAATGGCTTATTGTTTACTGATACAAAGGCGCAATAACTAGACGGTCGGCTTCTGCGGTTCGATAGTTATCTGGAAATTCCTTGTACTGTTGATTTTCTGATTCCACACCTCTATGCAAACTTACAAATGGAAATTTGGTTTTTGCAAACAGCTATGGTGCATGTCTACAGTAGCCGTGATTATTTATAAAGCATCCCCACATTTTGTGGTCAAAATTCCATTGACATACAAAACCGTCATTCCTATACTTCCCCAAAAAAAGAGGTTCTTATCAATAGATTAATTTTAGGTATATTTATTTTTTTAATATTTCAACACTTCTGGCATCCTTCTGCCTTGGCAATCTCTTTTGCTCTAGCCGAAGATAACGAGGTAAGGCTAAGCGGGCAAGACAATGGTAAAGAGATCACCGTTAGGGTTGGCGACGTCATACAGATAAAATTAAAACGTTTTGGCGGTACAGGGTATGAGTGGTATCTTGACAAACCTTATGGGGAATATTTTGAACTTATTAGAGAGGATGCGAAGGAAATCTCTCGTAAAGGTTTTGTCGGTACACCGGTCATAAGAATGTGGGAGTTAAAGGCTCTCAAGAAAGGCGAGACCAAGGTTATCCTATACCTTTATAGATCTTGGGAGGGTAAGGAAAAGGCCGCTGATAGGTTTGAGTTGAAGGTCAACATTCTCTAATTTTTTACGTAGTCCCTTTCCTCATCACGGAAAGGGATAAAGGAGATGGTTATGTTTTCCATTAGTAAAAATAGGATCTTATCAAAGGTTAGTGCCTTCATGGTGGTATTGATGGGTGCCGTTATGTTCTACGCCATACCACCAGTGATGGCACAGGGATCGGGGAATGTGTCCTTAGCACCTTTGAATCCGGCTTTTTTGGAATATCTTCAAAAACTCCAACATCTTAAAGCTTCAAATCTGACAGCAGGCGAACATGCACTAGGATATATACCTTCACCGCTCGACCTTTCCCACTTAAAAGGGATCCATGTCTTTCCAGAACAGCTTGGAGTTGCATCTCCATCCAGTTACGACCTCCGCACTCTTGGGAAAGTTACCCCTGTAAAAGATCAGGGGAATTGCGGCGATTGCTGGGCGTTTGCAACTTATGGCTCCCTGGAATCAAGCCTTCTTCCCGGTGAGACGGATGATTTTTCTGAGAATAACCTGAAAAATACAAATGGCTTCGATTATGGCTACTGCTCTGGCGGCAATGGAATCATGTCAATGGCTTACCTGGCCCGCTGGAGCGGGCCTGTCTACGAGGCGGATGATCCTTACAACGCTTCTTCAGGAACATCCCCGTCCGGCTTGTCACCCCGAAAGCACGTCCAGGATGTGTATATTATACCGGTGCGCACCTCATCGACTGATAATGATAATCTGAAAACCGCCGTCATGACTTATGGCGCTGTTATGGTATCCATGTTTGCGAGCTCCTCTATGTCGACTTCTACTACTGATTCATATTGGAATAATACAACCCACGCATACTATTATAATGGTGCTGGTTCTCACAACCATGCCGTGGTCATTGTGGGCTGGGATGACAGTTACAGCAACGCCAATTTCTCCACCGCCCCTCCGGCAAACGGCGCCTTCATTGTCCGCAATAGCTGGGGTTCATCATGGGGAGATGCGGGTTACTTCTATGTCTCCTACTATGACACAGTTTTCGCTTTACAAGAACAGAGTTACTGTTTCCTGGACGCAGAACCAATAACGAACTTCAGCCGTGTCTACCAGTACGATCCACTTGGTTGGACAACGAGTGTGGGCTACTCAGGAGTTAATTATGCGTGGTTTGCGAACATCTTTACTGCAAGTGCAAGCGAGCCACTAAATGCAGTCAGTTTTTATGCGGCCTCTCCCAGCTCTCCCTACGAAATATATATCTATACGAATGCTGCTTCCGGTCCTAGAAGCGGCACCCTTGCGGGAGCGACAACAGGAACGATAGCCTCACCTGGGTATCATACAATTGTCCTGAACGCTCCTGTCCCTCTGACCTCGGGTCAGAAGTTTTCTGTTGTAGTAAAACTTACAACCCCAGTATATAATTATCCGGTTTCTGTGGAGCAACCCCTTTCAGGGTATAGTAGCCAGGCCACGGCCAATACTGGCCAGAGTTATGTCAGCGCCAATGGCAGTAGTTGGGCTGATATTACAACGTCATACCCGAACACGAATGTTTGCCTAAAAGCATTTACCGCTGGCTCGATCTATTCCAGTTCCATCGGTTCTCGAAACTCAATCAAAATTACCGATATGTCCGGTACTCTTCCCACGCCCGGTGCAGCCATTACTGTTGCTGCCTGGGATGCCAGTGGAAAAGCGCTTGCTCTATCCGCAAGCGCCACGCCTCCAACGCTATTAAACTATGGGACGGTAACCATAAACGGCACTAACCTTACGACCTGGTTTACCAACGGCATACCCATGACGTACTCCTTTACCGTTGATTCTTCAAAGTATATCATCACGAATGTCAAGAGCAGTACAGACGGCACCCTGAACGTCCCCAATGGATACACCAGTGGAACAACGAACTTTGTGGCAAATTCTGTCGGACCCCGGAACTCGATCAAGATCACCGATATGTCCGGTTCTCTTCCCACGTCCGGTGCAGCCATTACGGTTGCCGCCTGGGATGTCAGTGGAAAAGCACTTACTCAATCCGCAAGCGCCACGCCTCCAACGCTATTAAACTATAGGACGGTAACCATAAACGGCACTGACCTTGCGGCCTGGTTTATCGGCGGCACACCCATATCGTACTCCTTTACCGTTCCCTCATCAAAATACATCATAACGAATGTCAAGAGCAGTACAGACGGCTCAATAAACATTCCCTATTCATACCCCAGCGGTACGACCAATTTTGTGGCAAACTCTATTGGCCCCCGCAATACCATCATGATTAGCGATGTATCAGGTACTCTTCCCACGTCCGGTGCAGCCATTACTGTTGCTGCCTGGGATGCTAGTGGAAAAGCACTTACTCTATCCGCAAGCGCCAGTCCTCCAACGCTATTAAACTATGGGACGGTAACCATAAACGGCACTAGCCTTGCGGCCTGGTTTACCGGCGGCACACCCATATCGTACTCCTTTACCGTTGCCTCATCAAAATACATCATCACGAATGTCAAGAGCAGTACAGACGGCACCATAAACATTCCCTATGTATATTACGGTGGAACGACCACGTATGACTCAAATGATATAACTTCCTACAGTACCATCAAGATTACAGACGTGTCCGGTTCTCTGTCTACGTCCGGTGCGACCATTACTGTTGCTGCCTGGGATGCCAGTGGAAAAGCACTTACTCAATCCGCAAGCGCCACGCCTCCAAGGCTATTGAACTATGGGACGGTAACCATAAACGGCACTAACCTTGCGGCCTGGTTTACCGGCGGCACACCTGTACTCTACGAATTTACTGTCGGATCATCGATGTATCTGGTCACGAATGTAACCAGCAATACAACAGGCGCCATATCTATTCCAAGCGTATACTCAAGCGGTGTGGCAGGAGGAATATAAAAAATAAAAGAGGGAGGGGTTGATATTACTCTTGTTATAATTAGAAGCGACTATGAGGGTGTTTCTGTTGCGAATTGTTTTCATCTCCGAAGTATTTCTTGGAATGCGATAAGAATTCTTATAGCGAAAGGGTGAATTAAACACGATTCATATTCACCCTTTCTTTCCATAATCATCAATATCCAGCCTTTTCAAAAAAGTTTGTTTATAGATGGAGGATGCAAAGAATAACTACCGAACAACCATAGAAAAATTATTTATAGCTTTTCCCGCGGCGCACTTCCTGTACGCCGTGCATCAACGGTGCGAGATTAGCCTGCAAAAAGGAGGAACTATGAATACGCTATTCCGTATCTTAGTTATCGTTGTTTACTTTCTCGTGACTTCGTCGACACTTCTCTACTCAGCCGATTTTCTTGGCGATGCCTTGAAAAAAGGGTTGCCGCAGCTGCCCGAGCTCGGCGGCTCGCCCACAGGCCGGGCAGCAGGTGCTGGCCTCGATGACAGCACTATAGCTTCCGGCCTGAAAGATGCCCTCTCTGTTGGGACCAAGAACGCCGTCAGCCTCGCTTCCAAGTTAAACGGTTACTATGGCAACGAAGCCATCAAGATCCTGCTGCCCGATAAGATTCAGAAGGCAGTGGAACTGGCCGGAAAGTTGGGTTACCAGAAACAGGTGGATAATTTCATTCTGAGCATGAACCGTGCCGCGGAGAAAGCGGCCCCGAAAGTAGCCTCTCACTTTACCGATACCATCAAAGGGATGAGCATCGAAGATGCGCGCAAGATTCTGTCAGGCGGCGATACGGCGGCAACCGAGTATTTCAAATCGAAAACCTTTTCGAAGCTCTACGATGAGTTCAAACCCAGCGTCTCCCAGAGCATCAACCAGGTCGGAGTTACGCGCGCCTATAACGACATGATGGGCAAGGTCCCGTCTGTTCCTTTTGCAAAGCCGGAATCGGTCGATCTCGACCACTATGTGACGACGAAGGCCCTAGACGGTCTCTTCTACATGGTGGGACAGGAGGAGCAGAAGATTAGGACAAACCCCATGGCTCAGACAACTGACCTTTTGAAGAAGGTGTTCGGCAAATAGACCGGTTTGGTTCACTTTGTTATGCTCCAACATGGCATCTTCATTCAGAAATCGATCGGGTGACGGTGGATTAAGTTTTACCAAGTAATGCGATATGCCGCATTTAATGGCATATGCACGATAAATAGGCGCAAGTTGGTAACGTAATTAAGAGCAGAACCTGCGTCCGCTTTCTCTCTGAAAGGGCGCGCACTAATCTTCTTTCCGGGTTACTCCTCCTATCTCGACTGCACTGCTGTTGGATCTACCTGAAGAACGGAAATTGGAGGCGGGCCAAAAACCGCATCAGCAGCATTTATTCTGAGCTATAGTGATAAAAAGCCTTGATGGGCCTTATGATGCAGGTGTACTATTACAACTACATTAGTGTCCCCCTCGGGGATGGTGGAAACCCCTCGCCTTTAGGCGAAGAAAAGTTTATAGTTTATCGCTACGCGACGTTGTCAACTTGGAGCACATACAAAAAGCGACCTGAAGGTTTACTTAATCTGGATTCCGAAATGATCCAGCAATATATTCAAGAGCAAGAAGGTGAGCCGGTGACTGATGACAGTCGATTTGAAATCGACCCCTCTTAAACCCCTCGACTTATAGTCGAAGGTAATTCAGTATTCGAGGCAGCTTGGACGAGGGAAAATCGAACCTGAGAGACCTCTTGATTAATCGTCAATGGTGCAAGGGATGCGGCGTGTGCGTTGCTTTCTGCCCTAAGCGCGTCATGGCACTTGACGACATAGGAAAAGCCGTTGTTGCGAGGGGCGAGGACTGTATTTGCTGCAGGCTCTGTGAATTTCGATGTCCCGATCTGGCCATAGAAATGCCGCTTAGACTTCAGTATGATTGGCGGGATATTTCTGCTTGATTTTCGGTGTCCGGATATGGCCATAAATCACAATCGAATAGGAAAGATGACATGAAAGATAAAGTGAAGTTTGTACAGGGAAACGAGGCTTGTGTGGAGGGTGCCTTGTATGCGGGGCTTGATTTTTTCGCGGGTTATCCCATCACTCCATCCACGGAGATTGCCGAACTTCTTGCTTTTCGGCTTCCTATAGGAGGCGGCAAGTTCATACAGATGGAAGATGAAATCGCCTCGATGTGCGCCATTATCGGGGCTTCCCTTACGGGACGTAAAGTCATGACAGCCACAAGCGGTCCCGGCTTTTCGTTGATGCAGGAAGCGCTGGGCTACGCGATCATGGCGGAAATCCCTTGCGTGATCGTTAACGTGCAGCGAGGGGGGCCATCGACGGGGATTCCGACTCATGTCAGCCAGGGCGACGTGAATCAGACTCGCTGGGGGACGCACGGCGATCATTCCATTGTGGCCTTGACGGCTTCAAACAACCAGGACGTTTTCGCGATGACCGTGGAGGCGTTTAATATCTCCGAGACCTACCGGACGCCGGTGGTGCTTTTGTTCGATGAAGTGGTAGGCCACATGCGTGAGCGCCTAGTTCTGCCGGAGGAAGGAGATATCCCCATAGTGGAACGTCTGAAAACGTCGGTGAAACAAGGTGTGGATTATCATCCCTATCTGCCGCGTGAAGATGGGCGGCTGCCCATGTCCGATTTCGGCGGCGTTCATCGATATAACGTGACAGGTCTATACCACGACATGTGGGGGTTTCCATCGGATGACCCGGGAGTTGTGCACGGGCTCATCAGGCACTTGATGGACAAAATCGATAACAGAACCAACCAGCTTGTCAGGTTTAAGGATTTTTACACCGAGGATGCCGAATTCTTACTTATCTCATACGGTTCCGCAGCGCGTTCCGCCCGGCATATTGTGGAAAGACACCGCAGACGTGGAGAAAAATACGGACTGTTGGAAATGCAGACCCTTTGGCCGTTTCCATACGATCTGGTAAGGCAGAAAGCCGCCGGGGCAAGATACATTGTTGTTGTGGAGATGAACTCAGGGCAAGTCTGTCAATCCGTCAGACTGGCGGTGGACCGTCCGGAGCGGGTCTCTTTGGCCAACAGAATTGACGGTGTCTTAATCAGCCCGACGGATATTCAAAGGATGCTGCATGTGATCGAGGGGAAGGGGGTTTAGACAATGGCGATAAAAGATTATGTTCGTGAACGATTCTTTCCTCACATCTGGTGTGCAGGTTGCGGGCATGGCATTGTTTTGAACGGTTTGATAAGAGCGATCGAGAAGCTGAGGTTGAATAAAAACGACATAGTCATGGTGTCGGGCATTGGCTGTTCCTCACGAATTACCGGCTACCTTGATTTTCATACGATGCATACCCTGCACGGGCGCGCTCTGGCTTTCGCTACAGGGATTAAACTGAGCAGACCAGAATTGAAGGTGATTGTGCCCATGGGCGACGGCGACGCCCTTGCCATTGGAGGCAATCATTTCATCCACGCCGCCCGGCGTAATATCGATATTACGGCCATTGTAATGAATAACCAGATCTATGGGATGACCGGTGGTCAGTACTCCCCCTTATCCGGTTACGGAACCATAGCGAGCACCGCCCCTTACTCAAATATCGATCAGAGTTTTGATGTGGTCGAGTTAGCAACCGCGGCCGGCGC
>Ga0187865_1004293_pt1 | contig 10757 bp, 9 predicted proteins | sample June2016WEW_11_1_2_FD_132989 | JGI IMG/M metagenome (GOLD analysis project Ga0187865, IMG submission 132989) | Peatland microbial communities from SPRUCE experiment site at the Marcell Experimental Forest, Minnesota, USA - June2016WEW_11_100 | ecosystem: Environmental > Terrestrial > Soil >...
CTCAACCGGGTTATGGAGTTTCTTAGGCAAGGCAGATACGATGTGTTCATCGTCGACTCGGCGCCTACTGGACATTTGATCCGAATGTTGGAGCTTCCAGAACTTATTGACCCGTGGCTTAAGGTCTTCTTTGAAATATTTCTGAAATATAAACGAGTCTTTCGACTCCCCAAAATCTCTCGGCGCCTGGTGCAGATGTCTAAAGATCTCAAGCGCTTGCGAACCCTGTTGAGCGACTCAACCCGATCCGCATTGTTTGCCGTTAGCATTCTTACAGAGATGGCTTTCCAAGAGACGGAAGACCTAGTGGCTGCCTGCGGTCGGATAGGAGTTAACGTGCCAACGCTGTTTCTCAATCTGGCTACACCGGAGGCGGAGTGTCCTTTGTGTTCTGCCCTGCACCGAAGGGAATCGCAAGTCAGGGACCAGTTTCAGCGGACCTTTTCCGGAACGGATCAATGCTTGGTCTATCGACAGGTTGAGCCCCGTGGTTTGCAACGACTTGGAGAGTTGGGGCAGGCTTTGTATCGGCCCATGGGGAAGGAATGGATGTCGGACGGACATCGGGAAAAAAGGGTGCAACATAGACTTACGCCACTCTATGGCTGAGGAAACACTCATGTCTGATCTATCCATCGATGAATATGAACATCTCTCGCTTTGTGAGGCCCTCGACCGCGTCCTCAATAAGGGGGCGGTCGTGGTGGGGGAGCTAACCATTTCGGTGGCCGACGTTGACCTGCTCTATCTGGGGCTACAGGTAATTCTTGCTTCCATCGAAACCGCTCGGGGAATATTGCCGAACCGGGACGGCCCACTCTCTTTGGCCGCAAAAGATAAAGGTGGGGGAAATGCGGGGACGGCTCATCAAAAGGCCTAAGATGGAGGAGTGGAGAGCAAGGCGGGACAAGACACTTTCGGGAATGGATGGAGTTGAAGATGTTTACTATCGAAAAAGAACGGGCGGGTCCAAACGGTTTTGGCCGGGTGAACCACCTATCAGCGTCTGTGCCTGCCCAGGTCGGGCGGTTGAACCTCAACCCCGATGACGTAAAGAATGGGCTCGGACAACTGGTTCTGACCCTGGTGAAACTTCTGCACGAATTGATGGAGCGCCAGGCTATCCGTCGGATCGATTCCGGCTCCCTCAGCAGGGAGGAAATTGAAAGGCTCGGAGTGACCCTGATGAAGCAGGCCGGAGAAATCGAAAGGTTGCGGAAGGAGTTTTGCCTGGAAGAGGAGGACCTGAATCTCGACCTCGGCCCCCTCGGGAAGCTCCTGTAAGGAGGGAGGCAAGGATGGCCATTCAGCGCGGGGCGCAGCATTCCATTGAGAGCACAAACCTGGCGGACCTGCTGGAACGGGTTTTAGACAAGGGTATCGTCATTGCAGGAGACATCAAAGTCAAACTGGTGGAGGTGGAACTGCTCACCATCCAGATCCGGCTGGTGATTTGTTCAGTGGATAAAGCCAAGGAGATGGGCATGGATTGGTGGGTGAACAATCCGGCTTTCAAGGCCCAAACTTCACCGGAACAGTTAGCGACTTCCTTGACCACGATCGAAGAGAGGCTGACCAACTTGGAGGCCACCCATGGGAAGAATCCGGGCCTTCCTGCAGTATAAGAGATTTGAAATGAACAGAACCATTAACAGCAGTGGAGATTAAAAATGGGTAGTAAATTTACCTTCTCAATCCCCCTGAAAAATATTAAGGAATACGCCAGGAAAGTTGTCGAGTTACCACCCCTGCCTGAGTACATAACTAAAAGAGGGCCCTATATCCATGAAGTTGTTAAAATAATGGTTGTATACGAGTTTGACAAAGCGAAAATTGCAGATGCCTGGGAAATTATCTGGAAACACCTGGATGCATTTCGTCGTATTCCTGGATTCACTCTTTCTGCTCCCATCTTGAGAAAAGGCCAAGAGGTTAAGGGGTACATAATTAATCCAAAAAACCAGGAAATGTCCAAACCGTTCTTGCAGAATTCCCAAACGTTTGAATAAACTGGGAAGAATAATTTATGGCTAACCAAAAATCGATCATGATAACAAAAGAAGACCTTGTTGAGAGGATTGAAAACATTCTAAAGACCGATCTGGATTTCCCCTTAAAATTAGCCCCTAGGGAGCTTGGAATTTTAGCGACCTTGCTAAAAGATTTAGTTGACCGGGAAAAATACATTTGAGAGATTCGCGTCGGAAAGCGATCGATTTATGTGGGAATGACAAGTCTCAAACCATTGTAAAGGCGTATCCGAGACATCACATCTAGAATTTGATCAAAGCATTCCTGCTTCCGCTGGAATGACAAAAAGAAGGTAACGAGAGAGAGCCAAGGTATTTTCTAACCGATCAAAAATGCAATTCGGGCCCGTAAATCTCGGCAGGAAAAAACCAATGGCTATCCCCAAAAGTCCAATTCCAGGGACATTTTGTTGTGAACAAAAAGTTTTTAAAAATTACAGCCTTGAAGGGATAATCTGCGAAATAGACTTTTTGTCCCTTCTTTATTCCTGCCCTCCATTTCCTCCGAAAATAAAAAACCATAAGAAAACAAGAACGTGAAGGTTGGTATCCATCTTGCTAATCCCTTTTTCAGAGTTGGCGGATGGGGGACCATTCCCGATTTGGATTTCAGAATACTCCTCTCCTCCATCCGGAAGAATTACAGAAGATTCCCTAAAATATTCGGCCTCCACATCCAAGGTACAAATCTTGGTTTCGGTCCAACCCATAGGCCCTTGCGGAGGGAAAGATTATGAATCCATTGGAACCAATCTCCGATTTCGTCAACCATCGTTCCTCTCTTGAATTTGAGGGGAAGCCCTGCAAGGAATCCGTGCGCAGATATCCCCGAGTCATATCCGTATCCAGCGGGAAGGGCGGGGTAGGAAAAACGAACGTGGTGGCCAATCTAGGTGTGGCCCTTACTCAACTGGGAAAGCGAGTTTTCGTTTTAGATGCCGAGTTGGGACTGGCCAACGTCGACATTCTTTTGGGCCTGACCCCTCGTTATACGATCGAGCACTTTTTCAAACGACAAAAGACTCTTAAAGAGATCTTGATCAAAGGGCCCGGGGGAATGTTTATCATGCCTGCCAGCTCAGGGACTCCAGAGCTGGCCGCTTTAAATGCCGGCCAGAAGTTCCATCTGCTGGATGAGTTTGAACAGCTTGCAGATCATCTGGATATCCTATTGATCGATGGAGGCGCCGGAATTTCCCCGAATGTTCTCTTTTTCAATATGGCCGCCCAGGAGACGGTTACCATCGTAACTCCTGAACCCACTTCCATTGCCAGCGCTTATACCTTGATCAGGATTTTATCTACCAAGTATTCGAGAAGGAATTTTTCCATTCTGGTCAATCTAGCGTCCGACGAAGAGGAAGCCCAACAGGCCTTTCAAGAGCTTTTTCTCCACGTGGATCGGTGTTTAAAAAGCCCATCGCTGGAATATTTGGGCTTTATCCCTTTCGATAGGAGAATTTGCGAGGCGGTGAAATTACAGAAAACGGTTCTGGAAATATTTCCCCAATGCCCCGTCAGCCAGCGATTCAGGGAACTGGCCCAATTGATTCTGGATAAACCCATTTCCCGTAAAGAAAGGGGGAATGTCCAATTTTTCAGCAGGAGCTTACTACGATCGGCCAACTAACCCGTTACCGGTCGAGGGATAGGGTTTCGGGGTCCCCCCAAAACGGTACCCCAAAAGAAGCCTTCACCCCGCGGCCCCCGCCGGCCGGTAAGGCCCAAAGGAATCAGTTTATTTTAAATTACCTTCCGCTCATCAATCATATTGCTTATCGTACGGGTGAGAAGGCAGCCAGGCAAATTCCCATTCAAGGACTGGTCAATGCCGGGGTGATTGGCTTGATGGATGCTCTAAATAAGTATGATCCGGGAAAAAATATCCAATTTAAAACGTATGCCGAATACAGAATTCGGGGAGCCATGCTTGATGAATTGAGGTCGCTCGATTTGGTTTCCCGAAGCTATCGGAGTAAATACAACAAGCTGAAACAGGTTCGTGAAAATTTAGCGAAGGGGCGAGAAGAGCCGGTGGGGGATGAGGAGATCGCCCAAGCCATGGATCTTTCTTTGGATGCCTACTATGCCCTGTTAAGGGCTGTCCAGGTTAGCTGGGTTTCAGATTTTGGAAATCAAGAATCCAAACTCCTCCCGGGTGATTATTGCGCTCCTTTAAACCTCGCGGACCAAGAACGAAGTGGTGATCCGTACCAACTTTTCTCCGCGGAAGAGCTTCAGGAAGGTTTGCGTAGGTTGATTGAAGAGCTTCATCCCAAAGAAAAGAGGGTCATCTTCCTCTATTATTATGAAGAACTGACTCTCAAGGAAATTGGCGAAATCATCGGATTCAGCGAATCCCGGATTTGCCAGATCCACGGCCAGGCCATCCACAAATTACACACCAGGCTTACGAAAAGTTTCCCATGTGAATCGGAAGAGAAAGGGAGGAAGAAATTGGAAGCGGCCGAGCAACGATCCGGGAGGCTGAAGATTGAATCAAGGGCGTAGAGATCTGCATTCCCAAAGAACCTAATTCCTGCCTTTCCTGGGAGATTTAAAAGGGAGGGCAGTTACTTTTTGCGAGAGGAAAGGGTCCGTGAGTCATTCGCAGAATCCTTATGTTTTGATCGTAGATGATGATCCGCTTATTCTACTCACTATCCAAGGGTTGTTATTACGCGGGGGCTATCAGGCTGTTTGCGTTCCAAGTGCCCGGCAAGCGCTGCAGGAAATCCAGAAAAGGAACCCCGGCCTCATTTTACTTGACGTTCTGATGCCCGAGATGGATGGCTATGAATTCTGCGCCCATTTGCAGAAAAATAGCGAAACCGCATATATACCCGTAATATTCTTAAGCTCCCTGGAAGACGAGCAGAGTAAAAGCAAGGCCTTTTCCGTTGGGGCGGTGGATTATCTCGTGAAACCAGTTGATGGCGGCCTCTTAGTGCAAAAAGTGCAAGCCCACTTGCAAATGAATCCCCGCTGGTTAAAGCTCCGCCAGGGAACTGGGGGGACCGCAGAAAGAACAGACCTACCTGATTTTAAAAAATTTAAAGAATTCCTGTCTCGGAAATTCAGCCTTTCTCCGGGGAGAGAAAAAAAACTCATCTCCCTTTCCTCTTCCCAGATCTACTCCCTATCCTCGGAAATGGGGATATCGAACCGGCAGGCGGCCATGTCCATGGCCGATTTTTTGCAGCTTCCTTACCTACCCCGGATCATTCCGGATGAGGTTTCCTTAGGGGTTCTTCCCAGTTCATTCTGCAAGAATTACTCGGTTGTCCCCATAAAAGGAAACCGTTCAAAGCCCGCTTTTGTTCTCAGCAATCCCTTTGACTGGGAGCTGATCGATACCTTAAGGAAATTTACACGCCGGGTTGGACCGCTTGAAATTCTGGTAACCGAATTGGGAAGCATCGAATCCCTTTTCCAGGGAATTGGAAAAGGGGAGCGGCATGGTTCCGAAGGGAACGATGGGTTTTTGTTGGACCCGGACCCAAAAGAAAAGTCTCCTTCCATAGCTATGACCGGCAAGTTCCATAACCCCAAGGAAATCTCTCCCGTCCATTCCCTCACGGATTATCTCCTGGAGGCGGCGGTGACGGAAAAGGCCAGTGATATCCATGTTGAGCCTAAAGAAAATGAAGTCATCATTCGTCTGCGAGTCGACGGGAATATGAATGATTTTATGACCTTGGAAACACGGAAGGGGACCAAGCTCATCTCCCGCTTCAAGGCTCTCGCGCAAATGGATATCGCTGAAAGACGCAAGCCTCAGGATGGATCGATGGGGGTAGTTATTCACCAGAAAACCTTGAAGCTCAGGCTGACAACGACCTCCACCCCCAACGGCGAGAGCCTGATTATTCGGGTACTCGAACCGGGCAAAAAGCCGATGAGCCTGAAAGCCCTGGGCATGAGCCCCGAGCAAATAAAGCTGATGGGTCAATTGGCCATTCGGAATCAGGGGCTCATCCTGGTTGTCGGGCCCACCGGCTCCGGAAAGACCACAACCATTTACAGCCTCCTTTCCCAAATCGATTGTCAAACCCGTAGCCTGATTTCGGTGGAAGACCCGGTGGAATATCGCATCCCTCTTGCCAACCAGCAACAGGTCAACAACAAAGGCGGGGTCACTTTTGAGGCGCTGCTCAAATCTTCTGTCCGCCAAGATCCGGATATTCTCTTTATCGGAGAAGTCAGGGACCCCTTTTCCGCAAAAATTGCCATGGATTTTGCCAGCACGGGTCATCTAACTTTTTCCACCCTGCATACCTCCAATGCCACCACAGCTATTTTCCGTTTAGAGAGATTGGAAATCAGCCGGGGGACCATGGCAGACTCCATTCTGGCGATTGTGGCCCAACGATTACTCCGAAAGCTTTGCCCCTTCTGCAAGCGAACAGAACCGATCACGCCGGAGGAAGTCGCACAGATTGCCCCTTTTATGCAAGAGATTCCAACCCATATCGCTCACCCCGTCGGATGCGACCGATGCAATCAGACTGGGTACAGCGGTCGGGAGGGAATCCAGGAGGTCATTCACTGTGACGCGAATGTGGCCAGGATGATCCGGGTTGGTGATTCCATATCCGAAATCCGGGAGTATGTTTTTCGAAGAGGGGATCAACTGATCAGCCATGGGGCGTTGGAGAGGGTTAAAAATTTGACCTTTTCTTTAGAGGAGGTTTACGAAAAGGTTCTGGTTGAGGAGAAGCGTCCAGAGTCCGGACCAATAGAGCCCCAAAAGAGCACTATTGCTCAGGCGATACAGGATAACCGGAGGACCCCCCCCTCGATCCTGGTAGTGGAGGATGACCTCGCCACCCAAAAGATGATTTCCCATTTTTTGGAGAATGAGGGATACAAGGTGGTGGTTGCGGCTGATGGAATTGATGCCCTTATTAAAATGGGGGAATCCCGCTTTGACCTCATCCTCTCGGATATCAATATACCAAACCTGGACGGCTTTAGACTCCTAGAGATGGTTCAGCAGAAAGGATTCACGGCGCCGGTAATCCTGATGACGGGAAGTGCTGATCAGGAGGATGAAATCAAAGGAATGGAACTGGGCGCGGCCCTTTACCTCAAAAAGCCCATTCGAAAGGAATTGCTCCTTCTCCAGGTTCGAAAAATTCTGCAACCCAAGAAATTGGAATCCAAGGTTGAGGCAACCCAGCCCCTCTCAATCCTGTAATGGATGGCTGGAATGAAAAAGAAGATCCACCGAACCAATGCCTTCGGCGGGATGGACTCCCGCTTTCACGGGAGAGACAGGAGTCTGGAGTTTTTCCGCAGCCGGTTAGTTCAAAGGATGACTTAAACCAACGGAATTGAATTTAGGAGGAGAGGAAAATTTCCGTGGGTGCTCCCTTACGCATACTCAGCATCGAAGATTCAGAAGACGACGCCCTGTTGATCCTGCGTGAACTCCGACGCGGAGGATATGATCCGATTTCCACGCGGGTGGATACTCCCGAGGACATGGAGGCCGAACTGGACCGCGAACCCTGGGATATCGTGATCGCAGATTATGTGATGCCCCGATTCAATGGATTAGAGGCCTTAAAACTTATGCAAGGGAAAGGGCTGGATTTGCCCTTTATCCTGCTTTCGGGTAAGGCCAGCGAAGAGACGCTCATTGAGGCCATGAAGGCCGGGGCTCACGACTATATCTTAAAAGGCAATCTATCAAGGCTGGGTCCCGCGGTTAAACGTGAGCTACACGAAGCGGCGGTGCGGAAGGAGCGCAAACAGGCGGAGAAGGCCCTGCGGAGAAGCGAAGAGACGGCCATGCGCATGGCCCAAGAAAATGCGCTGATGGCGGAGATTGGGCAAATTATCGGCTCTACTCTGAATCCTGAAGACGTATATGAACATTTTGCGGAGAAAGTTCGTAACTTTATACCTTTCGATAGAATCGTTATTAATCTCGTCAATCCCGATCAGGAAACCATTACCATAACTTACCTTTCTGGATTGGAAGTAGAAGGACGATGCGTGGGCGATATCATGCCCCTGAAAAATTCGATTATGGAAAGAAGCAGGCGATCGGGCCTAATCGTTGAGCTGGGGACCATAAAGGAGGTGGAAGATCAATTCCCGAACTTTTTGCCGGCTTTCCGGGCTGGATTGCGAACGTTAATTTCTGTTCCGTTGATCTACAGGGATCGGATGATCGGAACTTTGCAACTTCAGTCAACAGAAGCAAGAGCCTATACCGATGGGGATCTTAAGCTGGCCGAACGTATCGCCAATCAGATCGCCGGATCCATTGCCAATTCCCAGCTTTTCAACGAGCGCCAGCGGGCAGAGGCGGAATGCCTTCAGAGTCATGAGGAGGCCCGGCAACTGGCTGAAGAGAATGCCGTCATGGCCGAGATCGGGCGCATCATCAGTTCGACTCTGGATATCGATACGGTGTATGAACGCTTTGCTGAGGAAGTTCGCAAATTGATCCCCTTCGATCGTTTATCCATTAGTATTATTGATTTCGAAAAAAGGAATTTTACCATTCCTTATGTTTTCGGCGTGGAGGTTGCCGATCGCCTGAAGGGGCAGACGGTTCCCTTATCGGGCACAGCGGCGGAAGCCGTCGTCAAGAGCAGTTTGAGCCTGCTCCTTCATAAGGAGAATGAAGAAGAGACCCCTGGCCTTTTGCTGGGCGTCCGCCCTCTTTTCGGGGCTGGGCTTCAATGCATCATGGCGATCCCTCTGGTTTCCCGAGACAGGGTAATCGGCGTTTTGAACATCCAGTCGACTAAGCTCCATGCCTATGCCGGGAGGGAGTTGAAACTGGGAGAAAGAGTGGGGAATCAAATTGCGGGAGCCATTGCCAATGCCCTACTTTTCCTCGAGCGCAAACGGGTAGAGGAGGCGCTGCGAGAGAGTGAGGGAACAGCCCAGAGGCTGGCCGAAGAGCGTACCGTCCTAGCCGAGATTGGTCGTATTATCAGTTCCACTTTGAACATCGAAGAGGTATACGAGCGATTCGCCGAGGAAGTCCAAAAACTGATCCTCTGTGATCGGATCGCGGCCAACCTTTTCATCCCCGAGAAAAATGCCTTTGCCATAACTTACCTCTATGGGTTTAACGTCCCGGGAAGGTCGGTTGGCAATGTTTTGTCGATGGAGGGAACAGCCAACGCAGAGTGCCTGGGTACCGGCTCGAGCCTGTTGATCCAGCCAGAAAGCGCAGAGGAGGTTGAAGGTCGATTTCCTGCCTTATTGGTCCCTTATCAAGCCGGATTGAAGTCGATGATGGTCGTTCCTTTGATCTCCGGTAACCTGATAATTGGGGTCGTGCATTTTCAAGCGAAAAAAAAGAAGGCCTATACAAATCAGGACCTCAGACTGGCTGAAGCTATTGCCAATCAGATTGCCGGGGCCATTGCCAATGCCCAGTTGTTCGTGGCCCGCAAGCGAGCCGAGGGATCGCTCCTGCAGGCCAACCAGGAATGGAAACGGACCTTCGACAGCGTGCCGGACCTGATCGCGATTCTGGACGAACAGAGCCGGATCGTGCGGGTGAACAAGGCAATGGCGGAACGACTGGGCCGCTCCCCCGAGGCGAGCGTGGGGATGCGATGCTTCCAGCACATCCACGGAACGGAGACCTCGCCCGCCTTCTGCCCTCATGTCTTGACCCTGGCGGATGGGGAGGAGCACGTCGCGGAAATGCATGAGGATCGCCTGGGCGGAGATTTCCTGGTCAGCACGACCCCGATGTCTGATGTTCAGGGTCGGATAATCGGGACCGTCCACGTCGCCCGGGACATCACCGAGCGTAAGCGAGCGGAGGCAGCGCTTCGGAAAAGTGAAGAGGAAGCGCAGCGGTTGGCCCATGAAAATGCGACTTTGGCTGCGATTGGTCGGATCATTAGCTCTACGTTGGATATTGAAAACGTATATGAACGGTTTGCGGAGTTGGTGAAGGAGGTCATTAACTTTGACCGCATTATGATCAACGTCAACGATTTGGAAGAGAATACGGTCACTGTTGTGTATTCCGCAGGCACAGATGTTCCTGGGCGTCGGATTGGGGAGGTCACCTCGTTGAGGGGGTCCATCAACGAAGAAATTGTGCGCACTCACTCGAGCTTCTTCAGACCCGGGGAAAGTATTTCAGAGCTTGCAAAAACTTATCCCGCCCTTTTGCCCTATGGCCAGGTTGGACTTCGTTCCGAGATGGCGGTCCCTTTGATGTCCCCAAATGGGGTGATCGGGGTTCTTCATTTTCAGTCCTTCCAGTCGAATGCTTATACTCCAAAGGATGTGAGCCTTGCTGAAGGAGTGGCGAATCAAATTGCTGGGGCCATTGCGAATTCCCAGCTTTTCAACGAGCGCAAGCGGGCGGAGGAGGCGCTGCGGGAAAGCGAGAGGCAGGCCCAGGGATTAGCCAGAGAGAGTGCCATTTTGGCGGAGATCGGCCGAATCGTCAGTTCCAGCTTGAGCATTGAGGAGGTATACAAACGATTTTGCGATGAAGTAAGAAAACTTCTTACCTTCGACTGGATTGTTATCACGCTGATCAATAAGGAAGAAAATACTCTGGTCATCCGTTATCTAGAAGGGACTTCGGCCCCCGGAAGAAAACAGGGAGAGGCCTTCCCGATGGAGGGAACGATCACCGCCGCGGTCATTCAAAGACGAAAGGGTCTAATCTTTCATCCCCAGGAGGAAAGAGAGGTCGAATCGGTCTTCCCTGCGCTCTTGCCGGATTTC
>Ga0187865_1004303_pt1 | contig 10733 bp, 9 predicted proteins | sample June2016WEW_11_1_2_FD_132989 | JGI IMG/M metagenome (GOLD analysis project Ga0187865, IMG submission 132989) | Peatland microbial communities from SPRUCE experiment site at the Marcell Experimental Forest, Minnesota, USA - June2016WEW_11_100 | ecosystem: Environmental > Terrestrial > Soil >...
CACGCCCCTGCGCAACGCGCTGCTGACGCACGGGGACTATTTCATGCACCTGGCGGACCTCAAGTCCTATCTGGAGGCGGATCAGCGGCTGCTCGACTTGTATGCCGAACCCGACGCCTGGGCGCGCAAGGCGATTTTGAATGTGGCCGCCTCCGGAAAGTTTTCCAGCGACCGCACCATCGCCGAATATGCAGACGCCATCTGGAAGGTGGGACCATGCCCTGTGCCATAGCGGAATGTCAAGGGTCGAAAAAAGAGGAAAGGGTAGCTATATGGAAATCTCGAAACTTGCCGGCCAGCCTGCCGACCCGTCGCTGCTGATCAATGTGCCCCGGTTGGTGAGCGCGTATTACACGGGGCGGCCGGATCCATCCGTGCCCACACAGCGCGTCGTGTTTGGAACTTCCGGGCATCGCGGCTCCGCGCTCGACAACGCCTTCAACGAGGCGCACATCCTCGCCATCACCCAGGCGATCTGCCTCTATCGCAAGCAGCAGGACATTGACGGACCCCTCTACATCGGCACCGATACGCACGCCCTTTCGGAGCCCGCTTTTGCCAGCGCTTTGGAGGTGCTCGCAGCAAATGGCGTCGACGTGATGGTCGATGCGGACCACGGTTACACTCCGACCCCGGTCATCTCGCACGGGATTCTCACCTACAATCGCGACCGCAAGCGAGGTCTGGCGGACGGCATCGTCATCACCCCGTCGCATAACCCGCCGCGATTCGGCGGCTTCAAATACAATCCACCCCATGGCGGACCTGCGGATACTCACGTTACGCAATGGATAGAACGGAAGGCCAACGCCTTCATTGCCGACGGCCTGCGCGGGGTGGCGAGAGTACCGTTTGAGCGCGCCCGGAGTGCGCCCACTGTACATCCCTATCCGTACCTCGATTCCTATGTTGGCGATCTTCCCTCGGTGATCGATCTGCAGGCAATCCGAGAAAGCAAGGTTCGCATCGGGGTGGATCCGTTGGGCGGTGCCAGCGTGGCGTACTGGGATGCGATTGGCGACCGCTACGGACTCAACCTGGAAGTTGTGAACCACGCCATCGATCCGACCTTTCGCTTCATGACCGTCGATTGGGACGGCCAGATCCGCATGGACCCTTCGTCGGTATATGCGATGGCCCGCATGGTCGGCCTCAAGGAGCGATTCGACGTAGCCTTTGCCAGCGACACCGACGCCGACCGGCATGGAATTGTAAGCCACAGCCATGGGCTGCTCGACCCAAACCACTATCTCTCGGTTGCCATCTCCTACCTTTTTACCCAGCGCCCGCAATGGTCGCGGTCCGTCGCCGTCGGCAAGACCGTCGTCAGCAGCAGCATGATCGATCGCGTGGTACACAAGCTGGGCCGACGCCTGGTTGAAGTTTCGGTAGGCTTTAAATGGTTCGTGGAAGGACTCATGGACGGCTCCCTCGGCTTCGGCGGCGAGGAAAGCTCGGGAGCATCATTTTTGCGCCGCGACGGCACGGTCTGGACGACAGACAAAGACGGGCTTGTACCCAACCTGCTGGCTGCGGAAATCACCGCGCGCACGGGGAAGGACCCGGGCGAGCACTATCAGGAACTGACCGTCGAGTTCGGCACGCCCTACTACACCCGCATCGACGCTCCAGCAACGCCGGAGGAAAAGGCGAAGCTTGAAAAACTATCGCCCGAGCTGGTTGTAACCGCGGAGCTCGCCGGCGACCCGATCACCGCCAAACTCACTGCGGTCCCGGGGGATGGCGCGCCGATCGGAGGCCTCAAGGTTCTGACTGCGAACGGCTGGTTTGCCGCCCGGCCCTCCGGTACCGAGAACATCTACAAAATCTATGCGGAGAGCTTTAAGGATCAAAGTCATTTGGCGGCGATCGTAAAAGAAGCTCAAGAGATCGTGAACCATGCCCTAAAGTCCTTTGATTCGGGTTACCAGCAGCGGGAGGGTGGCGAATGAGTGACGATAGCCAGTCGGTGAATCTTCCCCCGTTTCCGGCAGAATACCGCGCCTCGGGCTTGCTCCTGCACGTTACGTCGTTGCCCTCGCCGTACGGCATTGGCGATGTCGGGCCGGGGGCCATCAACTGGATCGATCGGCTTCACTACGCCGGACAAAGCTGGTGGCAGGCCTTGCCCCTGGGGCCCACGGGGTACGGCAACTCCCCGTATCAACCGCTGTCGTCTTTCGTCGGCAACAGACTACTGATCAGCCCGGACTGGCTGATCGAGGACGGGTTGTTAACCGCAGGCGAATGCGCCCCCCCCTCGTTTCCGAAGACCACTGTCGATTACGGCACGGTTATCCCGTTCAAACACCGGTTGCTGGAGAGAGCTTGGATTAACTTCAGCGCTGGGGCGTTTCCGCCATTAAAGACCGCATTTGAACAGTTCTGCCATGACCAGGCGCACTGGCTCGAAGATTACGCCCTGTTTCGGGTACTAAAAGCCAGACACAACGGAGCTTACTACCTCGATTGGCCGGCAGAGTTGATCCAGCGCGTGCCGACGGCTCTGGCCGGAGCCCGGCGCGATCTGGCAACCCAGATCGATCAAATTTGCTTTGCTCAATTCCTGCTATTCCGCCAGGGCGAACGGCTAAAAAAACATGCCAGAACGAAGGGTGTGCGCCTGATTGGCGACCTGCCCTTTTTCGTCTCTCCTGACTCGAGCGACGTTTGGGCCAATCCAGAGTTCTTCCTGCTTGACGACCGGCACAGGACACGCTTCGTAGCCGGTGTGCCTCCGGATTATTTTAGCTCGCAGGGACAGCTGTGGGGCAACCCCGTCTACAACTGGGACGCCCTGCGTCGGACCGGCTATCGCTGGTGCATCGATCGCATCCGTTCGCTGCTTGCCCACGTGGACGCGATCCGTCTGGATCATTTTCGCGGGTTCGCAGCCGCCTGGCACGTTCCGGCCGGAGCAACTACGGCCCAATCCGGCCAGTGGGTCCCGGGTCCGGGCCCTGATTTCTTCAGCACGGTGAAGCGAGAGTTAGGCGTACTGCCCTTCATCGCTGAGGATCTGGGCTTGATCACGCCGGACGTTGGTGCCCTCCGTGACCAGTTCTGCATCCCCGGGACAAGGGTCCTGCAGTTTGCTTTCGACGGCCATTCAGATAACCCGTACCTCCCCCACAACTACGTCTCCAACACCGTCGTTTACACCGGGACCCATGATAACCCCACGACTCGGGGATGGTATGAGGATCTGCCGTCGTACCAGCGGCAAAACTTGTGGAGTTATCTCAAGTCGCCGGAACGGGAAGGCGGCGAGGTCTCCTGGGAGTTGATGCGCCTGGCGTGGTCATCCGTGGCTGCGCTCGCCATCGCTCCCCTGCAAGATCTGCTCAACCTCGGGCCAGAAGCCCGAATGAATGTCCCCGGCCGCGCGGAAGGCAACTGGACCTGGCGCTGTACCGAAGAGGTGATGTCCGCCTCAGCCTTCGACTCACTGCGGGATTTGACCAGGACCTCAAACCGCCTGCGCCCGCTTCGGCGTCCGCTAGCGGGCGAAAGGTTGGAGGGTGTCTCATGACCCCGCGCCCTGTTGTTTTCCTAGTCGACGTCGACAACACACTCATCGACAACGACCGTATCCAGAATGACCTCAAGCGCCACCTGGAACGGGAGTTCGGAACGGCCTGCCGCGACCGGTACTGGGCGATTCTCGAACAGCTCTTCAAGGATCTGGGCTACCGCGATTATCTCGGGGCCCTGCAACGCTACCGGGTCGAACACCCGAAGGATATTCACCTGTTGTCCATGTCCTCATTCCTGGTGGACTACCCCTTCGCCAATCGTCTCTATCCTGCATCGCTCGACGCTCTGGAACGCTTCCGCTCGTGGGGCCCGACGGTCATTCTCTCGGACGGCGATGTGGTTTTTCAACCGCGGAAGATCGAACGGTCCGGCATCTTCGAAGCGGTGGAAGGCCATGTACTCATCTACATTCATAAAGAGGAAGAGCTGGAGGATGTCGAGCGGCGTTACCCGGCTGAGCACTACGTCCTGGTGGACGACAAACTGCGCATTTTAGCCGCAGTGAAGAAAGCCTGGAGCTCGCGCGTGACCACGGTATTTCCCCGGCAGGGGCAGTATGCCCGGGATCGAGACATTCTCGCTCAATGCCCGCCTGCCGACCTGACGGTCAATCGCATCGGCGATCTTCTTGACTACGATCTCGCCGCCCTGCTGGCGGGCCAACGGCCAGCTCAACTTTCTCAGGAGGTGACAGGATGAAAGCAACCCAACTGCTCCACAACCTGGGCCAGAGTCTCTGGCTCGACAATATTACCCGCGACTTGCTCAACAGCGGCACACTCAAGAGATATATCGAAGAGCTGTCGGTGACCGGGCTCACTTCGAATCCGACGATCTTCGACCATGCGATCAAAAACAGCACTGCGTACGACGCCGAGATCCGCAAAAAGCTCGACGAGGGTAAATCAGGCGAGGAACTGTTCTTCGATCTGGCCCTTGAGGACCTCACCCGGGCCGCCGAACTGTTCCGACCGATCTACGAACGAACCAACGGCGTCGACGGGTGGGTATCGTTGGAGGTTTCGCCCCTGCTCGCCCACAACACCCCCAGCACTCTCGCTGCGGCCAAGACTCTGCACGACCGAGCGGGGGGGCGTCCGAACCTGTTAATCAAGATTCCCGGCACGAAGGAAGGTTTGCCGGCGATCGAAGAGGCGATTTTCGCCGGTGTCCCTGTCAACGTCACGCTGTTGTTTTCCCGCGAGCAGTACGTCGCCGCGGCCGAAGCTTTTTTGCGAGGCGTCGAGCGGCGCATCGATGCCGGACTCAGGCCCGATGTCGGTTCCGTGGCTTCCGTTTTCGTGAGCCGTTGGGACGCCGCGATTGCCGGTAAGGTACCTGCCGCGCTGAGCAATAGGCTCGGTATCGCTATCGCCAAGCGTGCTTACAAAGCGTACCGCGACCTGCTCGCCTCACCCCGGTGGCAGCGGACCTATAACGCCGGCGCGCGTCCGCAGCGCCTGCTGTGGGCGAGCACCGGAACCAAGGACCCCAAGGCGCCCGATGTGCTTTATATCAAGGCGTTGGCTGCGCCCTTCACGGTGAACACGATGCCCGAGGGAACGTTGAAGGCACTCGCGGACCACGGGGATCTGAGCGAAATCATGTCGGCCGACGGGGGAGACTGCGAAACGGTATTGAACCAGTTCGGTGCGGCCGGCATCGATATCGATGACCTGGCCGCAAGGCTCCAGGACGAGGGGGCCAAATCCTTCGTGAATTCCTGGAACGAGCTGATGGGCGTGATTGCTTCCAAGAGCGCCACCCTTGCAAAGGCCGGCTAAACCCGGGGAGGGCTCCATGAAGGTGCTGGTTGTCGATGTAGGCGGAAACCACGTAAAGATCCTCGCCACCGGACAAAAACAATCTCGGGAATTTCCCTCCGGGCCCACGTTGACGGCCAAACAGATGGTCGCCGGCGTCAAGAAGCTCGCCGCGGACTGGAAGTATGACGTGGTATCGATCGGCTATCCAGGCCTGGTCATCAACAATCGACCGCTGGCGGAACCACCTAACCTCGGATGCGGCTGGATGGGATATAACTTTAGAGCCGCATTCAAGCGTCGCGTCAAGGTCGTGAATGACGCAGCGATGCAAGCCCTCGGAAGCTACAGGGGTGGAAAGATGCTTTTTCTCGGGCTGGGGACCGGCCTCGGTTCCACGATGATTGTGGACGGCATCGTCGAACCTATGGAACTGGGCCATCTGCCGTACAGGAAAGGGACCTACGAGGATTATGTGGGAATACGCGGCTTACAACGGGGGAAAAAGAAATGGCGGCGCCATGTCGCGGACGTGGTGAGCCGCCTGATTGCGGCCCTCGAACCCGATGACGTGGTTATCGGAGGAGGCAATGTAAAGAAACTGAAGGAGTTACCCAAGGGTTGCCGCATAGGGGACAACGCGAATGCTTTCCGGGGCGGGTTTCGCCTGTGGGAGAAAACGGACCCGCGCAGAGGTTCAATTTTCCCTAAGGCCTCTCCCGTCATCATCCCGAAAACGCAAGAGGAGTAAAGAAAATGATCAAAAAAATCGCCCCGCTCATTGAACGCCAAACATGGAAGCGCCTTGCAGCTCACTATCAACAGGTCCGTAAGCTGCATCTACGCAAGCTTTTTGCGGATGATCCCACCCGCGGCGAGCGCATGACGGTCGAAGCGGTCGGCCTGTACCTGGATTATTCGAAGAATCGCATAACCGACGAGACCCTCGAATGGCTCCTCCAGTTGGCGGAGGACTGCGGCCTCCGCGGGCGCATCGAGGCCATGTTCCGGGGCGAGAAAATCAATGTTACGGAAAACCGCGCGGTCTTGCATGTGGCCCTGCGCGCGCCTAAAGGAGCCTCCATCGTCGTGGACGGCGAGAACGTCGTGCCCCAAGTCCACGCCGTGCTCGACAAGATGGCTGATTTCTCCAACCGCGTGCGGAGCGGCGCGTGGAAGGGGCACACCGGGAAACGCATTCGCAACGTCATCAACGTCGGCATCGGCGGCTCCGACCTCGGTCCGGTCATGGCCTACGAAGCATTGAAGCATTATAGCGAGCGAGCAATGACCTTTCGGTTTGTTTCCAATGTAGACAGCACCGACTTTGCCGAGGCTGTTCGGGATCTCGAGCCGGCGGAGACTCTCTTCGTCATCTCTTCGAAGACTTTCACCACCCTGGAAACCATGACCAATGCGCGCACGGCCCGCGATTGGTCACTTACAGGCTTCGGAGGGGACGAAAAGTCGGTCGCCAAGCACTTTGTTGCGGTATCGACCAATACGGCGGAAGTGGCCAAGTTCGGCATTGATACCGCCAACATGTTCGGGTTCTGGGATTGGGTCGGCGGACGCTACTCCATGGATTCAGCGATCGGACTTTCTACGATGGTGGCCGTCGGCCCGGATCACTTTCGGGCCATGCTGTACGGTTTCCACCAGATGGACGAACACTTCCGCACCACTCCCTTTGAGCGAAACCTGCCGGTTCTCATGGGACTCCTGGGCATTTGGTACAACGACTTCTTCGGCGCTCATACCGTCGCGGTGCTGCCGTATGAGCAGTACCTGAAACGGTTCCCGGCTTATCTGCAGCAGTTGACCATGGAGAGCAACGGCAAACACGTCACGCTCGATGGTCAGCAAGTCTCCTGCGATACCGGCCCCATCTATTGGGGGGAACCAGGGACAAACGGCCAGCACTCTTTTTACCAGATGATCCATCAAGGAACGAGGCTCATTCCTTGCGACTTCATCGCGTTCCATCAGACGCTCAACCCGCTCAGCCGGCACCACGACATTCTCATGGCGAACGTGTTCGCTCAGGCCGAGGCGCTGGCCTTCGGCAAGACCTCCGAGCAAGTCAAGGCCGAGGGCACGCCGGATTGGCTCGTCCCCCACCGGGTCTTCGAGGGCAACCGCCCGTCGAATATGATTCTCGCCCGGCGGCTCACCCCGGAAACCCTCGGGAAACTCGTCGCCCTTTACGAGCACAGCGTCTTTACCCAGGGCACGATCTGGAGCGTCGACTCGTTCGACCAGTGGGGTGTCGAACTGGGCAAGCAACTGGCCCAGCGAATTATCCCGGAACTCGAGAGCAAGGGGAAACCCGCGCTGACCCATGATAGCTCAACCAATCACCTGATTTCCCAGTACCGAAAATTGAAGGAGGCCTTATGAAATCTCTCGGCTTGAACGAACAACAACTGCAGAAAATGAAGACCCATCCCGGTTTCATCGCGGCCCTGGATCAAAGCGGCGGCAGCACGCCCCACGCGCTGAGTCTTTACGGAATCAAAGCGGACGCGTGGTCCAACGAGGAGGAGATGTTCACAATCGTGCACCAGATGCGCACGCGCATCATCACGAGCCCCAGCTTCACCGGCGAACGGATTATCGGCGCCATCCTGTTCGAGAACACCATGGACAGGGACGTCGAGAAGCGGCCGACCGCAGACTATCTTTGGAAGGTGAAACAGATTGTTCCTTTTCTGAAGGTGGACAAGGGCCTTGCCGCCGAGAAGGACGGGGTCCAGTTGATGAAGCCCATGCCCGGGCTTGCTGCGCTGCTCGATAAAGCTAGAGCGAAGGGGATCTTCGGAACCAAGATGCGTTCGGTAATAAAGGAGGCCAACACAGCCAGCATCAAAAACGTTGTGAACCAACAGTTCGAAGTCGCCGGGCAGATCATCTCCGCCGGCCTCCTTCCGATCGTCGAGCCGGAAGTTGACATTCACTGCCCGGAAAAGGCCAAAGCCGAAGAGTTGCTCAAAGCTGCCATCCTCAATCAGCTCGACGGATTGCCAGCCGGTCAGTTGGTCATGCTCAAGCTCACCCTACCGGAGCAAGATGACTTCTACACCGATTTCGTCAGACATCCCAAAGTCCTGCGGGTCGTTGCACTTTCGGGCGGTTACTCGCGGCAGGAGGGCAACAACCGCCTGCGCAGGAATCACGGCATCGTGGCGAGTTTTTCGCGGGCGCTGGTAGAAGGGCTGTCGGCCCAGCAATCCGACGCTGAGTTCAATGCCCTGCTTGATAAATCCATTCAGAGTATTTTTGATGCGTCCAACACCTGAGTAGGCGGACAAGCCCCATGTATGATCGCTGTTCATCGCTTCATTGAGGTCTCGTTTGGAATGGCGGTGGCCTCACCCTCACCTACGTCTGAGCGGGGCATGAACTGACAAGTAGACTGGGTTCAGGGGGGAGCCTACATCGTTGAGGCGAGGGTATTATGGTTGAAATGGTGAAAAACATTTTCCTCATGGTCAGCGCCCTCTTCCCTATCGTGAATCCACTGGGGGGAAGCCCCATCTTTCTGTCGTTCACGGGGGAATATTCAACGTCCATGCGGCGGGCGCTTTCGCGACAGATCGCGATCAATAGTTTTTTATTGCTCCTTGGCTCATACCTGTTTGGAACGTATGTTCTCGCCTTTTTCGGGATTTCCTTACCGGTGGTCCAGATCGGGGGAGGATTGATTGTAATCTCAAGCGGCTGGACGATGTTGAAGACGCCGAATGACCATAAGCAGGAACGCCATGAAGTGCAGGCAAAAATAAATCCCCGAGACACATTTGATAATGCGTTTTATCCCCTGACCTTGCCCCTGACCGTGGGGCCGGGGTCGATTTCCGTAGCCGTCACATTGGGCGCAAATGCTACCCCCCATTACGGAACCCATCACTTGCTTATTGTGGCGGCACTCATCGGATGCCTCGTGATCGCGCTCAGTATTTTCCTCTGCTACGGATTCGCGGACTATTTCGCCCGATTTCTGGGGCCGACAGGGATGAGCGTGTTCATGCGGCTCTCTACATTTCTATTGATCTGTATAGGAGTGCAGATTGTGTGGAACGGGGTGAGCGCGCTCCTCGCCTCGCTGCCATTGCACCTTCGTTAAATGGGCGGGTCGGGCATAGACTAAACAAACCCTGGTCTACCCCGTCCGATTCTCCAATCCTTGGTCTGAGAATTGTGACCCGGGAGGATTTGGGATATGGACAAGGGAACAGATCATGACCTCTTCTCTCTAACGGAGCAGATGCTCCCAACCGATAAGGGATGAGCAAATTTGGGATGTGAGGAGGATATATGCGCGTTGGAATTGCGACCGATCACGGAGGATTTGCTTTGAAGGAAGAATTGCTCGGCCAGCTTCGCGCCGCGGGACATGAGGTCGTCGATTTCGGCGCTCACCGCCTGAGCGAGGGCGATGACTATCCTGACTATGTGGTCCCGCTTGCACTCGCCGTAGCCGCGCAGAAGGTCGAGCGCGGGGTGGCGATCTGCGGCAGCGGCGTCGGCGCGTCGGTGTGCGCCAATAAGGTTCAGGGCATTCGCGGGGCGTTAATCCACGACCACTTCTCGGCCAGGCAAGGAGTCGAGGATGATCACATGAACATCCTTTGCATGGGCGGAAGGACCGTGGGACCGGCTGTCGCCTGGGACCTTGTCCAGACGTTCCTTGCCTCCGAGTTCAGCCAGGCCGAGCGGCACCTGCGGCGCCTGGGCAAAGTGGCTGCCCAGGAGGCGCGAGGGGGCGACGACCCGCGAGAGGCCGGATCTACACCGGTGAGGACCTAGGGAAGGCACTCCATGGCTGGGATTACGACCGACAATCAGGGCAAGAGCTTTCCGCTCGGCGCCGCCGTATGCCCTGATGGCGTAAACTTCAGTATCTTCTCCAAGCACAGCACCGCGGTGGAGTTGCTCCTTTTCGAGCGCGTGGACGACCCCAAGCCGTCTCGCGTGGTCACGCTCGATCCGCGGACGAATCGCACCTACCACTACTGGCACACGTTTGTGCGAGGGGTGAAGGCACGACAACTCTATGCCTATCGAGTCCGTGGCCCATACGCTCCGGAGCGCGGGCTTCGATTCGATCCGGATAAGGTTCTCCTGGATCCCTACGGGAAGTGCGTGGCCCGGCCGCCAGGATATAGCCGCCAAGCTGCGTGTCATCGCGGCGACAACGCCGCCGCGGCGGTCAAAAGCGTCGTCGCGGACCCGAGCACGTACGATTGGGAAGGCGATAGGCCCCCGCGGAGGCCCTTCGCCAAGACGGTGATTTACGAGATGCATGTGGGCGGCTTCACCAGGCATCCCAGCTCCGGCATCGGGGCCGCCCGGCGGGGCACCTATGCCGGGCTGGCGGAAAAAGCCCCATACTTGCAGGACCTTGGAGTCACTGCGGTCGAATTGCTCCCC
>Ga0187865_1004313_pt1 | contig 10695 bp, 11 predicted proteins | sample June2016WEW_11_1_2_FD_132989 | JGI IMG/M metagenome (GOLD analysis project Ga0187865, IMG submission 132989) | Peatland microbial communities from SPRUCE experiment site at the Marcell Experimental Forest, Minnesota, USA - June2016WEW_11_100 | ecosystem: Environmental > Terrestrial > Soil >...
GAGAACGTGGCCTACGGCCTGCGAGTGAAGGGGATGGGACAGACGGGCGTCGAGCGGGCGGTAGCCGAAGTCCTGACCCTTGTCGGTCTAAAAGGATACGAGCGCCAGTTCCCCCACCAGCTATCCGGCGGAGAACAGCAGCGCGTGGCCTTGGCCCGGGCTGTAATCATTCAGCCCCGGGTGCTCCTTTTTGACGAGCCCCTCTCCAACCTGGATGCCAAGCTCCGGGTCCACATGCGCAGCGAGATCCGGCGCCTGCAGAAATCCCTGTCCATCACCGCGATTTACGTCACTCATGATCAGGAAGAAGCCATGGCCATCTCGGACCATATTGCCGTGATGAACGAGGGAAAGATCGTCCAGATCGGGACGGCCGAGGATCTTTATCTCCAGCCCAACTCCTCTTTCGTAGCCCGGTTCATCGGCAAGATTAACCCTCTCCCCGCCGTAGTGAAGGAGGCAAGCCGGGACGGGGTGGTCGTAGAGATCTTGCGAAAACATTTTCCGGTTGCCAACCAGGGTATGGAATTCGGGGCCGGCCAGAAAGTGAATGTATTTATTCGCCCGGAATCTGTCGTCCTAACGAAAGAGATTCAAGAAGGGCAGTTCAGGGGGATCATCCGGGAGCGGACTTTCCTGGGAGAGAAGGTTGACTATCTGCTGGAGGTTGATGGCCATCAAATCAGCGCCACTTCTTACGATCCTTTGCGGCACGGGACCTTTTCCCTGCACGAGGAAGTGGGAGTCCTATTTGACTCCCAGACGATAAAGATTCTCCGGGAAGAAGGAAAAGCGCGATGAAGCCTCGATCATTTTTATCCTTGCCTCTGATCTTCTCTGCCGCCCTATGGGTCTGGATTCCCCTGACCTATGGGCAAGAGGAATACCACGGGGCCGATTCCGTATTTGAGACCAAGGATATGATCATTCTCTGGGCCATTCTGAAAGGTCCGGATGAGGAGCATTCCTGGGTCTATATCAAAATCCTCTTCCCCGGAGCCGGTCCCAATCCCTGGCAAAGTTTTCGCGTAGAGGCGGTCGACCCCTTCTCCCGGGAAAAAGAATGGGTAACCCCAAGAGAGAAGGTAGAAGAAGAAAATGTAGTCAAGACCCCCCGCTCTTCTTTCCGGGATAAGACGGGAAGAAGGATCCTGTTTTACCGGGAGCAAGATGCCGTGGATCGACCCGGGCGGATCGTCTTTTACCAGGGAGTTCCTGACACCACGCCGGAATTGGGTACGCAAGCCCAATTGAAGGATTACTTTAACCAGGCTTTGAAGCGGCTGAAGAAGCCATAAGGAGGACTCTATGATAACCAAAGCTCAACTGGCCGGAATGATCGACCATTCCCTTCTGCGGCCTCAGTCCACACGGGATGAATTGAAAAAGCTCTGTGCCGAAGCCGTCCAGTTTGAATTCAAGGCGGTCTGCATCAATCCGGTTCATGTGGGCGATGCTGCCTCTTTTTTGAAAGGCAGTGGAGTCCTCATCTGTTCCGTCGTAGGGTTCCCCTTCGGTACCCACCCTGCAAGGGTTAAGGCCGCCGAGACCAAGGAAGTGATCAAGCTGGGAGCCCGGGAGGTCGATATGGTCATCCGCATGGGGGCGCTGAAAGAGGGGCGGAATCATGAGGTGGTGGAAGATATTCGAGCTGTGGTGGAAGCAGCCTCCGGCTTCCCGGTAAAAGTCATCCTGGAGACCTGCTACCTGACCGAGGAAGAGAAAATCCGGGGATGCAAATTAGCCGTGGAGGCCGGCGCTTCTTTTGTCAAGACCTCAACCGGTTTTGGGGCTGCAGGCGCCACGGTGGAGGACGTGAAATTGATGCGCAAGATTGTGGGAGAGCATAGGGGCGTAAAGGCAGCCGGTGGAATCAAGACCTTCGCCGATGCCCTGAAAATGATCGAAGCGGGCGCCAACCGCTTGGGCACCAGTGGAAGTGTGGCGATTATTCGGGAGTTGGAAAAGGGAGCCCAATGAAGTTCGAGGGCCCAGGGTTCCGAAAGTTCAGAGGCCGAACCGGGGGGCATTGACATCCCAAAGGAAAAAGAGCAAAATCTTTTTTGTGGAGGGAAGATTTTTTAGGCCCCTCCATAAATTTAAGAAGGGAGTTTGGGCAAGATGAAACCGAAAAAGACGTTTTCCCGGTTCGTAGTGACTTCATTAGTTTTGGCATTGTCCATTTCCTGCAGTACCGTCGAGCCTTCCATTCGCGATAGGGACGTAGCCCGACTAACACCCGGGATGTCGGAAGAAGAAGTGATAAAAATTCTTGGATCTAAGCCGCAGTCAAGGCTAACCCAACCGGACGGAAATACGGAAATCACCTGGTCGTCTCAGAGTGGAGGTACCATTTTTTCTTTTGGAAAAGAGGAAGATAAGACCTTCTCAGTCTTGTTCGGCCCTGATGGTAAGATGATTAGAATCGGCCAAAAAAAAGAGTTCTAGCAGTATTGAAAAGAGCCAGGTTATGAGACCTGGCTCTTTCATGTTTTCCTGGAGGCCCCGGGCGATGAATCTTGGTCGAGGGCTTATGATTCCCTCTTTATTTAATTCCCAGCAACTTATGAGTTTGCAGACTCAGTCGCCACCGCGGGTGTTCAAGGCAATAGTTCACGACCCATTGGGTGTTGCGCTCACGGTCCGGACCATCCATGGGCTGCAGGAAGAAATGCTGGAAATCCAGCGCCTCGAACCTTTCTGGCTCGGCACCTGCTTGCGGAAAGATTAGCTTCAATTCCTGCCCCGAATGCAATACCAACTCTGTATCGGCCTTGGGGCTGACGCAGACCCAGTCAATACCTGCCGGAGGCAGGCAAGTGCCATTTGTTTCCACGGCCACCTCAAACCCTTCCCTGTGGAGTGCCTCCACCAATTCCAAGTCGAGTTGCAGGAGGGGTTCTCCGCCGGTGCAGACCACAAAAGGCCGTGCAGGTTTTGTGCCCTTCCCAGGCCATAAGCTGGCGACTTTCTTAGCCAGTTCCAGTGCGGTTTCAAATCGCCCTCCCCCTGGGCCATCTGTACCGACAAAGTCCGTATCGCAGAACTTACAGATGGCTTTGCCCCGGTCCTGGTCTCGGCCCGACCACAAATTGCAGCCGCCAAAGCGGCACAAAACGGCTGGCCGTCCTGAATGGAAGCCCTCTCCCTGCAGGGTGTAAAAGATTTCCTTCACGAAGTAACTCAAGACGATACCAGCCTTTTGGCCCGATATCTTGCTGGGTCCGGGATACCGGCTTCCCTGAACCCCTTCAGACGCAACAGGCAGGAGTCGCATTCACCGCAGGCCTCGCCCGCCTCAGACGGGTCATAGCAGCTGTGCGTCAGACTGTAATCTGCTCCCAAATCTAAACCCTTTTTGATGATCTGGGTCTTGGTCATTTGAATGAGAGGGGTGTGGATCTTCAGCTTCTGCTTTCCCTCCACCCCTGCCTTGGTGGCCAAGTTAGCCAGGCGTTCGAAGGCAGCAATGTATTCCGGACGGCAATCGGGGTAGCCGCTATAGTCCAAAGCGTTCACCCCTATGAAGATGTCTTCCGAGCCAAGTATTTCTGCCCAAGCTAAAGCCAAAGAAAGAAATACCGTATTGCGGGCCGGCACGTAGGTAACTGGAATTGCCTCGCTCATCTCCGCGGCCTTGCGGTTTTTGGGAACCTCGATGTTATCCGTCAGCGCGGACCCTCCGAACAGGCGCAGGTCGATGTCTATAATCAGGTGCTTGGTTACCCAGAAGTACTGGGCAATTTGCCGGGCCGCTTCCAGTTCTACCCTATGCCTTTGGCCGTAATGAAAACTGAGGACATAAACGTCAAATCCTTCGCTTTTCGCAATGGCCAATGTTGTGGTAGAATCAATCCCACCACTGAGCAGAACCACAGCTCTTGGTTTATTTTTCATGGCCTAAACTCTCATGGATTCTTACCTAAAAGATCGAACTTGGTTGGGAGGTCATTGTTCGTATTTTCGAGTATAAAATATCATGATAGACTGTGGTTAGCAATGATTGAAAGCCCTGATGAACTCTAACCTTCCGCCTGGAGAAGATTGAAAAAAATCAAATGATCGCCTACAATGAATTGCGGGGCTGCCCTGGGGGTTACAGCGGGAAGGAAAAGGATTGCTGGCAGGAGGTAGCGTTAGGCTTGTGCCGAATTGCAGAATTAAGTGTAAGAAAGGAGTTTGGTTAGATGAAAGAAAAAATTTTTACCCGTAGGGATTTTCTCCGGAGTGCGGCCGGAACCGCCGTGGCCGCTGCCTTGGGGCCAGGGATCCTGGGGGAAGCTCAGGCGGAACCAACTGCCAAAGTCGTCCTGATCCGGAATGCGGAGGTGCTGGCGCAACCGGACAAAATGCAGGAGATCCTGCAATCCATGCTGGATGAAGCGGTTAAGACCCTTCTGGCGACTGGTGAACCCCTGGAAGCCTGGCGGAAGCTGATCAAGAGTTCGGATGTGGTGGGAGTAAAAAGCAACGCGTGGGCGAAGCTGCCGACGCCCAAAGCGTTGGAAGGAGCCATCAAGCGTCGGCTGCTGGATGTGGGAGTGGCGGAAGAGAATATGAGCATCGCTGACAAGGAAGTCCTGAGTAACCCGGTTTTCCTCAAAGCGACAGCTCTGGTCAATGTGCGGCCGCTGAGGACCCATCACTGGTCCGCGGTTGGGACCTGCGTGAAAAATTACATCCAATTTGACCCCGACCGTTCATCTTTTCATGCTGAAGCCTGCACAGCCCTGGGCAAAATATGGACCTACCCCATTGTGCAGGGGAAGACCCGTCTGAATATCCTCAGCGCACTCACGCCGCAATTTTATGGAAGAGGGGCCAATTTTTTCGACACCAGATACGTTTGGCCCTATAGGGGGCTGATCGTGGGAACCGATCCCGTGGCCGTGGATACGGTGGGAGCCCATCTCCTCCAGGTAAAGCGGATTGCCTTTTTCGGGGAAGACCGGGCGCTGGATGTACCGCCCACCCATATCATAGCGGCCGATAAAAAATATCACCTCGGGGTCAGTGATTTAAGCCGCATTCAGGTGATCAAACTCGGTTGGATGGAAGAGGTGCTGATCTAGCCTGTCCCTCTCTTCCAGGCTTCCCTGGAGATCTACCGCAGATGCCAGCGCCGGATATTCTTCTGCATATCCAGAAGGACTCTATGGAATAGTAAGACAAGCCCGGCTGAGGCAGCAATGTATACCGTCGAAAACCTCCAGAGAAGATTATAGTAAGGAGCAAAGCCCAGAGGAACAATACTTCCCATGATCCACAACGAAGCTCCCTCGGCAATCCCGGCGCTTCCGGGAGTAGGGGCGAAATAAGTGAGGAAGATGATGGCTATCTGGGTCTCAAAAATCTTACCCACGCTGGACTCTTGAATTCCAAGAAAACGGACACAGAAATAGGCCAAGAGGAAACGGGAGGCGAGGAAGGTAAGGCTGAGGAGACAAACGACAACGAAGCTGGACTTACCCTGCCGAAGATATCGGCGCAGGTCGGCTTGATAGGTGTAGACGAGGCCGGCGCACTTCCCAGAAAATGAGTCCATCCGATCCGCCGGGGAACCCGTCCGGGAATGCCCGGGAGGCCACCAGTCATGCAGCGGATATCGTTTTTTTCGAATTCGCCAGATAAACCGAGAGGTGGCTGCGATGCCAATTCGGAAAAAACCGGGGCATACCGCAGAAAAAACCATGAATGCGCTAATGAGAGCAAGCGTTGTAACCGCCCCCGTAAATAGAGGGCCGGTTTGGCCGATACCGGAGACGAACAGGGAGTACAGGCCGAAGACCAACAAAGCCAACATCGTGCCGACAAAGGTCAATAGAGTCGTGGTCAGAGCCGTCCCCATGCGGGCACCACCATGGTTTAACATATAGATCTGACCGGCTCCCCCTCCGCTCTGAGAAGGAGTGAGGATGGCGATCCCCGAATTGGCCAGATCCGCTTTGAGGCAAGTCCAAAAACCTATCCCGGGTTGCAGAACCCGACAAACAACCCACATCCGGAGCCCTAGGACAAAGGCTTCGATGGGAAGAAAGCAGAGAATGAGGATCAAGTAGCCCCACCGGAGCTGGTTCAGCCTGGGAATATTATCTCCGGCATGGATCCGGTGAAACTGATACCAAAAGATTGCCAAGGTCAGCAGAATGAAGATCAGTCCGCCGGTGATTAGCTTGCCGCGGCTCCCTTCGGGAAATCCCTCCCTATTGGTATTCTCATAGATTGCCTGATCTATACTCGCTTCAGACATTTTGCCTCGTACCCGTTCCGCCTTTCGCCGGAATGACGGAAGAAAGGAAATTGGGGACTATTTACGAGTCCGTCAATATTCATTTTCGTCCTAAAAAACTGGCCACAACCGGTTGGTTCTTTTTTTGCGCCCCGAATTATGAGGTAAGTTCGGCATTTTGCCGATGGGACTACTCTTTCACAAGGCCGAGGGATACCTCAAAAAGAAGACAGTACCCCTCTTCTTCCTATGAAGATACACTTCAGGCCACATGGAGATTAGCGGGAGATTAAGCTATATGGAGGCATGAGGAAAGAGCCTCCAAAAGATCATGAGGATCGCCTGGAGGCTCCACATCAGCATCTTCAATAACTTTTTCTCATCTTTCGCTCTAGAAGGTAATAAATCTGCTTATAGGGAGGCTACCAGCGATTGCGTCCTCCGCCGCCACGGCCGCCCCCAAAACCACCACCACCGGACCGGCCCCCTCCGCGCGGACTCTTTTCCTGGGCCTCGTTAACCTTAATGTTCTTGCCATCAAGGCTCGTCCCATCCATCTTGGACATCGCCGTTTTAGCATCCTCATCTTGAGCGAAGGTCACGAATCCAAAGCCCCGGGAACGCCCCGTATCTCGGTCGGTGATGACCTTGGCTTCGGTGATTTCCCCGTAAGACGCGAATGCCTGGCGCAGTCCGTCGTCCGTCGTGTCCCAGCTCAGCCCCCCTACAAATAGTTTCTTAGCCATACTTTCTCCTGCTCCCTTTCTGCGTCGCCTTGGCGACGACCTGTGTTGGGTAGCGCCCGCCATTCAGCGGTCGCCACGGTTACTCACTTTTGTTGAATGCCCGAATCGTTTGGGAGGATGAGTTCGTAATTTCCCTCATTCCATCTGGCTCCGCAAAGAGTCTTGGCGATGCGGGTCAGGTCCTCACCCACGAGTCAATTTCAACCGATTGCCTCAACCTTGCCGATTTATGATGAAACACATCCTCCCTTAACGGAAGGGTGAACGCTCTAGGGTTCGTGGTAAAGAAGAATAGGAAGGCTTTTCCCCCGGAAAGGCGAATCGAGTTAAGGTTTGGCTGGCTTTGTCTCTTCTTGCTCGACCGTTTCGGTGTCTGACGGGGTCCCATCTGTCTTTTGGAATCGTCGTCCTCTTCTCTCTTCCTGCTTTTTCTGGCGGGACAATTCTTTTCGCCGCTTTTCGCTCTTATACGCTCCAGCATGCTTTGGCAAGATACCCTCCTCAAGCTTAAATAAACGTATATCATAAAAAAGAAAATAATTCCAACTAAATTTAACATTGAGGTCTCTAGAGACCGGGGGCGCGAAGGAGCTGATTGCCGGCGCCGTGCATAAGTTGAGCGGCCGGCAGGGCGAGTTCGTGGCCGTGAATGTGGCCGGAGGGACGATCATTTTTTCTCCGACTCCCTGTTCGGCCATAAAAGGGGAGCTTTTACGGGCGCCGACCGGGACCGGAAAGGGTTAATCGACCAGGCTGCGGGCGGAACCCTGTTCCTGGATTAGATCGGGGACCTCAGTACGGAGTCTCAAGTCAAGCTGTTGCGTTTGATCGAGGAACGGAAATATTATCCCATCGGTTCCGATATGCCGAATTTGACCGATACTCGGATCGTCGTCGCCACCCATTAGGACATTGAATCCTTCCAGGCTTAGGTGTATTATGGAAACACGATCGATGGAGATTTCATGGGACCCGTTACCATTTCTCGCAAGTTTCAAGTCGTGATCCCGAAGGAGATCCGGGAGAAGCTTAGCCTGGTCCCCGGCCAAAAAGTTCAGGCGATCATTTAAAGTATATTACATTAAAATTTAAAGGAGGAATTCGATGATAAATGGAAGGCGGCTTGGGTTGATCTTCGTGGTTTTGGCTCTGCTTTTGGTATTGGCCGGCTGCGCCCAACCGCCAGAGGCGGAAAAACAGGCGGCCAAGGGGGCGATGGAGGCTGCCATTTCGGGTAGTGCAGACAAATATGCCGTTGCTGATCTGGATGCTGCCAAAAAGGTATGGGAAACGGCGGAATCCCAAATGAACGAGAAGAAATATAAGGAAGCGAAGCAGAGCTACATCGATGCCAGGGCGGCCTTTGAAAAAGCTTTAGGGGCAGTAGAGGCAGGAAAGAAAGCTGCCAGCGATCAGGCCAGCGCAGTCCTGGCTTCGATTGAGGAGGCTTGGAAAAAATTGGAAGCTAAGGCCCAAACGATGGCCAAACAAATGAAAAATAAGAAAAGAGCCTGGGTCACTGATTCCAAAGACTTCGCGGAGGGTCTGGCGAAGGCGAAAGAGATGATTGCTGCTGACCCCGTCGGGGCAAAGCCTAAAATGGATGAACTGAAAGGAATGGTTGATAAATGGGATCCTATTCTCAAAAAGATGGCCGCTGCTCACGCGAAATCTCCGGCAACCAAAAAGACCAAAAAATGGGTAACCAAGAAAAACCAAAAATAGCCATATCTAAGGACATCCCCGCCTTGTTGCGGGGAAGCCCCCTTGATTTTGGGGATCCACTCCGTTCAGAGCAAGGCTTATTGGGTTCTAACCGTAATCCTCACCGCCCATCGCATGATCACAGTGAATAGGTGAAGTCGAGAATCAGAACACAATTGGGTTTCATATTGCCTACCGGTCAGTACCGGTCCGGACACAGAAATAGAAGTTCACGGCAAAGCGAGCCAGCGTTGGGGAGATCGAAATACCTCATCTAACAATTTCAGCATCCTGCCCGTGGGTGCCACTTTTTTTCCTGGGGCCACATTCCTTCCTGCCCCGCAATCCTTTGAATTTGAAAAGATAAAAACTCAACCTGGAAACTATAAGGGTATTTTTGTGGCTCCCCTTTTCAGCCCTACCCTCCCCCCGATTTCCTTTTAAGCGACCAGAATAATTCTCCTTTTAAAAAAATGATTTTCCTCCTTACCTGTGGCGGGGGTGCCGGAAATCTGGATTGCCGAATGCAGACTGCGGATTGTAAAAGAATTTAATTCCGAAATCCGCGATCTGAAATCCGAAATTTGGATGGCCGATGCTTGCGGCGCAATCTGCCTTTCCATCCGGGCCCTTGACAGGCCTTCATAGAATATTCAATCAACGAATTCGGAGATGATCCTTAAAAATAAAGGATGGGGTAAGCTTGTTTTGACTGTTTCCAACAGGAGACCTATAATACGCCAGGAAGTCAAAATTTGTTGCCGGAAGATTGGGGAGATGAAAAAGAAAATAATCATTGATTGTGATGTGGGGATAGACGATGCCCTGGCCTTGATCCTCGCCTTCCATTCTCCCGAACTGGAGGTGCTGGCGGTCACAGGAGTGAGCGGGAATGTTTCCATAGGAAAGGTAATGAAAAACATCGAGAAGGTTCTTTTCCTCCTGAAACCCTCTCATCAGCCTTTTGTGGCCCGTGGGGCGGGAAGACCATTGCAGGGGGATTTTATACACGCCGAGTCTTTCCATGGAGAAGATGGATTAGGGGGAGTGAAGATCCAGCCAATAGAGGGAGAGGCATGGGCGAAGGCCTTCTCCGGCTCGGCCGAGGAGCTTATCCTAGAAATGGCCAGCCAGAACCCCGGAGAAATCACATTGATCGCCATCGGCCCTCTCACCAACCTAGCCCTTGCCTTGCAGAAGAATTGGGAGCGCATGAAACAATTGAAAGAAATCGTGATCATGGGGGGTGCGGTCCGGGAGAGGGGGAACGTTACTCCCTACGCCGAATTCAATTTTTTCCTCGACCCCCTGGCAGCCAAAATGGCGCTGGAATCTCGGATTCCAATCACCCTTGTGCCGCTCGACGTCACCCATCGGGTCCCCCTCACTTCGGAGGTGATGGAAAGTCGGATAAAACCGATTCAAAAGGTCTTTTCCCAGTTTGCCGTCGAGTCAACGGGATACGATTTTAAATTAAAACAATTCCGGGCAGGGAAGAAGGCATTTTATCTCCACGATCCCCTGGCTGTAGGAGTAGTGATCAATCCAGATCTGGTCATAAAGGAGAGGCTCCCAGTCCTCGTGGAAACAACCGAAGGAGAGCATTATGGCCAGATTCGGGAGATACCGGCAGGGCAGGCTTTGAGAGATCAAAAAGTGAACGTCTGTCTGGGAGTTGATGCGGAAAAATTCCTGGAGCTTTTCTTATCGAGACTGGAGGGCTGATTTTATGTCTGGAAGGATTCTCGTCCTCGGCAGTTCGAACGTGGATCTCATCCTCAGAATCCCCCGCTTCCACAACCCCGGAGAGACGATCATCGGAGGAAATCTGGTCACGGCCTATGGCGGGAAAGGGGCCAATCAGGCTATCGCTGCCAAGCGACTGGGCGGGAAAGTCAGCTTTATCACCAAACTGGGGGATGATCAATTCGGGCAATCCTACCGGCAATACTTTATCCAGAATGGTCTCGACCCTAAATACTTTCTCCAGTCTCCTGACCTTCCCACCGGAGTTGC
>Ga0187865_1004314_pt1 | contig 10694 bp, 10 predicted proteins | sample June2016WEW_11_1_2_FD_132989 | JGI IMG/M metagenome (GOLD analysis project Ga0187865, IMG submission 132989) | Peatland microbial communities from SPRUCE experiment site at the Marcell Experimental Forest, Minnesota, USA - June2016WEW_11_100 | ecosystem: Environmental > Terrestrial > Soil >...
AGATTCGTGAGGGCGCCGGGGATCGCGAACGGGTTGGTGAGGGAGCCGGAGGGCGTGACGGCGACGCGATACGCGCCGTAAGGCTGGCCGTTGTAGCCGACGGAATTGACGTTGAAAGTGTAGTCCTGGCGCGTGAACGTCACATTGGGCTGCCACCAGCCGCGCAGCGTCGCCTGGAAGGTGTAGTTCTCGCTCCCCTCGACCGGGGACTGCTTGGCGAAGCCGTCGTAGCTCCACAGCCGGTCGAAGCGCTGGAAGGCCGACCAGGTCTCGACCAGCGCCCCGCGGCTCCCGTAGCCGGTGAAGCGGTTGAAGTAGGAGACGTCCACGACCCCGGTCCGGTTGATGAACCCGGCTGCGGCGTCGAAGTCGGGCGCGATGCCCGTGGCGTTCAGGTGGAAGCCCCACAGCGTGCCGGTGCGATCCCAGGTGGCCTGGGTCAGCGTGCCGCGGTGGAAGCCGCTCGAGTCGCGGAGCCAGGACGCCACGGCTTGCACCTCCACGTAGTAGAGCCGGGAGTGCACGATGTGGACGTCGGCGCCGGCCAGCCGCGAGTAGTCGCTGCCGTCGTCCCGCGTCGTGGCCACGAGGCCGACGTTGGAGAGCGGTCCCAGGTCGTACTTGATGCGGCTGATGCCGAACAGCGGATGGTGGCCGGTGAGGGACTCCGACGTGGCGTCGGCGGCGCCGATGGCGGCGATGGTCCAGGGCCCCGCCTTGCCCGCGAGCTTGGTGCCCCAGTCGGGGTTCACGATCTGGCGGGTGTAGATCAGGCGCGTGGCGAGGTTGAACGATCCGTTGGGCGTGTCCAGGAGCTCCAGCCCGTCGAGGAAGAACGGGCGCTTCTCCGGGTAGAAGAGGGCGAACCGCTGGTTCAGCGTGACCTGGCCGACGTCGGCCTCGACCTGCGAGAAGTCGGGCTTGTAGGTGCCGTCGAGCGACAGGTTGGGCGTCAGGCCGTAGTGCGCGTCCAGGCCGAGCCGCGTCGTGTCCGCGTATCGATACCTGCCGGTGGTATCCGGCGCGCCGTCCACGCGCTCGGTGGCCACCGGCGTGAGGTCCAGCACCAGGCCGCGACGCAGGTCGTGCAACCCGTCCAGCCACCCCGACTGGTTCATGAAGCTCGCGCTCGCGCGGACCACCGGCGCCCAGGAGTCCTGGTAGCCGGAATGCTGGACCCGCCTCAGCACGTTGAGGCCCCACGACTGCACACGGCCGCCGCCGTAGCGCAGGCTCTTGAACGGAATGCGGATCTCGACCTCGTACCCGCCTTCGACCAGGCGGCCGCGGGACTCGAAGACGAAGTCGGGGTTCAGGTCCACGTTCCCGTCGAGGATGTTCATCGACCCGAAGCCGCCGCCGCCGCTGTACGACCCCCCCGCGCCGCCGCCGTACGCGTCGCTGCGGATCCCGTCCTGCTGCACCCCGTACGGATTGACGCCGAAGAGGAAGGCGCGCCGCCGGTCGTTGTAGGTGTCGAGGAGGATCTGGACGTAGTCGTCGGCGTTGATGTTGTCGCGGTCGGCGTGCGTCGCGTGCACCACGTCCCCGTGCACTTCGCGGGCCCGGATGCCGAAGTAGATCGCCGTCGACGAATACCAGACCAGGACCTCGGTCGGCTCCTCGGCGGGCCGCGAGTCCGACGGCTGGTACTGCGAGAACCCGACCAGGCGCGCCGCCTGCCGCCAGACCGGCTCGTCGAGACGGCCGTCCACCGTGATCGTCGTGTCGATGCGCGGGATCCGGACGTGCAGCTCGTGCTGCCGGCCGTCGTAGACGGGGCCGGAATCCTGGGGTGCCTGCAGGAGCGCAAGGAGCGCGAGGGCTGGAATCACGGGAGCGGCAATCTACACGCGGCGCGGGCCCGAAGGAACTCGGGCCCGCGCGTTACGGCCTGGTATGGGGCAGCCTACGCGTATCGCAGCGCCGTGATCGCGGGGCGCGCGGCCGGCGCAGCGGTCATAGCGTATGCCCCACCAGGGCCTCGAGCGTTGCCCGGGCGATGAGGTAGTTGTACCGCGACTGCACCAGCCCGACCTCGGCCTGGTTCAAGGCGGTCTCCGCCGTCAGCAGGTCCACGATGGTGGAGGCGCCGAGCCGGTAGCGCTCCTGCTGCATCCGCAGACTCTCCTGGGCGGAGGCGACGGAGGTGCGCGACACGTCAATCTGCGCGGCGGCCGCGTCGAGCGCGGTCAGCGCCTGGATGAGGCTCGCGTCCAGCCCGAGCCGCGCATCCCGCAGCTTCGCCCGGGCGGTAACCGCGTTGGCGTCGGCCGTGACGACGCTGGCTTCCCGCTGGAACCCGTTGAAGATCGGGACGGAGAGCGAGAGCCGGACGTTCCACGTGCCGGTGTATCTGGTGCCCCGGTTGTACCCTATGATGGTGCCAGTCGAGTCGGTGATGGGACTGAGGGGAGCCGCGTTCCAGGGTAGTTGTTCGCCGGCCCACGTCTGGCTCCCGGTGAGGCTCAGCGTCGGGTAGTACTGCGACCGGCTCGCGGAGAGCAGGGCCTGCGCCGCCGTGACGCTGGCCTGGGCCTGCACGACCGACGGGGCGGTGGCCTCGGCGTCCTGGCGCAGCGCTGCCGTGTCGAGACTGCTGAGCCGGACCTCCAGCGTTGTGTCCGGCACCGCCGCGACCATTCCGTCGGCGCCGATCGCGCGCGCGAGAGTGGCCTGCGCCGTGAGCGCGTTGGCGCGCGCCTGGATGAGCTGGACCTCCGCGGTCCCGTAGGCCACGCTCGCCGTGAGCGAGTCGGCGCGCGTCGTGGCGCCGAGGCGGAGCTTCTCCGTGGTCAGCTTGAGCTGCTGTTCGGCCTGCGCGAGGTTGGCCTGCGAGACCAGCACCAGCTCCTCGGCCTCCCGCTCGTTGAAGAACGCCTGTTTGGTCGCGAGGTCCGTCGCGTAGTCCTGCTGGAGCAGCGCCGCCTCATTGAGGTTCATCGTTGCGTTCGCCGCCCGCATGTTCGCGCCGCGCTGGAAGCCGGTGAACAGGTTCAGCGTGGCGCTGAGACCGAACGACGAGTTGTCGGTGATCGGGAAGACCTGAGCGGCGCCGGACGACGCGTTGACGCGCTGCGGGCTGTTGCGGGCGGCGCTCCCGGTCCCGCTGATCGAGGGCAGATAGGCGCCCCAGGCCTGCATCACGCCCATATTGGCGATGCGTACGTTCTGCTCAGCCTGCACCTGCGTCGGGTTGACCTGCCGGGCGAGCAGGAGGGCCTCACTGAGGGTGATGCCGCGTGGCGGCGGCGTAGACGGCTGCTGCGTGGCAGCCGGCTGCGGAGCGGCGGTCGGTGGCTGGGGCTGCGGTGTCTGCTGGGCCCGGGCCGCGCCGGCGAGGCCGGCCGCCAAACAGGCTGCGATCAGAGCGGATAGCCGGTTCGTCATGGTCTCTTTTCCTGTGCTGCGGCGGCGCTGTCGGCCCGGGCGCGCTCCGCCCGGTCGCGATCCAGCAGCTGTTGGTAGGGCGGCTGCTGCGCCGCTGTGAGCACGGCGCGGATCTCGTCGTTGACGCGGGTTCGCGCCGAGTCGATCTGCGGCCGGATGGTCACGAAGATCGCGTGCAGCTCGGGCCGATGCCGGCGCAGGATCGCGGCGACGGAATCGTGCTGTGCGGCCGTGAGGCCCAGCTCGCGGGTGAGGTAGCCGGAGTAGCCGTCACCGCGCCCGCGATGCGATGCCCAGCTCTGCACGGCGAGCCCGGCCGCGAAGCCGGCGACCGCCACGGCGATCAGCAATCCGATGGCCCAAGCCTTCGACTTGTCGAACATCTCGTGTCCTAGTTCCCCAATGTTTCGGCGAGAACGTACGCCGTCCCGGTGCTCGCGCCGACCAGATCAGCCGTCAGGGTCGGTGTCGCTGCAGCGGCGGTCTGCCCGCTCTGCAGTCCCGGCAGCGCCAGGACCAGCGCCAGGCCGACGATGGCGGCGATGATCCACGGCCGCGCCCACGCCTCCAGCGCGGTCCACGGCAGCGCCGCAGCCGTCTCGTGCGCCGTATGCCGCCGGTGCAGCGCCCCCGCCGCCCGCAGCAACACGGCGTCGGTGAAGGCGCGGCCGTCGTCGTCCGGCTCCAGATACTGCTTGAGCAGGTCGTTCATGTTTTCTCCATCTCGGCGCGCGGGTCGTAGGCCGCCAGCGCCACCCGCAGCGTACGGCGGGCATGAAAGACGTCGGATCGCACGGTCCCTTCGGGGATCCTGAGCACCGCCGCGATCTCCGCGTGCGAATACCCTTCCACGTCGAACAGCGTCACCGCGACCCGCTGCCGCTCCGGCAGCTCTGCGAGGGCCGCGTTCAGCTTGCCGCGAACCTCCGCCCCCATGGCGTCGGACACCGGCGACGGCGTGCGCGACGGCGCCCGCTCGTCCAACGCGTCCGCCCGCCGCACGGTACGCCGCCGTACCAGGTCGATCGCCGCGTTGGTGGCGATCCGCATCAACCAGGGACCGAACGGCCTCGACGGGTCGTACGTCTCGATCCGGTCGAGCGCGGAGAGGAAGGCGTCCTGTGCGGCGTCATCAGCGTCGTGTGCATCGCTGGTCACCGCGCGGGTCAGACGGCGGACCGCCGCCTGGTACCGCTGGACCAGCGCACCGAACGCGTCCCGATCGCCGGCGGCAGCCCGCACGGCGAGCGCGGCGTCGCCGTCCTCAGGTGTATTACGCAGGGGACATCCGGGGCGTTGGGAGGACGATCACCCGGCGGAGCCGAGTCCGAGTTCGCGTTCCACCGGCCGCAGAGCCTGGATCACGAAGAGAATGTGATCGTCGAGCGGGACGCCCAACTCCTCCGCGCCTTCCCGGATTTCGTCGCGGTTCACGTTCCGGGCGAACGCCTTGTCCTTGAGCTTCTTCTTCACCGACGGCACCTCCAGGTCGGAGAGGCTCCGGCTGGGGCGCACCAGCGCGCAGGCGACGAGGAACCCGCACAGCTCGTCCACGGCGTAGAGCACCTTCGCGAGCTGCGTGTCGCGCGGCACCCCCGTATAGGATGCGTGGGCCAGGATCGCCCGTCGCAGCGGCTCGGGATACCCCTTCGCGGCGAGGATCTTCGCGCCCTCCGACGGATGCTCCTCCGTCGCGCTGCGGTTCGGATTGGGCCACTTCTCGTAGTCGAAGTCGTGGAGCAGGCCGACCCCGCCCCACGTCTCCTCGTCCTCGCCGAACTTCCTCGCGTACGCGCGCATCGCGGCCTCGACCGCGTACATGTGCTTCCGGAGGGCCTCGGAGGGCGTGTACTCGTGCATCAATTGGAGAGCGTCGGTGCGGTTCATGGTCCGTGAAGGGTAACGGGTTACGAAGGTGAACGAGCCGGCAGCGAGTGATAGGGTGATCTGGTGAGGGGGAGAAAGGCAAGGGCGGCGGCAGGAGGCGCCGCCGCCCTTGCGGTCTGAGGCGGGAAGTGGCTAGGACGGGCCCAACGCGAGCCGGGCGCGCTCCCGGTCGGCGTGGGCCATGAGCGTGCGGTATTCCTGCCTCAGGCGCCGCGCCGTCGCCTGGTCGCCCGCCCGCGTGGCGGCGCGGATTGCCCCGGCCAGTCCCCGCGCGCGCTTCGGCGCCCGGGCCAGGGCTGCGGTGTAGGCCGCCAGCGCTTCGGCGGGACGCCCCACCGCCAGGAGCAGGTCGCCCTGAAGCTCGCGCGCCGGCAGGATCGCGCCCGGCGTGACCGGGTGTTTCGGCGTGGCCTCCTCCAGATCCGCCGCCTCACTCGCCAGCCGCAGCGCGGACGTCGTATCCGCCCCGGCGAGCGCCAGCCAGGCCGACGCCGCGAGCCGCTGGGCGTGGACGGTGCCGGGCCAGATCGGCACTCGGGCCTGGGCGAGGGCGTCATCCACGGATGCCAGCGCGGCGAGCGCGTTCCGCGCGTCCGCGGTGTCCCCCCCGCGCGCGGCGCCGACGGCCCGCGCGAAGTGCGTCACGGCGATCGCTCCCGGCTCCACGAGGTCGGGCCGCAGCGTCAGCGCCGCGGCCTCACGCCACCGCCCGCGCTCCAGGGCGTAGCGCGCGGGAATCGCCGCGAGGGCGTACTCGGCGGCGGAAGCGTGGGGCGGCGTGAACTTCTGCATCCGGGCCGCTTCAGCCACGAGCCGCCGGGCCGCAGCGTCGCGCCCCTCCTGAAGGTAGGCGTACGCCAGGTAGTCCATGGCGTGCAGCCGCTGGTCCCACACCGCGTCCATGTGCTGGGCGATCTCGTACTGCCGGGCTGCGGTGGCCGCGCCGATGTTGGACGCGATGGACGCGTCCCACATCCCCAGGCGCGTATAGATGTGCGACGGCATGTGCCGCGCGTGCGGGACCGACGGCGCAATGCTGGCGTACCGGTCCGCTGCCCGCACCGCCCGGTCGGCCAGGGCCGGCGAGTCGTACGCGTGGATCAGATAATGGGCGAGGCCCGGGTGGTTGGGCTCGACCTGGAAGAGCGGCTCGAGCAGGTCACCCGCCTGCCGTTGCAGCGCGTAGGTCGTGTCGGGCGGCGAGTTCTGCGCCACGGCGACCAGGCTGAGTCCGAAGAAGATCGTCGCCTCGGTGTCTGCGGGCTCGGCGTCGTGGAGGCGCTTCAGACCGTCGCTCCACGCTCGCACCCGGTCCACGAAGCGCGTCTGCGCGCCGCCCGCATAGAACGCGCTGATCGCGTCCACGTAGCCGCGCTCGCGCGGCGTGGGAGCGTTCGCCTCCCGCGCCCGAGCCGAGAGCGCGGCCCCCTCCTCGACGTCCTGGACGGACGACGGCGCCCAGAGCGGATGCATGAGACTGGTGGCCTCTCCCCAGTATGCCAGGGCGCAAGTGGAGTCGGCTCGTGCTGCGTCGCCGAAGGCCTGGCCCGCCTCCTCGTACCAGAAGGAGTGCAGCAGCGCCACGCCGCGCTCGACGCTCGCCGCGGCGGCGGCACTGCACGAGGAGGGGAAGCGCACCCGTCCCAGGGCGGGCGGCTTGCCGCCGTGTTCCGCCATGTCCATCTGAGCCGCGAGCGGGGAGGCGAGAAGCAGCAGGCACAGGACGAGGAGCGGCGCGCGCGTCGTCATACAGAACTCTCGTTGTCGGGAATGACGGGAAAGTGCCCGACGTGCCCCGCGAGGTCAAGGGCGGCTGCGGGGCTGTGCCGTCTCCTCGGCGGCGAGCGCCAGCGCGACGCCGTTGGTCCAGCCGAACCCATCCTGGGCCGGGTATTCGCCGCCGCCGGCAGCTCGCGCGGGGTCCACCACGTCGTACTTCTCCATCATCCTGCCGGTCGCGTGATAGGTGCGACGGTTCAGCGCGAGCCATCTCGCCCGGACCGTGTCCGCGAGGTCCGCTCCGCCGTAGCGCCGCACCCCCTCGATCGCCATCCACTCCAGGGGCGCCCACCCGTTGGGCGCATCCCACTGCTGCCCCGAGGTCACCAGCGTCGTCACGAGGCCGCCGCGGCGGAGGAAGTCCCGCTCGAGTCGCGCGGCCACCGCACGCCCCTGCTCGAGCGTGGCGAGTCCGAAGTAGAGCGGGACGGCGGCGGCCAGCGTCGGCCGGCCACTGACCCGCTTGCCGGTCCGCCAGCGCACGTCGTAGAAGAAAGCGGTTGCCGAGTCGTACGCCGCGGCGAGCAGACCCCTCCGACGTTCTGCCGCGGCGGCCGCGAAGCGCCGGGCGACGGCCGTGTCTCCCGCGTGCGCACGAAAGGTCCTGAGCGCCGCGATCATGCGTTCGGATTCGAACAGCAGGCTGTTGAGATCCACCGGCACGAGGTCCGTCGTCTCCAGCGTGCGCAGGTCCGTCGGATCCCGCATCCATCGGCTCGAGAAATCCCAGCCGCTCTCCGCGGTCGCCCGGACGTTTCGGTAGAACGCCTGGCGCTGCGCAGCGGGCACCCGAGAACCCAGCTCGGCGTCGTGGCGGTAGGCCTCCGGCCGCGGCTCGGCCAGGTCATCCCAGTAGCGGTTGAGGAGCGCGCCGTCCGCGAGCCGCACGACCCGGCGATACGCCTCACCCGGCGCGAGGCGCGTGGCGCCATCCATCCAGAAGGCGTGCTCGCGCTCCAGTGCGCCGAGGTAGCGGAGCGCGTGCGCGGTGTCGGTCGCACCTGCGTAGAGCCCGACCATCGCCGCGAAGAACGGTGGCTGGCTGCGACTGAGATAGTAGGAGCGGTTGCCGTTGGGGACGTGGCCGAAGCGCGCGATCAGGGATGCGAAGTCGTCGAGCATGCTGCCCACGAGATCGGTGCGGCCGCTCGCGAGGAGCCCCAGCATCGTGAAGTAGGAGTCCCAGTAGTAGACCTCGCGGAACCGCCCGCCCGGGACCACGTAGCGCTCGGGAAGCGGGATCAGTGAGGAGCGGGCGTTCGAGGTGTCCGGCGGCGAAGCGCGCGTGAGGACTGGCCAGAGCGCGCGGAGATGCGCCTCCATCGTCGCCGACGTGTCGGTGCGGTAGCCCGTGCCGTACTCCGCCGGCAGGTCGAAGTGCCGTGCGACGAACGCGTGCAGGTCGAACCCCGTGGTGCCGCGCGACTGCTCGAACGCCGCGACGATCGCGGCCGGCGGCTCGAGCGGCCGGGCATCCGCGAACGTCTTCGAATCCAGGAAGATCCCCGCGAGCTGGACGGCCGGGAACAGCGCGCCGAGATCGTGGGCCGGGTCGTAGAGGCGTGCGGTTTGGCTGGGTGCGCGGACCCCGGAGCGGCATCCGGTCGCCAGAACGAGGGCCGTCGCGAAGACGAGGCGGAATGCCTGTTCTATCGCGATGATGTCAAGATGGTGTTTAGTTGATGATCGGCGGAGTTGGAGGCAGCGGAGGCAGCGGAGGCAGCTGCGGCGGCGCGGGATGCGCCGGCACCGGCATCTGCGCCACCGTGATCGGCACCGACGCTGCGTGTGCACCGTCCACCGTGATCTCGAACGTATAGATACCGGTGCGCTCCAGCGGCACGTCGAAGGCGAGCACCGCGGCGGCCTCGATGTCGACGACGCCCGCCGGGGGCTCGCCGATCTGGACGTTGCCCTCGCCACGCAGGACCTCGCGGCCCGCGTCGTCCGCCAGCTGGATCAGGACGGCGTGATCGCCGACCTCGGTGCGCCGGCCCTTGAGCCTCAGCACCAGATGGAGGCGCGGGTGGATCGCCGGGAAGCGCTCGACCCAGATGCGGTCGAAGATCCCCAGCACCGACAGCTTGCCGTGCTGGTCGATGATCGCGTGATCGCAGACCAGCGCGAGCTGGATGTTCACACGTCCGACACGCGGATGCTGGTCAGGACGTCGCCCTGCTGGATCTTGTAGACGGCGTCCAAGCCGGTCTCGACCTTGCCGAAGACGGTGTGCACGCCGTCCAGGTGATTCAGCCGCCCGTGACAGAGGAAGAACTGGGAGCCGCCGGTGTCCTTCCCCGCGTGCGCCATCGAAAGGGATCCCGCCTCGTGGACGTGCGGGTTGCCCTTCGTCTCGCACTTGATCGTGTAGCCGGGTCCGCCGGTGCCGACGCGCGGGTTCTTCGGGTCCTTCGAGAGCGGGTCGCCGCCCTGCGCGACGAAGTCCTTGATGACCCGGTGGAACCGCGTGCCGTCGTAGAAGCCGCTGTTCGCGAGCTTCTCGAAATTCGCGACCGTCCCCGGCGCCTCCTTCGGGAACAGCTCGGCCACGATGCGACCCCGCGCCGTCTCGAACACCGCCTGCTTCTTCACGAGGCCTCCCGCTTCTCTGCGGCGAGCTGCTGATGGAAGGTCGTCAGCTGCACGACCTTCAGCTTGCGCGGGCCCGCGGGGAGCGCCACGACGGCCGTCTCCCCCACCTGCTTGTTGAGCAGGCCGCGCCCGAGTGGCGACGCGACGGAGATCTGGTTCCCATCGAATTCCATCGCGTCCGGGATCACGAGCTCGTACGTCTCGCGTTCCTTCGTGCCGACCACCTCCACGACGACCCGCGAGCCCAAGCCCACGCGGTCGGTCGGGATCTTCGAGAGATCGATCTGCGAGAGCTTGGAGAGCCGCGACCGCAGATGGGTGAGTCGCGCATGGACGAACTGCTGCCGCTCGAGCGCGGCGTGGTAATCGCCGTTCTCGCGCAGGTCGCCCTGCGCCAGCGCCTTCTTCAGCGCCTCCGGCAGCGTGATGGCGAGCTCGTGGTTGAGCTTCTGTACTTCCTCTGAGAGCTTCTGTCGGATTTCTTCTAGCATCGGCTAATCCTAAGGGGAGCGACCGAAAGTCTCCAGCGTCGCGCGCAGCGACGCGCCATCGGACACCGGTGCGGCGCACACGGTTCCCGCACAGACCAGGGCGACCGGGGCCGAGCGGCCGGGGACGGGGGACATGGCTGAGTGCACGACCACGCGCCGGGGCCGGTAGGCGGCCAGCGCAGCGGTCACCAGGGATCCGTTAGTAGTAGTATCTGCTACTACTATCCGGCACTCACGGTTCAGCAGGAAGTCCAGCCCCCGGAGCCAGGTGGCGGCGAAGACGCCCAGCTCCGCGGCGCCGGCGAAAGCCCCGAGCGTGCGCTCGCCCGCTGCCCGGTAGGCCTCGTTCTCGAGGATCGCGCCCAGTCGCAGGAAGACGAGGGCGGCGACGGCGTTCGAGGCCGGGGTCGGGGCATCCTGGATCGGCGTCGCCGGCTGGGCGAGGAGTCCGGCGCCGGAGTCGCCAGCACTGTCGCGGAAGCCACCCTGAGGATCGGCGAACCGCCGGAGGACGAGGTCGGCGAGGCCGCGGGCGCGGTCCAGCCAGACGGCCTG
>Ga0187865_1004325_pt1 | contig 10671 bp, 10 predicted proteins | sample June2016WEW_11_1_2_FD_132989 | JGI IMG/M metagenome (GOLD analysis project Ga0187865, IMG submission 132989) | Peatland microbial communities from SPRUCE experiment site at the Marcell Experimental Forest, Minnesota, USA - June2016WEW_11_100 | ecosystem: Environmental > Terrestrial > Soil >...
ATCCGCCGCACCGCCTGCGGGGTCAGATGCACCATCTTGGCCACCGCCGGCGCGGTCAAGCCCGCCGACAATTGCTCCAAGGCGAGGGCCCGCAGGACGACGCGGACCTGTTGAATGCCGGCTCGCAAAAGTTGCCGAAGCTGCTTCCGATCTTCGGGAGATACCTTCACCTCAAGGGGGCGTCGCGACATGCCCCAGTATAGGCCCAAAGATTCCCCAAAACAATATATTATAGAATCTTTTCATGCGGTCAAAGACCGAGCCACTCGTCAGAACTGTCCGGTCATTGAATTTTTGTTTTGCGCTAACCTATTTTCAGTCATGGGCTTGCCGTTGAAATGAGCCATTACCGATTTGAATTCCGGATGCCTTTTTGGCCATGCGGGGTCGGCTCCACGGGAGGGGGGCGACGCGTGCAGGCAGGCAAAACGGTCTTCGCGCAGTGGATGGATTTCATTCCCTTGCACGAGTTTCGGCGTTGTGTAAATCGCTATGGCGGCAACTACAAAGTCAGCACTTTTTCTTGTTAGGACCCGTTTCTCGGTATGGCTTTTGCGCAACTGACCGGCCGCGAGAGTTTGCGCGACATCGAAATTTGTCGGCGCGCCTTGGGTCCGAGACTGTATCACGCGGGCGTGCGCGGCCAGGTCTCGCGCAGCACGCTCGCCGACGCCCACCAAACGCACGACGATCGGATTTACGCCGACCGGGCGCAAGTTCTGATCGCCACGGCGCGCCGGTTGTACGCCGGCGAGGACTTCGGCATCGACGGGGAGCAGACCGTCTACGCCCTCGATTGCACCCCCCTCCATCGCTGTCTTTCTCTGTTCTCTTGGGCTCGCTACCGAGCCCAGAACGCCGCGGTGAAAATGCATACCTTGCGCGATCGGCAGGGCCATATTCCGGCCTTCATTGCCGTCCAACCCGCGAAAATCCACGAGATTCACCGGCTCGACGAACTCCGCCTCGAACCCGGTTCCCTTTACCTCATGGACCGCGCCTCCTGGGATTTTGCCTGCCTCTACGCGCTCGAGCCGGCGCGGGCTTTTTTCGTCATCCGCGCGCGCAAGGATTTTGCTTTTCATCGCCTCGGCCCGCTTCCCGTCGACAAGTCGACCGGCCTGCGTGGCGATCAGACCCTTCGCCGGAAGAGCTTTTATCCGGCCAAGTTCTATCCTCAGCCCTGGCGTGGCATTCGTTACCACGACGCCGCAACCGACAAGATCCTCATCTTCCTGACCAACAATTTTTTCTGCCCTCGCTCACCATCCTGCAACTTTACAAGTGCCGCTGGCAGATCGAATTGTTCTTCAAGTGGATCAAACAGCATCTGCGCCTCAAGAGATTTTATGGCCTTTCACCCCATGCGGTGAAAACTCGAATCTGCATCGCCCTCGCCGTTTATGGGGCCCTGGCCATTGTTCGCGAGCGCCTGAGGCTGGAACTCAACCTGTACCCCATGTCACAAATTCTCCGCCGCTCGCTTTTCGAAAAAAGGCCACTTTTGCAGGCGTTTTCGCCAATAAACCGTTCAGACGAACTGGAGATGTCTTGCAATCAACTCAATCTGTTCGACTTATGACCGGACAGTTCTGGCGAGTGACCAGTGACAAGCAAAAGACAGAGTCCTAGCTCGGAAAGGCGGGTAGGACAAGATCCTTCGCTTTTGCTCAGCATGACAGCGAGGCGGGCAATGTCGGAAGGTGCAAAAACGGGCAGGGCCGACGGACAAAACCCCCGCGTGACACACTTCAAGAGCAGTGACGAGTGACCAGTGACAAGAAACAGGCAAAGTCCAAGCGTGAAAAGGCGGGGAGCGCCGACGGACTGACGCCTGCGCGACACACTTCAAGAGCAGTGACCAGTGACAAGCAACAGGCAAAGTCCGAAAGCGAAAGACGGTCAACGCGGTGGGCGCGAGCCTCTTGGAAGCAGCCCCAGGATGGCGGCGCTACTTCCCCCCGCGTGACACACTTCAAAAGCAGTGACCACTGGCGAGTGACCAGTGACAAGCAAAAGACAAAGTCCAAGCGCGAAAAGGCGGACAGGGCCGACGACCAGCTCCCCGCGTGACACACTTCCCCGTTTCGGCTATCGGCAGTGCCTGGTGACAAGATGAATCAAATTGGGGAATTCGAAAATCGCAAATCACCCAATCACCCGATCACTCAATCACTCGATGAGCCGCTCGCCCCTACGCAGATCGCGGTTCGGCTTTGGCGCCTTCTGCCGCCCCGGCGGGTGGTTGGGCAATGGGATGCCAGATTCCGGATTCAAGATTGCGGGGCGGCGGGGCGCAGGGCGAGAGGCGACCGGGTGTATAATATTCGCGGGCGTAAAACCGCAATCATATTTGGCCGGAATATATTCTCTGAGGAGGCTACTGGAGGATGCGACAAGTCTCTTTTAAAGTTCAGTGGGCCGGCCTTCGGGCCGGAGCCGTTGCCTTAACCCTGGCGGCCACGGGTCTATGGGTCCGCAATCTGCGGGCCCAATCACCCGGGGACCCGCGTCCCCCCATGACCAAGACGGAGCAGGTGAAGGACAACTACCACGGGGTTGAAGTCATCGACCCCTATCGCTGGCTCGAGGATCAACAAAGTCCGGCGACGCGCGCCTGGATTGATGCGCAGAACAAGTACACGCAATCGCTTCTCGAGACGTGGCCGGAGAGAGACCAACTGGAGCGCCGCATGGCGGGGTTGCTGAAGATCGATAGTATCGGCGTCCCCACGGAGCGAAACGGCCGCCTGTTCTTTGTCAAAAGAGGGGCGGACCAGGACCAGGGAGTTCTTTACATAAGGAAGAGCCGCGGCGGGGCGGATGAAGTTCTGGTCGACCCCAACCATCTCGGTGCGGACCATACCGTGTCCGTCCTCCTCGAAGCCGTATCCGATGACGGCGCTCTGGTTGCCTACGGCCTGCGTCAGGGCGGCGAAGATGAAACCACTGTGCACCTGCTGGACGTCGACAAGTACACCGATCTGCCCGACGTACTCCCCAAGGCAGATTATTTCGATATCGCCATCAAGCCCGACAAGAGCGGACTGTACTACTCGCGAGGCGGGAAAGCACCGCGGGTTTACTACCACGCCTTGGGCGCCGACCCGGCGAAGGACCGGCTCATTTTCGGTGAGGGTTATGGTCCGGACAAGATCATCACCGCGGACCTCTCGGAGGGCGGGCGCTATCTCATCATCCATGTCGCGTATGGGTCGGCAGCGGACCAGACTGAGGTCTATTGGCAAGACCTCCAGGCGCACGGGCCCATCAAACCGATTGTGAATGACGTTGCCGCCCGGTTCTTCGGCCAAGTGGGTGGCGACACGCTTTTCGTGCATACCAACTGGAAGGCTCCCAAGAGCCGGATCCTGGCGATCGACCTACAGAATCCCGGGCGCGAGAATTGGAAGGAAGTGGTTCCGGAAAGCTCTTCGGTCATCGACTCGCTAGCGCTGGCGGGAGGGGAGTTGGTGGTTACCTACACTGAAAACGCCAGTTCGCGGATCCGAATTTTCGATGCGGAGGGGAAGCACCTTCGAGACGTGCCGCTTCCCGCCATCGGTTCTGCAACCGGATTCGACAGCCGCTGGGCAGGTGATCAAGCCTTCTATGGTTACACCTCCTTCCACATTCCCTTTTTGATCCAGCAGTACGAAGTGGCGGCAGGCAAACAGGAGCTGTGGGCGCAGTTGAAGGTGCCGATCCACACCGAAAGGCTCGAGGTGAAGCAGGTGTGGTACACCTCGAAGGATGGAACCCGCGTGCCCATGTTCCTCTTTAGCCAAAAGGGGGTGAAACTTGAGGGCGCGCGGCCCACCCTGCTCACCGGATATGGCGGCTTTAACCTGAATGAATCACCTTACTTTTCGCCCTTGGCGGCGTTGTGGGTGGAGAATGGAGGAGTGTTCGCTCAGGCGAACCTCCGCGGCGGGGGAGAATTCGGTGAGGCGTGGCACCGCGCCGGCATGCTGGAGAAAAAGCAGAATGTTTTCGATGATTTCCTCTCCGCCGCCGAGTGGCTAATTCAGAACCGTTACACCGAGCCTTCCCAACTGGCGATCATGGGAGCCAGTAATGGCGGATTGCTGGTGGGGGCGGCACTCACCCAGCGCCCCGACCTCTTCCAAGCTGTGCTCTGTATGCATCCCCTTCTCGACATGCTGCGCTACCAGAAATTCATGGAGGCGCAGTATTGGGTTTCCGAGTACGGCTCGGCCGACAACCCCGCGCAGTTCAAGTATCTCGCCTCCTACTCGCCGTATCAGAACGTGAAGCCCGGCGCCAAGTATCCCGCCGTGCTTTTGATGAGCGGCGATGGCGACACCCGCGTTGCTCCCTTGCACGCGCGCAAAATGGCGGCGCGGCTTCAGGCGGGTACGGCGTCGGACCGGCCCGTTCTCCTCCGATACGATACCCAAGCCGGCCATATTAGGGGGAGCCTGCCCATTTCCAAGCAGATCGATCAACTCACGGATGCCGAGGAATTCCTAATGTGGCAGCTCCACGTGCATTTGGCGCCCGGAAATCCCTGAAGGCGCCTCGATTCCTGGAGATGGTTGATGGGACTTATGGGGAAAGCGTCGCCCGCGGGCCTGAACCCGCCTATAAAGGAGGTGAGGTGTGAGGCTTGTTTCCCGTCCCACGCAGTTTTTTCAACGTGACCTGAATCTCGCGTTTGGTGGGCAAGGAAATGGCGCCGGTGTCGCAGCCTTCGAGGCAGATTTCGCAGCCGGGGAGGCAGCGAAATGGATGCGCCACGATCGGCCGGCCGGTTTTGCGGTCCCATTCAAAGACGTCGTGGGGACAGAAGTTGAGGCATTGGAGGTCCGCGCGGCAGGCGTCAGAGTCAATCGTGGGAAACCACGGGAATTTCTCGCGAAGATAGCTCAGCAAAGGCATTTCTCTACCCTTTATGCATCACATGAATAACCAGACCGGTTATTCCTCAGCGGCCCTCAATGGCGTGGCTTTTGGGGATCGGCAAGCTCCTTCAGCCGCTCGCGGATTCGGTCCAGGATACCATCATTGGTCGTGTTACGTACGTCCAAGCGCACAAAATGTTTGTCGTCGAAATCCGTGTTGCGCAAAGCCTTCTTGAAAAGCTTCATCTGCGTTTCTTCCGCGCAGGCGCAGACCATCACGTAAGTGTCGGGATCATCCTCGGCAGCGCGAAGCACATCTTCGAGGATTTGATTTCCACCTTCGGCGCAGAGCTGCGGGTGCACAGCAGCGTAGGAAACGTCAAATTCGGATTCAATTTCGAACGCCAGCGAGTTCATGTCGGCGTAGCGAAAGGGATCAAGGCCTTTGCAGTTGCAAATCAATGTTTTGACCTTCATCGGGATTCTCCTGAGTCCGCTGCCACACTGGTTCACTTAAAGCCTCGAAGTGCTTGGCGAGTTGCTCCTTGGATCTACCGGGGAGTATCTTTGCATATGGATTGCCACAAACGAAGGTTTCTCAGGCCTTCCCGGTTTACTTGAAGTCTATGAAAATAAATCTATTAGCTTATGTTCGGAGGCTTAGGCAAGCTAATACTTGTCATAGGAGAGACATTTGCCGCAGCCGGGAGTGTCGGCAGGGCGGAAGCGTCAACCCACCCGTTGACGAAACGCCTTTAGCTTTCAGCCGCTTCCGGCGGGCAGAGGGGGGGGTGCAGTTTGGGGGTCTGTTTGGCAGCGTGCTCCTTCAGGGGATCCTCATTCCACTCTTGAGTGGAGCGGTCCAGTAGCCACACAGCTTCGCTTGTTCCCGGGCCCGCGTAGCCTCAGGTTCTGGTTCCTGCATGGCCTGAGACTGGTATTCAGCAGCCTTTCTGTGCAGCTCAGCGAGGATGTCCTCGGAGGGAACTATCTTCATGCCGGACCTCATGGTGGCCGCATGGTGACAGAAATCCCCAACCCGTGAAAGTCCCTTTCACCCCTATCGGGTAGACACACATCTTGCACGCGGGGGATTGCGAAGTATGCTGCGCGAGTTTGGGGTGGGCGGCGGGAAGAACACGCTTTTGCCTTTTCTGCGATGTGGCCTCAGCAACCCGGCGGGCACAGGAGAAGGATGTGTTTGGCTTTCGAGGAATAATTGCTTGAAGAGCCGACAATCGGTAGAATATAACTAGTACAATAAGTCTGGGAGCTGCGGCCACAACCCAGTGCCATGCCGGTGCGAAACTGAGTGGGGAGTTCCCCGGGTCCGGCCGGCAAAACAGGTGGCGACCGCCTGACGGATGGCCGGTCGTATATGGATAACAACCAGTTCTCTCAAACGACGAACGCGCAGGACCCTCTAGCCAGTCGGAGGAGGAGCACACGGATTGACTACATCACGACGGTGCTCCTTTCGGGCAAGGATGCTGGGGGAACCCCCTTTCGGGAGTTTACTCAAACCACGATGGTGAACCTGCACGGCTGCACGGTCCGCACCTCCTATCGAATCATGGTCGGCATGCTCGTCACCATAGAATGTCCCAAGGCCGGGACGTCGGGGAAAGGTGTCTGCGTCAGAGTTTGGGATCCCCCACCGGGAGTTGCCGGGCACGAGGTTGCCATACAGCTTATAAAACCCCAGAACTTATGGGCCGTACCCAACCCACCCCCTGATTGGGAACTCGTCGCCAAGAACATGGTGCAAGGGCGGGTGGTTCAAACTGAACGCACGGGACAGTTCCCGGCCCTTGCGGGGCCGAGCGCCCCCGCGCCGAAAATGGTGCAAGGGCGGGTGGTTCAAACTGAACGTACGGGACAGTTCCAGGCCCTTGCGGCGCCGAGCGCCCCCGCGCCCGTGGCCGCCCCACGCGCTCCCGCGTCCGTGGCCGCCCCACGCGCTCCCGCGCCCGTGGCCGCCCCACGCGCTCCCGCGTCCGTGGCCGTCCCACGCGCTCCCGCGATTCCTCAGGCGGTTGCGCCCGTGGCGCCTCCCGTGGTGGCGCCGGTGCGGCCAGCCCCCGTTGCCGGTCCGACAATCGAGCAGCGGCTCGCCGAACTCGAGAGGCGCTCCACGCGATTAGTGGAATCGGTTCTCGATATCATGCGCGGGCAAGCGGAGGAACTTACCCGCAATAGCCTGGAGGAATTCCGTCAGCAGGTGGATGCCCTCATTCAGGACGCCGAAGGGCGGCTGCGGGAGGGCCTCCAGCAAGCGTATGATGAATCGGCGGCTTCCTTGATAGGCCTGCGCACCGATCTGATGGAGCAGATGGCGTCGCGCGGGGCGCAAATGGTTCGCTCCAGCGAAGATACCTTGCGCACCCGGCTCCGCAGCCAGTTGGCCGTTGAGGATAAGACAGCCCCCGTAAGGCCTCCCGACCAGCCCCCGAACAAGTGACCCGCCGAATGGCTTCACGGTGGGCTTGAGCCTTATCCTCCATCCCCGGGCGATTGACGAACAGGCATTCCGGCGATCACCTCGACCATGAGATCCAAATCCCCGGTTTACGCGTACGTGCTGGTCGCTGCGGCTACAGCCGCATTGATCTCGATATTTGCCAACCCGGGTATCTGCGAGCCGTACATGGAGGGGGGGGCTTATTTCCAGATGGCTCAGGGCCATCCGGAGACAACGTACAACTACTACGCGGGGCGCATGCTTCACCCGTATGCCGCCCGCATGCTGGCGAACGCGGCCCGGATAGATCTGCATCGCGCATTCTTTGTTCTGGCAGTGATTTCGCTTTTCGCGCTCTTTGTTTTCCTCAGTCTGTATACCCGCAAACTCAACCTTAAACCGGCACTGCTCATACCCCTGCTCTGCGTGCCGGCGACCATTACGCTCTATCATGGCTGCTACTTCCACGATCTCTTCCATGCCATGCTCGTGGCTGCGTTTTTTGTGATCTATTCCTACTCAGCCTGGGTCGCCCTTCCCATCCTGTTTTTTCTGCATCTGACTCGTGAATCTACAATCCTGCTCAGCGCCTGGCTGGCCTTGATGAGCTTGCGGCGGCGCGACTGGCCCTATGGGCTCGGCGTCGTAATCGTTGCGGCATTAGGCATGGGTGTAACCACCGCCGCTGTTCACGCGGCGCTTCCCAATAAACACGGAGTGAGCACCGTGGAGATGTACGTTCTGAAGGTTCCGTATGCCTTTTGCTACAACTTTCTCGGACTCGTCTTTTGGACGGATACCAACGCTTCCACGATAAACTGTGCGCCGAGATCGATTATCAATGTTGCGGGACACCTGGGGTCAATTCGCCAAGTGGGGTTCTGCGGGTTCCGGCCGAGGTTGATTCTTGAAACCCTTGCCGTGTTTCTTGTCCCCTTCGGTGTCGAGCCGGCAATCCTCGCGCGATTGGTTCGCGAACACTGGCGCGCCTTGCCGAAGTATGGCTACGTGTTCCAGACCGCTTTCGGCTATGGAGCGACCTGCCTGGTTCTCGCGCCCGTGACAGGACCGGGTCCCGCGCGCTACTTTCTCTACGCGTGGCCTCTGTATTGGCTAGCCCTGCCTGAGTTGCTCAAGGGTCTCACGTTCGATCGCTCCCTGACTATCGCCCTCCTTGCCCTGCACGCTGCGGCATGCGTTGTGGGGTTCTCCATTCCTTACGGAGCACCCTGGTATGGGCAGCTCTCAATAGTGGCCGTGTTGCTGGCCCTAAATGCTATGGCTTATCACTGCGTTTTTAAAATGGTCCCCGTGGCGAGGCGAACCTGAGAGGAACCGCGTTCTGGTGACCTGCAATCTCTCGAAGGGGCTTGTGGTTAGCCCGGATTTCTCACCACGTTTGGGCGCCTTTGGGGGGCTGCAGGAAGGGCGGGGCTTCAGCCCCGCCGAAATCGCGGCTCCCCCCTTCTGTTCGTCCCGCGCCCCGCGCAGCTGGCGGCTGCAAGCTGCGCGGGGCGCGGGAATAATCAAGAAGGTCTTGCAACGGCGGGGCTAAAGCCCCGCCCTTCCAGACCCCTGGTGAGAAGTCCGGGTTAGAGGTTCGGTCTTAAGGCCCGCTTCCGCATTGAGGGAGTGTGCACCCAGGGTGCAGCAGCATCTTATAGGCCAGGTCGCACGTCAGGTTTGATATAATGGGAGCGTTGAGGGAGAGGGCCTTCCGTCATTAGATCGTGAGATTCAGCTCGGTCCGGGGTTGCGCTCTGGACGGAATGATTATTCCTTAGTATGCCTCCCTCCCCGGCAGAACCGCCGCACTGGGGGCGCCTCGCGTCTCAAACCTCGTGGCTTGCCCCGGACGCGTGCGGCAAGGGCGTAAATCCCAAACTACTACGAATCCAGAAAGGGAATTCAAGGGGAATCCGATGGCAACCACTCACGTTGAGCCGAAAGAAGATGTGTCGCCCGTAGGACGAGCACAGATCATCAACGACCTCAGCATCCAGGTGGCGACGGTAAACGGCTCAGGCAGTCAAACCGCCAACCTCGTTTTGCTCCGGGCGATTTTTCAGATGGGTATTCCGGTTTCAGGCAAGAACCTGTTTCCCTCCAACATCGCCGGCCTTCCAACTTGGTTTACGATCCGGGCTTCCAAGCAAGGCTACATCGCGCGGCGCAGGGATAGCGAATATATGGTGGCGATGAACCCCGAGACCGCCGAAGAAGATGTGTTGAGCCTCAAGCCGGGCGCGGCCTGCGTTTACGACGAGCGCTTGAATTTGAAGCGTCTGCGGGATGATGTGATTTTCCACCCCGTGCCGTTCGATCAGTTGGTGGCGCCCGTGTGCCCGGACGCGCGCTTACGCAAGCTCGTCCGCAACATGATTTACGACGGCGTCCTGGCGAAGCTGCTGGGCATCGAGATGGAGGAAATCCACACGGCCCTCCAGAAGCAATTCCGCAAGAAGGCCAAGGCCGCGGAATTGAACTGGAACGCCGCGCGCACCGGCTATGAATTCGCCGAAAAAAACCTGGTGAAAGCCGACCCCTGCACCCTGGAGCGCATGAACGCCACACAGGGCAAGATCCTGATTGAAGGCAATGCCGCCATCGCTCTGGGTTCGATGTTTGCCGGCGTCACGGTGGTGACCTGGTACCCGATCACTCCCTCTTCCACCGTCTGCGAGACGCTGACCGATTACATGAAGCGCTATCGCATCGACAAAGAAACCGGTAAGGCAACCTTTGCCATCGTGCAGGCCGAGGATGAACTCGCGGCGCTGGGCATGGCTCTGGGCGCCGGCTGGGCCGGGGCACGTTCTATGACCGCGACGGCCGGACCGGGCATTTCCCTGATGGCGGAATTTACCGGGTTCGGGTATTACGTGGAAATCCCCGCGGTGATCTTCAATATCCAGCGCGTGGGACCATCCACGGGCCTTCCCACGCGCACCGCGCAGGGCGACATCATCTCCACCGCCCTCCTTTCCCACGGCGACACCCAGCACCCCATGTTCCTGCCTTGCTCGGTGAGTGAATGTTTCACCATGGCCATTGACGCGTTTGATCTTGCCGAGGATTTGCAGACGCCGGTATTCGTCATGAGTGACCTCGACCTCGGGATGAACACCTGGATGTCCGACCCCTTCCCCTACCCCACCAAGCCCATCGCGCGCGGCAAGGTACTGAGCGCCGAGGAGGTGCGCCGCATGGGTGGCTTTGAGCGTTACAAGGACGTGGATGGCGACGGCGTCGGCTACCGAACGCTGCCCGGAACGCCGGAACGCCTGTGCGGCTGGTTCGCGCGCGGCAGCGGACATAATGAAAAGGCCATCTATAGCGAGCGGC
>Ga0187865_1004327_pt1 | contig 10669 bp, 9 predicted proteins | sample June2016WEW_11_1_2_FD_132989 | JGI IMG/M metagenome (GOLD analysis project Ga0187865, IMG submission 132989) | Peatland microbial communities from SPRUCE experiment site at the Marcell Experimental Forest, Minnesota, USA - June2016WEW_11_100 | ecosystem: Environmental > Terrestrial > Soil >...
ACAAGTAAGCGTTCACGCCCTTGCGAATGAGCAAATCGAGTTGAGATCGATTCAAGGAATGATTGAGGACGCTTGACGCAAACATTGGCACAACCCGGCACAGTTGCCCAGTTTCCCTCGATTGGAAGATGGAGTGTTACCGCGATACCTGTAGGATGGATCTATGTGGCGGATTTTGGGATACGACAGATAACGATGGCCGCGGGGACGATAGCCGCGAGTGTCGGAGTGGGTCAAGACGCGCTCAATGCAGAGAGCGGCCTCTCGGAGTATATCGAGAAGCAGAAGAAACTGATCGGGAGCCACTTGAAAGAAGCGAAGTTTGCAGGACCGCAAGCGACCGCTTTTACGGGCGCGGATGAGGCTCGCTTGCTCTTCGTTCGCCACAATGTGGCGTCAGCCGGAAGCATGTTGCATGCCCAGACCTATGTGCGATTGGGCCATTGGCTGGGCATTGTTACCCTGACGGCGTTGGAAGGACAACTGAGGGCAGTACGAGCCGACTACGAGGCATTTGTGAAGGGCTTGCGCATCAGCCCGGAACGGGCAAGCGAGCCGGCGGCGAGGATTTAGGAACTTGTTGAAATACCTTGGTTTTGTGTCAGGGCACGACTTCAGTCGTGCCGTAAATGCCGCAAAATCAATGCGGGCTTTAGCCCCTGAGGAAGAATCTCTCTACTCCGAGTTATTATTTCAACAAGTTCTTAGCAAGTTGAAACCGATCGTGGAGAAAAGCCGATGCCGCCAGCAGCCAGAGTGACCGACATGCACGTCTGTCCGATGGTGACTGGCGTTGTGCCTCATGTGGGCGGCCCGATCCTGCCCCCTGGCGCGCCTACGGTGCTCATCGACTTCCTTCCGGCCGCCACTGTAACTACCATGGCGACCTGCGTAGGCCCTCCGGATATGATCGTCCTGGGATCGATGGGGGTGATGATCAATTTCCTTCCGGCCGCCCGCCTGGGAGACATGACGGTGCATGGCGGAGTGATCGTGATGGGCTCTCCGACCTGCATCATTGGGGAGGTAGGGACGCCATCGCCCGGCGCTGGCGGCTTGGGCGGGGTCGTGGCTGGATTGATGGCGAGTGGTGTAACTCTGCCTTAAAAAGGCATCTGTCCATGCAGCCGCGGTTTAGTTTATTGACCGGTCGAGTCCCATATCTTCAATAAAGCGGGAGAAATGTACTCTCGCACCGGATTGTAATTGGCCTTTCGGGCCTGTTGGAATGCCGACAATGCGTCCGGGGAAGGTCCCTTCCACTGTGTTCGCGGGGTTTGCAGCATCGACCGTTCGATCAGGGTCGCTCCCAGGTAGAAGTCGGCCACGCCGGGGTTCCGGGCGGTCTGCGGGGACTCCAGATAGTTCATGAGCGCTCTCCGCGCATCGTCGAACTGCGAATGGTAAAAATACCGGATGGCCGATATCAGCTCGTTCCTTGCAGCCGCTGGATCGTTCTGGATCGCCTGCTCAATTCTGTCAGTATTGCTCTGCGCATCCTGGTTGCCCGGCTGAAGTTTCAGGACCATTGCGTAATCGCTGAGCGCATCTTGCTGATTGCCCTGTTTCTCCGCATTCCGCGCATCGTCGAGCAGCTTGTTCACTTTTTTGGCGATATCCGCATTCGAATTGACCGCGGGCTTGGGCGTGGAAGCCGGTGGAGGCGGGGCGTTCTTTGCCTGCATCCTTCTCTGCAACTCGGCAATCATTCCCGCCGGATTGTTGGGCCCATTCGGATTCAGATCTTTGGCCAACGTCAATTGCCTGATTGCTTCCTGGGGATTGCTCTGCTCCACTTTTTGGGCTTGATCGATGTACCCTTTGTAGAGGTTTACGTTGTTGACGTACGCATTCCCAGCCGCTTTAATGTCGGAGTTGGCAATGCCTTGCGCCAGCGTGGTGACAGCATTAAAGTCGCCCTTGGTCCAGGCGGCCTGTACCTGGTTGAGAAGTTTCTCGTTCTTGATCCGGTCCAGCAGGAACCTGGCCTGGCCGGATAACTTCGCGTCGTAATCTGTAACAAGCCTTGCCTGGGATTCCGCCTTGTCCAGGTCATGACTCTTGTATGCCGCAAGGGCGATTGCCAGCGCCGCCGTGTCGTCCTCGATGAGACCGCTGCGGTAGCTATTGCAGGTGTCGGCGTACTTTTTCTCCTTGGGGTCCAACTGCGCCGCCGCGCAAAAATCCTGAACCTGCTTCACGCGGTCGTTGCCTTCTCCTTTGGCTCTCTCAGCCAGCTCTTTTGCCTGTTTCTTTGCATTGTCCTCGGCATGCAGCGCCGGCGCCGGCACTGCGGAAAGGATGAGGCAGAAAATGAAAATAGTTCGCCGCAGGATCATTTTGCCCCTCCGATGATTTTCTCGATCGCCGTGTCGTCGATAGGCTTCAATTCGATATTGCATACCTGAGGGGATTGAGCCACATCGCATTGTTGACTCTGCGTGCTTCCGTCGGATCCCTTGAAGCTCACGTCATATCTGCCGGCCGGAATCTCATCGAGGCGCAACGGAGTCCAATGATCCCCGGCAGGGAGGGGTATGGCCTTGCCTTTGTCGGAGGTCACGCTCACCACCTCGGCAAAGGGTGTGGCGTTGAGTTCGAGAGCGCCCATTGGCACGGCAGGCGCGGGACGCAGCAGCCAGTATGCTGCGCCAGCCGCTCCGAGCACGACTACGACAATGCATCCAATCAAAAGCGGGACCCGTGAGCCGCGCCGGGCTTTCACCGGCTCAGAGCCGGGCTTTTCCTGCCGAATTGTAACTTGCGTACTGGGCGCTTCTTGCATTGGGATGGCCGCCCCAGTCTGTTTGGCCTTACCCTCATTCTCTTTGGCGGCATCCAGCCTGGCCCGCAATTCACGCACGCGCGAATGCTGCTGAACATCCTGCGGCTGGCTGGAGAGAAGCTGCAATGCTTGTTCGATGTTTTTTTCGCCGAGTGACTGTGCGCGGCTCACGACTGCATCGATGCGGCGGGCCAGGTCGGCCAGGCTGCCGTTCGCCTGCCGCAGCAATTGCTCTAGAGATGCATCTCCGGTTTCCAGGGCCACGGGTTGCAGAAGAGCGATCGCCTCCTCGAACTTACCGGCCGCGATCAGCGCCTGCGCTTCCCGCGTGGCATTCGCCGCTGCCTGACGAAGTTCAACCTTTCGTTTCTGCTCTCGCGCATAATTCAGCAGGGATGCGATATCCGGGTTTTCGCCGCACTCAATCGCCGCGGACTCCAGAACCTGGATAGCCTCGTCAAACTGTCTCGCGTCGATGGACGCTTGTGCCCGCTTCAGGTACTGAGCTTTCCGCTCCCCGGTGTTCGCTTTCCTGAGCTGCTCGACGGCCTTTTCCTCCAGGGCAATCAACCGAGGCTCGCCTGGCATCTGTTCGAGTGCCTGGCGAACGGCGGCAAGAGCCTCCTGGGGGTTGGTTGGGAAAAGATCGTAAACCTGCAGCGATGTCTTCTCCACCAACTTCTTCGCGGCCTGTTCACGCTGCCTCGCTTCCGCATCGACTTTCAACTGCAGCAGCACCGCCTCTCCGGGGAGACGTTCCTGTGCACGTTGAATCAGGACGAGTGCCCGCTCCAGCTCATCCGATGAAATGCATTCCGAAATCTCGGCGGCGATTTGGTCGATGATCTTGCGCCGACGCTGTTCTTCCTGGCGATCGACGGCGTCCTGGTATAGCTGCTGAGTTTCGGCATCTGTCGGGTCGATCTCCAGCGCCGCGCGCAGATTCTTGATAGCTTCCGTATACTGCCGGGCAGCAAGTTGGCCTCGCGCGGCATCGCTGAACTCCCGGCGTGTGCGCTCCCTGGACGCCCGCTCCGCCTCCTGAAGGATCCTCGCGCGTTCGTTGCGCAGGTCCGTATTGCGCTCATCGAGTTGAAGCGCCTTGTCGATCAGTTCACTTGCAGCCCCGAAGTTGCTGCGGGTACGAGCTTCCCGAGCCTGCCCCAGAAGAGAGGCAACCTTATCGGCCTTCTCCTTCAATCCGCGAACGTGTTCGATCTTTTGTGCAAGTTCAGGATTTGCCCTGTCAAGTACGGCTGCCTGATTGTAGAACTCAAGCGCCTCTGTGTAATGTTGCGTGAGAACCGCCTCTTCAGCTTCCTCCAACAGCTGCCGAAGCTGCCCCGTCTTCTGTTGGCGTGAAAGCTTCTCCTGCACTTCGCGGAGCAGCTTCTTTACTTCTGTATTCTGTGGATTAAGACGCTGCAGGTCGAGCAATACCGGTCTGACGCTCGTCCACTTCTCCTGAACCATCAGGTGCTTTACACTACCCAGCACTTCACCCACATGTTCGCGCTTGAGTTCGTCGTTGATCGCCTCAATATCCGCGGCCATTTCTTCGGCTGTCTCATATCGATCGACCGGATCTTTTGCAAGCGCATGATCAAGCAAATGGTCAAGGGCCGGCGGATAACCGGTCAGCATACTCGACAGCGGGTCATGCGGTTCGTGGATCACCTTGTAAAGAGTTGCGGGATCGTCGCTGGGAAATGGCAACCGCCCCGTGAGCAGCAGGTAGAGAATGACGCCCACGGACCAAATATCGGCCCTGCCATCCGCGGTCCTACCCAGTAGTCTCTCCGGAGGGATGTAGTGAAAGGTGCCGATAACCATGCCCGTCTGTGTGTGACCGGATTGACTTTCCAGCCGGGCAACCCCGAAGTCGACTATCTTGATGTTTCCATCCGGCTGCACCATGACGTTTGCCGGCTTGATGTCCCGATGGATAACTCCCTTCTGGTGGGCATAGCCCAAACCGATGCATACCTGGCGAACAATTTCCAACTTTTCGATAAGAGAAAACTGGCGTCCGGCGCGGAGCAGATTCTCCAGCGAATCTCCGGGGACAAACTCCATGACGATGTAAGGGAGGCCATCCTGCTCGCCGAAGTCGTATACTGTGACGATATTCGGATGATTCAGGACGCCGGAACGAGCCTCCAGCAGAAAGCGCTGACGAAGTTCTTCAGTCGCTTCGGTAAGCGTCTTGATCGCCACCTCGCGACCGACAGATTTATCCATTCCCCTGTAAACGACACCCATGCCGCCAACGCCCAGGACACCCAGGATTTGGTATTTGCCGATTTGAGTAACTGGCGTACCGGTATCCATGGCCTAACACCCGATTCGAATAGAATTCGAAGCCGGCAGCAGCGCAGATTCTCGACGAATCCGCGCCGGCGCGGCGAACTTCAACAAGCTCCTAAGTCCGCATCCGGGAGTTCCATGTTGCTTTCCCGGCTACGAGCCAATATACCTCATGACGCTCCCTCCGGGCTTGTCTTTTTGCATCCGATCCCACCCCGCGGACTCGACGGTTGTTGAACGACCGGGCCGCAAATTCGCTACAATTCTGAGTCTATGGATGAGCAACAGCAGGAGACCGTCTCTGTCGAGTTCTCGGTGGGCATCGGCGACGGCAAATTCACCGCCACCGCGGTCGTGCCTGCCGGCCAAACCAACCTCACCCAAATCCTGCCTGTTTTGCAGTCGCTTGACGACTCGCTCATAGACGGCGTCACCGCGCAGTTGAACCAAGCCGGCCTCGCCGTCTCCTGCAAGGCTGGTTGTGGCGCCTGTTGCCGCCAGATGGTGCCGCTCAGCATCTTCGAGGCCGAAGCACTCAGCAACTGGGTTCGCACCCTCCCCGAATCGCGCCAGGAGGAACTCGCCGGACGCTTCCATCAAGCGCTCCTCAAGCTGGCCGCCGCCGGCCTCATCGACCGCATGGTCAACGAGGATTGGCTGGCCGAAACCGAATCCGCCCGCCAGTTGGCCCTCGACTACTTCTACCAGCGCGTCCCCTGTCCCTTTCTCGAGGATGAGTCCTGCTCCATCCACCCCATCCGCCCGCTGATCTGCCGCGAATACCTGGTAACCTCTCCGCCTCAATACTGTGCAGATCCGGCCACCTTGCAGGCCGCCCCCGTCCACTTGCCGCTCAACTTTTCCCGCATCCTGAATCGTATCGGGGCGGAGGTTGAAGGGGATTCGCGCGGCTGGATCCCGCTGGTTTTTCTCTTTGCCTGGATGAAAAGCGGCGCACGCCCCGGCGAAGCAGTCGCCGGCGCCGGTCCGCAGGTTCTCTACGAATTTGTAAAGCGGATAGGCCAGGCCCGAAGCCGCATGCCCGCCGCCGATCCTTCACCCTCAACCTGACGGCATGAATGGAACAGACCGGCAATGGAGCCGAACTCCCGTGCGTCACCACGTACTATTCTGGATGTTCAGGTTTGAAGCCCCGTATGCCCGCGGACCCACAGCTAGACAAAGCCCGGCGTCAGCGAATGCGCTACGCCGAACGCAAGCTCAAGGAAGCGCAACAGCGGCTGGCGCAGGCCGAGCGCAGCATCTTTTACTGGTCACGGATCGCCGCCGGCCTCAGGCATGAGCGAACCCGTGCCGTTCAGCCGCCGCTCTGGCCGGGAGAGGAAGCGAAAAAAGAGAACTGAGCTGACGTGGGTGATGACCTGCGCCAGCCCGAGTCCCTATCGTAGGGTTGCCGGTTAGTTCGCTGCCGCTGCCTTCTGTGCCGCCCAGCGCCGTTTGACAGCTTCGGCGATGCGCTTCCGGCCTTCGGGGCCGAGGTTCCTCTTCTTCTTCTTTTTGGCAGGCTTCATGGCGGCGGGTACAACTGCCGGAACTGCCTTCTTGGGCGCAGCAACAACCACCTTCTTGGGCCTGCCGGCCTTCTTCTTAGCTGTCGGCGCTTACATCCCATCGCGATTGATGACAACCGGGCGGTCAAGCGAACAATCCACGAAGTAGGGGCCAAGCTGGAAGTCGTGAGAACAGCAGACCTGATAGTCCGTCTCATACGGGCTGGCATTCTCGATGTCGCAGCCGCAGACCGGATTAAAGACGACTGGGCGCAATATCACAGGTTCAAGATCAAGGCAGGTTCCTTTCAAGAGCTGCTTTTATGCCCCTTCCAGTACCAACAGCTGCCTATAAGCGGCGCGGGGTTGATCGCCAGCAGACTTGGGCGGCATCTCCTCAAGAGTGGGCAACAGCCCGACGCACCCGCGCATACAGTTCCACCGTGTACATGCCTCCGATGTTCCACAGCCAACAAACCGCCCCAAGAGCAACGAACCTGGTTCGTTACCCCCCGATGCCATGTTGTCCGTGAAACCAGAATCTGGCGGTACTTTTACTCCGCCCTTGACAGACACCCTACGGTCGAAACGAATCGGGGAGAAGTTGACTGGTTGTAGCCTGAAATTGCAAGAAACGGACCTTCGAGGATCAGATTAGAGAAATGGCCCGTTTTCGGATAGGGTTCGAGCCTAAATGGAGATTCTCTGCGGGCAGAGATTCGCTAAATAGGCCCGAAATTCCGCGGTGTTCTTTGACATAAGATGAACAAATTAGAAGATTCAAGACTGCAGGGCGGTGGACTGAGTCTGGTGCGAACTGTTCTCTGGACCGAATTCCCTGCTAACAGGGAAAAATACAGGGAAATTTGCGAATTCTGCCCCCAAAACTAGTCGGTAAATTCCTCTATATTGCTGAATAAAGGCAACTTGTTCAATTTCATGCGCAATTTGAGAAGCGCACCGAACAGGGAATTATCACCCCCGTATCAGGGAACAGCATTTCCCTGATACCTTCTTCCCGATCATTTCCACTACTACCCTCAACCGCATGTGTCTCTCGGCACCTCTACACCAGTTTGTCTCATTCCAACTGGTACAGAATTTGCCGGGCACTCCAACTTCAGGCGCGTCGATCTACTACACCACCAACGGAAGTACGCCGACGACCGCCTCGACCCTCTATAGCTCACCGGTCACGGTGTCGGTGACGCAGACGCTGAAGGCCCTCGCGACGCACAGCGGCGATACGAACAGCGCGGTGGGCTCGGCGGCGTATACCATCGATGTAGCTACTCCCACCTTCAGCCCGGCGGCCGGCACGTATACCTCGGTGCAGACGGTGACCATCAGCGACACGACCTCAGGATCGACGATCTACTACACCACCAACGCAACCACGCCGACGACCAACTCGACGATGTATTCAAGCGCGATCTCGGTCTCCGCATCAGAGACGTGGAAGCCCTCGCCACAGCTTCCGGCTATTCGCAGAGCGCAGTGGGTTCGGCGGCGTATGTCATCAACGGACCCGCAGCCACGCCGACATTCAGCCCCGCGGCCGGCGCGTATGGCCCGGCGCAGTCGGTAACCATCAGCGATGGGACCTCTGGCGCCACCATCTACTACACCACCAACGGAACTACGCCCACGACCGCCTCAACCACCTATAGCTCAGCGATTACAGTTTCGGCCACTGAAACCTTGGAGGCCATTGCCGCCAAGGCGGCCTATTCGAACAGCGCCGTGGGCTCGGCGGCGTACACCATCAACGGAGCGGCAGCCACGCCGACCTTCAGCCCCGCGGCCGGTACGTATAACTCGGCGCAGACGGTGACCATCAGCGATTCCACTTCGGGCTCGATCATCTACTACACCACCAACGGAACCACACCGACGACCAGTTCGGCCCAATATACCGGCCCGATCGACGTCTCTGATTCGGAATGGGTGGAAGCCATCGCCACAGCATCCGGCGATTTGCAGAGCGCGACGGGTGCGGCGTATTACACCATCGGCACCTCCAGTCCACCAGCCTGCGACGGCATGACGCTTGGTACTTCCGTAGCAGGCACTGCGGATATGAACGGTTTTGTTCCGTTCCAATCTGCATCTGGCACGTCTGCTCAATGGAACACCAACATCGTAAACGCTCCCCTTGACCCAAATAATGCAACGATTCAAAGTGGGATTGCCGGTGAAAGCACGCATGTCAATTTTGGAGCCGCATCCGCCGGCGGCATTCCCTACATCATCGTAGACTCTTCTCAGACCCCCTCAGTTCCCATCAATGTGTTCAGCGGCGCAAATCAGAGCGATGTGGTTGTAGCGCCGTATACTGGTGGGGATGCCGTCCCCATCGAAGGCTCTCCAGCCGACTGCTCAGGCTGGCCGGATACTTACAACGGCGATATGCATACGCTCGTGCTTGACCGCTATCAGTGCTGGCTCTACGAGACGTTCAACACGAATCGCTGCAATGGGTTGTGGGATGCTGACAGCGAGACGATCTGGGACATGCAAAACGGTGAGATGCGGCCCTACGGCTGGACTTCTGCCGATGCCGCCGGATTGTCGGTATTCGCCGGGTTGGTGCGTTACGACGAAGCAGCTTCCGGAACCATCAATCACGCCATCCGCTTTACCATGCAAACCACAAAGTATGATGCCAATGACGGATACTTCGTGGAACCAGCTTCTCATGCCGAGGGCCAATACTACGGTGCGCCTAGCGTCATGGGGATGCGGGTACGTTTGAGTCCGACCTTCAACATCTCAGGCTACTCCGCGATCAACCAGGCCATTTTAACCGCGATGCAGCTGTATGGGATGATCGTGGCGGACAATGGCGGCTACTTCTATATCCAGGGTTCGCTGGATTCGCGCTGGAACGACAGCGATTTGGCCAATTTGGGCGGTATCCCGTCGTCGGACTTCTCGATAATCCAAATGACGCCCGCATATCCCGGATGGGATTCTGTGACAGCGCCCACCGGAGACGCGCCGGTGATCGACAGCTTCAGCGCATCGCCGACAACCGTATCCTCCGGGGCCGCCGTCACCTTCACCTACAGCTTAACCGGCGACTCCTACGATTACATTGACATGATTGGTCCGATCAGGGCTGGCAGCGGGACTGTGACGATTAACCCCACGGCAACCCAAACGTATACACTCTACTCTATGAACCAGTACGGCAACAACCGAGCAAATGGGAATGGCGTGGCCGTAAGCACTCCGATTACAGTTGTGGTGACTGGCTCAGTGGTGGTTCCGCCGACCTTCACTCCGGTGGCCGTACGTATAGCGCGGCGCCGACGGTTACGCTGAACAGCGCAACGTATCCTTACGCGACGATCTACTACACCACCGACGGATCAACGCCAACGTATCCCATCACCGGCACGACGCAGGAATACCCGGTAACTCTCCCACCGCAAAGTGGTGGAGGAGCTGTAAATTCGATCACTGTGTCAGTTTCGGAGACGGTGAAGGCGATCGCAGTAGCTCCTGGTTATTCATCGCCCAGCGCGGCCAGCTCGGCGACTTACACCATCAACTTAACACCACCATTGGCTTTACCAAATGTGAAGAGCCCGGTCAACCTCCCGGGCTCTTTCCCATTTGGCGCGCAGCCGCGCTGTTCACCCCGGCTCCCACTTTTAATCCCAAAAACGGCCGCAGGAGTGTCAATTCGGTTAACCCCTTTTAATCCGGATCATCATTTTATTATTGACCGGCATCCTGATCATGCGAACGTCATCCTTTTCAGCTGCTGCTCAGGCCACGGATTCAAATACGCTCCGGCGTATGGAACGATCGCTCTTGATTTGGTCGCCGGCAAGCAACGCGATGATTTGGCGGCGCTGGGGATAAAGCCAAGCGGTAACAGGATAACCAGATACATAAGTTAGACCAGATTACCTATCGTAGTTACAAACAAGCCTGCGGAGCGGTCATGCTTTCCAGAATGCGGTCCAGCGCGAGGCCGCGGTATCGACCAGCACAAGATCTCCCTCGGCGCGGGAGTGGGCGCCCTCGGTTTGAGTGAAATGGAAACGGCTGCCCA
>Ga0187865_1004344_pt1 | contig 10637 bp, 7 predicted proteins | sample June2016WEW_11_1_2_FD_132989 | JGI IMG/M metagenome (GOLD analysis project Ga0187865, IMG submission 132989) | Peatland microbial communities from SPRUCE experiment site at the Marcell Experimental Forest, Minnesota, USA - June2016WEW_11_100 | ecosystem: Environmental > Terrestrial > Soil >...
CTTGGCGCGGGTGGAGGGCACCTGGCGCCGTATTGACGATGTACGCGGATCTGGAGCCGGACTAGCCGGGAGCGGGAGGGCCGGCACGCGGTGGTCGAAGTACGTCCTGGACCAGGGAGGGATTGGCGCCGCCGCTTGCGACGCGGCCGACCTGAACGGGGACGGCCGGCCGGACCTGTTGGTGGCGGAACCCGACAGCGGCCAGCTCACGCTTTATCTTCAACAGGCGGACGGTTCGCTGGCGGCGCCCAGGACTTTTCCCACGTTCACCGGCGTGGCCGAACTGGCGGTGGCGGATTGGGATGGCGATGGCGTGCCGGAGATCTTCGCGCTCAGCCAGGACGAACGGCAGTTGGGGGTGACCCGGCTCGACGCCAACGGCCGCATCGCCTTTCCCACAATCCTGCCCACCGATGGGCGGCCGTTGACGATGGCCGTCGGTCCGCTGCGGCCGCAGGCGAAGCCGACCCTCGTGGTGATCACGGACCAGGACGGCAAGCGGGAATTGCTCCTTCGCACGGCGGATGGCAAGACCACGCGGCAGAAGCTAAGCGAGAGCTTCAAGGCGAATCCCAGCGGCATGCTCATGCACGATGCCAACCAGGACGGTCTGGCCGATCTCGTCGTTTTGATCCCTTACGAGAAGCTCAAGGTGCTCCTGCAGGTGGACGACAAGCCGTTCGACGAGCAGGACGTGACGCCGCCGGGCGGCAACGCCGAGCAACCGTGGGTGAGCACCGCGGATGTGGATGGCGACGGGAAACCCGAACTTTTGCTGGCCCAGAAGAACTTCCTGCGCGCCGCAGTGCTTGAGCGGGAGGCGCCGGTGGACGGTTCCACCAACAAGCCCGCCTGGACCTTCAAAGTGAAGGAGCAAATCAACGGCGTCTCCAGCAGTTCCCGCATCGTCGGCGCCGCGGCGTTGAGCGACGGCACCAACACCGTGCCGAGCCTCTTTCTGCTCGATGCCGAGCGCAAGGGGGTCACGCTCTGCCGGCGCGATGCCGCGGGCGTGTGGCAGGCGGTGCGGACGGTGACGCTGCCGGTTTCCGATTTCACCGCCTTGCAGGCCGTGAGCCTGGGCGGCACCAATGCCAACGCGGTGGCCTTCCTCGGCCTTAACGGGGTGGCCTGGCTGGCGTTGGCCGGTTCGGTGTGGGATTTGCAGGCGCTGGACGAATACGAAACGCCCGTGAAGGACGGGTTCCTGCACGACGTCATCTCGGGCGAATTGGAGCCCGGCGGCCGCAAGGCCCTGGTCTTCCTCGAAACCGGCCGGAATTACCTCGACCTCGTGGCGTTCGACCCGCCGCACCGGCTGGTGCCGGGCACCCGCTGGCAGGTGTTCGAGGAACGCACCTTCCGCAACCGCCGCTCCGACATCGCCGAGCCGCGCGAGGCGCTGATCGGCGATTTCACCGGGGACGGCCGCAACGACCTGGTCGTGCTGGTGCATGACCGCATCCTGCTCTATCCGCAGGAGTAGTCGGGCGGCGGCGGCGTGGAGCGGTTCAGCGGAGCGCGCTGTTCACCACGCGCTCGGCGATTTTCTTGCCTTTGACTTTGAGGTCCAGCGCTTACCGCTGGAGTGTGCTGGATTTGCTGTTTCCAGGAGCGCGGCTGTGCGCGAAGCGTCAGCCGCAGCAGGCAGAAAACGCTGCGGCTGGTTTCCGACACAGCCGCGCTCCATTCAAATTGAATTTCCCCCGGTTAGACCGTGGGTGCGGAGACTAAGTTACTGCTTGATGCGGAAGAACGCGGACGGGTTGGTCATGGGCAGCGTGACCGTCCGGTTCGGCGTATTCGTTGCGGTCTGCCAGGCTGCGTCGTTGAGGCTCGCTTTCAGTTGAACGGTGAAGGGGCTCGTGCCGCCGGTCCAGGTCAGGACCACGTTGCCATTGCTGAGGGTCACCGGACCAAACTGAATCTGGGGAGAATAGACAATCGTCGCCGGATTCGAGAACGGACTCGTCATGACCACGGCGGCATTGGTGCTCACGTAGTTCGCCGTGATGGTGATCAGGCTGCCCTTGGTGTCCAGGGCGCTGATGTCGAAATCGAAATAGCCGGGCCGGTTGTCGCGGTCGCCCGGACCATTGTCCGCGAACGAGCCAATGTAGGTCCGGCCCTGGACGAAGCCGAAGGGCAGGTCGGTCAGTCCGGCGGCCTGTCCATTGGTGATGCCCACGGTGTCGGCGGCATAGAGGTCAATGACGGTGGTGGGCCAGCCGTTGGTGTCGGCGAGCGGGACGGTCCCGACCAGCCGGCTGGCGGTGGTGTTGTTGGTATCGAGCACGGGATTGACGCCCTGGGTGGAGTCCAACAGCACCGGCATGTAGAAATCGGTCAGGAAGTTGTCGCCCCCGTTCATCTTGTCGGGACTGACTGGGGCCGGGAAGTTGTCAATCAGGCTGTTTCCACGCAGGGAGATGATGCCGTTGACGCTGACCTCATCGTAGAAGTTGAGCGTGGACGCGTCCGTGAAACCCGAGGCGGGGAACAAGGACGGCGGCCAGTTGTTGACGATGAAGTTGCCCTCCACGCCATCGCTAATCCCGTCGAAGTTCGATCCGATCCGGTATTGCGCGCTGCCGCTCGAGGCGTTGATGGCCGGCACGCCGTTGGTGAAGTAGGTCGTCCCGTCAATGCCGACGCCGATGTAATTGCCGGCGATGACGATGTTGGTGCCGGGGTTGTTCCCGTAGAACTCGATGGTGTGGTCGTAGCCGTTCATGGAGGCGGGAACGGTGCCGACGATCACGTTCCGCTCGTTGGCGTCATTCACGCCGTCGCCGTCCGTGCCGATGACGGTGTTGTTGCCGGCGCGCCCGATCTCGATCGCCCCTTCATATTGAAAATCGCCGGTCCAGATGAGATTGCCCCCGCTGTCGGTGGGAAAGGCGACGTTGTACTCGGTGACCCCATCCGGCAGGACGCCGATGAAGTTGCCGGAGATGCGGGTCCCGTTTCCCTCGATGATGATGGGGATGGCGGTCTGGACGATCACATTGAATTCGGCGGGCGCGTTGGTGGATGACTTGCCCACGCCGATGGTGACGTTATCCACGGTGACCTGGTTCTGTCCGTTGGCGTCGCGCCATCGGAATCCGGTGACGGCGTAGGTGCTCCCGGAGAGGGTGTGGCCATCGGGGGCGACGCCGAACCAGCATCCGTTGATGTGCCCGCCGGTGGGCGTGCCCTGGTCGTCGCAGCCGAAGGCGATGCCGTAATCGTTATTGCCGGTTCCCTGGTTGTTATCGAAGCCCGGCGGCACGCCCAGCAGGGAAAGGCCCCGGACGGTGACATTGGTGCCGCGCACCACTCCGAGGATCGCATACTCGCTATCGCCGTAACCGGCGTTGTTGTCGTCCGGCCAGAGGTTCATGGAGGTGAAATTGCCGTTGCGGGCGTCGAGTACGATCATGAGCTTCGCCGAGTTGGGCGCCAGGATGCCGTTCGAGTTGGGCGCCGCCCCCGGCTGGCTGTAACCGTCAATGGTCACGTTGTTGTTGGTGATCAGCGGGTAGCCCCCCGCCGGGTTCTGGATGAAAAACGGACCGGTGCCGGGGAGGTTGAACTGGATCTGGTCCCCGTCATGAACGCTGTTCAGCGCCATGAGCAGCGAGGTCTTGCCCGCGCCGGGCGACACGTTGTCAATCGTGTTGACGGTGATCGTGGCGGCTTGCGCGAGGAAGGCCGCGGCGGACAGGCCGAGGACCCAGCAGGGAAACGAGTTTGGTTTCATAAGACGTTTGCTTCGAGCGACATGAATGATTAGTTATCCTTTAATGGTACATAACTGTGGAGTGCTTGTCAAGCCGGCGATGCGGGGTTTCCCAGTTTAAAATGGGAACCGCGCCCGCCTCGGGCGCAGCCAACGGCGCCCTCGCCGTCGGCACGGCGGGCTTCGCCGACTTGCTGCCTTCAGCCTGGCCGGCAGAAGTGAGGATGATTCCCATTAATTTGGCCTGAGATATGCTTGTTTTTAGACTCCAGCATCGCAAACGGTTGATGAATGTCTCTTGTGGGCGGACCTGGTGATTTTATTAAGCGTCCGCTGGCATGAAGGTCGTTGGTTCGCATCAGTTTAACCGGCCGGAAATCATGAAAGCCCGAACGTTCTTTGCCCGTACAACCTGCCCGTCGCCGATCGCCACGCGTTCCGCAATCGCCTGCGTCGCAAGGCTCCTGTCCCTGCTGCTTCTGTCGCTGCTGTCCGCTGAGGTGCAGGCCCAGTTCAGCTATTGGACCCAAGACGACACCGTCATGATCCTGGGATACACCGGTTCCGAAGGTGCCGTGACCGTCCCAGCGACGATTGATGGTTTGCCGGTCACTCGCCTGGGCGACAACTCGTTCACTGGCTGCATCACGCTGACCAACGTCACTATTCCCGACAGCGTCACCAGCATCGGGCAATGGGCCTTCGCCTCGTGTACCAACCTGACCGCCATCGTCCTCGGCAACGGTGTCACCAGCATCGAAGACCATGCGTTCTATCAATGCTCCAGCCTGACCAGTGTCGCGGTCCCCGACGGCGTCAGCAATATCCAGACGGGTACGTTCCAATACTGCACCAACCTGGCCACCGTCTCCATTCCCAATAGCGTCACGAATATCGGGGACAGTGCGTTCTCCTACTGCGTCAGTCTGACCGGGGTCACCATCCCCGGCACGGTCACCAGCATCGGGCCGGGTGCATTCTACTGGTGCACCAGCCTGAGCAATGCCACGATTCCCAACAGTGTCAGCAATATCGGGCGCGGTGCGTTCTATAACTGCGACCGTCTGACCACTGTTGCGATCGGCAACAGCGTCACCAGCATTGGGGACGATGCGTTCGCCAGCTGCACCAACCTGGGCAGTGTTGCGATTCCAGGCCGCGTCACCAGCATTGGGAGCAATGCGTTCTTTCGATGCTCCAACCTGACCAACGTCACGCTGCCGGGGAGCGTCACGAGCATCGGGGACAGTGCGTTCGCTGCCTGTTCCAACCTGGCTGGCATTATGATCCTCGGCAGCGTGACCAACCTCGGGAACAGTGTTTTCGAGAGTTGCAGCAGCCTGGCCAGCGTCGTGATCCCCGATGTCAACAACCTCGGGAACAGTGTGTTCGAGAACTGCAGCCACCTGGCCAGTGTCACAATCGGCAGCGGCATCACCTCCCTCGGTGGCGATGTGTTCTACGGCTGCACGAGCCTGGCCAGCATCACCATCCCCGGCAGCGTCACCAACATCGCGGCCCATGCGTTCATTTACTGCACCAGACTGACCGCAGTGCTATTTGAGGGCAACGCCCCCAGCGCTGATCGGTATGTGTTCGAGGACTGCCCTGCGACGGTCTATTACTTGCCTGGTACTACCGGCTGGGGAACGACGTTTGCCGGTCGTCCAACCAAGCAAGGGTACCCGCCGCTGTCTTACTTCAGCATGGTCAACGTGGGCGTGCAGATGAGTCAATTCGGGTTCCTCATTACCGGCACCACCAACCTGACTTTCGTTGTGGACGCCTGCACAGACCTGACCCATCCCGTCTGGTATCCGCTTCAAACCAACACCCTTACCAGCGGCCCGGCCTATTTCAGCGATCCGCAGTGGGCGGAGTATCCGGCCCGTTTCTACCGCCTCCGTTCGCCATGAGGCGGTCGGGCGTTCCGCGGCCCACCGTTCGTCCTTCGCATTTCGTCCTTCGCACTTCGCATGGGTGGCTGCCCGATGCTGGGCGGGCAGTGGTCGTCGCGGCCTGTCTGCGTGCCGATAGGCACAGGCAGACCCGGTGATCTGCGACCCACCATCAACTTCGTCGGTCACCACGCCGTTCGCGCGCAGCCCGCGCAGAATTCACTCGGCATCAGGAAGGCGCGTGTTAGCTTCTGCGGCATGAACACGAACGTAAAAGTCCGCCACGAACAAGGCCGCGCGGGCGCTCGGGCTGTGCCCAGAGGTTCCGATGAGGACGGCCGATCTGAGTGGCTTTCGCGGGTTCTTTGCTCCGGGTTGGATTGAATGAACCCAATGCCCACGGTCGCATCATGAAATCACTGTCATTTCTCCTCGCCGGTTTGCTTTGTCTGGGGGTCGCCCGCGCCTGGTCGGGACCGGCCCCGCTGCGTTACGCGATCATCGGGCTGGTTCACGACCATGCGCGGGGTTTCATTCCTGCCGCCAGTTCCCGGACGGACGTGCAACTGGTCGGCATTGTGGAGCCGAACAAAGCCCTGGCGGAACGCTACGCCCGGGACTACCGGCTCAGCCCCGGGTTGTTTTGTTCCAGCCTGGAGGAACTCCTCGCCAAGACCAACGTGCAGGCGGTGGCGACCTTCACCAGCACGTTCGATCACCGGCGGGTCGTGGAGCAGTGTGCCGCCCGCGGCATCCACGTGATGATGGAGAAACCGCTGGCCGTCAGCATGGAGCACGCGCGCGCCATGGCCGCCGCCGCCCGGAAGGGTGGAATTCACGTGGTCGTCAACTATGAGACCACTTGGTATCCCGCGAACCATGCCGCCTATGCCCTGGTGCATGGGAAGCACGCGTTGGGCGAGTTGCGGAAGATCGTGGTGCATGACGGCCACCAGGGCCCGAAGGAGATCGGTTGCTCCGCCGACTTTCTCGGATGGCTGACCGATCCCAAGCTGAATGGCGGCGGGGCCTTGACCGATTTCGGGTGCTACGGCGCCGATCTGATTACCTGGTTGATGCAGGGCCAAAGACCTACTTCAGTCTTTGCCGTCACGCAGCAGATCAAGCCGGAGGTGTATCCGAAGGTGGACGATGAAGCGACGATCGTTCTGACGTATCCGCACGCCCAGGGAATCATCCAGGCCTCGTGGAACTGGCCGTTCAATCGCAAGGACATGGAGATCTACGGCCGGACCGGTTATGCCCTGGTGCCGGAAAAGAACGTGCTGAAAGTGCGGACCGGCAGCGCGGCCGAAGCGGATGCGCCGGTGCCCGCGCTGTCGATGCCCGAAAGCGATCCGCTGTCCTATCTGGCCGCCGTGGTGCGCGGGGACATCAAGCCGTCCGGCCTTTCCTCGCTGGAGGTGAACCTGATCGCGACCGAAATCTTGGATGCCGCCCGCGGATCGGCCCGGACGGGAAGGCGGGTGAATCTTCCTCCCGGGGCTGGCGGCCAGGTTCGCGCGCCCTGAGGCACCGTTTGACGCCGGCGGCGAACTGGTGATAGCGCCGCCTAAAACCGGGGGTTTCCCACGTGGGCCGCCCTGACGATCACTCCGATGAGCAGAAGTAAGAGGGCGAATTCTTCATCACGTCCGATCTCCCGCATCAAGGTTGCGTTCCGGTGAACAGCTTCCTCATCCCTTCGCCGAGGGCGTTGCCGACCAGGAAATAGGTTTCGGCATGGGCGAATTCGTGGTGCCCGTGTCCGGGACAAGGGGAATTTCTCATGGCCTGCGCTTCGGCATGGGCTCACCTTTGACCCGTTCCCTTTCCATTAAACCCAATTACATGTTTGTGCTCATCTTTGCGCCTGAAGAAACGGTATCACTTTTCCAGAATAAAACGGTTCCTGCGTGCACCAGAAAATGTAATTGACCTTGAGGTGCTCCGCCGCAAATACAACCAACTCGGAAATGCTGACCGGCCGCGCGGTCTGGGGATTCTTATGTTGATAGTTGCCCTCCTGCACCGCGATCCCGGTTGGTACGCTCCCGGCCGATTCTCGGATGAGAGGATAGCAATGACTCATCTGTTCAGGCTTGTAAGGCAACAGATCAGGGCCGCCGACGCCGACCTTCAAATCCCTGGCGCGTTCATACACGCTGCGGAGATAGCCCCGATCCTTGCCGGGAAGCCATTCCCCAGGCATGAAGTTGGCGTATTGCATGACCACCGACTTCGGGAACGCGCGCTTGAGCGCAATCATGTTCGTAATAACCGCGTCGCGATATGCCGCCGGAGTGAAGCCTTTCGGAAACAACCGGCCGCTCTCTCCAAAATCAACCGCGGTCTCCCCAAGATTAATGCCCTCGATCTTGCCGTCAAATTCCTTGCCGAGCGCAAAAAGGAGTCTGTGAAATCTCTCCTGTACCGCCGGGTCCCATCGCCTCGCAACCCAGCCCGCGGGCACCGCGTGTTCCTCGTCATCGCCTTTAATGCTGTATTGCTTGTCCGCCCCGCCATGGTACCGGGCGTCGTTCAGGAGGTAGCGAGGCACATTAAGTATGGTTGGATCGAACGACGCATCCTGAAGTTGAATGAACAACTTTTTGCCCTTGGAAGTGAGCACTGTCAAATCGTGCTGAATGCTGCTGAAGTCATAACCGTCCTCCCCCCGCTCCAGCTCACGCCACGTGTATTTCAATTGTGCGCCTTCAAACGTTTTTGTTGCGAGGAACGCCGCGTCGGAAATTCTTTCCCTGTCCATGTTGAAAAATACGTAATGATGCACTTGACCAGCCGCAGCGCCACCGGCGCAGGCGAGCATGAAAAGGATGCACCACGCCAGTCTGGCAACGGCAGTCATGGCAGAATTCATTTCAAATGGTGACAACCTGGATCTCGGTTCCGAGCGGCTCGAAGGCGCGATTCTCCTTCGTCTTGCCCCAGAAGACCGCGTAGTTGCGGTTCGAGTTGAACGGGGTATCGATGTAAATGAGGTCCACGCACTGGCCGGGCAGCTTGCGGAGCTGCTCAAGATTGTCGCCGCAATGAACCACCGGGGCGTCCACCAAGGCAGACGGACGCAACCGGCCTGCTGGCGGACTGGCGGTGTCCATTACGGCAGCGGTCTTTTCCGGCTTCTTCGCCATGTCCACAGCGTAACGGGAAGAGGGCGTTTACGGAAAGCCAAATGATGCCCGGCATTGCGAGGCAACTACGTCGCGGTGCCTTCGGGCACGCGCACGCAACCGGATCAGCAGACAGCGGAACCCTGGAGAACTCCTGCGCACGGCAGTTTGTCTTTCAACGCTCGCGGATCTCCTCTTCGATGGTTACCGGCCCACGAAGTCCAGACTCCAGCAGCGGCGAATCCTTCGTGAAGGGATTCCAGGTCGTCGAAGTCAGGCGCCGCTCCGGCGGCAGCAACTGGTCGCCAATCAGTCGGTTCGGCCACAGGTTGGCCACCGTGATTTCCAACCGGTTGCGTGTCGGTTTCAGCGCGCGGGCGATTTCGACCCGCCACGGCGCGCACCAGAGGATGCCGAGGTCGCGGCCGTTCAGGCGCACGCGGGCGAGGTTCTTCACCACGCCAAGCTCGAGATAGCATCGTCGGCCCACCGGCCCGGCCGGCGCGTCGAATGTTTTGCGGTAGGTGGCCATGCCCGAGTAGAATTTGATTCCTTCCTCCGGTCGCTTGGTCCAGTCCTCGAGCGACGCAAACGTAACTTTCTCCGGGCCGCCCCACCTGGGATCGAACGCGACTTCCCAGGGGCCGTCGAGCCCGGCAACCGGCTTCAATTCCGCGAAATTTCGCGAGTTCTTCCGCGATGTCATGGCGCGTTGGTTGAAGACGACGAAGAACGACTGGGCCGGCTCGAAGCGAATGGGGACGGTGGTGCGCCTCGCTTTGGCGGTGAACTCGGGCAGTGCGCGCCGCTCGCCGGTCAACGGGTCCCACAGCTCCGGCGTTTTTCCGTTCACGCGGAAGCTGCAGTTGGCGTTCACGGCGCGCTCCTCGCGGTTGGCGACGAAATAGATGTCGGTGTCGCCGGCGCGCCGGTGCGTGTAGCGGATGGGTCCGTCGGACTCGAAGTCCGCCGGCACTCCCGCCTTTTCCAGCAGGCCGGCAACGATGGCGAAATCGCCATACTGGTCCGGCTCCGGAATGGTTTCCTCCGATCGTCCCCACGGCGACATCCCGAAAGGTCCGAGCTCCAGCGCAGCTCCCCAGCCTTCCGCGTTCGTGGTGCGCGTGAGCCAGTCCGGCACGGCCTCCCGCGAACTCTGCCAGGTCCGGTCCGTCGGCACGTCGAGCCGGTGGCCATCGCGGAAGCTGACGATCAATCGCCCAATCAGGCCGGCCGGGTTGGGCGCGTCGCCGCCGTTCTCGGCTTCGACTGCGAGCACGTTCGTTCCCGGCTGCAGCATTGGCGCGACGTCGAACGAGCAAGTCTCGTGGAAATTGTCGCCGTTCCCAGCGTGACGACCGTTGACGAACAGATCGAAGGAGTTGTCGGCCGTCATGGACACGAGGGCGGATTCGATGCCGGCATTGGCTTCCAACGTGACCACGCGTCGGAAGAAGCGTTTGCCGACGGGCGCGCTGACGGCGGGATTGCCTTCGTTGTGCCAGATCCACGTCGCCGACTCCAACGGCGACTTCGTTTCCGGCGCGCCGGTCGCCTTGGCGCCGCGGTCCCAGACTACCCGGCCCTTGCCGAGCTTGTGCTCCTTCACCGCCATGCCATCGCAATCGCCCCACAGTTCGCCGGCGAGCTGCTTCACGTCCTCATCGCAGTTCGGATAACGGCTCAGGCTGGGCGATTTCAATGGACGCGGACCGACGACCGTGGCGCCGGCCTCGACGAGCGTCTTCACCTTGCGCAGCAACGCCGGCGTCATGGTGTCGCGTTCCGGCAGGACCAGGACGCGGTAACTCATGCCGTCGGGCAGGCCGAGCATTCCGTTTCTCACCGACATCCGCGCGAACAACGTTTCCGGCGCGATGC
>Ga0187865_1004355_pt1 | contig 10598 bp, 7 predicted proteins | sample June2016WEW_11_1_2_FD_132989 | JGI IMG/M metagenome (GOLD analysis project Ga0187865, IMG submission 132989) | Peatland microbial communities from SPRUCE experiment site at the Marcell Experimental Forest, Minnesota, USA - June2016WEW_11_100 | ecosystem: Environmental > Terrestrial > Soil >...
CCGGGGCCTGCGCGGCCCCGGCGGCTGGGCCAAGTTCGCACGCCTGCCCCGACGTGGCCAATCCCGAGGAGCCACCCGCCGGCCCGCAGCGCCGGGAGAGATGCCAAAACCCGCGCTTTTACCGCAAAATCAGGGCTACAACGGGCGCGTGTCGGCGAGCGAGAGGTCGTTCCATCCAGCCACCGGTGTTAGGTCAATTCTTTTCCGTGGAAATCCAGGCTAGCGCCGATCTCCGAAACTGGGCGCCGGTAGCTACAAACGCCCCTTCGCCCGGGCCATTAACATTTACCGACGCCACCGCGGCGGATGACTCCGTCCGCTTTTACCGGACCTTGATTTTGCCATGAAGACAGACCCGAAACGCCGCAGGCGGCGGTCCATGAACACCCGCCCGCACGACGCTGGAGAGACACGCTCGGCAGGAGGCATCAGCCGACTCCCAAACGAAGAGACTACCATGAACCACGAACTACCATCCAAAACGGGTGCCGCACTTGCCACCCTCATTGCCGCTCTCATTCTGCTCGCCTCGACGCAGGCATTCGCGCAAAGCGACGTGCCCGGCGTAGGCGCGGGGCATCCATTGCCTACCGACACTTCTCCGGCGGCTTATTGTGGGCTTAATCCTTTCTTCAACTCAGGTTACGGCGGTCAATGCACAGACTTCTGTTGGGGCCGGGCTATGGAAAAGCTGGGAATATCTCTTCCCTTTAGAGGCAACGCAGTGACTTGGTATAGTGCGGCACAGGGTTTATACCAAACCGGCTCGACGCCGCAGGGAAATTCGATCGCCGTCTGGAGTTATAATGGCGCTGGGCATGTCGCGTTTGTCGAAGAAGTTGTCGGAGATCAAGCCACCATGAATGAAGCAAACATTTTGACTTATAATACTTCTAAGTGGGGTGGCGGATATGACGGCGCTTCCAAAACAAGGAGTGCAGCCACCTGGGCGGCTCGGAAGCTTGGTAGCAGTGGTCCCACAACGTTTCTGGGGTATATTTATCTTACTGGGCATGCTCCCGCCGCGCCGGCAGCCACGACCCAGCAGGCCACCTCGGTCACCGCCAACTCCGCCCAACTCAACGGGTCCGTGAATCCGAACGGGGCCATCACGACGGTCTACTTCCAATACGGCACGACGACGAGTTACGGGAGCGCCACCCCGTCGGGGAACATCGGGACCACAGTCATGAATAATATCGGCACGACCATAAGCGGGCTTGCGCCCGGCAAGCTCTACCACTTCTGCATCACCGCGTCCAACAGCAGTGGCACCAGCTACGGGGCGGACATGACCTTTACGACCCAACTGCCGCAGGGGAGCCGGCCGCTCGGGATCGACGTCTCACACTACCAAGGCTCGATTGACTGGGCAAGCGTGAAAGCCGCTGGGATCTCTTTTGCGTGGGCCAAGGCCGCGGAAGCCACTCCGTCAGATGGTTACATCGATCCCGACCCCGAGTTTGCAGTGAACGAGGGTGAGGGCAAGGGCGCCGCCCTTTATATGGGGGCTTACTACTTTGCGCATCCAGAGCTCGACACCCCAAGCGCCGCGGCCAGCTATTTTTGGAGCGTGGCCGGCCCCTACATCTTAGCAGACGGCAAAACTATCATGCCGATGCTGGATCTCGAGTCGGATGTTACCACGGCTAGTCCGGCCTTCACACAAGCGACGCTGTCGGACTGGGTCAATGAGTGGTGTCAGGAGGTGGTGAATTATGCGGCGGCTGAGGGCGTTACCGTCAAGCCGGTGGTGTACACCTATATCTCCTACGCCAACGGGACGTCGGGGTACGGGCCCGGGCTGAACAGCACCATGAGTCAGTGGCCGCTATGGATGGCTAATTACAACAACGAGGATCCCCAGACCGGCGCTCCCTCAAGCGTCAGCCCCTGGACCGCTTGGGGAGTCTGGCAGTACAGCGACGCGGGCTCCGTCCCCGGGGTAGCTGGCAATGTGGATGAGGATGTCTTCAACGGGAGCCTCAGCCAGATGGTCGCGACACTGGTCGCTACGGGGGGCCAGCCGCCCGTGCTGGCGGTGTCGCCGTCGGACGGGCTGAGTTCGAGCGGCAACCAAGGGGGGCCGTTCAGCCCGGCCAGCAAGGCCTACGCGGTGAGCAATACGGGTGGAGGGACGCTCAACTGGACGGCGGCGGCGGACCAGAACTGGGTGACAGTAAGCCAGGCCAGCGGCCAGAACTCCGGCACCGTGACCGTCTCGATTAACGCCAACGCCAATTCCTTCAGCGGTTCGGCTACTGGCACCCTTTACGCTTCCAGGGTGACCTTCGCCGGCAATGCCGGCAGCACCACTCGCCAGGTCCAACTGACAGTCACGTACACGCCGCCCCCCGTGCAGATTTCGGGCAACGTGCACACCTCGGGCGGGGCGCCGGTTGCCGGCGTCGTGATGAGCGGATTGCCGGGCAATCCCACGACCGACAGCAGCGGCAATTACTCCGCCCAGGTTTCTTCGGGCTGGTCGGGGACTGTCACGCCGAGCCTGAGCGGGTACACCTTCAATCGGCCCTCGCGCAGTTACGGCAGCCTGAGCGCCAGCCAATCCGGGCAGGACTACGTGGCCACAGCGCCCCCCGTGCAGATTTCGGGCAACGTGCATAGCTCGGGCGGGGCGCCGGTTGCCGGCGTCGTGATGAGCGGATTGCCGGGCAATCCCACGACCGACAGCAGCGGCAATTACTCCGCCCAGGTGGCCTTGGGCTGGTCGGGGATTGTAACGCCAACGTTGGCCGGCTACTCCTTCACCCCACCCTCGCGCAATTACAGCGGCGTCACCGCTAATCAGGGCGAGCAAGATTACGTCGCAACGCCGACCGGTTCCTTGTCCGTCACGATAGGGCCCGCCGCCGCGGTCACCGCAGGGGCCGAGTGGGAGGTGGATCCGGGTGGCACAGACAACTGGCAGACCAACGGGGCCACGGTTTCCGGGCTCTCGGCGGGCAGCCACACTGTGCATTACAAATGGCTGACCGGCTGGACTCCGCCTTCGGACCAGAATGTGACGGTAGTCGCGGGGGCAACCACACACACCAACGGCCAGTACACGCCGTATCCGCCCCCCGGCCAGACGGGTTCGTTGCAGGTGACGATGACCCCTCCCGGCGCGGTCAGCGCAGGGGCGGAATGGGAGGTGGATCCGGGTGGCACGGACAACTGGCAGACCAACGGGGCTACCGTTACCGGGCTCCCGGCGGGCATTCACACGGTGCATTTCAAGTGGATCGGGACCGAGTGGTACACGCCCCCGGACGAGAGCGTGATGATCAGCGCTGGCGCCACAGCCCCCACCAACGGCGCTTACAAGCCAACCGGGCACGGGGCCCTGCAGGTGACGATCAGCCCTACGGGCGTCATCAGTGCTGGAGCGAGATGGCGTGTGGACGGCGGAGCCTGGGAGAGCAGCGGGACGAGACTGTACGGGCAGGCGCCGGGTCAGCACACCGTGTCCTTCTCGAGCGCCTGCGGTTGGACGACGCCGCCAGACCAGACCGTGACCATTGCTATTGACCAGGCAACGCCGGCGGCCGGGTGGTACGTGCCTGCCGCCCCCATCACCTTTGGCGGCACATATAGCGGTCTCTTTTACGACGAGACGAACGGTGTGGCGCCACAGAGCTCCGGCTGCTTCACGCTGACTGCGACCGCGAAGCGGTCATTCAGCGGGAACATTCAGTTGGGCGGAGCCAGATACGCCCTAAGCGGCCAGTTTGACACCAACGGCCACGCCGCGAAGGTGATAAGTCGCGGCAACCTCAATCCGCTGAACCTTGACCTGCAACTGGATCTGTGCGGCGGCGGCAACGAACTCGACGGCAGCATCATCGGCGGGACATGGTCAGCAGACCTCACGGCCCACCGGTATTTTTACTCCCAAGCCAATCCGGCGCCCCAGGCCGGCAGGAAGTACACGCTGGTAATCCCGGGAGCGGACGATCCTTCGACCGGCCCCGGCGGCTACGGCTTCGGGACGCTCAGCGTCAACGCCTCGGGAACCGTGAGCTGCTGCATCACTCTCGGGGACGGCAATAAGGTGGTCCAGAGCAGCGCCGTGGGCGCCTCCGGCCAGTGGCCTCTTTACATCTCGCTGTATGGAGGCAACGAATTGGTGCAAGGTTGGCTGAGCTTTGTAACCAATGGCGTTCCAGAGGACGTTGTGGGCCAGATCGCTTGGCTAAAGGAGCCTGGAGCAGGCGGTAAGCTCTATCCCAGTGGATTTCTGTTCACCAGCCCAGTTGACGTCATCGAGTCCCTGTACTCCTATAGCAGCCGGACGCCTGTGCTGGGCTGGACTCAAGGGGTCATCGAATTGGAGGGCGGCAATCTGACATCGAGCCTCGCGAATGCCGTAACTCTCAATGCAAACAGCAGGTTCACTGGGACCAATAAATTATCGTTGACATTGACAACGTCGTCCGGTGTATTCCAGGGCACCGTGCCGTTGCCAGGGAGCAAGAGCGTCATCTCGGTTAGCGGCGTTCTGCTCCAAGGACGCGACGCCGGCTACGGCTTATTCCAGGGGCCTTCCCAAAGCGGCAGCGTGTGGCTGCGGACCCAATAGCGCCTCCGAAACCGTGACGAGGACGCTATGCATGGACAATCTCCACCTCTTTGCGGATACAATACAGAATCCGAAAATGAACTCGCTCTTACACCAATTCCTCCGCGCAGTTGCACTTGTTCTGATTGCGGCCCCGAACATGCAAGCGCAGACGTTGACGACAATCCATGCCTTCACGGGAGGCGATGATGGTTCGGGGCCAGGCGCCTTACTCCAGGGCGGCGATGGAAACTTATACGGCACAACGAGCCAGGGTGGCGCATCCGGCCACGGCACGGTCTACAGGCTGACTTTGGGCGGCACGCTCACGACGCTATATTCCTTCTCAGGTGGCAACGACGGAGACCAGCCTCTTTCCCTTTTGATCGGCAAGGACGGCAATTTTTATGGTTCCACCATTCGGGGCGGCGATCTTGGGGGAGGCACCATATACCGGCTAACGTCCGGCGGCACGTTAACCGTACTCCACTCCTTCGATACCACGCCAAACGGCCTTCCAGCGGAGCCGGTGCTCGTATTGGGCAACGACGGCTCAATTTATGTTTCGACCGCCACCGATAGTGGCGGGAACATCGCTAAACTGACGACCACCGGCGACATCGCCACCATTTATACGTTCACCGGCGCGGATGGGGGGTTCATCTCGGGTTTTACGCAAGCGAAAGACGGCTCTCTCTGCGGAACGACATCCTGGGGCGGTCCCGACTATGCGGGTATGACATCTCCGGGATATGGTACGGTTTTCCGCGTGATGCTGAGCGGCACTGAAACTACGCTTTACGCCTTTGGAGACGGTTCAGATGGTCGAGCCCCTCATGGATTGACTCAAGCGAATGACGGTACTTTCTATGGCGTGACGACCGGCTCATCATGGCCTGGAGACATTGACACCATTTTCAGCCTTTCGTCGAGTGGAAGCTTCACCACGCTCCACACCTTCACGGGGAGCGACGGTGGAATGCCAACTGCCCTGCACATATCCAGCGATGGCAATCTCTACGGGACTACAGCCTGGGGAGGGGATGATTACGATGGTTCCAACTCGAGTGGAGAGGGAACGGTTTACGGGATGAACCCAAATGGCTCCCTCGCGACGCTTCATTCATTCAGCGGGCCAGACGGCAAATGGCCGGGAGGGTTCATCTTCGGACGGGACGGATTCTTATATGGAATCACAGCAAAAGGCGGCCCGAACGATGCCGGGACTGTTTACCGTCTTTCGATCTCCCACGGAGGGGGCGCGCCCCAGATCCTTGTGCAACCCCAGAGCCAAACGGTCCAGGCTGGCGCGAACGTCACGTTCAGTGTCCACGCAAGCGGAACGGCCCCGTTGACGTACCAGTGGCGGAAGAATTCGGCTCCGTTAGCCAACAACTCCCATATAGTTGGCGTGACAACCGACTCGCTCACGCTCCATGGCGTGACGGCCGCGGATGCCGGGGCGTACTCAGTCGTCGTTGGCGATTCTTCTGGAACGACGCCAAGTGCTAATGCGATCTTGACTGTTCTCCCGGTGGATCTCGTGAAGCCGACCATAGCGATCAGCAGGCCAAGTCCGTCGATGCAGTCTACAAACGCTGTCACAACCATTAAAGGCAGTGCCAAGGACGACGTTTCAGTGAGGACCGTTTACTACCAACTCAATGGCGGCTCATGGGCCGCAGCCAGTGGAACCACAAGCTGGAGCGCCTCGGTAACGTTGGTGCCCGGAACGAATGTGTTCCGCGCGTGTGCTGTGGACAGCAGTGGGAACTGGTCAGTGACGAACAACCTCAGCTTGGTCTCTGTCCTGAACGCCCAGCTTGGCGTGCGCATCTTCGGCGAGGGGACGGTCAACCCGAACTACGCCAACCAGTGGCTTCAGATTGACAAGCAGTACAGCATGACTGTCAGGCCGGCGAGAGGATTCTCCCTTGAGAACTGGAGCAGCAACCTCAGCGGCCTGCTGACCACCGGGACAACCGTTCGCTTCGCGATGTGCTCCAACCTGGTCCTTACGGCCACCCTGGCTGACGTGCAGCGGCCCGTCAACATTATCAAGAGCCCGACCGTGAACCAACGCGTTACCGGTGACTCGATCACCGTGGCTGGTAAGGCCAGCGACAACGTCGGCGTGACCGGGGTGTGGTACCAGATGAACTCTGGTCAGTGGCTTTTAGGCTTGACGACCGACGTTTGGACGAACTGGACCACTGTCAGCCTCCCCCTGACACCCGGCGCTAACGTAGTGCGCGCTTACGCCAAAGACGCGGCGGGAAATACCTCGCTGACGAATAGTGTTAAGTTCGCCTGCACCGCCAAGTAAACTGGATCCCCAGAAGACATAGGCTCTTATGAATAAAGACTCGAGCGGTGTAGGGTCGGCCATGCCCGTCCTAATGACTGCGCGCCTAGAAGCCGGCAAGGCAGGCCTCCTGCCCGCTCAAAGAGTCACACTTCACACCGGCCACGCGCAAGGCCTGTTCAGAAGCGCTCTCTCTGTCGGTCTCCTCATCTTGGCCCGTGCCGCGTCCGCCCAGTTGATCAGCAACGGCGGCTTCGAGGACGGGTTGCCCTCTGGTTCGCCCCCCGAGCAATGGACTGTCATCGGCGACTTTTTTCACTGGACCAACCCCGGCAAGGCCCACACTGGCTCGCAATATGCCTATTTCGGGATTGCGGCTGACGGCACGACGCCGCTGACCAACGGCTCGGGCTCGATAGAGCAGTCAATCCCGTTCATCGCTGATACGCCCCCGATGACCTTGAGCTTTTGGCTCTGGGTGGCGTCCGACGAACCATCGAGCCCCGTGCATGATCACCTCTACGTCGAGGTTCTCAGCGCTTCGGGTGCTGTCTTGGCCACTCTGGCTGACTACTCCAACGCCGACGAGGCCGGCCCGCTAACCTCCTTGGCGCTCGCGTACCAGCAAAAGAGCTTCTCTTTGGCGCCCTTCGCCGGCCAGCCCATTCGGATACGCTTTCGCGGGTCAACGGGCACGGGCGCCGGGACGATATTCCGGCTTGATGACGTGAGCATGCAAACCCAGACCTGCACCTACTCCCTGTCGATGCCGTCTGAACCAGTGGGCCCTGGCCGCACAAGTCTCAGTCTGATTGTGAATACCGCGGACGGATGCCCTTGGACGGTGATCAGTCCCGAGAATTGGATCACCGTCATCTCCGGCGACTCCCGGCTTGGACCCGGCTCGTTTGAGTTAATCTTCGATGCGAACACCAGCCCGAGCCCTCGGACCGGCACGATCCTCCTTCTCGGCCAAGAGGGCGGTGTGGTGGCCATGGCCCAGATGCTCCAAGCAGGGGCCTCGAATTCTGGTTTTCTGAGCGGGATGGGAGTAAGCAACGGCCTGGTCCAATTCACGCTGAACGGCCCGCACGGGGGCATTTACATCGTCCAGGCATCCCAGGACCTTTTGACCTGGATGCCGATTTCGACCAACACCATCCCTGCCGAAGGTTTCGTTCCCATCGCAGATCGCGCAGATCCCTCCCGGCTTGCGCGCTTCTACAGGGCCGTGCCGTCCGCTCAATGACCCCCTCCAGACCCAAACATCGAACACTGATGCGAGACAAGGGCCATGGACGGTGAAAATCATCCACGTGCGCTGTGCCCAGGACACACAGGATAGTGTCACAGCCACTCCAATATGCACATTCTCCCCTGATCCGGCCCCTCAGAACAACATGTGCCGACCGGATCCCCCCTCGGAAGAAACTGCCCCAAGGGAACCCACCCGGACGGAAGAATGACCGGACGGCTGCATCTCCCGTCCCAGTGGCGTTGGCCGAAGGGTGTGATCGAGCGGGCATGACGCCCGGGGAGGCCGGGTACATGATTTCGTGCAACCTCAGCCTGCCTTTTCCTCTCTATTTAATTGGAGGCTGATAGCCTCCGCAAGAACGTGGTGCCTGTTCTGGAATGAGATCGGGCGAGGTCGGCTGAATATTGAAATCGGCCCACGTACTTCATGCTCGCGACCGCAACTGCTGGTGGTCTCAGTGGTCTTGGACCACCATTCGTTGGGGGCAGTAGAGTCATGTGCATAGGCCGATATTGAAATACTGAAGAATCTTGAAAAATGCCCTTGACAAGCCAACACGCCTATGCCTCAAATGGCGGTGCTCCGAAGGAAATTTTATGCGAATGGGCCATTTTGGCTGGCACGCTGGAGTCCTGAGCCACCTCTTAACCGAATGCTCCTCCTCTCCATCGGTCAGTGATGGCGAGCAGCCAATCGAGCAACGCATCAAGAATGAGTGTGTGGGGCGCATAAAGCTCGTCCAGTTTCACAAGACGAACGGACAATCTGCTGAGGTGAACGCTGTGAAGGTTTATACCCCTGAGTATGATGCTGAAGTCGAGTTTTTGGAAGCGTGCAAATGGAATATCATGGTCTCGGGCGGAGTCCTGATGGACGAGGAGCTCCACTTCGGCACACGCAGCCTCACCGATAGGTCTTCGATGGAGGCGGCAATGAATCTGGGGACAGAGGTCACCCGCGAAGCGTTAAAGCCGGAGGGGTGGCAAAAAACCAAATTCCTATGAGTTTAGCCCGCTCGATGTTCCAGCGTCGGGAGCGACGACATACGTGGGCGTACCTCGTATGGTTGCTTGTTTACGTGTTTGAGGCGTGGTTCCTTGTTCAGTGGGCTGACTTCGTGCGCTTTCTTCTCGGCGCACCGCCATTCCCGAATTGGCCTTTCGTCCTGCCCATCGCCATTGTGGTCGCGCACGTGGTTTATCCGACGCTGGTTGGCTGGTTGCTCGTCTTGCTGCCTTCGATTGCTTGGACAGCGTTTGCCACCTACTGCGTGATTTGCAGCGTGATAGAGATGCCTTTGCAGAAAATCGAGTGGGGGACAGTTCTCCTCTTCGTCGCTCCTCCCATTGCCGTTTGCGTCGCGCTGGTTTTCGCCAGACCAAGCAAGTGTCAGTCCTCACTACTGACACAAAGTGAAGGTTCGCCCGCGAAGCGCCAATAACCGAATTGGGATCGTATTCACGTCGCGGCTGACCAGCGTCCAGCCGTCACGATCAAGCGTTTCGAGCAATGGAGTGTCTGGCAACCCCTGCCACGACGTATCGTAAATGGAAACCACATCCAGCGCCGGGAACCTTCTTCGGAGCGCCTTGGCTGCTTCGCGGGGAATGTGCTCGTCCAGTAACAGCCTCACACCTTTTCAAGGCTGGGCGAAACGGCTTTAAGGGCCTCGAAATCCCGGCGCGCGTGCAGCGTTAGGCTGGCGGCAATTTCCCCCGGGTAGGCCCCCGCATACGCCAGCGCCATCCTTACGACCGGCTCGGGCTTTTCCAGCCGTTTAGCCGCCTTGGACGTGTTCCCGCCCAGGTCTTTGACCAAATCCACGACCATCCAAACCGGCCATCGCGTGCCAGTGACATAAGCCACAAAAGAGCCAATACAGCCAACGCAGCCAATGGAGCGCTTGCCCTCCTGCCCCCAAATGTGCGAAACCTCTTGCGCATGAACGCGACACAATCCGCGGGAATTGAAAACTCGTAACTGTTCAGGTGGGAGGGTGGGGCAGACCTCTGGTCTGCCGGTTAGCCGGGCCTCTGGCCCGGTGTTCCGACCGCAGCAGGTTCACGGAGCCGGGGGCTCCGTGAACTGGCAGACCGGAGGTCTGCCCCACACCTGAACAGTTACGAAAACTCGAGGTCCGATGGTTTGAGGCTTAGGGTTTCCCTCACGCCTCACCCTCTCCTTACCGTCCCCCATCTCAACAGTTTCGGCAAGTTTCAACCAATTTCAACCAATTATAGCCCCCCCCCCGCCCGCGAAGCCGCCCATTGCGCCTGGGCGGCCCGTTTGGCTATCCTGCGGCCCTCATGTATCAGGACAAAAAGGTCGTCGTGGTGATGCCGGCCTACAACGCGGCCCGGACGGTTCGCCAGACCTACCTCGAGGTGCGCGAACAGCATATGGTGGATGCGATCATTTTGGTGGATGATCGCAGCCGGGATGAGACGGTGGCGGTCGCGCAGGGCCTGGAAGGC
>Ga0187865_1004357_pt1 | contig 10592 bp, 6 predicted proteins | sample June2016WEW_11_1_2_FD_132989 | JGI IMG/M metagenome (GOLD analysis project Ga0187865, IMG submission 132989) | Peatland microbial communities from SPRUCE experiment site at the Marcell Experimental Forest, Minnesota, USA - June2016WEW_11_100 | ecosystem: Environmental > Terrestrial > Soil >...
ACATCAAGCAACACGGCGGTGGCGACGATCAGCAGCGCGGGTCTGGCCACCGCCGTAGCTACGGGCAGCACGACGATTCAGGCGACAATGGGCTCGATCAATGGCTCCACCGGCCTCACGGTGACACCTCCGCTTGGGCATTTCGTCCAATGGTCGTCCGGCGATAGCGGCGCAGCCTCGATCAGCACAAATTATTTGAGTAACAATGCGACGACTGGAAATCTCATTTTGGTGTTTTCGCATTGGGATAATCAGACAATTTCGGCATCGGTCACCGACACATTGGGAAACACCTACATACCAATTTCTGGGCCCATAAACGTGGGGGCCGTGGGCCGGTTCCAAGCCTGGTACGCCAAGAACATCACGGGGGGCTTCCTCGGGGCGACTATTAAATACTCAGGAACGACCTCGTCCATATCTTTGGTGGACATAGCCGAATATTCAGGGCTAGACACTTCCGCTCCGCTGGATGTATTTGCTTCGGCCCAAGGTACAGGCGTGTCCCAGGATAGCGGCCCTTCTCCGGCCACTACAGCCAGCAACGAGACCATCATCGGCCTGTTTGGCTACTATGGATATGCCACTCCGTATACAGCCGGGGCGGGTTTCACTTTCCGCAACTACGATGCTACATCGATGCTGGAAGACCAGTCCGTTATTGCCAACGGAAGCTATCACGCTACGGCGACGTCCTCTGTTTCGACGTCCTGGATCGGTTATGTGATCTGTTTCAAGAATGCCTTCCAGGGTCCTCTATCCTTAACTCTGAATCCCAGCACGGTGACGGGCGGAAATCCGGTGACGGGAACAGTGATCCTAAGTGCGCCAGCACCAGCAGGCGGCGCGACCGTCATGCTGTCGAGTAGCAATCCGGCAGTCGCGACAGTGCCGCCGAACGTGGTTGTCTCGGGCGGCGCAACCAGCGCGCCTTTCACTGTGAGCACCGGCTCAGTGAATTTCAATACTGCGATCACCATCTCGGGTAACTACGGCAGCACAATACAGAATGCCACCTTGACAGTTGTTCCTGTAACGATGTCGGAAGTGGCTAGCGACAACTTTAGTCGATCCAATGCGCCCACACTTGGGCCGAATTGGACTCCGCTGGTGGGAGCTAACAATGTGGCGCTTCAAATCGTTGGTACGCAGGTGGAATCTGCCACGCTGACGCCCTCTGTTGGCAAAGAAATGTACTATGGCGGCCTGACCTCGTCACCCGATCAGTACAGTCAGGCACAGATTGTCGCCGCCAGCGGCAGTGGCTACGAAGGTCCAGCAGTCCGAATGACCTCAAATGACACACACTACGCTTGTGTCGTCTTCAATACAGGTGCGGGTAACGCCACGGTTGAGATCATTCTCGATAATGCAGGAACATATTCTGTTCTGGCGAGTTCGACGAGTTCCACTGTAAGGGTCGGCGACACAATCCAATGCACTGTCCAAGGTTCAGTCCTGACCATGACCAATCAGACGACCTCTGCGACCTTGCTGACGGCAACCGACAGTACGATTCCCAGCGGGTATCCGGGACTCATAGACTCGGCGGGCACGACGGCCGTTACAAATTACATCATGGCCAACTGGGCTGCGGGGGCCAGTTTTGCACCTCTGACAGCACAGCAACTTGCCAGTGATAATTTTAATCGGCCAGATGCGCTAAACCTGGGCACAAACTGGCACGTCGGTACCGGACACGGTCCAATCCAGATCGTCAATCAGCAAGTCCAGCCGTATCCGGCTGGTGGCCCGCAACCGTCAAAGGAACACTACGTTGCGGCTGGCGTTTTCCCAAACGACCAATGGTCTCAAGTCCAGATCGTTGTCGAAGACACGCTGGGAGACAATGCAGTCGAGCTCCGAGCCTCGGATACCAGCGACACGCTCTATGTGCTCGACGTCAACCTTGCTGGCGTATCTGGAACCGCCGAAACGAGGATCGCCATGGTCATCGGCGGAATCATCACGCCTCTGGTAATTGATCAAACATGGTCAGCAGTGTCACCGGGCGACTACATCCGTGGGCAGGTTCAAGGGAACCTGCTCAGCCTGGTTGATGTCACAACCGGAACGCTCCTGCTCAGTGCGTTTGACACCAACATCACTTCCGGCTATGCCGGCATATCCATGCAGGCAATCACTGGAAATCCGACCGATCATATTGGCGCAAACTGGTCGGGCGGCACATTTCAATGAGCTGCTAAAACATGCGACGAAGAGAGGCAATGAAGAGTCTTCTTCCCCTGTTGTCTCTCTTGTCGATTCTTTCGTACCCCGTGGAATCAGAGCTTAAACCGCCTGGTTGTGATGGGAGGGGGAATTGCTATGTTCGCGCCGGGGCTTCCGGTAGTGAGAGCGGCACGAATTGGACGAATGCTTGCACCAAGTTTACCGGCAACTGTAGCACAACATCGAACCCTGCTCGGGGCGTTACCTTCTGGGTTGCGGCGGGTAGCTATGGGAGCGTAACTTTCTCCGCTCCTGACAGCGGAACAACTGTGACGACGGTTGAATCTGCCACGTCGAATCACGGCCCGACTGGGGATTGGAACGACGGCTATGCCGGTCAGGCCCTGTTTTCAGGTGGAGCCATCGTTTCCGACTATTGGACCTTTGATGGTCAGAACCGAGGGGCGGATTGGCAGACGGGATACAACTTGAAGTTTTGGAACCAGACCGCGCCCCAAGGCGAAGCTCTACAAATTGGGGCTGGCGCAGGCCGTGGCGCTTCCCATGTCAGTATCAAGTACGTTGAAGTTGAGGGAACGAACAGGAACTTCCGCTCGACCACTCCTTGCTCCTCTGGGGGCTATTGCGACGACGGCATCTATGTAAAAAGTCGGTCCAACGACATTTATGTCGGCTATTCGTTCCTGCACGATGTGGGCGACACCCAGGTACAGGCGAACGACAATACAGTCGAAAATAGCGTCGGAAGCGATTGGATCTTCGAGTATGACTATTTTTCCCGTAACCACAGCGGCGCGCAAAGTGCCGACAACCACTCGGAAGCGTTCTCCGTTACCGCACAGAACCTGGTAGTTCGTTACAACTATTTTCAGGACATTGGGTCCAGCGGGGTTATCACGGACGCGTCTGCCGGACAGCCGTCCGTCGGGCCTTGGGAGATCTACGGGAACGTGTGGTTTTGGACTAAGGAGAATCCTTTTCCGGGCGTCGGCGACGGGCTTGCGTGTTTGTTCGGAGAAACATTCTCTGGCCATCTCAAAATCTACAACAACACGATTGCTGGGATCCAATCGGAGAACGTCTGCTCCGCGCGCCCGTTTTTTATGGTCGGCGGAGGAGAGAATAAAGGAAACCCCGCGGTGCAGATCTATAACAATCTTTTCTGGAACGATTGCCATGTACACAATGGTCCTGGTGCCTATTACAACTGGACAGTTTCCATGGATAACAACTCCTACTATGGAGGGACGACTGCTCCGAATGACTCCAGCGCGCACCGGCAGATAATCGCTGGCAATCCATTTGTGGACATCTCCCACGCAAATTTTAGGCTTAAGCGGCACACAGAGTCTGGGAAGCCGCTTCTGGCGCCTTATAGTCAAGACATGGACGGCAAGATTCGTGGCTCGGATGGAATCTGGGACCGGGGCGCATTTCAGTTCACTTCGACTCACTAGTCCTCGAGTCGGTTCCCGGGTTGGCTTTTGGCTCGTGTTCCGGCCCTTTGTTTTCTTTTACTTGCACAAGCTCACCTCGACGAGCACCGACCCGTGTCCGAATGCCGCTCCCCCGATGTACTTCTGGGACCTAGGCCGAAACCACTGCATGTGCGATAAGAGAGCATGCTCTTCAAGGCCAGCATTCTTTCCGGTGTCATCCTCGTCCTCTTCGCACTCTGCGCCGCGACGAACAGCTTTGCGGTGGCGGGCTGCGACGGTAGTGGCAACTGTTACATCCGCGCATCGGCCTCCGGTTCCGGCAATGGGTCCAACTGGACCAATGCCTACACCGGATTTGGAACCGGCGCAGGTAAGGTCAATCCGGCCAGCATGACGCGTGGCGTGACCTACTGGATCGCGGCAGGAGCCTATGGCGCACAGAACTTCTCGTCGCCCGACAGCGGCACCACCGTCATCACCATCGAAGGGGCGACCACGGCGACTCACGGACCCGCCTCAGATTGGAACAACTCATTCGCGGGGCAAGCGACCTTCATTGGTGATAATCATGTGTCCACCGATTATTGGACATTTAATGGACAAGCGGTGCCGGGGTGCGCTTATCCCGAAGGATCTGGGGACGGCGGCGACTCCTGTTATACGATCCATTTTTGGAACAAGACCGATGATGTTGGATCTGCCATCACAGTAGCCAACAATTTGACCTTGGAATATGTTGAACTGGAAGGAACGGGGCAGGGCTTTCCAAGTAACACATCCACAAGTGACAAGTGCAGCACGAACAACTGTGGGGTGTGGAACGATAACGCCTTAGAGGGCACAGCGAACAATCTGTACGTCGGTTATTCCTACGTCCACCACACTGGAAACACTCAGTTTCAGATGAACAACACCCCTGCCCCTAGCGGCCACACTTACGAGTACAACTGGATTTCCTACAATCACACGGGGCAGAACGGTCAGCACGACGAAGCCTACTCGCTTTACGCATCGAACGTCATCATTCGCTACAATGTCTTTCAGGACATTTCCGGTTCGGGCATCATCACCACGGCCGGTGCTTCTACTCCCGCGCTCTCGAACTGGGAAGTCTATGGGAACCTATTTTTCTGGGACGCGACATACGCCGCCTTCGATCAGTATGGTCTCGCAACTTGCGACAACGCTATCTTGGATTTTTTGGGCGAGTCCATGTCGGGGCACATCTATTTCTACAACAACACCATAGCAGGATTGTACAGTTCTATCGCAGATCAGAATGGAGCGGGATTCTCCACGATGCCGATCTCTGGACTCTCCGGTTACAGCAGTGGAAGCCCAACCGTTATCATTGAAAACAATCTTTGGTACGGAAGCGCTTACGTCTACGGGGATTATTCTTCGTACTGCTCAGTAGTGACAGGAGCGGCCTGCACGCAGGACTACAACGCTGCTTACCAAGGCGGAATCCCGTCAGGCGACAACTGGCAGACGAACTCACCCGCTGCGACTCACGATTACAACCTGAGCGGCAGCAGCAGCCCGTTCGTTAATTTTGCAGCTTCCACCATCGCCGGTCTTCAGCTTGTAACTCCTGATCCGTTTGCAAGCCATGCTGGAGTCAGTCTGGGCTCGCCTTATAACGTTGACGGGTTCACTCAGGTTACTCGTGGAGCGAATGGGACTTGGGACCGAGGGGCGGAGCAGATTTCCTCGGGTAGCCAGCCTCCCAATCCTCCGACGAATCTTCAAGCCACTGTGCACTGAGAACCTGCTACTCCGTGGCGAACGAATCGCGCCCAGATTGTCCCCGACATTCGATTCGTTGAGTGGCCCATACCCGAACGGCATGGCCCGTGTATAGTAAGCGCATTCGCGCGTTTACAACGGAGGCGTGAAGCGGGGAGACGTAGATAATATAAGCCGATCGTTCCGCAAGATGGTCAAGAACCTTTTCCAGAACGGCAGCGCCGAAGGGATTGTACAAGAATAGAACGAGCGGTTCATTCGGAAAAACAAAGTCCGCTGCATCTCCGGTCACCAACTCAACGTTGAGGAATCCAACGGTGTTGAGATTGCACCGAGCGAGCTCCGCAAGTTTGGCCGAGAACTCTACGCCGATCACTCTGCGAAATCCCTTCTCGCACGCCATGATCAGGGCCCGTCCTTTGCCGCATCCCAGGTCAATGAAGGTGAACTCCCGGAAATCAATCGGCAGATGCGCCAGCGCCTCCTCAAGACGCGCTGGGTCAACCGCCTGGTACCGCTCTCCCACTCTTGCCGTTTGGTATGGGATTGAAAGGTGCCAGAGATCCACGATACGGGTGGTATCGGTTCCGTGTGTTAAATCGAATGAGTCGGGTGGTTGTTTAAGGATTTCACGGCGGATCACGCTGAACGCACGGGAGCAGGCGGCTCCTAAGCCTTCAGCGCGAGCGGTTTGAGCGAAACGGGTAACAATTTTACGAAGCACTAGTTTGCCTCGGGGGAGGGGTGCGCCCGACTGGCGGTAACTGACCAGTGGATTGTACTCTGGCGGACATGGCACGTCGACGAAAACAAATTCGTGACATAGGTGCGGCTGAATTTGGCCACCTACAGCCTTGTCTGCGTCGTTCCGAACCCGGTTTTTCTTTATTTGGAGCGAGCCGTTTTTTGAAGTGTGGCGGGAAACGCATCAGCAGCAAGCAACTCGAGGACGAGTGACACGATTGACGGCGTGCAATCAAGTTTTGCTCCAGTCGACGCTTGATTAGTAGGAGTTCCTCACTCGCTACGCTATTGTTATGGAGTTCGGGAGCTTCCAAAACAGATCGATCACCATGACTCCCAGCTCAAATGTAGTGGAATTTCTGCTCGAGGAAAAGGATCCGGCGCGCGTAGCACTGCGCATGATTGACCGGGATCATACCTATGGGGAACTGCAGTCCGCCTCATTCGATGTCGCCAAGTACTTAACCCTTCGGGGTGGGCAGAAGGGAGACCGGGTCCTTCTTGTTAGCGATAATTCTCTGTTTTGGGTTGCCGCCTACCTCGGTACGCTGCAAGCGGGCATGGTTTGCGTACCCCTGCCAACGAGCATAGCTGCGCAGGATCTCGATTACATTGTACAGACCACAGAAGCGCGTTTTGCATTTGTGCAGGCCCGTTTTGCAATATCGAACAAAGATCATCTTTTGCGAATTCAACTGGTCACTGATCGTGAGACGTCGACCCTACCTAATGTGGCGAGTTTTGCGAAGCTGAGATGTGAAGCGGCCGATGCCCGCCAGGACATTCCGAACGTGGAGCCGCGCGACCTGGCGGCGCTGATGTTCACCTCCGGATCGACAGGAAAACCGCGAGGGGTCATGGTTTCCCACCAAAACATAATGGCCAACACGGAATCGATCGTTCAGTACCTCGGTCTCACAGAGAAAGACCGGATCATGGCCGTGCTGCCATTCCATTACTGTTTCGGCACATCGCTCCTGCATACCCATCTCAGGGTTGGCGCAAGTCTGGTGGTCGATTTGCGCTTCATGTATCCGGAGAAAGTTCTGCAGAGGATGATGGAAACCGAATGTACAGGTTTCGCGGGCGTACCCAGTCACTTCCAGATCCTGTTGGGAAAATCCAGCTTGCAGAAAAAGCTCTTTCCTCATCTCCGGTATGTTCAACAAGCGGGCGGCCACCTGGCACTGAGCTTCGTTCGAGAGCTGCGTCAGGCGTTGCCCACAACGCAGATCTTTGTGATGTATGGCCAAACAGAGGCCACGGCGCGGCTCTCTTACGTCCCCGCTGAACTATTAGATCGGAAGTTGGGTTCTATCGGTAAAGCCATTCCCGGTGTGAAACTTCGGGTAGTAAATGAGTCGGGGGAAGACGTGCGACCGGGAGAAACTGGAGAAATCGTCGCAGAGGGTGCGAATGTGACGCAAGGCTACTGGCGTGCCTCCGAGGAAACGGCAATCTCCTTTCGTGATGGCAAGCTTTATACAGGCGACCTGGGAACCGTCGATGATGAGGGCTTCATTTATGTGGTCGATCGGGCGAAGGATTTCCTCAAGTGCGGCGGTAAGCGTGTCAGTTGTCGTCAGTTGGAGGAAAAGCTGCTGGAATTCAGCGGACTCCTAGAAGTGGCTGTCGTGGGAGTGGAGGACGAAATTCTGGGCGAAGCAGTGAAGGCCTTTGTTGTTCCGCGGCAGTCTGGCTCAGATGGGTTCGAAGAACAATTGCGGCTGTTTTGCAAAGAGCAGTTGCCTCATCAACTTGTCCCCAGGGATATCGTGGTGATCGACTCTCTACCCAAGAATAGTGCCGGCAAGGTACTGAAACACAGCCTGAAGTCTCTGTAATCAATGATTAGCACTTCATGGACGGGCTGCGCTGGTGAATAGACGATGAAGTACAGAACCCATGGTCGGACTGGCCTGCAGGTCAGTGAGATAGGATTTGGTGGTTGGGGAATAGGCAAGACGTCTTGGATTGGAGCAGACGATCAGGTCTCCATTCAAGCACTGATGACTGCCCGTGATGCAGGCATCAACTTGTTTGACACAGCCCTGGCTTATGGCGATGGTCACAGCGAGTGTCTGCTGGCGAGGGTATTTGGCAAGGCCGATAACCTAGTGGTTGCAAGTAAGGTGCCGCCCAAGAACATGCTATGGCCGGCGCGCCCGAACACGTTATTGCGCGACACATTTCCCAGGGAGCATGTCTTACATTGTCTCAAGCGAACACTGACAAACCTGCAGCGGGAAATGGTGGACATCTACCAGTTCCATGTATGGTCAGATGCCTGGGCCGACGATGTGGAGTGGTACGAGACAATTGAAGAAATTCGCAAGTCTGGCCAGGTCCGGTTTGTCGGCATCTCCATCAATGATCACCAGCCGACTAATGTGATCAGAGCACTCGAGACTGGACTGGTAGATTCAGTGCAGGTGATCTATAACATCTTTGACCAGTCGCCGGAAGATGAACTTTTTCCGTACTGCCAAAGGCATGACATTGGCGTCATCGGACGGGTCCCATTCGACGAGGGAGGCTTGACCGGCAAGATTCGCCCCGGAGTCACTTTCCCCGATCGCGACTTCCGGAATTACTATTTCGTGGGAGACCGTAAGCAGCAAGTCTGGGAAAAAGTACAGCAACTCGCTGCTGACACTGGAATTCAGCTTGACGAACTGCCCGACTTGGCACTGCGTTTCTGCCTATCGCACCGAGCGGTCTCGAGCGTCATACCGGGCATGCGTACGCCAATTCACGTACAGAGCAATACCGCTGCCTCCGACAAGGGCGTCCTCCCACCCGACATGGTAAGCAATCTTCACAAGCATCGCTGGATCCGCAATTTCTACACACCTCCGACTACCTGGACGAACAAGGTTAAAGGCCAAATCCGGCGGCTCACAAAAGCTTAGGTCTAATCAGGAAATGCCTGCGCACTGCGAAGACCAAGAGCGGCGGCGACAAAAGCACCACATTACCCCCTAACTTTTCCAGTTCGAATGCAGTTCGACAAGGAGATGTGTCATGGGAGAAGGAGCAGAGCACTCTCCAACAGTTGAATCGATGCGTTAGGCGAGATTCGGGCTTGGCATCGACGACCGAAGATGGTCTCGGGCCTGGGATCGCCAGTCACCAAACTAGTCCGCGCACATCGTAGTAACCAATAAAAAGCCCGCGTCGCGAGATCAAATCTCGTGCGCGGGCTGATTTTTCTGAGACTAAGAAAGACTGCGTTTAGAAACTCGAGCGCGAATGAACATCGCCCCCAGGCAAGTAATACCGGCTCCGAGCAAGTAGATCGCAGCAGAGCCACCCTCCGGCACTTGTCGGCACTTCCACTCGGGTCTGCATTTGTTGTGGTCCCGCTCAAGAGCAAAAGATGAGGGCGGCAGACACAGTAACAATGCAACCCCAAGCCACCATTTCCGCCTAACCATAATCATGAATTCCACTCCCTCCAACACATCAACCCAAGAGCGGAGTCTCAACCCTGTTCAGTTCTCTTTAGCGCAAGTCGATGCAAGAACCGAGTATGGTAAACCTCTTTTAGTGAATACCCCGCCGCAAGTCGTTGTCAAGATGATACTTTTTGCAACGGTTGCACAACAATGCAACTACCCGCACCGTTCCCCGGAAGTGAAATGGCGGCTCAAAGGAGCCGAGTCCTCCTCCCCATCGACAAGGATGGAAGAGTTCCTGTAAGTTATTGATCGAAAAGATGCTTGTGTTCTTCGGTTGTTACACTAGAAGAAGGGAACTGATACCTCCCCCTGGCCGGGCGGGGATGCAGGCGTCCGGATCGCGGACGGTACCGGTCAGGCAAGTCTCTCGGGCATGACCGGCAGCCCAACGGCACAATAGAAAACGGCGCGAGCGCTTTGCCAGAAGACTGGCACAGCGAGCGCTACAGCACAGTGGCCGCAATCTAGTTAACCGACCAGTATGGATCAAGAACAAGAATGGATGAGCGCCGTCGCTCTCAATATGCAGCAGCGCCCTGGCAAATCGCAGTCATGGTCAGAAGGACCGTCGAGCCCAGATCTCTCGAGCGACCGCGTTGATGTCTGGCGAGTCCATCTGGATGAGCCATCGTCAACTGTTTCCACCTCCAGTGTTCTCTCTTCCGACGAACTCGCCCGTGCCAGCCGCCTTCACTTCGAAAAAGACCGTCTGCACTTCACTCGATGCCGCTCGGCGCTGCGCTTTTTGCTCAGCCGATACCTCGGAATTCCGTGAGCGATACGTGAACCGCATCTTGCGTATGGCTGCGCGAGATAGCAATCTTGTGGAATGAAACAGAGCGGAAAGAAGGCGTGGACGAAGTGGCGGGAGCTGGTTTCCGAACAAGGCCGGAGCGGGCAGAGTGTGGCGGCGTTTTGCCGCCAGCGCGGGCTGTGCGCTCCGCATTTCTTCGCCTGGAAAAAACGGCTGAGCCAGGCCGAGGCGGCCAAGTTCGTAGAAGTGAAA
>Ga0187865_1004358_pt1 | contig 10578 bp, 13 predicted proteins | sample June2016WEW_11_1_2_FD_132989 | JGI IMG/M metagenome (GOLD analysis project Ga0187865, IMG submission 132989) | Peatland microbial communities from SPRUCE experiment site at the Marcell Experimental Forest, Minnesota, USA - June2016WEW_11_100 | ecosystem: Environmental > Terrestrial > Soil >...
TGAAAATCGAATGTCGAACAAGAAATATCGAACCGCAGAAGTGAGGAAAATTCCTTCGAAATTCGACATTCCTTGTTCGATATTCGATATTTTCTAGCATCGATCGGCAGGACTTCTACTTATCTTAGCGCTTATGGGCGGAAGCCCTGGGCTTGACTACCCCGCCCCTTCAGGGCTTTATCACTTGGTGAAGCGGACTAAGGATGCTCTGTCATTATATAACGCGAGACCCAATAAGTTCTCACATCCGTAAAGATCCCCGGAATCCGTGGCGTTTTTGCATGCTTGCTGTACTATAGCGGAATGCAGAATCAGGAAACACGACTCCTCTCTCTGGACGTCTTCCGCGGAATGACGATTGCAGCAATGCTCCTGGTCAATAACGCCGGCGACTGGGGAAATGTCTGCGCTCCTCTTCAGCATTCGGAGTGGCATGGCTGCACGGCCACTGATCTGATTTTCCCTTTCTTCCTTTTCATCATGGGAGTGGCGATGAGTTTCAGCATCGCCCGCAAGCGTGACAGTGGGTGGGATCCCGGCATTCTCCTGTACTCAACAGTCCGGCGCAGCGCGATTCTGTGTGGATTGGGGCTGATCCTCAGTTTCCTGTCATACAAAGGCTTTGGAGAACCCTATCATGTGTTCGGAGTATTGCAGCGCATCGGCCTCTGCTATCTTTTCGCCTCTCTGATTATGCTTTGGACCGGGGTTCGCGGGCAGGCGATCAGCGCCGCCGCAATCCTGGCAGGCTATTATCTGATCATGAAGCTTGTCCCATTTCCAGGCGGCTTCGCGGGCACACTGCTTCCCGGTTCCAATTTAGCGGAGTACATCGACAAACGCTGCCTGGGCTACTTTGATCCCGAGGGCATTTTGACAACTCTCCCTGCAATCGGGTCCGTGCTGACGGGCATTCTGGCCGGACACTGGCTGCGGGACAGCAGGCGCGAGGGGAACGAAAAAGCCGCCGGCCTCTGCTCGGCAGGCACCGTGCTGTTTATAGCGGCGGCGTTGTGGAAGTACAGCTTTCCGTTCAACAAGCAGCTGTGGACATCGTCCTACGTCCTTCACGCAACATCGCTGGCTTTATTTTCGCTTGCAGCCTGCTACTGGATTTTAGACGTCAAACAAATACGGAGGTGGGCAAAACCGTTCAGCGTGTTTGGGACCAATCCGATCGCTGCCTATTTTGGCGCCAGCGCCATGGCCTACTCGACCATTTGGATTCATTGGAACACCGGGCCGGGCCAGAAAATGTTTCTGAAAACACTGGTCTATAACAACCTGTATCGAAGCTGGATTCCCGGACTGTTTGGAGTTTACGGGGATTACATCGCGTCGGCGGCCTATGGCGCTTCCTACGTGGCGCTGTGGCTTGGGATCAGCTGGGTTCTTTACCGCAGGCAGATCTTCCTGAAGATATAAATAATGGGGGGAATATGCATCTTAAAACTTTATCCGGAGGTTGATAAAAAAGTGCCGCGGGATTCGGCGAAATGAACTGCCTGGAAATAGATCCCTACCACATAGTATAGCCGGCCGTTAGATATTTCCTCGCTCAGATTTGTAACCACTCCGGAAGCTTCGAATAGTTTGCTGCTGATTTTCAGAATGGTTTGCGGCTTGAGCTTTTCGTTACAGATGAACCTCATTCCTTTGGGCGAAAAATCGATCGTCTTTCCCTTGCCGGGAGTTCCGGGCCATTTGGAATAAAAAAGGATCGGCTCCGAGCTTTTGCTGCGCTCGATGCTTCTTTTGTCTGATTTTTCGGATTTTTGCACGCGCTCCGACTGCAGCGGTGTCCGGCAGTTCGCGCAGATTCCCTTCGTATTCTGGCTCTGAGACAGCGGACGCCTGCAGATGGGACATAAGACCGGACTGATGGGGTGTTGGGTTTGAGAAAGGGTCCGCTTCGTAAACTGCAGAAAAAGCTTTTCGTCATATGCCGCGCGCCGCTGTGCATTGCCTAGAGTTTCGTATGCCTCATTCAAAAGAGAGGCTTCCGAGGCAGATCCGCCCAAGTCGGGGTGCAGTTTCAGTTCCCGCATCATCGCGCGATAGCTGGCATGGATGATCTCAGGGGCTGCATCGGGCTGGACCTGCAATATCCGGTAGTAGTTGCGTCGGTTTTTCATCACAGCCCATACAATAGCACGAACCAAATGCCGCCGATTACATAGATTTTTCCGCATTTCCCGTGATTTTTTTGCGCAAATAGGTTATTTGAAGAGGGTCTATGCGCATCGTTCGAGCAACAGTAAAAACCTTGTTCATTGTTGCATTCGTTTTTCTGATCCGGATTTCAGATGCGCAGAAGCCACAATTCAAAGTTCAGGTCGATCTCGTATCGATTGATGTGGAAGTCCTGGACCTGCAGGGAAAGCCGGTAGAACTGTCTCAGATCGGTTTGGGCCGGTTCGGTGCCAACCTGCCGCAACATTCCCGCACTCTGTCCCGGTGGTACCTGGAAGGATCGACAATATGCTGAGGAACCTGCTGGAGCGGATATCTGCAGGAGATTTCTTGAGTAAAAATACCTAGGCCTTTATGAGTACTGTTACGAATAGTTTTCAATCCCAATAAATGTTCCAATAGCAACTGGCGGGTGAGAAGCAACATTTCAGCCGCCTGAAAGTGTGGGGACAGAATACCGCACACGGATATGTAGGGGGGGCCGCGTGCGGGGATAGTCCCCACGGAACATTAGAATTTAAACGAAGCGCGAGCAATACCCACTCAATTTGACGATCTCATCCCTGAGATCGTTCCCGCCTAAAAACCTGCAGCGAACGATAGGGCTCCAACAAAATTGGAGCCCTTTTAGTTTATCTGCAGGGGCAACCGGCACGGCACGTCGTCGACAAAATTTATTTCGAGTCGAATTGGACAAGCGTTTCCAACACCTTCGGGCTATTGCATCCCCTGCGCTCGGCAAATTGCAGGAACTGGATCCCGATTCGCCAGCTGTAGCCGGCAATTCCCGTCGCCACGGCATAAACAACTTTGCCCAGCAAACGGAGTTCTTCTTCTTTTTCCTGAAACTGCAAGAGAAGAGACACCTGTTTTCCGGGCATCAGGGCAACATCGCCGAGAAAAGCCAGTCCCGCGGAGCTTAAATCCACGAGAGGACACGGAGCTGAAAAACTCTGTCGTATTCTCCAGAAGCGGTGAACACTGTGTCGAACGGAAGTCCTCGGTATGATTATCCGCGTGCGCGATCGCGTATTTTCCCAAGGTCCGTACGGCACGAACCGATCGGCGCCAAGCAGTTTGAATGCTTCCGTCAGCCTTTTTCTTCGGCGGAACTCTTCAAGTGACAACCCTTCAGCTTCGCGGACTGCCTGCTCGATCTCGCTTCGGCTCAGTCCAAGCCTATCGGCGATGATTTGCACCGCTGCCTTCGGGTGCGAAATCAGAAAGGATTCGATCTTTTGACAAATTTCCCGAGAATCCATGATTAGAGCATCCTAGCCGGCAAGACTGTCCGGCTCCCGTATTCAGACTGAATTAAGCACCTCCCGGACCTTCCGGACCAATCCTTCAACCGTGAAGGGCTTCTGAAGGAAGTTCACATGCGAATCCAGGATACCATGATGAACGATTGAATTGTCTGTATATCCAGAAACGTAAAGGGCCTTGATTCCGGGCCGTAATGCCTCCAGCCGCGATACGAGGGTGCTGCCGCTAATGCCGGGCATGACTGCATCCGTCAGGATCAGATCGATGCGGCCCGAATACTCCGTGCCTATGCGCAATGCTTCCATGCCGTTGGGAACTTCCAGGACTGTGTATCCTTGATCGCGTAGAATCCGGCTTGCAAGAGCTCGGACGGGCGCTTCATCCTCGGCGATGAGCACGGTTTCGGATCCCCGAAGCCTTGACTCGTGCCGGATTTCAATTACGCCCTTTGTGCTTTTGCCCTCGCGGCGGGGAAAATAGATTTTGAAAGCAGTCCCTTTTCCCGGTTCGCTGTAAACCCAGATAAAACCATTGCTCTGCTTGACGATTCCGTACACGGTTGACAATCCGAGTCCGGTCCCCTTTCCCTTTTCCTTCGTCGTATAAAAAGGTTCGAATATGTGCGACTGAGTCTCCGAATCCATGCCCAGACCGTTGTCGCTGATCGCAAGCATCACATATGCGCCTTTCGACGCTCCAGGATGATGGCTGACATACGGGTCATCAAAATCCACGTTCGCCGTTTCGATCGTCAGCTTGCCGCCCATGGGCATGGCGTCGCGCGCGTTGATCACCAGGTTCATGATGATCTGTTGAATCTGGCTCGGATCAGCATTCACAAGGCCAAGCTCGGGGTGCGCGATGATTGCGAGATCGATATCCTCTCCGATCAGACGTCGAATCATTTTATCCACGTCGATCAGAGTGTCGCTTAAATTGAGCATTTCCAGCCGAAGGATCTGTTTCCGGCTGAATGCCAGAAGCTGGCTCGTCAGCGAGTTGGCCTTTTTAGCGGCTTTGGCAATTTCTTCCAGGTCGCGTCTCCTGGAATCCGTGGAGCTGATATCGTCCAGCAGAAGTTCCGTGTATCCCCGGATCACAGTGAGCAGGTTGTTGAAATCATGGGCTATTCCGCCGGCCAATACGCCGATCGCTTCCATTTTCTGCGACTGCAGGAACTGAGCCTGTAGAAGCTTGTATCCCGTCACGTCGCGCATCACGCCGACGATCTGCTTGTTGCCGTTTTTATCCGTAAGCATTGTGGTCTTCGTCATCATCGTGTGCTGTTTGCCGAGCCCATCCGGAATGCTTTCCTCACTGACTAACTCTCGGCCCGACTCGAGGAGGCTCCGCTCCTCATCTGCCAACGCCTTCGCCAGTTCCGACGGCAAATCGCTAACGACTGTGTGGCCCAACAGTTCTTCCCGTTTTTTCCCGGTGAAGGCGCAGCAAGCATCGTTGACGACCAGAAATGTGTGCTGGGCGTCCTTCACAAAAACCGGATCTCCAAGGCAGTTAATGATCTGATTCAAATACTCCGCGGAATTCTTGAGCGCTGTTTCACTCTCCCGGAGTGCTTTCTCCGCTTTCTTGCGTTCGGTGACATCCACAAAAGCTGACTGCACGGCCGCTCTTCCATTGTATTCAATCTGGCATGCGTATGCCTCCAGCCAAACCTCGGTTCCGTCCTTCCGGATCCCTCGATACTCATATCTGGCTGCAACTGGTTTGCCGGCCAACCGGTCACGGTGGCGGGTCAGCATCGCGGCGTGATCGTCCGGGTGTACCAGCTTGAGCATCTCTTCTGAGGAGATGGAGAGAAGTTCTGCGACGGAGCATCCCATCATATTCGCAAAAGCCTGATTGCAGAAAACGAAGCGCCCATCCTGGAGAATCGCCAGCCCCTGGAGCGAATTCTCAACTGCCATCCGATATTTCTGTTCCGATTCTCGTAAGGCTTTATCCTCTTCTCGAGCGGTTATATCGACCGAGACGCTGAGAATGCAGGGCTCATCATTGACGGTAATGGGATCGGCGGAGAACAGGACCGTACGTATTTCGCCGGTTTTTCGTCGCATCCGCATCTGCAGGTTGTGCGCATTTCCGCTCTTTATTCTCTCAATCAGCGCGTTTCTTTCGTTCGGATCTGCCAGGAGAACTTGCTCGGATGTGAAACGGCCAATCAATTCTTCGCGCTTATACCCGCCTACGCTCCCGCATGCTTCGTTCACATCGATGATTCTTCCCTCCTTGAGCGTAGTAATCATCATCAGGTTGGAAGAAGCATGAAAGAGCTTTTGGAACCGATCCTCACTCTCCATCAGGCTCTTGTGAAGCTCGCTGCATCGAGCTTCCAGTTCCGCTGCCTGGGGTACAGGCTTTTCTTCTGACTTCACCGATTCAGCCCCTCCAACGCAGTATTCAACCTTGCCTGTTATACATAACGTCAGTCCCTAACAGGAAATTGAGAACTAATTTACATTCCGGTAAACCGCCGCCTAAGGCGACGCAACTCAAAAGGGCTCTGCCGCTACGGCGTTGCCTTCCAGGCGCCCTGGAAGGGCGCGACGGTTAAATGAACGGGCATGCTGAGTTTACCACAGAGACCGCCATAGGATTGAAACTTCTGCTCCGAACCGATCTGAAGTAGGCTTGCACAGCGTGAGCCCAAAAACAGGCTTATTTTGCGCAGTGCCCTCGCGGTGGGGACACAAAATCAATACATTCGCTTATTTGCACAGCACTCGCCGGATTACAATGTACCAGGACGAAGCCTTGCCGAGGCGAAGCCCGTGGAGTGCATAAGATTGCTTGAATCACGGACGCTTGCGCCCGTTCAAAGGTGGAAGGCAAATGAAGGTTGAATTTAATTCCCGCCCGCGGGCAATAGAACTCGATCTGCGGTCTGCAGCGATGGTAGTTGTAGATATGCAGAATGCTTTTGCTTCAAAGGGAGGAGTTTTCGATCTGGCAGGACTTGATATTTCACACTGCGCGCAAATCATCGACGTGATTCGGCGCATTCTGCAAAGTGCTCGTGCTGCCGGAATGACCGTTGTCTATTTGCAGATGGGCTATCGGAAGGATCTCCGCGATTCCGGGGGGCCAAACTCTCCCGGCAGGCGTGGGAGATTGCAGTTAAGAACAACATTCTTACGGCAGATGAGGTGCGGGCCGAAGAGGGATGGAATCCACGTCCATTACAGGGCGATGCGATTCGCAATTAGGGACAGTAGAATTCAGGGATGGGCTTGAGCGCTTCGAGTGGGGATATATCGCGATGCAATAAAAGCGACAGTGAATATGCCCGCATAGCTACCATAGAGCAGTAGGAGCATTCTCCATGCCGTTATTTGCGACATCGTTTCCATGGATACCCAAGAGGAGAAACCGGAAGTAATAATTATGCCGGGAATAGGAGGAAAATAATTGCCTCGTATAAATATCACAGCTACGGTCACAGCAATCGCACCGAGAACTTTTGCAAACTCCTGCCGACAAATAGAATGGTTCTTTGCCGTTGAGCTTAGAATACGCAGGCACAAAGCCGATGCCACAATCTCAACTATCGCAAAAGATTGTTCAATGCCGCTATGCCAATAGAACTTCACGATAATCGTCTGATGCAAAACATAAATGGAGAACAAGAAGAGCATAGCCCAAGCCCATTTCTGTCCACGAATGTAGCTCGGCAATGCGAAAATAATAATTGCGTAAGTCGCTATTACGGGAAGCATGATTTGCCATGGGACACCTTTAGGGTGAAGTGTAGAGAGTTCCCAACAGCAATAGAGGAATTGAAACAAGACCAAAAGAACAGCTACTGTGTCTAATCTCGATTTAGAGCTGGCAATTAAGGTATTCATCGGCGTGACCTTTCTGCTTGGCTGCCGTTACCATGCCGTTAGATGCCAATAGCCCAATTCTCCTGATTCTTGTAAACAATTGATTTTAATGGCGCACCCGGCAGGGCTCGAACCTGCGACCTGCGGATTCGAAGTCCCTCCAAGCCGCTTTTCCGCATCACATTGCATTAGCAGAACATCGACCTCGCACCCGCATGAATTAAAGGTGAGAGAAGGATACTTGATCCGTTCACCTTGTCCACGGAGTATCACCATTTCCGCACAGTTTCCTACACTGTTCCTACAAGCTACTCAACCCTTGGAGAAGGTTATTTATGACCCATAAGACTGACCAGAGGCAGAAGCGCCCTCTTGGGCGGCGCCATGAGGCAGGGTGCCGCGTCTGTGCTCATCTAGACCGGGAGCAAATCGAGAGTGAGTGGATAGCATGGGGCAATACCTCGAAATTGGCCAAGCAATACGGTGTGAGCCGGGATTCCCTTTATCGACATTGCCATGCTCTCGGGCTGTTTGAAAAAAGAGGGCGAAATCTGAAAGGCGCACTTGAGAAGATCATTGAACAGGCAGACAGCGTGGCAGTCAACGCCGGGGCCGTAGTCCAGGCAATCCAAGCCTACGCGAAGATCAACAGCGCCGGTCAGTGGGTAGATAGGACGGAACAGGTAAACCTGAACGAACTATTCAAAAGAATGAGCGCCGAAGAACTGGAGCAGTACGCCACAACCGGGGACTTGCCGGATTGGTTTAAGCAAACAGTGGGCGCGACAGTCTCAGACAGTCAGGAGGACAAGGGAAATGAATAACTGGAATAGGAACAGGGGGAAACGACAGGAAGCCATTCACGATCCCGCAACAAATCCCGCGCCAAAGCCGGGGGATTATCCCGTAGGGTCCGTCGAGTCACGGGCCGCAGCAAGGGCCATGATTAAGGGCAAGCGTAAGGTAGTGATCGAGATCCAGAATGTCCGAAGTGGTCCCGAACCTGGTTCTATAGAAGTGGTTTCGACTGAATATATTGAACTAGACGACCCGCGCTAGTGACGGTCTGCTATTCCCTTTGTCTAACAAAGAGGACAAATTGTGGAAGGAGAAGGCATTCGGAATTCAGCCTATGGCGTAGCCTTTGCTGGTTTTGATTTTGCTGGGTGACCTAGCACCCATCTCCAGAAATCCTCTTTTGAGTCAATTCTATCCATAATCATCCAAACCTCCGGGTCATCTTCTAAATCAGTGTATTGGATGCGCTGCCAAATTTTTCCAGTTTCCGTATCCAAGAGAAACGTATCGGCCCTGATATTTGGGTTGTGCCAGATTTGATATCGACCAGTCTTGACGGCCTCTCTTGGTGGGCAAGTCGATTGAGCTTGAGGCTGCTTTGGTTGCGGTTGATTCGCTTTTGGCTGAGTCTGCGGATAAAGAAATCCAGCGGATAAAAAGAGGATGAAAAACGCAAGTTTTCGCATTTTCGCTCCTTAGTGATCTTGGTCACGGCTCGAATAAATTCGTCGTGTGATAGATCGCACGGCCTTTTAAGGCTGTTCTCTCTATGGCTACAAGCTATTCACGATTGTGTCTATCAGAATTCCTATCGCGCTAGATAATACACCCGATCCCAGATCAGTTGAAAGCTATTTGAAACTAATATCGGATACACTAATAAGATCTTTGGTATTAGAATCAGCTCGATATGCCCGGCTAGGGTCGCTCCTGAAAAGCAGGTGTCTACCGCCCTGCTCGCCGGGCATCACCAATGCGGTAGCCTACGGTAGAGGCTAAAATGCGCCCTCACAGATGGACAATCGGAGATTTGATGAAACTCCACGTCACTCCAATCGATGCCCCAAAACTAACGTTTGGCGGGAAAGCATTCGCAGCGGGATTGACTGGGTTTTTTGACCAATTTCCGGAAACGGTAAACCCATGGAAACTAAAGCTCCTTATTGATGCATATTTTGCAAAACGGCAATTATCTGAAATACGTGAGATAAAGGGACACTGGATCGATGCTCAACTTAAATTGGCGGAAATAATACCAATTGCACTTTATCATTTTTACGACCGAGCTTTGCGTATACCTACCCAAAAACGTCCGGAGCGGCATCAATTTAACGCATTGGAAATAGCATTGAATTGTCTAGACGCATATCTGCCTCAACTCGTCAAGCGAACTGAACTAGGGATCGATCGCGCCATGAAGGAGGCCATGATGCATGCTTTTGCGCAGGAAGCCGCATTTGAAATAATCTCAAGCGATTAGCGGAACTCCATCGAAAAATGGTTTCGAATGCCTCTGAAACGCGGGCATCCTGTAACGAGGCAACAAATAGCGAGAAAAGCTTTGGATATGAAAACCGAAAATCCCAAGCTCTCTTGGGCACAACTCGCTAACAAGCTATGCCATTGCGGTAAGAAAGTGCATGACCATAGTTGTAGGGAGAACTTGCGCCAAGGTGTGATCGATCTCCAACGCAAGCTGAAGAGATGGGGGTGTATTTAAATCAGCATCATTTGAATACCTGAATTTAAATCCTGCCTGTTTGTGTACTCTGCCCAATCTAGCAAAACACGGCTACGCTCACTCCATGCTAATGGAGATGAGCGATGGAATCTAAAAACACCCCTGAACGACTTTTAAAGCCTTCTGAGTTAACGGAAATTCTCGGGCTTAAACGAAGTTGTGTGTACGGAATGCTACGGAGCGGTCAAATCCCTTGCATTGCAGTTGCGAGTGGAGCGCGAAAGCTGAGCCTGCGGGTACGCCCTTCTGACTTAAAGCGGTGGCTTGAGAAGCGCGAGGTGCGGACAAATGGCTAACGGCGAATCGGCAAAAGTAATCGCATCGAAGATCCCACAGGAATTAAAGAGCCTGAAGCAGTGGATCGTCTGGAAAATGATCCGACGTGGTAATGATCTGACAAAAGTTCCGTACCAGACCAATGGTAAGTTGGCAAGCAGCACCGATCGGTCAACTTGGACTTCGTTCGAGGAAGTCGAGAAAGCCGCTCCGCAATATTCAGGGGCCGGTTTCGTCTTTAGTGCCGATGATCCATACTGCGGGCTGGACTTCGACGCTTGCCGGAATCCTGAAACGGGCGAGGTGGCGAAATGGGCGAAGCATTGGATCAAGAAGCTAGGAGTCCGTCCGAGAATTAGCTGATTTTTGTTGATCACGATCGAGAACAAATTTACTTTATGTTTCATGGCAAAAACATACCGTCCTTACTGTCCAGATCAGATGTTTCTGCTGCCGCCA
>Ga0187865_1004359_pt1 | contig 10577 bp, 8 predicted proteins | sample June2016WEW_11_1_2_FD_132989 | JGI IMG/M metagenome (GOLD analysis project Ga0187865, IMG submission 132989) | Peatland microbial communities from SPRUCE experiment site at the Marcell Experimental Forest, Minnesota, USA - June2016WEW_11_100 | ecosystem: Environmental > Terrestrial > Soil >...
CAACAAGGCCGGCAGGTGGCAATTTGGGGAGCGGCCGACGCGGGCGAGCAAGTCACGGTGAGCCTGGGGGAACAAAAGGAGACGGCCACCGCTGATTCCCATGGACAGTGGAAGGTGGAGTTGGGGCCGCTGAAGAAGGGCGGGCCGTGGGAAATGACGGTGGCGGGAAAAAACACCCTGACCATTCACAACGTGCTAGTGGGCGAAGTGTGGGTGTGCTCTGGCCAGTCAAACATGGAGTTTGCCGTGTGGAACCACGGCGTATTCGGTGGTGTGAAGAACGCGGAGCAAGAAGTGGCGGCGGCCCATTATCCGCTGCTGCGCCTCTTCATCGTGAAGAAGGCGGTGGCGGGGAAACCGCAAAGCGACGTGCAGGGCCAGTGGGTGGTGGCAAGCCCCGCGACGGTGGGGAGTTTTTCCGCGGTGGGCTACTTCTTCGGCCGGGATTTGAACCGGACCATGAAATTCCCCGTGGGAATGATTGACTCCTCCTGGGGCGGGACGGAGGCCGAGGCCTGGACAAGCGATGAGGCCTTGGAAGCGGACCCCGACTTGAAGGTCGTGGCGGATTCCTGGCGGCAGAGAATTGCCGAATTCCCTCACGTGCTCGAACAGTACCGGCAGAAGCTGGGAGAATGGGAGACGACCGCGGAAGAGGCCGAGGCCAATGGTAAAGCCGCCCTGCCCTTTCCCGACACTCCCAAAGATCCCCGCAGCCATCCTTGGCGCGATGCCGGGTTGTGGAACGGCATGATGGCGCCCCTTACGCCTTATGCGATCGCGGGAGCCATTTGGTATCAGGGTGAATCGAACGCGCCTTTTGGTTACCAATACCGGAAGGTCTTCTCGACGATGATTCAACAATGGCGAAGCTCCTGGGGTGAGGGAGACTTCCCGTTTCTCTTTGTTCAACTGGCCAGCTTCAGTGTGGGTGGTCAGACCTCGGATACCTGGCCTGTGTTGAGGGAATCGCAGGAAAAAACCTTGGCGTTACCGAAAACTGGAATGGCCGTGGCCATCGACATCGGCGAGCCCCATGACATTCATCCCAAGAACAAGCAAGAAGTGGGTCGGCGTCTGGCTCTGGCAGCGGAAGGCATCGCCTATGGCCGGAAGATCGAGTACCAGGGGCCGACCTTCAAATCCCTGCGTGCGGACAAAGGAACCCTGCGTCTGCGATTCACTCATGTCGCTGGGGGGTTGGTGGTCCGCGGTTGGAGCTTATTAGGATTTGAGGTCGCCGGGCAGGATCAGCAATTCTTCCCCGCGGAAGCTAAGATTGCGGGCACCGAGGTGATGCTGTCCAGTCCGCACGTTCCGAAGCCCGTGGCCGCGCGGTACGCCTGGGCCAACGATCCCAAGTGCAATCTCTATAACAAGGTGGGTCTGCCGGCGCCGCCGTTCCGTAGCGATGACTGGTCCGTTGCAACGCAGGGAACGGTTCGCAGGGAAGCCGCGAAGCTCTGGTAGGGCGGGAGTGGGGGAAGCCCGCTCGTGGCCCCTTGGGCTATTGGTCCCGATCACCGCTGCCACGAATGAGGAAGCTGATGTCAGTTCGCGGGCAGCCTGATCGGTTACGCTGGAAGGGAGATTTGCATGGTTCCCAAAGAAAGGCTCATGACGGCTCTTCGCAAGGAGAAGCCGGACCGCCTGCCGATTTCAGTTCATCAATGGCAGGCGTTTCATCTTGATAACTACCTCAACGGAATTTCAGCGCTGGAAGCGTTTCAAAAGTTTGGCATGGACGCCCAAATTCAATATTTCGGTGACGTCGGCCAGACCGCCCTGGTGGATTGCGACTTCACCAAGCACTCCACTCCCGAATGGCGCGACGACTTCACGCGCGTTAGCAGCGATCCCGACAATCGCGTCACCCATCATGTTATCCAGACCCCCGGCGGTGTCTTGACTTACAAAACCCGCGGCGATCGCAAGACCACCTGGATCACCGAGTACATCATCAAGCGTGATGAAGACATCGAGCTCCTCGACAAGTACATGCCGGTGGGAAAACTTGACGTGGCCGCTGTCCAGGCCGTCTACGACGAGGTGGGGGATAAGGGCATCGTTCGCGGCTTCGTCTGGGGCGACCAAGCCGGGTGTTGGCAGCACGCCTGCTGTTTGATGGACGTCACGGAGCTCATCATGCGTTGCATCGATAATCCGGATTGGGTCCATCGCCTCCTGACGATTCTTCTCAATAAGAAACTGCGATTTATCGAATCGATGAAGGGAGCGAAATTTGACCTGGTGGAAACCGGGGGCGGGGCAGGCTCCTCCACGGTGATCTCGCCTTCCTTGCACCGTGAGTTCTGCACGCCGTACGACGGCAAGATGCACGACGCCCTGCACGATTTGGGCTTCACGGTGGTCTATCACACGTGCGGCGGGACGCGGGGAATCGAGGAGTTGATCGTCGCCAACCGCGCCGATGCCTCGGAAACACTGGCCCCGCCCAGCATTGGGGGAAATCAGGAGCCCTGGGAACTCAAGCGGAAATTGGCCGGCCGGCTCGCCATGATCGGCGGAATCGACCAGTTCAATGTGCTGACCTCCGGGCCGCCCGCCAAGATTCGGGAAGCAGTACACACGCTCTTTGAAAAAGTGGGGACGGAGGGGGGGTACATCTGCGCTCCTTGCGACCACTTCTTTGACACGCCGCCCGAAAATATTCAGGTCATGGCGGACGCGGCGCGGGAGTGTACTTATAATTGATCCGGGGAGTAGAGGCGAGTTTATCCGTCAACCGACGGACCACATGGCGGCGTCCCGATAAGATCGGGACAGGCGCCGCCGCCTCGACATCAAATTGACTCACTACCTCGGAATCCTTGGTGAAGACGGGCATGTTGAAGTGGCTGGTCATCGGCATTGGCGATATCACCACGAAGCGGGTGATCCCTGCTCTGCTCGCTGAAAAGCGCAGCGAGCTTTGGGGAATTGTCACGCGCGACCCGGCGAAGGCCGCGCGCTACGGGGTGCAGGTCTTCACCGATTTGGGCGCGGCGCTGGCGTCGGGTGAGGCGGACGCCGTCTATGTGGCGTCGCCCGTGTTTCTCCACGCGCCGCAGACGCTTGCGTCGCTGGGGGCGGGGAAGCAAGTGCTCTGCGAAAAGCCCATGGCGATGAACTACGCGGAGGCGCGGTCGATGGTGGAGGCGGCGCGCGCGGCGGGCAAGACGCTGGGGGTCGCCTACTATCGCCGCACCTATCCCAAGGTGGCGCGGGCGAAAGAGTTGCTGCGGCAGGGGGCGATTGGGCAACCGCTGCTCGCCTACATCACCTGTTATGAGTGGCGCTCGGGCACCGAGGTCGAGCGCGCCTGGCTGTTTGACCCCGCCCGGGCAGGCGGCGGCCCGCTCTTTGATATTGGTTCTCATCGCATTGATGTGCTGAACTTCCTTTTCGGCGAACCGCAGCAGGTGGCCGGACAGTTGTCGAATGCGGTCAACGCGACGGCGGTTGAGGATTGCGCGACCGTCATGATCGAATACACCAACAAAGTGCGCGGCATCGTCGATGTGCGTTGGAACACGCGCGTGATGCGGGATGAGTTTCGCATCATGGGCACCCAGGGGGAAATGGACCTGACGCCTCTTAGCGGCCCGGAACTGGCCTTCCCCGGCGGGCGCGAGGATTTACCTACGCACGCGAATTTGCACTATCCCTGCATTGAGAATTATGTGGCGGCCGTGCTCGACGGCGCCCCGCTGCTCGCGAGTGGCGAGAGTTCAATGTGGACCGATTGGGTGACGGAGCAGGCGGTGGCGTCATCGGCCCAAAGGCGCGCGTCAGTGGCGCGCCCTGTAATCGATCGCACGGAAACCTGAATTGAGGAGTCAATCATATGGCAACCCAGAAAGTGAAGCGCTATGGCCAACTGATCGGATTGAAACCGGAAGTTTACGAAAAATACGTCGAGTACCACGCGAACGCTTGGGCCCAGGTCTTGAAGACGATCTATGATTGCAATATCCGCAATTACACCATCTTCTTCAAGGACAATATGCTCTTTGCCTACTTCGAATACATCGGCGATGACTTTGCCGCCGACATGGCGAAGATGGCCGCCGACCCCGTGACGCAGGATTGGTGGGCCATCATGGAACCGATGCAGCAGCCGATTCCCACGCGAAAGGAAGGCGAGTGGTGGGCGAATATGCAGGAAGTGTTCCACGTCGATTGAACCCCTACGTCCCTAGCTTCATCGGTCCGGCCTAAAGACGACTACCATGACCAGCAAAGAACGCGTGATGGCAGCGATGAAGTTTCAGGAGCCGGACCGGATTCCGCGTTACTTCTCTTTTTTCTGGCCGGAGTTCAAAGTCCTCTGGGAGCGGGTCCACGGCCCGACGGATCTGTTCAATTACTTCGGGGACGACATGCGATTGATCGAGCCCGAGGAGTCCGCGTGGCCGACGCGAGCGGGCGTTGTCGAGCGTCGCGGCGAGCGCGTGGTGGTGCGCACGGGTTGGGGTGAGACCAAGCTGACGTCCTTTACCGATCCCGCGGGCCAGGTGATGGGCCAGTTGCTTGAACCCGCCGTGAAGGAACGGGTCGATCCGGAAACCCTGCGCTTCGATGATCCCCTGATGGATAGTCGCTTCGAAAAGGCCGGCAAGCAGGCTGCCGCACTGAAGGACGAATATTTCGTCTGGTGCAAAAGCGGCGGGCCTTATCTGCGTGCGGCCTTCCTGCGCGGCGAGGAGCAGTTTTGGATCGATGTGGTCGAGGATCCCGGCTGGGCGAGGGCGTTTGTGGATCGCGTCGTGGACCACCTCGTCACCGTGGCCACGGAGGCGATGCGGCGCTTCGGCCTCGAGGAGACGGGTGTTGCCATCTACGATGACGTCGCATCAAGCCAGGGGCCGTTTGTGGGCCCCAAGCATTACGAGCGCGTGTTCCTGCCCGCCCTGCGGCGCATGGTGAAGACTTACAAGGATGCCGGCGCGCGCCGGGTTCTGCACCACTCGGATGGAAATATTCTGCCGCTCCTCGACATGTGGATAGACGCCGGCGTGGATGCCATCAACCCCCTCGAGTACCGCATCGGGATGGATGCGGTCAAGCTGCGCGAGCAATTCGGCAATCGTCTGGTGCTGACGGGCGGCATGGACAACTCGGATATCCTCCCGCGCGGTGACCGGGGAGAAATTCGCGAGCACGTCCTCTACCTGCTGCAAGCGGGCCGCGGGGGCGGGTTTGTTTTCGGCACCCACTCCTTCGGCCCTGACATCAGCGTTGAAACCGCGGCATATGTTTTGGAGTTGCTAGCGGAGTACGGGAATTATCCGCTGCCAAAATAATTCCCCTTTTCAGTCAAGGTCTGAGCGGTTCCCGCAGTTCCTGATCGAAATCACGGCTGTCCAAATTAGCAAACTCTTCGAGTGGTCAACGCGGCTCTGCGGACTGCTGTCATGAATACAACACCGAAACTAAGGACTCTTCTTGCCTCGTCCCCCGCGGGCGAGGGTTGTAAGTTCAAATCGATGCCGGCTGGAAGGCTGAGCCTTGCAGCCGACGCGGAGGAATATCCGCTTGGTCGATGGTACCCAGCAGCGCTCCGTCCGGATTTCGCAATCGCAGACTGACCCGCGCGAGGTCACGAGCGTCAGCAAGGGTGGCGTTGACAACGCAAGGCTCGAGTGAGCTCACGGTTCCCAAGGGGTGGACCGTGTGAACCTTTCCACTCCGAAAGAGCGGGACCAACTCCAGATGTCCAGTGTGAAAAATTCCAAACGAGCCCGTCGCGCGAAGTTCTTCCCCCTGGCGAGTAACCTTCAGTCGCGTGGCCAGGGCGGCGCAATGATTGACGTGCACAATTTCATTTGCCTCGACGCGCGCGCAGTGCCAGCGGATTACAAAGGAGTATTCCTGGCCCGGCCGAAGTTCCGCCATCGGGCTGAGAATTTCCGTTTCCAGAAACGGATCGCACCCGGTCGGATCATCGCTCGAATCGAAGCGGTCACCATGAATCGTGCAGGTTCCGTGCCCGTTGATCCAAAACTCGGCGGCCGCATCATCCGGGTAAGGGACGCCGCGGAAGAGTGGGAAGGTTTCAGCAAATACCGTGCGGCGCCGGGAATCGAGCGTGGCCAGCCAACCCGCTTCCGGCTTCGTCCCGAATTTCGCCACGACGTCCGCGAATTGCAGCCGCAACAGCTTGCGTTGCACGTCGATGGTGAGGCCGGGATATTCCTGGTCGCCAAACATTTTGTGGAAGGTTGTTGCCGGCAGGAAAACCGTGAGGTCGGGGTGCGCGTCATGTTGGGTAACCTGCCAGATCGACCAGCGCACCGGCCGCCGCGAGGTATTCCTCATGGTGTGGGAAATCTGAACCACCGCGGAGCGGCGGAAAATGCGGATTTCCCGTGAGAAGGTCAGGCCCGTATACTCATCATGCGGGCTGGTGAGATGAATCGCCAAAGAGCCCGGCGATTCCTCCACGAGGCGACAATCGAAGGGACTGCCATCAAGGAGCGGATCGGGCGGGCCCGGCCACTCCTCATCACTCGACCACCCTTGCGGTGCGGGCCAAACTTTGCTGCCGCCGTAATTCTTCCAGCCGGAATCCGGCCCGTTTTGTTCAGGAGGGAAAACTTGCCCCCGTAGACGGGGGTTGATGTAGAGGAACGGTTCCTCTCCCAAGCGCATCTGGATGATTCGCCCACCGATTTCCGGCACCACCAAGACTTGCAGCAGCCCGTTGGCAAGTTCGAGCGCCGGCCAGCCTTCGAAACTCACTTTGCCGAGGGAGCAAGGCGCATTGTGAGAGTTACTCATGGCTTCGTCCATTTTTCCCTGTACCACTAATTCCTGGGACCTTGTTGTGCCGCAAAGATTTTTCTCCGTGTCCTCTGCGGCAGGAAGGAATTTCACACAGAGTCCACTGAGCGTCTCTGTGCGGTCTGTGTGAAATCTTTTGAGGCACAGAGGACACGGAGAGGCTGGTTTTGGTTGCGGCCCTGCCGCGCTGCTTCACTATCGACGAACTTCTCACTCAGGATGCTAATTCCTCGCCACCGGCGCGCAGAACTGCACCTTGCGGCCCTTTTGGTATGCTTTGATCTTAATGTAGACATTGCTCGTGTCGGCATTCAGGTAGTGCTCGGCGGTCTTCAGAACTTCCTGCTGGGCGGGTGAAAGCGTTTTCCTCGCGAGCTTGCTTTCGCACGCTTGGGCCAAGGCGAGCGTCAGCGCGACATTGTCGAACCAGTCTCCGCGCGTGTGGAACCCCTGCCACTTTCCGTAGTCGGCCTTTTGCACCGACTCCATGAGACCGTGGATTTCCCGGATCGCCGCCTGCACACCCGCCAATCGCATGGAGGGTGAAGCCCACGGCGAAGCAGCGCCGGCGAGGTCCGAGAGCATTTGGTTCCAGTGAAGGTGCACATTGAGCTCGGTGAGGACGTGCGCCTGGAAGAAGTCGCGCCGGTCAGCGGGCACCAGCGGTTCCGCCTGCGCGGCCAGAGCCCCGGCCTGCTGCCAGCGGGGGATGGCCTGCTGGCAAATGGCGCCGAGGAACATCGTGTACTGCGGAAATTCTTTCACGCTCTCCAGGCTCTTGAATCGAACCGGCGATTGCGTATCGTTCTTGATCATTCGCACCAGCAAATCGATCACGAATTGGGGATAGTAATTATCCGCTAAGATATTATCCTCTTTAGTTCCGTAGCGGGCAGGAGCGCGGAAGTAGGCGTCGTAATACTGTGCGAGGACGGGGGCGGCTTTTTCTCCAAACTCCTCGCTACTCCATCTCTGCAAGTAAGCCGAACTGGAATCTTTGGCCTGCCAGGGCTCGGCGTCCCAAGCCAGTTCCATCACGGCGCGAGTGGTCATGGGCACGGGGCGCAGGTCGCTGGGGTTGAGCATCAGGTACGCCGTAGCGCCGGCGGTGACGGCCCGCCCCAGTTCGCGCGACAAACGCTCGATGGGAACGCGCTCGGTGAAGTGGTTGGAGTTCCCGCCGACGACGGCAGTGTGGTAGTACACGCCTTGGCCTTTGCTGATACGGCCGTCGTCGCGCAGCACACCGGCCCCGTCATCAGCCCAAACCAGGGTCACGGCATCCGGCATTTTCAAGGCGCTACTCTGCATCAACTCGATTCCTTCCATCCAGGTGTTCATGATGAACTGCGGATTGGGGTCCGGCCGCTCCTGCCGCACGATGTCGATTTGCGTGTCGATGGCCTTGCGAATCATGCCCGCTTCGTCCTCAGGAGTTTGGGGGACGTCCGGCATGTCAATCCAGAAGGGGTGATCGTATTTTCCCCGCAGTCCCACGGTCCAAACAATCTCCTGGTCTTTGGAGTACTGCCGGACGGAGCATTTCCAGGCGGCCGTCAGCCGCTCCAGGGTGTAGGGCACGTTGGGTGGCCATTGGTAGGCGTTCAGTCCCAGCGGCTCCATGTGATGCTGATTGATGATGAGCCCGCGCGCTCCCGCGGCCTTCACTTGAGGCTCGTCAGGAAATACGAACGTACCTGGGATGATCATATCTCCCTTTAAACGGAGGAGCGCTTCAAAGATGCGGTCCCAAATCTTGAGGGATATCCCCGTGCCGTCGGTCGTCCCCGGACTCCACCCGGTCAGCAGATCCTCGTCGTTCATAAACCAGCCGCGATAATGAAAGGTGGGGCCCTGGGTTTTCACAAAACCGGCGGGCACCGTTACCGACGTCTGGCGCGCGGGCGCGTGGTCCGTCCACCAGTAGAGCGGGTCGACTCCCAGGAAGCGCTGCGAGAAATCGTAAATGGCATAGATGACGCCACGCACGTCTGAGCCCGTCAACACCAGCACGTGCTGCGCCGGCGAGCCCGGCCAAGAGGGGTTTGACGCCTCTTGGATTCGCAGGACCTCCCACCCGGAAGGCTTCATCTCCGCTCGGGGAAGGTTGGCGGACAACGCGATGCAGATGGTGGTGGCGGAGGCCTCCGAGGGCCGATGCGCCCAGGGCGGGGCCGTCCCGAAGACTTTGGTCATGTCTGAGGCCAGGTCCTGCGCGGCCTTTTGGATGGCGGTCGGCTCACGTGGGTCGATCAGCAAAGTCGTATGTGAGTCGATCGTCATCTGCCCGCGAGCGGCCGAGGCGAATAGGCAGATGCTTACAACTAAAACCGTCCTCTTGAGGTTGATCATGATGGACAAGGATGTTCTACGAAAAAGGCAGTGGGGTCAACCCCTACGTTTCCCAGCGCAGCGGAGCCGCAAAAGAAAGTCAAAACGCAAAGCGCAAAACGCAAAAGTCAAAGCCCGGTGTGCGGCGGGGCGGAGCCGCCAAAGAAAATCAAAAGGCAAAGCGCAAAAGGCAAAAGGCAAAAGTGGAAAGCCCTTGCTGAGGGTGGCCACCCGCTGTTGAGCCCCAAAGGGGCGACCTAATCTAGCCCAGGCCAACGGCCTGGGGCAAGCGCGGAAACAACTCGATGTCTGCGCCCTGAAGGGGCGCGCCATCCAAAACCGTGGCACCATCGCTGCCGAGGTGGGTCGCCCCTTCAGGGCTCAGCCGTTGAAATGGATGGCGCCGTTTAACCCAGGCCGATGGCCCATAAGCGCTAGAGCATATTTAATTGAAGTGTATACATTATATGCGATAATGCCTCTGCCGAGAGAGGGGAGGCAAGGATGCAATCCTATTCACAGGATTTGCGGGATCGGGTGTTATGGGCACTGGATCGCGGAGAACGTCCGACGGCGATTGCACGGCGGCTTGAAGTCAGTCGCGTCTGGGTTTACCAGGTGCGGGGGCGGGAACAGAAGACAGGCCAACGCACCAGTTTTCAGATCGGTGGCCATCGCCGTTCGCGGGTAGCGGAGATGGAGCCCGTGCTGCGCGCCTGGATCGAACAAGAGCCGGGTCTGAGCTTGGCCGAGTTATGTGAACGTCTCGTCGAGCAGGGCCTATCGATCAAGATCGGCGCCTTGTGGCATCAGTTGAACAAATGGAATCTTACCTTCAAAAAAAACGCTGCACGCCAGCGAGCAAGAACGCGAGGACGTGCAGCGGGCGCGAAGCGCATGGCGGCAAGCGCTGCCCACGATGGAAGTCGAAAAGCTCGTGTTCATCGATGAAACGTGGATATCGACCCGCATGACGCGACGCTACGGGCGCGCGCCCCGAGGTAAGCGTTGCATCGACTCGGCACCGCACGGGCATGGGGAGACGACGACCTTTGTGGGCGCTCTGCGCCGCCGCCGGTTGACCGCGCCGATGGTCGCCGACGGGCCGATGGACGGCGAGATGTTTCTGGCTTATGTGCGTCAATTCCTGTGCCCCACGCTCCAACCGGGAGACAGCGTGATCCTCGACAACCTCAGTAGTCACAAGGTGGGAGGAGTGGAGGAAGCGATCACCGCGACCGGAGCAAGAGTACTCTATCTGCCCCCTTACTCTCCGGATCTGAATCCGATAGAAAAGTTCTTTTCCAAACTCAAGGCGCTGCTCCGCAAAGCCGCCAAACGCGACCTCGACGCCCTATGGAAGGAAATCGGAGAATTGCTCAATACGGTCTCCCCAAGCGAATGCACAAACTTCTTCGCCTCTTGCGGATATGTAAGCACTTACATCGAAACCGCTCTAG
>Ga0187865_1004368_pt1 | contig 10557 bp, 6 predicted proteins | sample June2016WEW_11_1_2_FD_132989 | JGI IMG/M metagenome (GOLD analysis project Ga0187865, IMG submission 132989) | Peatland microbial communities from SPRUCE experiment site at the Marcell Experimental Forest, Minnesota, USA - June2016WEW_11_100 | ecosystem: Environmental > Terrestrial > Soil >...
AATGATGGCGCTCACGCCCAAAATGCGGCCGATTTTGGCGGCGGATGTAGGATCGACGCGGTCGCTGTTAGAGAAATTCTGTTCTTTAAGGATCTTATCCATGGCGTTGCGGTCGATCACCCGGTACTTGGCGTCCTGAACAAGCTTCTGTTCCAGGAGGAGAGAAATGCCTTTACCCACGTCCTGGTCGGTGCCAAAGTACGCCTGCACCGCCGAACGCACCGTACCATAATCAAAATCCAAAACTGCCACGAGCTTCTTGTCCTGCGCCCAGCCGGACGGCACTAGCGCTAACACTAGAAAAGTGATTCCAAAAAGCTTTTTCATTTTCTGTCCCCCTGAGAAGGATTGGAGATTTGTAAGGGATCCGGGTGTGCACTTCCGGATTTCGTACCCAGGAAAGTGCTCCCGTATTCCCGCTTTTTCTGTCCGCCGGAAGATGAATTCGAACTCTTGAGATCGGGTGCCCCTCGCCTTCCGACGGAGATGCAAGGGACTACACATGTCCACCCTCTCTTGTTATCCCAACTCAACTTCAAAATGCTAGCACCTTTTGGAGTCGGGAACAAGGATGCCGCGGGGAAATCGATCATGCGGACGTCTTAAGGACATCTCGGTCATGCACACCCTGCGGCGGAACCGATAGACCAACCTCTGACCGCTCGCCTAGCAGCAGGAGTTGTCCCTGTCACGGGTGATGCGTGGCATTGCGGGATCAACGTAACACACACGGTACGCCTTCGCCGAGTGCACTTTGCATGCGGGGGGCGAGACAGCAGGGGGCGCATCAGGCTTCGTCTTTCAATCTCCAGCGCTTGACCTGGAACCACCAACGCGCCGCAGAGTTTGAAAGATGCAAACACTGCGCTGCCCGCTTGCTTGCCGGGCAGAGACCAGCAAACTCATCGAGGGCTTGGCAGGGTGGGGGCGGAACTCCTCAGCGGACGATCTGCAGCGTGCCAGCCAGGGAAGCAACCTTGATGGGGTAACGCAAACGCGTGCTGCCGTCGGGCAGTTTGGTTGAACGGAGGAGGGGCTCCCAGGAACGGTCAACGCAATCCACCAGCTTTCCGCTCGCGCAGACGCGCAGGTCCATCTGTTCCGCGTCAAGGGGTTGCATCTGAAAACCCGGCTCCCCAGAAAGGCGCTGAAATTGCTCCCGGAATTTCCGCACTTCGTCATCCACGCTCAACTCGTACGCTTCGGAAGCTTCGCGGAAGCGGACCTGCGCCCTTGCGATAAAAGGCTCCGGATCTCGGTGCTCGAAGCCCGCACGCAACGCAGATATCATTCCCGCGATCGCTTGGAGGGAAGCGGCCCCTTCCAGCGGGTCTCCGCCCAGCCAGGACCAGCGCTTCCCCACAGACGGAATCTCGATGCTCTTCACCAGCACGACCGGCGTGGCGACCGGTTGGCCGGGCGCGGGCCGCCAATCGATGCGTAACAGCTCGCGCACTCCGGGGTCCTCCGGAAACGATCCGCGCGGCATAGACATCAGCCGGAGCGATGCCATCGTTTTGGGTTTCGGCGAAAAGGGCTGCGCTGCCGGGGCCAGCGCCTGCGTGGGAGTCGGCCCGGGCTCAACGACGAGCGTTAAGATATTTCGGCCCGGCAGCAAGAACTGGTGCACGGGACGGGAATCCAGTATTGAGGTGGTGGGCGTAAGCCTGCAAAGCGGGATGCCATTAATTTGGGATTCGGCTGCGCACTGATAGGTGCTGGTTTCAACGATGAGAAAGTCCCTGATCATCCTCGGCCTCCGAACCTAAAACTCCAATTCGCCTGTGTAGATCTCCTTCTCGCCCACGAGCTGCACGGCCTTCTCTTCCTCGGCGCCGGTCGGTCCGCTCTCCAGGAGAAACGCCTTAATGCCTACCCACTTAACATCCGCAAAACACGACCATTTCCCTTTCATCCGGAAGCCGCCTTCGCCGCTGAGCCCGGTTTTTACGCCGGCCGCATAGCTGACCCTCACGATGTATATATCGGCTTCTGCGCGGCCCTGCAATATCGCCGGAATATCAATCTTCGCCGTTAAGTCGAACTCCGCCGGGATGTCGGGCGTATTGAAGTTATAATCCTCGTCTAATTCCACTTTGGCATCGTCGATTTTTCCCTCTACTCGCGCCAGGGCCGGACCCACCTTGAGTCCAAAGCTGACATTCAGGCTGATCTTGATGAGCGTTATGGAGATCCCGGCGCTGAACGCATAGTAAACTCGCCAATCGGTCCACTCCTTCCACCCGCACGCGATCATCACCTTGCCCGAAAGGAAAGCCAGCTCATATTCAAATTTGAATCCGACTTGGGGAACCCAGTCATGCAGCAATTTCTGAATCGCTGCCATGGCCTTGTTGATTTCCTGGAGAATACCGAAGAGTTTGTTGATGCTCACACTGACGTCATCAGCTTGGCCATTCCGTTTCAGCTCAATCTTGGGCTTCTCGTCTGCCTTAGCCTGTTTGTAGGTGATGTGATGGCGCCGGGTGTCATTGCGCATCTCATCGGTGGTGGATGTGGACTCGTCTCCGTCAACGCTGGTTGTCGTCGCGGTGGTGGTCTTGGCAGTGAAATCCTTATCCAAGGAATACGTCTTCTTGCTCAGGGGAGGAATGGAAAGGGTTAGCTGGTATTGATCGGCTGGATAAACTTCGACGTTTAGGTTTCCGCCTGTGTACGCCGGCCGGCCATTGCCGCGATTGCCGCAGGAGGTGGCGGAGACGATATAGCTGTTGGGAGGCAGGCCAATGGTGATGAGCCGCTCGAACAATGCGAGGGCAGCGTTGGTGGACTGGTAGCGACTCACCGGAAAATCGAAAGTGTTCTGCGATGAAAAGACCTTCTCGACGTCCGTGCCGTCCGGTCCCATCGCGGTTACGAGCGCGTGCGACGCACCGCAGGAGGCCCATGGATAGACGTAGACGCGAATCTGGGTTGTGGCCTTCGCGCCGGGCCGGTCACCAACGACTTGCAGCTTGGGCTGCTTTGATACGCCACTAACCCCGGTAAGACAAACTGCCCGCTTGGAGCCCTGAGGCGGATCGGGGACAAAGGACCAGTCTTTCACTTGATACATGGTCGTCTTCGATCCGGGGATCTGGTTCAATACCAGGTCATCGATGTCGCACGGTATAGAAGCGGGTGGCGAAGAACTTCCCGCGGGGCAACTAGCCGAAGCTGAATCCATGGACCGGTCGCTTCCCGCATTGGCGGCGGTCTGGTCGCTCTTGGAGAATTCTTGCGTGGACAGATTTTGGCATGCCCCGATGTAAGTGCCGCCGTCGGGTGTGCCAGCCGATGGCTGACTGGAACTTTGCGCGCCGCCAGCTTCTGAAGCGCTGGAGAGATTTTCGCTGCTGGCTGGATCGGAGCTGCTGACCCCTCCAGAGGAGTTGGAATCATCGTCAAACATCAGGAGGTCTCTTGTTAAGTTCCTGGACTCGAAGTTTAAGAGTCGTACGACGGACCAATTCGTCCACCTTACGTGTGCCGTCGAACGCGGGGTCTTTCAGGACTTTCACGGCCCAGGCGTGCTCAGGGCGGCTGTCGAAATTCGGCCCCCACACGAAATATAGATTGATAAATCGTGCAATCGCCTGTTCTGTGCGAATACCATAAGACGTTGCCCGGTCTATACTCGAGTTGAGAAAGGAACGATAAGCACTGCCCAGTTGGGCGGTTTGCGCCGGCCACAGAGTGGCGAAACCTGACTGGAGCACGTCAACGAACCGCTCTCGCATCGGGGCGACAAGCACGCGCATCTGCTCACCGCGGATCACCAGCACCGATGCTGCCTCCATGCAGAAACGACCACTGAGTCTATCAGACGTCCTTCGCTTGTCAAGTTGCCCACTTTCTTGTCCCTATACTTCATTCATGGTTAAGCCCTTACCGGTTGCGTGATGTCCGGCGAGGGGGACTTTTCCGACGCCGCCAAGTGCCAGATATACGATTTCATTCCCGTCTCTTGTCGGACAAATTCCAGTAGCGATTCCAGTTTCTCATCCTCGGCCGCGAACCGCCGGACAGGTCCAAAGAACTGGCCGGTTTCTTCCGGCGTGCACGTCGGCAGATAGACCCGCAGCACGCGCGGATCGTAGAAGCGAAAGTACACCTGGCCGCCGTCCGGCATGTTCACCATCAGGAAGTGACGGAAGTGGTGGCGAACTTCATGAAACGGCAAATTGCATGTCAGATAGATGCCCCAGCTCTTGCCCCAGCCCTTGCTGACCAGCTTCTCCAGCAGTTTCGACCACGGAGGCAAGCTGACCAAGTAGGGAGCAAAGAGGGTAAGTTCGGCTTTTGACCGACCCTCGTAGAGTGACTCGTATTGTGCTCCGCCCTCGAGCATTCCCGCTGCAGGGGGTTGGAATGTCGGGCCGGCGGCGCCGGGATTCTGCGCCTCCCGAGACTTTCGGGCTTCCTCTTTGGCCTCAGCAAGCAGTTTGTAGATATCGGGTGAGCGGGCGGCGTCGATTATGGCATAGAGCGGTTGGAAGTCCGCCCGCAGTAACCCCAGCAAGCGATCTTGCAGGCTGGGTTCAGGGGCTGCCGGCACGCTGGGGGGAGGTACAACCGCGGGCGGTTCGGGCAGCGCACTCTCGATGGGCGCGAGGGGCAGCGGCGCCCTGAGCTCCGCGGGGCTTAGGAAGGGCAGCGGGGCAGCTCGGGCTGCGGCAGGGGGCACCCCCAAAGGCTGATCGCGTTCGATGTGGACGGTAAACGTAATTTCCCCAGCCGCGATCTCGTCCCCTTCCTTAAGGACTGCGCCACTTACTCGCCGGCCGTTTACCCAGGTCCCATTGCTGCTGTTCAAATCTTGAATCCGGCCCGTGTCTGCGTCGCATTCAATGGAAAAGTGCAACCGCGACATGAGGGGGTCGTGGGGGAAAACAAACTCTGCCGGACTCTTCCGCCCGATGCGGGCGGGGGCGCCCTGCTCAATGACTATTTCCTTCCCGGAATCCGATCCGGCCCGGATTTTAAGGACCAGCCGCATTGGATCTAGGCCCCAAAAGCGGATAAGTAGCCGCGCGCTTGGTTCCGACTCAATTTAGGCAGCAGAACCTGCCGCACTGGTTAGGCCCTCTCAACCCGGGCAGGGTTTGATGAAGGGCGTTCCATTCTGTGCGCCGGAGGCCAGCGCCTGCGCCGCTACGGACTTCATGGCCTGAGCCGCGGCCAGCATGAATTGCCCGGGCGTCCAACTGTCCTGACGACTTGCGCCCGCGGTGATGCCCGATGCACCAGTTTCGGCAGGCCCGCTGGCCGCGGTGCCGCCTGCCCCACCGGCCAGAGGAGGAACCACTGCTGATGCGGGCGAGCCCATGCCGACCTCGCCGATTTGGACCGTGGGCGCGCCCAGGACGATCACGCCGCCATGGACCGTCGGATCGCCTATGCGGGCGGCCATTAGGAATTGAATCAGCACGGTGGGTGAGCCCATCATGATCATATCGGGCGGACCCACGCACGTCAGCATGTCCGTCATGCGCGCCGCAGGCAGAAACTCGATCAACACCGTAGGTGCGCCGGGCGCCACGATGGGCCCGCCCACGTGCGGCACCACCCCCGTCACCATGGGGCAAACGTGCATGTCCGTAAGTCGTGCTGCTGGAGGCATAGTAAACGACTTTCAGTTATCTGTACTCAGGAACTGACGACTTACATCTTGGTGCCTTTGCTGCCGTCGTCGGCGGTGTCGGGATCAGTCGGGTCCGCCGGTGGGTCGGGGCTCGAAGGGCTCTGCGGCGAAGCGGGGGTTGCCGGGGTGGGGGACCCGCCGCTGTTAATCAATACCATGGTCCCCATAATCGCGACCCCCGCGGCGGTAATCGAGATGAAGCCACCCGGCCCAACGATGGAGACTCCCGTCCCGCCGCCCGTGATGTTGACCGCCATACCGCCCATGAGGTTGATATTCATGCCGGCCGTGACATTGATATTCTGTCCCGCTTGCTGGTCGTAGTTCATACCAATCTGCTGCGAAACGGCCTGCGCGACCTGCTCCTTGACGTTGCCCGTCACACTCCGTGAATCATCCCCGGTGATAGATTCCTTGCGGTCACCGGAGATGTTCACCGAGTGATCGCCGGTGACGCTTTCCATGCAGTTGCCGCCCACCTGAAGCGACTTATCAGCCTCAATCTTTTCATTCTGCTTACCCTTCACATGAAGGTGCTTATCCGTGCCGACGAGCTCAAGCTGGCTGCCATTGACAATCAGGTGCCGGTTGGCGCCGATGTGCTCGCGCGAGTCGTGCTCGACGCGGTGGTCCATGTCTTTCTCGGCATTGACGAAGATTTGCTCGCTTCCCTTGAGATCTTCGAAGCGGATCTCATTGTAATTCGATGTTCCGCCTCCCTTCGAGCTGCGCGACTGGAAGGTGCTTCGCGTCTGCATGTCCGGCAGCTTGTAAGGCGGCATCTGTTCGGCGTTGTACACTCGACCTGTAATCAGAGGTTGATCGGGATCGCTTTCCAGGAAGTCGACGACGACCTCTTGGCCAATACGAGGTAGGAACACTGCTCCCCAGTTCTTGCCTGCCCAAGGCTGCGACACACGTATCCAGCAGGAACTGTTCTCATTTTTCTTTCCGAGTCGGTCCCAGAAAAACTGCACCTTAACGCGGCCGTACTTATCCGAGTAGATCTCTTCACCGCTCGGGCCAGTGACCACTGCGGGCTGGAGTCCTTTGACGGTGGGCCGCGGGGTGACGCGCAAAGGGCGGAAAGGAACTGAAAGAGGAATGCACGTGAAGGTATTGGAGTAAGATTCCCCTTCTGGAGATCTCGATGTAGCGTAGGCGTCTGTCATGGCTGTGTGTTGTATCTCGGTCAGGACGTAATCGGTATTCATGTCCTTGCGAGGATGCTCTTCCAGGGTAAACTTATAACCGCTGACAAACATACGGCATTGGCCCGTTCCATGAGCAACAAGGTGTTCGGCTTCTTCCTCCTGCATTCGGACTCTAGCTAGAGACTCTCCAACCCCCTTGGTCTGATACTCTCCCGGGTAATCGTAAATCTCGAATTTGCTGTTTCCTCCGACCTCACAAATCGTTGGCTCGTTGACCATCAAACTGGTACTCGGCGTTTTAAAATTGTAGTCCTCCAGGGAGTATTTCCCCGTGCGCAGTTCCTGCTCGATCTCCCAGCGGGTTATGACATCTCTCTGGGGGCCTCCCGAAACCGTGACGTAGCGAACCGTGCTTTGCCCGGGACAAGAACTGTGGGCAGTGGAAGCGTCCGCCAGCACCAATGCGTGTTTTCCCTGCTGGTGCTTGAAAAAGTAGAAAATTCCATATTCTTCCATCAACCGGGAAACAAAGTTAAAGTCCGACTCCCGATATTGGACACAATACTCCCGTGAATCGTAAGAACCTTGCAGTGAGTTGGTGTAGTCATTGAAACCCAGGTCGCTGAACACCTGGGTGATAATGTCGGGAACGGTCTTGTTTTGGAAAATGCGACAATCCGCGTTTCGGGTCAGAAACCAAAGCCAGGGCACCATTTCGGCACTGTACGACGTAAACTGTTCCTCAGTCGCATGCTGCGCAAAGCGGCTGATGATGCCGTTGAGGTACCGATAGGATCCGTCGGGTTGTTTCAAAGAGATGGTCACGTTCTTGCCGACCATGTCTGGAAACGAGATTGAGGAGTTCTCGGACAGGAGGTCGAGTTCAAACCTGAAAAGGCGTGAGATGCTTTCTGTGCCCTTGAAACCTCTGAGCAGCAAGACATCTTTCCCCAGCGGAGTGTCTATCTTAAACAGCCCACCTTCTTGAGTGTAATTGCTCATAGTTGAACTCTCTGGAGTCGAGGAGTCAAGGAGTCGAGGAGTCCAGGAGTCAAGGAGTCGAGAGTCAAAGGTCGAAGAGTGACAGCGAATCTCCCCCGAAAGCAAGGCCTTGCACTCCGCAATCCTCGGTTTCTCGACTCTTGACTCCTGGACTCTCGACTCCTCGACTCTTGACTTCTCGACTCTCGACTCCTCGACTGTTCTCAGTTGTACACAAACGCGCCGTCCGGGCCGACGCCCACGTGAAGGGCGCTTATCTTCTCGCCTTCCGACATCCGTCCCAACAACTGCCGCGAAATATCCGGGAGCAACGTGTTAGTGAGAATATGGTCCACATTTCGAGCCCCGCTCTCGACTTCCGTGCAGCGGCTGGCCACCGCATCGACCAAGCTCGGATCATAGGTAAGCTGGATCTTATGGTTTTCCTGTATACGCCGCTGGATCTTCTCCAGCTTCAAGACCACGATCTGTTTCAGCGATTCATCGCGGATGGGGTAGAACGGGATCACCACCATACGACCAAGAAATGCGGGTTTGAAGGTCTTATTCAGATCCGGCTTCAGCGCCTTCACGATGCCCGCAGGGATTGGCATCGTTTCCGGATCAGCACAGAGCTTCATCATTTGGTCCGTTAAAGCATTGGTGGTCAGTATGATAATGCAATTCTTGAAGTCGATTTCGCGGCCCTCGCCATCTTCCATCATGCCTTTGTCGAACACCTGATAGAAGAGCTCGAGAACATCAGGGTGGGCCTTCTCGACTTCATCCAGCAGGACCACGGAATAGGGCCGGCGGCGGACAGCTTCAGTCAACACGCCACCCTCACCATAGCCGACGTATCCGGGAGGCGAGCCTTTCAAAGTCGAAACGGTGTGCGGCTCCTGAAACTCGGACATGTTAATTGTGATCAGGTTATGTTCTCCGCCGTAAAGCAGATCCGCAAGGGCCAGCGCGGTTTCCGTCTTACCCACGCCGCTCGGCCCGATAAGCATGAAGACCCCGATCGGCCTATGGGGATCATCCAGACTGGCCCGCGAGGTCTGAATCCGCTGGCCGATGATATCCAGGGCATGAGTCTGGCCAATCACCCGTTTTCCGAGGTGAGCACTGAGCGTCAGGACTGTCGAAATCTCATCTTTGAGCATCTTGCCCACCGGAATTCCTGTCCACGCAGAGATCACCTCACTCACAATTTGGGCGTCGACAGCCACCCTCATCATCGGCGTTTCGCCCTGCAATGCTGCCAGTTCGGCGTCCAGTTTCGCGAGTTCGGCGCGCAAAGCCTCTGGGTCGCGAGCCGGGACAGGTTCGGTGGCAGCGGCCGCGGGGGCTGGAGCGGCAGCTCCGGCCGCAGGCTGAGCCGCAGCGGTTGGGGAGGCTGGAGCAGCACCCTCCGGTGCAGGTTTGGCCGTAGACACCGCACCTTGGCCGTCGCCGGAAACCGCCGCCTCGACCTGGGCGCGCAGCTCCCGGATCTTCGAGACCAGTTCGTACTCTTTGGTCCACCGTTCGCCAAGCGTTTTCAGGCGGGCCTCGACCTCCCCCTTCTGTTTTGCGATCTCTTCCAGACGTTCCGTGTGGTCTGCGCCAAGGGCACTCTCACGTTTGAGAATTCGTTGCTGGACTTCCAAGTCGTCCAATTGGCGGGTAGCATCTTCGATGGCCGGAGGCGTCGCACTCTGGCCAAGCGCAAGGCGGGCACAAGCGGTATCCAGAACGCTTACCGCCTTGTCGGGAAGCTGCCGGCCAGCCAGGTAGCGATGCGAGAACTTCACGGCGGCAACCAAGCCCTCGTCGAGAATGCGGACCTTATGGTGTTTCTCGAGTGCGGGAACAATTCCGCGCAACATCACGGAGCATTGGGTTTCGATTGGCTCTTCCACCTTGACGACCTGGAAACGTCGCGCCAGGGCCGCATCCTTCTCAAAATACTTCTTGTACTCGGACCAAGTTGTGGCCGCGATGGTCCTCAATTCGCCGCGGGCGAGGGCGGGTTTGAGCAGGTTTGCAGCGTCGTTCTGGCCGGCTTGGCCACCCGCGCCGATCATGGTGTGGGCCTCATCAATGAAGAGGATGATGGGAATCGGCGAAGCCTTGACCTCCTCGATCAGTCCTTTCAACCGATTCTCAAATTCACCCTTGATGCCCGCGCCCGCCTGCAAAAGCGCCAGGTCGAGGGAGCGTATCATGACATTACGAAGCGGGGGCGGCACATCCCCCTTGGCGACCCGCAGGGCGAAGCCTTCCACGACCGCGGTCTTTCCAACCCCAGCCTCGCCGGTGAGAATGGGATTGTTCTGCCGGCGGCGCGTCAGGATGTCAATGATCTGCCGAATTTCCATATCTCTTCCGAGCACCGGATCGACTTTGCCGGCCTTCGCATTCTCGGTGAGGTTGATGGTGAATTGATCGAGATTGGCCGTCTTGCCAGCGCCTGCGGGCCGGGGTCCGCTGGGAGCGCCGGCTGGCGCCGCCAAACTGGTCACCATTTGTTCGGCAGAGCCTTCCACAATGGAGAGGAAGTCTTTGCGTAGAACATCACCGTCGACTTTCTGAAACTCCCTGCCTATCTCACGGCCCAGCCTGCGCAGCTCATCGTTGGTGGTAAGGGCGAGGATGGTGAAACCGGTCCGCACCTGCCCGGCGTTGTAATCGATAGACCCGATGGTCCACGCCTCTGTCATCATTTTCACCACGGAAGGGCTTAGGGCAGGGGTCCGAGCATTGCCGGTCTTGAGCTTGTCCAGACTCCAGTTC
>Ga0187865_1004371_pt1 | contig 10554 bp, 8 predicted proteins | sample June2016WEW_11_1_2_FD_132989 | JGI IMG/M metagenome (GOLD analysis project Ga0187865, IMG submission 132989) | Peatland microbial communities from SPRUCE experiment site at the Marcell Experimental Forest, Minnesota, USA - June2016WEW_11_100 | ecosystem: Environmental > Terrestrial > Soil >...
TCCGTCCTTCCCTACGTTGAGTGCAGGGCAGCTCTGAACCCTATGGGGTTCAGAGCGCATTCCTTCGGCGGGGGTCTCCTTGACAAGCGAGAAATAAATGATTAAGTTTTTAAAAAGCTTAAAGAAATTATAATTTAAGTTAGGCCCTGGAAAGGGCTAAAAGACTGGAGGAAAATGAAATGGCCAAAATTGTGGGGATTGATTTAGGTACGACTCTTTCGGTCGTAGCAGTTATGGAAGGTGGAGAACCCAAGGTGATCATCAATGAAGAAGGAAACCGGTTAACCCCTTCTGTCGTTGGCTTTACCAAAGATGGAAATATCCTGGTGGGGCAGGTGGCTAAGAGGCAGGCCATCACCAACCCTGAAAACACGGTGTATTCCATCAAGCGATTCATGGGCCGGCGGTATGAAGAAGTCAATGAAGAGATGAAGATGGTTCCCTACAAGGTGATCAAGGACGCAAGCGGAGCGGCCCGGGTGAAGATTCGGGATAAGGAATACTCTCCGCCGGAAATCTCCGCCATGATCCTGAAGAAGCTTAAAAAATCGGCTGAGGATTACCTGGGGGAGAAAATAACCGATGCAGTCATCACGGTTCCTGCATATTTTAATGACAGCCAGCGCCAGGCCACCAAGGATGCGGGGACGATTGCCGGGTTCAATGTACGCCGGATCATCAATGAGCCTACGGCTGCGGCCCTGGCTTATGGCCTGGACAAAAAGAAAGATGAGACCATTGCTGTTTATGACTTCGGCGGTGGGACTTTTGACATATCCATCCTGGATGTTGGCGACAATGTGGTGGAAGTCAAATCCACCAATGGGGATACCCATCTGGGTGGAGATAACCTGGACCAAAGGATCATCGACTGGTTGGTTGCCGAATTCAAGAAGGATCAAGGGATTGACCTGAGCAAAGATTTAATGGCCCTGCAGCGGTTGAAGGAAGCCGCAGAGAAAGCCAAGATCGAGCTCTCTTCTACCGTGGAGACGGAAATCAACCTGCCTTTTATCACCGCGGATGCCTCGGGTCCAAAGCACCTGAACATGAAGCTTACCCGGGCCAAGTTTGAGTCCTTGGTCATGGACCTTCTGGAAAAATCCATTCCCCCCTGCCGTCAGGCCATGGAGGATGCGGGTTTGAAGTCTAATCAGATTAACGAAGTGGTCCTGGTCGGTGGATCAACACGGATTCCCAAGGTCCAGGATCTGGTACGCCAATTCTTCGGGAAAGAGCCTCATAAGGGAGTCAATCCGGATGAGGTGGTGGCCCTGGGAGCCGCGGTCCAGGCCGGGGTTCTGGCCGGAGAAGTAAAAGATGTTCTCCTTCTGGATGTAACTCCCCTTTCCCTGGGCATTGAAACCCTGGGAGGGGTCATGACCCGGCTGATCGACCGGAATACCACCATTCCCACGAGGAAGAGCGAGATTTTCTCCACTGCTGCGGATAGTCAAACCAGCGTGGAAATCCACGTTCTCCAGGGGGAGCGGGAGATGGCCCGCGATAACCGGACGCTGGGGAAGTTTCAACTTATCGGGATTCCTCCGGCACCACGCGGAATACCGCAGGTCGAAGTCACTTTTGACATTGATGCCAATGGCATCCTCAATGTTTCGGCCAAGGATAATGCCACGGGGAAACAACAGGCCATTACCATCACCGCCTCCAGCGGTCTGAACAAGGACGACGTGGAGAAAATGGTCAAAGAGGCCGAGGGTCATTCGGCGGAGGACAAACGGCGCCGTCAGGAAATAGATTTGCGCAACCAGGCCGACGCCCTGGTCTACCAGACCGAGAAGACCCTGAATGAAAACCGGGAGAAAATCCCGGTCAGCGAAGTGAGTGCCATTGAGGGAGCCATTCGGGAGGCCAAGGAAGCCATAGAAAGCGGCGATATGAATCGAATTCGGGAGAAGATGGAACTCTTAACCAAAGCCTCCCATCATCTTGCCGAGATCATGTACCAGCAAGCCTCCGGGAAACAGCATCCGGGGGCGGGTGCGGGTCCCGGTGGCGGCGCTAGGGCCAAGAAGCCTGAAGAAGACGTAGTGGACGCTGAGTTTGAAGAGAAAAAATAAATGGCTCTACGGGGGGTCGAAAGACCCCCTTTTTTATTTTATAATGATTCCAAGGGAATTCCTTTCTCGTGTCCGACCATTCCCGCAATGATCCCATTCCTTGGCGGGGTTTTTTCTTCCCATCTTTTGTGTTGAAAAGCAAAACCTACTTGTGGTATATAAAAGACTTGACAGATCATTCTCCGGCAGAGTGATCGGCAATTTTATCAATGGCTTCGCGAAAAGATTATTACGACATCTTGGGACTCCGGAGAGGCGCTACCGAAGAGGAGATCGAGAAGGCGTACCAAAAGCTAGCCCGTACTTATCAGTTTGCCCCCCATCCGGGAAATAAGACTGCAGAGTTCCGTTTCAGAGAGATCCTGGAGGCTTACGAGATTCTTTCCGACAAAACGAGACGGGAAAGATATGATCAGATGGGGATTGAACTTCCTCCTCCCGACTTTTTCTGGGAGGAAAGCCTGGGAGAGGGAGGGGAAGAGGACAGCAGTTTCGATGGTTTTGAGGACGTCTTTGAAGGCCTCCTCGAGGTTGGTGAACGGCCGGGGTCGCAGTCAGCCCAAAGGGGCAAAGACCTGCATTGCACCCTGGAGATTGACTTTGAGAGCGCCATCCATGGGGCCATAAAGAGGGTCCATGTCCTCCAGGAGGTCCCCTGTGTTCCTTGCGCGGGAAAGGGGTTTAACCCCAAGGGACCCCGGAAAGTCTGTAGCCATTGTGGCGGAGCCGGGCAGATCCAAGTTGGAATTCCCCCGTCGGCTTTTTCTCAAGCGTGTGGCCGCTGCCGGGGAGTTGGGAAGGTTCAGATTCAGCATTGCGAATTTTGTTCGGGCCAAGGCTGGATCGCTAAGAAAAGGGTCGTTTCTCTCCAGATCCCGCCGGGGGTAAATGATCGTTGCCGGGTGTATCTTCCCAAGATGGGGCATTTGAGTCAGAAAGAGGGGCCGAGGGGTGATCTGGTTGCAGAGGTCAGGGTAAAAAATCATCCCTATTTCCAGAGGAAAGGGGATGACCTGCACATCGAGGTTCCCCTGACCGTTTGGGAGGCCGCGCTGGGGGTGGAGGTTGAGATTCCCACCCTGAAGGGTTCGATGAAGGTAAAGGTGCCTCCTGGCGTTCAGCCGGGTGATCAATTGTGTTTCCCGGGGCGAGGAGTCCCCTTTCTTCAGGGGGGAGGTCGGGGCGACCAGGTCCTGACCTTCAAAGTGAGGGTCCCCCGGGGAATGGATCATCGTTGCCAAAGGATTTTGGAGGAACTGAAAAAAAGAAACCCGGCCAATCCGCGCCAGGAATGCGGGTGGCGCTTGAAATCCTGAAGGGCATTGGGTTAATCCTTCGAGGAGATCCCGAGAAATTTTCATGATTGATCTGAGCAACTACAAAGATTATCTTTCCGAAAAGGCCCATAAAGTATTGGCCTCCGCCATCCAGGAATCCCAGAAACGCCAGCACCATTACCTCGGAGTGGAGCATATTTTCCTGGCCATCACCGAGGTGGAAAATAATCTCTTTTCGGAAATCGCTGCGAAGTTGAATTTCAGCCCCCGGGAGGTGATCCTCTCTCTTCGGGAATACCTGAACTCCTCCAAACAAATCTGGGGAGGGGGGATGAAGGTTCCCCCGTCTACCAAGGCCATCTTCAAATTGGCCTGGGATTCGGCGATCAACTCCGGACGGAAGGTGATTGAAACGGCTGATCTCCTCAAGGCGATCTTTCAGGAAGGCCAGAACGTTCCGGTTCGAATCCTGAAAGGGATGGGGGTGGAACCCAATGCCGCCAGCCGGGTCATCTCGGTGGAGACCAAAGTCCTGGATGAAAAGAGCGAGGATTTCAAAAAACGCTACGACCTCCCCCCTTATTTAAATAATTTCGGGGTCAACTTGAACAAGCTGGCCCGACTGGGAAAACTACCTCCGATTATCGGCCGAGAAGCGGAAATTCAGCGGATGATGGAAATCCTCTGCCACCGGGATCGTCCCAATTCGGTGATGATCCTCGGTGAACCCGGGGTGGGGAAGACGGCCCTGGTGGAAGGCCTGGCCAGCAAACTGGAATTGTCCCCTGGGAGCGTACCCAAGCGATTGAGGAATTACCAGATTGTCAACCTCCAGATGAACACCCTGGTGGCCGGGACCATGTTTCGAGGGATGTTTGAGGACCGCATCGAGAATGTGATTAAAGAGGTCAAGCGGAGACGGAATCTTATCCTCTTCGTGGATGAAGCCCATACTTTAATCGGCGCGGGTACGGCCATGGGCGTGCCTACGGATGCGGCCACGATCTTCAAATCCTCCCTGGCCAGAGGAGAAGTGCAGATCATCGGGGCTACTACGGCCAGCGAGTATAAGACGCACATCGCTGAGGATGAAGCCCTGGCCAGGCGTTTTCGCATCGTTACGGTTCAGGAACCTTCGATCGATGAAGCCCGGGAGATCCTCCATGGGATTCGGCCCCGCCTCGAAAAGAATTATTCGGTGAAGATTGCCGATGAGGCCATTGAGACCGCCCTCTCCATGGCTTCGCGGTATCAGCACAACCTGCGGCTTCCGGACAAGGCCATCAACTGGCTGGATACGGCTTCCGTAAAAGTGGAGATCGACGACTCGGACCGGCCGGTTGCAGCCGAAGATGTCATCCGGATCATATCGCAAGAGACGCGCATTCCCCGGGAGATGGTCTTCCGGGATACGACCATTCGCTTCCAGGATATAGAAGAAGCCCTGGCCCGCCGGGTGGTGGGACAAAAAGAAGCCATATCCGCCGTGGCCCGAAATCTCCGCCTGAACAAAGGGCCGCTGAAGGAAAAGTTCGAACGACCGGATGGAGTCCTTCTCTTCCTGGGGCCGACCGGAGTGGGGAAGACCGAACTGGCCAAATCGCTCGCCGAATTCCTCTTCGGGGATGAAAAGAAGATGGTCCGCCTGGACATGTCCGAGTACCGGGACTCGGCTATTTCGGTGGATAAACTCATTGGCATGCCCCGGGGAATCGTTGGTTCCGAGCGGGGAGGCATCCTGACCAACCAGGTCCGGGACAACCCCTACACCGTCGTCCTTTTGGATGAGGTGGAAAAAGCCCACCCCGACGTGCTCAATCTCTTCCTCCAGGTCTTCGATGAGGGCTTTTTGACCGATGGGCGGGGGCGGAAAGTTTACTTCAGCGATGCCGTCTTGATCATGACCTCGAACCTGGGTTCCGACGAGTTCAAGCGTTTCACCAAACCCATGGGTTTCCTCGTCGATTCGCAGCATCTAAACACGGTGAAGAAGGCGGTTTTAAAGGAAGCGGAGAATCATTTCTCTCCGGAATTTCTCAACCGCATTGATGATATCTTGGTCTTTTCCCCCCTGACCCAAGAAGAGGTACGGGAGATTACCCGGCGCTATCTGGAGGCCATTCAGAAAAACCTTGCCGCCCATGAAAAATCCCTTCATTTCTCCGAAGCCGCCCTGCAGACCCTGGCGGAGATCGGGTTCAGTCTGAAGTACGGCGCCCGGTTCCTGAAAAGGCGGGTCGATGAGCGGGTGAAGATTCCCATCACCCTGCACTGGAATGAAGGGTCCCGTTTTTCCCTGGAGGTCGTTGAAGGCGAACTGACCGTAAGCTGGGAACCTTGATTCAGGGTTATTCCGGAAGAGCCGGCGGGAAAGGGCGCCCATCGTTTTTTTATCAGGGGGCCCAAAATCTGTTTTCCTAAAGAGGGGCTGATGCAATGGAGAAAATCAGGCTAGGGATTGTGGGTGTGGGCAATTGCGCAAGCTCCCTGATTCAAGGTATTGAGTACTACCAGACCCATGAGGGTGCGGAGAAATTGGGGCTGATGCATTACGAACTGGGGGGCTATCAACCGGGCGATTTGGAGGTGGTGCTGGCCTTCGATGTGGATAAACGGAAGGTGGGGCGGCCCCTCGGTGAAGCGATCTATGCCAAGCCCAATTGTACACGGGAGATCAGCCCGCACGTTTCCAATTCCAAAACCATTGTTCAGATGGGCCAGGTGTTGGACGGAGTTTCTCCCCACATGCGCGAATATCCCGAAGACCAGACTTTCGTGGTGGCCGAGCAAAAGCCCTGCGACGTGGAAAAGGCCCTGCGGGAAAGCCGGGCCGAAATTCTCCTCAATTATCTCCCCGTAGGTTCGGAAGAAGCCACCCGATTCTATGCGAGCTGCTGCTTGAACACGGGAGTGAGCTTGATCAACTGCATGCCCGTTTTCATTGCTTCCTCTCCCGAATGGGGACGGCGCTTCGCGGAGCGCCGGATCCCCATCGTAGGAGATGACGTCAAGGCCCAGCTCGGGGCAACGATCCTCCACCGGGCCTTGACCCAGCTTTTCGTGGATCGAGGGGTGAAGGTGGACCGGACGTACCAGCTTAATGTTGGGGGAAATACCGATTTCCTGAACATGCTGAACCAGAGCCGGCTGCGGTCGAAGAAAATCTCTAAAACCGAAGCGGTCCAATCGATCCTGGACCCCCCCCTGGAAGATCAAAACATTCATATCGGCCCCAGCGATTACGTTCCCTGGCAGAAGGATAACAAGGTCTGTTTCCTGCGGATCGAGGGAAGGGGATTTGGGGGAGTGTCCTTAAACTTGGAGCTCCGACTCTCCGTGGAGGACTCTCCCAACAGCGCCGGCGTGACCATCGATGCCATTCGCTGCTGCCAATTGGCCAGGAAACGGAAGATCGGGGGACCTTTGGTTTCGGTTTCAGCCTACACCATGAAACACCCGCCCGAACAGATTCCAGACCAGCAAGCTCGGCAAAGGTTAGAGGAGTTCATCCAGGGCTCGCGGGAGAGGTAGGGACAATATCCACCTATGCTCAAGGCAGTAATCGGGGACCGCCTCGACCCGTTGTTGCATGGAACTTCCACCTTTATTCAGCGTCTGGGCCTCGGACCCAATTCCTTGACCTTTATCGGGCTGGGTCTAAACGGATTGGCCGCCTGGGATCTGGCGGCGGGAAATTGGTATGAGGGATCCTGCCTGATCGTTCTGGCCGGGTTCTTTGATATCATGGACGGAGCGGTGGCCAGGAATTGCGGTCAGGTCAGTTCTTTCGGGTCCTTCCTGGATTCGGTTTTGGATCGCTATTCGGACCTCAGCCTTTTGATTGGCGTGCTCATTTATTACTCCCGCCAGGGTTCGGTTCTGTATCAGGTACTGGGAGGCCTGGCTATCATGGGTACGGCTCTGGTACCTTACACGAGGGCCCGGGCAGAGATTTTGATTCCCAAGTGTAACGTGGGGATTATGGAGAGGCCCGAGCGGATTTTCTTGATTTTTTTCGGAGCCGCCATCTCTTCGATCATGCCGATCGTCATCTGGATCCTGGCCATTTTCACCAATCTGACGGTGATTCAGCGGATTCATTACACCTGGCGTCAGGTGAAAAGTTCGGAGCAGGAAGTTCGAAGTTCGGAATGAAAACAGGTCAGAATTCAGCTTTTCTTACTCCGAACTCCGAACTCCTTACTGGATGGGGAGGAACCATGGAAAGCGGGGAGGAGAAAAAGGGATTTACGATTCGCGACCGGAGGGCTTCGACTCAGCCGGCGGAAACCGATAAAGAGGAGCAGAAAAAGACCGAAGCCCCCTCTGCGGGGGGGCCGGGGAAAGTAGAGAATGAAGGCCGGGAACGGGGGCAGGAACAGGAACTCCATCTCCCGGAGATTAATTTCTCTTCCTTCATCCTTTCTCTCAGCACCTCGGCGCTCATGAACCTGGGAGAGGTGCTTGATCCTGTAACCCAGAAGGTCGACAAGAACCTCTCTCTGGCCAAGCAGAGCATCGACATGTTGGGGATGCTCAAGGAAAAGACACGGGGCAACCTGACGCCGGACGAGGAAAAATTGATGGACCATCTTCTCACGGACCTTCGCTGGCGCTATATTCGAGAGGCGAAGGGCTAGCGGGAAAGGGTCCGGGGCCTGCGGCAAAGGGCCCTAGGCCAAGGCCCAGGGCTAAAACGAATATTAACCAACCAATGCCTTGACCGTTTTATAAAAGGAGTAGAAGTATGAACATGGGGAGTGAACGATTTGGGCCGACTTCCAGGCGTTTTGGGTTCGTGGGGTTGGTCCTGGTGGCTCTGGTCGGGCTGGGGGCGGGACTGCTCATTGCTTCCTACCTTGGCGTTCGGCCGCTGTCCAATCCAGTTGAATTCGTAGGGGCGAAGAGGGTCAGTTTGACTTCAGGCCCATCTTCTTTCGGTCCCAACACCTTTGTCGAGCTGTCCAAGCGGGTAAAGCCCGGCGTCGTCAATATCAGCACCAAGAAGGTGGTCAAAAGCGGGGGAAAAGTCTTCCGTCAATTTTCCCCTCCTTCCCGGGAGCGGGACCCCTTCCGCGACTTCTTCGGAGAAGACTTCTTCAACCGCTTTTTCGGGGATATGCCCCAGAGGGATTTTGTCCAGCGCTCCCTGGGTTCCGGTTTCATCATCGATAAAGAGGGTTACATCATCACCAACAATCATGTGATTGAAGGGGCGAGTGAAATTCACGTTCGTCTCTCGACGGAGAAAGAATTTGACGCGGAGGTCATCGGCCGGGACTCCAAGACGGACCTGGCTTTGATCAAAATCAAATCCTGGAGCGACCTGCCGGTAGTGGAATTAGGGGATTCAGATAAGGTGGAGATCGGGGAATGGGTCATGGCCATCGGAAACCCCTTCGGGCTCTCCCATACCGTGACCGTGGGGATCGTCAGCGCCAAGGGCAGGGTGATCGGCTCCGGGCCCTACGATGATTTTATTCAGACCGATGCCTCGATTAATCCGGGAAATAGCGGGGGCCCGCTGTTCAACATTAACGGAGAGGTGGTGGGGATTAACACCGCCATCGTGGCCTCCGGGCAAGGGATCGGTTTTGCCATCCCCATTAACGAGGCCAAGCAGATTATTCCCCAGCTGAAAAAAGAAGGGAAAGTGATCCGGGGCGGAATCGGGGTTTATGTCCAGAAGCTGACCCCCGAATTAGCCAAATCTTTTGGCTTGGAAAAGAGTAAGGGGGCGCTGGTGGCCGATGTGATCCCCGGAGGGGCGGCCGAGGCGGGAGGAATTCTGCGGGGGGATGTGATCGTTAAGTTCGACGGGAAAGAGATTGACGAAATGAACGAACTTCCGCGATTGGTGGCCTCCACCCCGGTGGGCAAAGAAGTGGAGGTCGAAGTCCTACGGGAGGGGAAACCCTTGAAGCTCAAGTTGAAGGTTGGCGAACTCAAGGATGAGGCCCCCCCCCCGACCGTGGAGAAGGCCGAGATCGAACTGGGGATGAATGTCCAGGAGATCACCCCGGAGATCGCCCGCCAACTCCAGCTGAAGGACCCCGGAGGAGTGATCGTCACCCAGGTGGAGCCGGGAAGCCCGGCTGAGGAGGCTGGAGTTCAGCGGGGAGATGTGATCCGGGAGATCAACGGCCAGGCCCTTCGCAAACTCAGCGATTACCAGAATGCGGTGGGCAAAGTGAAAAAGGATGAAGTGGTCCGCCTGTTGATCAAGCGGGGAGAGCGGAATCTATACCTGGCCTTTCGGGCTCCCAAATAAGAATGAAGGTCCTATCTCCGGCAAAAGTCAACCTTCACCTGGAGGTATTGGAAAGGCGGCCGGATGGATATCATGAGATTCAGACCCTGATGCACCGGGTCGGCCTCTATGACCAGATCGAAATCCGTGAGGGGGGTGAAGGGATCCGGCTGGTGACGCAAGGCGAGGCCGTCCCCGAAGGGACAGACAACCTGGCCTGCCAGGCTGCCCGGCTCTTTTGCCAGGAGCTCGGGATCAAGGATGATTTAGAGATCCGGATCCGGAAGAGAATCCCCGTGGGGGCAGGGCTTGGCGGAGGGAGTAGCAACGCGGCCACGACCCTCATGGCTCTGAATGAACTTCTCCAGGCCGGGTTGGATGACAAATTATTAATAGCCCTGGGGGCGAGGCTGGGAGCCGATGTTCCTTTTTTCATTTTTCAAAAGCCGGCTCTGGCCCGGGGAAAAGGGGAAATATTGACCCCGGTGAAGCTGCCCGCCCAACTCTGGTTTCTGATGATGGTTCCGCCTTTCCAGATTTCCACGGCGTGGGCCTATGAAACCTATGACCGGGTGGCGGGCCAGAAGAAGGAAGCAACGCCCATTCAGGAATCTTTTCCGGATGTTGCGGACCTTTTGCTGGTTTTGAAGAATGATCTGGAAATCCCGGCTTTCACCCGATACCCGGAGATCGGCCGTATGAAAGAAGAATTATTACGAAAAGGGGCCAGGGGGGCTCTGATGTCCGGGAGCGGGTCCGTGGTTTTTGGCCTCTTCGTTGGCCCCGAAGAAGCCAGGCGAACCGAACAAAATTTGATGCTCCCTCCGGGATGGAAAACGGTCATCGCCCAGGGAATTTAAGAAACTTTGGACGCAGATTTTTGCAGATCTGCGCAGAAAAATCTTTTTTATTTAAATCCTGAAAATCTGCGTTTATCTGCGTCCCA